>NPIE01000562.1_pt2 | contig 308527 bp, 279 predicted proteins | sample 8637661 | NCBI WGS metagenome assembly NPIE01 (sample SAMN07420842, study PRJNA396082) | bioreactor metagenome | isolation source: sample BA12 brine-fed electro-methanogenic bioreactor BA | place: Japan: Kochi | collected 2016-12-09
GTTCAAGTCCGCCCACCCCGACTACAAAAGAATGGGAAGGCGAACGTGGCTTTGCCATCGTTCTCCTTGCCATTTTTTAGTCATTATCTGGTTCATCAACGAACGGGTGAAATTTTGTCGAATCCCTTTTTGTCAATCATCATCCCGGCGCATAATGAAGCCGAACGTCTGCCCCCAACCCTTGAAAAAATTGACGCATTCCTCAAAAAGCAGGATTATGGTGCTGAAGTGCTGGTTATTGAAAATGGCAGCAACGATGAGACCCTGCAGATAGCCCAATCTTCTATGGAGTGGATGCCCAATTTGCGGGTTTACCATGAGGAGGCGCGTGGTAAGGGGCTGGCCATTAAGCGCGGCATGCTGGAGGCCGATGGGGATTACCGCTTCCTGTGTGATGCTGACCTCTCCATGCCGATTGAGCAGATCAACCGCTTTTTACCGCCAGCAATGGAGCAAGTTGATGTCGCCATCGGCTCGCGAGAGGTTGCAGGCTCTAAACGTTATTATGAACCAGCCTACCGGCATTTTGTTGGGCGGATCTTCAATGCCATGGTGCGCTGGTTGGTCTTGCCCGGTTTGCAGGATACCCAGTGTGGGTTTAAGTGTTTTAGCGCGGAGGTTGCTGAAACGGTATTCCCCTTGCAAACACTGGACGGAATGTCCTTCGATGCGGAGGTGTTGTTCATTGCCCGCAGGATGGGATACCAGATTCGAGAAGTGCCGATTGACTGGTATTTTGACCCCGACAGTCGTGTGCGGTTGGTGCAGGATTCTTTGCGGATGGGGTTTGACCTGCTGACGATCCGCTGGCGGGCGCTGCAGGGGAAGTATGAGCCCTAGACAGAAGTTCGACAGATCACTAATACCTGAACATCCAAATTTGATATTTGAGCATGAATTGTGGGGGCAGGGCTTGTGCCTTGTCGCAGGTGTGGATGAGGCTGGGCGAGGTGCACTGGCTGGGCCAGTGGCGGCAGGCGCGGTGATTTTGCCGTCCGACGCCGATGACCTGGAAGCGCGTCTGGCAGGTGTGCGAGACTCGAAGGAGATGACGCCCCAGGCGCGTGAGGTATGGGCGGAAACCATCAAAGCGGTGGCGGTCGCATGGGGGGTGGGGTTTGCCGACGCACACGAGATTGACCGTATTGGCATTCTGCCAGCGACCTGTCTGGCTGCGGCACGCGCTGTTGAGAAACTCAATTGCACCGTTGAACACTTGCTGGTGGATTATATTGCCTTACCGGATATCCAAATCAACCAGACGCCCCTGGTCAAAGGTGATGCAAGGTCGCTCTCAATTGCAGCGGCTTCTGTGCTGGCGAAAACCGCACGAGATGCCCTGCTGGTGCAGATGGATGGGCAATTCCCGGGGTATGGTTTTGCGCAAAATAAGGGTTATGCGACCGAAATGCACCGTAAGGCAATCGGTGAACTTGGGCCTTGCGGCCAGCACCGCTGCACCTTTGCACCCGTAAGGGATTATTTTTCCTTCTTCCCGCCGCGAGCATAGACGTGTGGCTTACACAGCCATGTCAGTCTAAAATGGTTGAAATCTGTCTGATAAATCTAAAGAAATCTAATGAACAACAAGGGGTGCGGTCAAATTCGGACCACAGCCTACGATTCTCTCGAATATTTTTCCAGAACCCCATTTAATTACTTTATAAATACGTTTCCTGAGACTGCCACGCTTTGCTCGCAGTGACATACCAGATTTACCTTAGCCCAATGAGGAACAACTTTAGGTATAGAGCAGGCATATCGCGGAGGCATCCCACCGTTTTATGTGCCCCAATCGCGCAAGTATAAAAAGTCATACCCGATGGTGCGCTGTGAGAGCTTGGCGATGGGCGGCATGATGCGTTTGAAGTGATTCTGGCGCATCCGGCGCATCACTTTTTCGATGAAGTCGGGGTCAAAACCCTCATCAACGCAAGTTTCTGGGGGGTAGCGCTGGTCGACCAGCAGGTAAAGCAGCTTGTCGACTGCCTCGTAGGTGAAACCCAGTTCGCCTTCGTCCGTTTGCCCTGCCCACAGGTCCGCTGAGGGCGCCTTTTGGATGATCTTCTCGGGAACGCCAATTGCCCGGGCAAGCTGGCGCACCTGGGTTTTATATAGGTCGCCGATGGGCTGCAATGCGGCAGCGGAATCCCCGAAAATGGTTGAGTAGCCTAAAAGCATCTCGCTTTTATTGCTGGTGCCCATCACCAACCCATTGAACGGCACGGACTGATCGTAAAGCACGATCATCCGCATGCGCGCCATGATGTTGCCGGCGCGGCGCTTGTCCATATCGTCATATTGATGGATCAACGGGTCAACCATATCGGTGATCTCAATCGTCATGGATTGGACACCCAGGTCGTCGATCATCAGTTGAGCATCCTCCAAGGTTTCTTGAGGTGAGGTTTTATATGGCATGCGCACTGCCAGAATGTTCTCGGGGCCGAGGGCTTTGGCGGAGAGATACAGACTGACGGCAGAATCGAGCCCGCCTGAAAGACCCATCAATGTCTTGTTGAAGCCAACCCTATTCAGCTCTGTTTTGATGAAACCGGTCAGGATTTTTTCAGCCAGGTTGGTGTTAATTTTCAGGTCAATCATGGTTATTTAAAATCCTTTCCAGTTCATTTTGCACCAGGGTTGTGCGTTCATCACGCAGAATCGGCAGACGGGTGCGGGTGCGGTAAAGCTTATTCAGGTCGATTTCGCCGATGCACAGCGAGGTTTCAAAATCAGGTGCCCGTACGACCAGGTTGCCATCGGGGTCAAAAATTGTAGAGCCTCCCCAAAAATTGAGCCCGTCCTCATATCCCACACGGTTGGTGTGGGCGACAAACACGGTGAACAATCCCGCATATGCCCTATTGGTATGCTCCACCCATTCTGAGCTGCTCAGGCGGGGGCTTTCGTGCAAACCGCGCCCCGGTGATGCAGAGGCAAACAGCAAGATGTCTGCACCATCCAACCACAGCAGGTAGGGGAGGGACGCGTGCCAGAAATCCTCGCAGATCAGCATGCCTACCCTGCCAAAGCGGGTATCGAATGCCTTCACCGAATCTCCCCAGGCGAAAAAGCGGCTCTCATCAAACATGCCGTAGGTGGGCAGGTAGACTTTATCATGAATGTGAAGCGTTTTACCGCCTGAAAGATAAGCGGAGGCAATATAGAACCGGTGGCGGCGGTCTTCGTGCACAAACCCCACCATCAGGTCGATATCCTTGCTGGCGTGCAGCAGTTCATTGTAGACCGGGTCTTCCTGATGCGGCCGGAGCGCGGAGGTCACTGCCAGATCTTGCAGGGCGTAACCCGTCAGCGAAAGCTCGGGGAAGATGATCAGATCTGCGCCCTGCTTGCGGGCTGCATCAATCCGTTCCATGTGTTTTTCAAGGTTGGCTTTAACGTCGCCAAGACTTGTGTTGAATTGCGCCAGAGCGATTTTAATTTTCATAGTCAGCCTGCTGTCGAGTCCTTTCGTGAGCTTTCTTTTATTTTACTTGCTTTTATCTTATCACTGCGAGTGTAGTGAAAATTCTGCAGGATGGGCAGGTATAATGGAGGCACCAAACCAATCTTTATTAGGTCAGATCACTGGTCAGGGAAGGTATGCAAGAAAGGAATCATTCCATCACCCAGAAGCAATCCGGCTCTAATTGGTCCATTCAAATTGCGAATTGGCGGGATTATGCGCAGTTGAACACCCTTGAAAAGGCATGCTTTACGCCGAATGACCATTGGCCGTTTTGGGACCTGATTGGCATTCTGACTCTGCCCGGGTATGTGCGTTTGAAGGCGGTGATTGGAGAGCACATGATCGGGTTTATCGGCGGAGAAAAAAAGCCAGCCAGTCAGCGGGGATGGGTGACGACACTGGCTGTTTTACCAGATTTCAGGCGAAAAGGGATTGCGCTGGCACTGCTCGAACGATGTGAGGAAGCCCTGGGAATGCCAGCCATCCGGTTGAGCGTGCGCGAGTCAAACGAAGCCGCGATTGGGTTGTACCAGACGGCGGGGTACCAGTTGGTAGACCGCTGGGAAAGATACTATACGGGTGGTGAGGTTGCCCTGGTGTATGAAAAGAGACGTTGACTTTACTGTTAAGCGGGTTTATACTCAAGTTAATAAAGCGTTCTGAAAAAAGGTGTAAATGGGACGATTGAGACGAAAAATTTGGAATCTTTAGCACGCCGGGAAGGCCCCGCGCGTGCTCTTTTTTATATCCCCCCTAAAGAAAGGAAAAGTGCGACATGGACTACGGATTGATCGGCAAAATTGAAAAAGCCAAACGATATGCTGAGGAGCGGGATCGGATAGAATTTAAGCAGTTTGAAGTCACCTTTGAAGGTGAGAACAATGACCATACTGTCACCTATAACGAGGGTATCTGGCATTGCAACTGCGACTTCTTCCAGACCCGCGGTCGCTGCAGTCATACGATGGCGTTGGAGACGATCCTTGAAGGCATGGTGAAAATTGCCCGGGTCGACTGACGTCGTTTTGTTCCGATCACTTTAAAACGCACCAGGCCGTGAAAATCACGGCCTGTTTTTGTCTGGTTTGGTTTATCCGTTTGTTTAATTACCAGGTTGGCGGTGCCCAGGGGCCATTAACCAGGCGTTTCTCTGGCCTAACCTGATCCAGCGCTTGCATGTCTTCATCATCTAACTCAAAGAAAATATCGGCATTTTCCTGGATTCGGCCCTGATTTGTGGACTTGGGGATCACAACCAGGTCATGATTCACGCACCAGGCTAACATCACCTGCGCGGGGGATTTTCGGTGTTTGTCTGCCACGCTTTGGATGGTTTCGTTGTCGAAAAACTTCGCCCGGGCAATCGGGCTGTAGGCTTCAATTTGAATGTTCTTCTCACGGCAGTATTCCAAAAGTTCCTTCTGGTAAAGGAAGGTGTGAAATTCCACCTGATTAACGGAGGGCATGACATTGATCTCATTGAGCAGGTCATTGAGCAAAGGAATGGTAAAGTTGCTAACACCGATGCTGCGGGTAAGGCCTTTTTCTTTCAGGTCGATCAGTGCCTGCCAGGTCTCGACTGAACGGGAGAAGTCCCTGATATCGGGCCAGTGGATCAGGGTCAGGTCAACATATGCCGTTTGCAAGTCCTTGAGGCTTTTTTCTAAGGATCGCTGTGTACTTCTATAGCCCTGGTTTGAATTGTCGATCTTGGTGGTGATAAAGATATCCTCCCGGTTTTGACCGCTGGCTTTCCATCCTTCACCGACCTGGTGTTCGTTGTGATAGCCCTGCGCGGTGTCGATCATCGAATAGCCGTGGTTCAGCGCAAATTGTACGGCTTGCACACAATCTTTGCCGCGGGCTTGCCATGTGCCCAAACCGAGATACGGGATTTCAATACCGTCGTTTAATTTTATTGTTGATTGGCGTGTTTTCTTCATTTGATTCCTTTCATCGTTCGTTTTTCACAATCTAATTTTACCTTTATTGAATAAATTCCCAAAAACGCCCATAACCGTAAGGTATTGTCATCCAGAGAATTCCGTCTGATCAATCCTCTCGAACGCCAGATTGGCATTCTGGGTATACTTAATTCAACCTTTGAGGAACGGATTATGAAAAAGTTAGCGAAATTCACATGGATTTTCTTGATACTCACTTTCCTGAGTGCCTGCAATGCGATCAACCGCATGTCGACACCGGTTGGTGGGTTGCCAGAAGCAACGGAACCTGGTGCCATACCAACTTTGAGTGAGCCCCTATCTGCTCAAACAGAAGCCACACTGCAGATTTTCCCCTTAAGACTGGGCAGCACATGGATTTATACATATTTAGGTTATGATCATGAAATCGAAGTGATCTGGCGGGTGGTTGAATCGGTGATCGATGTTCAGATGGTGGATGGATTTTATGTTGCTACCCTTGAGCGGTCTGCCGAGTTGCTTGAAGGCGATCCGCCACAGGATTTTATCAGCATGCCGGAAACAGGCGTATTTTATTACCTGGTGGATGGATCTGAAATCTACCAAGTCGAGTCGCCTTCAGATGTGGATCTTGAAAATGCGTGGCTGGAATTGATCATCCCCTTCCCAGAAAGCGGAAATGTCTGGTATCCGAATCCAGAACTGCGCGCTCTGGATGAACCTGGGCGGAATGGATCCCGAACGGCATCTGAGCCGTATCAGCAGGAGTTGACCATCACTGGAGAGATGTACACCTTTTACAATATTGATACTGAAGTGGATACCATTGTTTATGAAGGGACTTTTTGTGAGGGTGTAGGATTTGTCTATCGCGAATACATCAGTTTTGATCCTGTTTATGGTTATCGTTCTGAGCTTGAGGGATTTTCGATCCAGTAGGCCAGATGATGTTAGAAAAAGTTCGCCGATGGCTGAGATTTAACCTTTTCTATCTGGGTAAACCGCCCTGGGATACGGGTGTAACGCCACCAGAAGTTCTGGATTTTCTTGAGTCCTCACAACCGGGCAGGGCGATGGATCTGGGGTGCGGTACGGGTACAAACCTGCTGACGATGGCCGAGCGCGGCTGGGATGTGGCGGGGATCGACCTGGCCTGGCTTTCAATTTGGCGGTCACGGCGCAAATTGAGGGAGGCAGGTTTTGTTGGACATGTGATCAATGGGAACGTCACAGGCGATTATCATTTTGAGGCACCTTTTGATTTTGTTCTGGATATGGGCTGTTATCATGGATTGACACAAACTGAAAGGCACATTTATCATAAAAAGCTAACCAAAAGGTTGAAACCTGGGGGCACTTACATGATCTATGCCCATCGCAAAACAGTACCGGATGAGGATCACGGGATCACAGATGAAGATCTTGCTGCATTTGGTGAGATCATGACACTGGTGTGGCGTAAAGATAGCGGCGAAGAGCGTCCGGATGGTGGCGGCGGACGGCCTGCAACCTGGGCAAGGTTTCAACGTAAGGAGTAAACACTGTACCTACGGAATTTCTCTGTTGAATAATTTGTATTTCAAATAACAAAATTTTTATTTTCCCCATTTCTCCTCTTTTCTTTTTATAACTTGTCATACCTGGCCAAATGGCCAGGTGCAGAATGCGCCGTCTGACTGATGGCACGCAGGGTGTTCTCAACGATAATTTCACCAGATTAACAGAATCATAAATTTAGCTGCTTAATCACACCGAATGATGATATGCAAAAGAATTTTGAAAACCGCAATTTAAATAAATACAAAAAAGCAATATTCGGTGCATTGATAGGAACACTGCTCATGGTGCCCTTGGTGATGTTGTTGTATTCACTCAGCGGACAAAGTCTCTATTATGCCTTGTTGGGCTTGGGGACAGGGATGGGCTTTTCTATCGGCAGTGGGAATGACTGAATTCTGTTTAAACATAAAGGTAAAGTTTGCATAGCTTAACCTTGACGCATATTTTCTCCTCTGATCGAACCGGAAGATCGTGCACTTCCGGTTCGGTCTTTTTAACCTTGGCCACTCTTTAAATGATTGGGGTTCACTCCCTTTTATATTAGAATTGAAGCAATGCTCTGAAGTAATCTGGGATGGTCTGGATGTCACGAATGAAGCAAGTTTTATTGGCAGTTTTGGTTGTGGCAGGGTTGATATGTGCTTTTGCCAAACCGGTCATGGCAAACGCCACTGCCGGGTCGAATAGCCGCGATGATTTTCAGGAGAGGTGGCCGTCTGTTGGTGAAGGCGCTGGCTATATGCGTTTTGAGGATTTGGGTGTGCAGGAGGGACTCTCAGATAATTCTGTTCTGGCGATCTTTCAGGATTCATTAGGCTATCTATGGTTCGGCACGCAGGAGGGGCTGAACCGATATGATGGATACGAATTTGTTGTTTACAAAGCAGATCCAAACCGACCAGATACACTTACCGATGCACAGATCACGGCTTTAGCCGAAACCGAGGATGGGACGCTTTGGGTAGGCACCCACTTTGGCGGGCTTAACCGTTTTGATCGAAGCAGTAAGACATTTAAGGCGTATCAGCATGATCCCTCGGACCCCGCTTCATTGTTGGATAACCATGTGACATCCCTGCTGGTTGATTCGCAGGGCATTTTATGGGTGGGGACGCGCCAGGGCTTGAGCCTGTTTGACCCGGATAGCCAGGGATTTTCTCATTTTCAGCAGGATGCCGGTGACCCAAGAAGTTTGAGCAGCAACACGATCCTCTCATTGTATGAAGATATAGATGGTGCGGTATGGGTTGGGACAGATGTTGGGTTGAATCGGATGAGCAGGGATAAAACACAATTCACGTGCTTTCTTACGAATTTGGGATCAGATTTAGGCACAATCAAATCCATCACAGGTGACGCTGAGGATGGGTTATGGCTGGGCACCCAGGATGGCTTGATCCATTTTATTCATGGCGATCATACCTATCACATTTACCGGCATGATGAAGAAAACAACAATTCAATTAGTAGTAATCAGATTGAAGTGGTTTCCTTAGATCGTGAGGGTGCGCTGTGGATCGGCTTTGAAAACCATGGCGTAGATCTGGTGACGGATTTTGACAATGACACTCTGAGCGTGATCCATTTTTCCCATCAAACCTATGACCCCGACAGCCTCACCCATGATGGAGTGCGGGTTATTTTCCAGGATCAGGGTGGTTTGATGTGGTTTGGCACCGACGGTGGTGGGGTCAATAAGGCGAACCCGGACACAAGAGTCTTTGGCTTTTATCAAAATGAACCCGGGAACATCAACTCGCCTGGTGGCGACAATATTACTGCGCTGGTTTTCGATACCCATTCGCAGAGCCTGTGGATTGGCACGGGCACATCGGGATTGGACCGGATGGATTTAACGACAGGTTCGTTTGTCCATTATCAGCATATTCCCGGTGATGGTTACAGCCTGGATGATAACAAGGTCATTTTGCTTCACATCAGCCCAGAAGGTACGCTCTATGTCAGCACACAGGATGGTGGGCTTGAATATTATGATCCCGTGATTGATGGGTTCTTGTCTGCACTTCCTGCGGTTTGGGAGGGTGAGATCCGCTCGCGAATCACTGCCGTCAGCCACGATCCTTCAGGGGCGCTGTGGGTGAGCCAATCCACCGGCGAATTGCTGCGCCTTGATCAGGATCGGGATGTGATCGTGCGTTATGATCTAAACCTAAGCGCACCATCTGGGTTGGGTGAGGATGTGATCACGGATATTTATATTAAAGATGAGGTGGTTTGGCTGGGCACTGAAAATCATGGTTTAGTCAAATTTGAACCTGAAACCAGCGCTTTTACGATCTTGTCTGCAGAAGGCACTGACAAAAGCCCCAGTCATAACAGCATCACCCATATTTATGAGGATGACTCGGGGGCTTTTTGGCTGGGCACGGCAGGCGGGGGGCTGAATCGCTATGACCCTGAAACCGGCGAATTTATCTACATCACCACTCAGAATGGGCTGCCATCGAATCGCGTTTTTGGAATTTTAGAGGATGATCTCGGCGGTTTATGGTTGAGCACCGGGAATGGACTTGCCCGTTATGTGCCGGAAGAAGGCACAGTCACAGCCTATGGTGTAAAGGATGGTCTTCAAGGTAATACTTTTAACCGTAATGCCTTTACGAAAAGCAATAATGGCGCCTTATACTTTGGAGGTGTCTATGGGTTTAACGCTTTTTATCCACAGGAAATAAAAAGTAATCAGCATGTTCCGCCCCTGGTAATTACGGAAGTTTCATTATTTAACCAGGTGTTAGCGGCAGATATCAACGATTGTTCGGCGGTGCTCTCATTGACGCATGATCAAAATTTTCTGTCATTTGAGTTTGCCGCATTGGACTACGCTGATCCTGAGCAAAATCAATATGCTTATAGGATGACGGGGTTGGATGATGATTTTGTTTATGCTGATGGCAAACGCCATGCCGATTATCCGAACCTCGCCTGGGGAGAATATACTTTTCAAGTCATCGGCGCGAACAGCGACGGTATTTGGAATAACCAGCAGGTTTGCCTGACCATAGAGATACAACCGCCATTTTGGGGGACATGGTGGTTTGTTGGTTTACTGGGTATTTTGCTGGCGGCGAGTGTCGTGATTGGTTACCGATGGCGGGTGCATCGTATTGAACAACAGCGGCAGAGCCTGGTGCTCGATGTTTTTGAGCGGACAGAAGAAATTGAACGGCGCCGGCAAATTGCTTCCGGCCTGAACGAGGTTGTCAGGCTGCTCAATACCAATCAACCCCTTGAAAAAAGCCTTGATTTCATTGTCAAGCAATCCATCGGCCTGACGGTTGCCAGTAAGGCGGTCATCTTTGAGCGGGTGGGGGACTTTGTGGAGGTTCGGGCGTGCTATCCGGATGAGGAAACCTATCCCCTTAATTTAAACGCCCCGGGGTCTTCCAGCGCTCGCTGCTTATTGGAAAGTACCTTTCTCAATCGCTTGCTGATCCTTTCGCGTCTTGACCCCGATACAATGAAGTCCGATACAAAGTGGGAAATGGTCAGCGGCGAATACCGGACGCTGCTATGCACGCCTCTGGTCGTTGAGGATGTGGTCTATGGCGGGTTGGGACTGTATTATGGCGAGGATCGTACCTTTACGCCTGAAGAGATCAGCCTGGCCCATTCGCTTGCAGATCAGGCATCGCTGGCGATTGCCAATCAACAGTTGCGGGAAAAGGCAGAAGAATCGGCTGTCAGTGCAGAACGGAACCGTCTGGCGCGCGACCTGCATGATGCGGTCACGCAAACATTGTTTTCGACCAGCCTGATTGCAGAGGTTCTGCCTAAAATTTGGGAGAGGGACCCTGAGCAGGGCAAAAACCGTTTGGACGAGTTACGCCAATTGACGCGCGGCGCGCTGGGCGAAATGCGTACCTTGTTGATGGAATTACGCCCATCTGCTCTTGATGATGCTGACCCAGTCCAGCTGTTCAAGCATCTCACAGATGCTTTCACCGGGCGAACAGGTGTGCCGGTGACATTCCAAATGGACACAGAAGCAGAATGCGAGATACCTGGCGGGGTCAAGCATGTGTTTTACCGCATTGCCCAGGAAGGGTTGAATAATATTTTTAAACATGCAGACGCAAGCCATGTTTGGCTGCGGTTTAGCTGCACGCCAGAAGCGCTCTCCCTCACGATCAGCGATGATGGGCGCGGGTTTGACCAGCAGGACGGATCGGGCGGGCATTTTGGTCTGCGCTTCATGCAGGAACGCGCTGAGAGTATTGGTGCAGACCTGACTATGATCAGCCAGACGGGTGAGGGAACAACCTTGCGCCTGGTGTGGCGAACTGAGTGAAATACGATAAAATAAGGACGAAGTATCCATATTGAATAAAAGGAATTGGCGATGGGTGAGAACGAACCTATTCGAGTGATGATTGTAGATGACCATAAAGTTGTGCGCAGCGGTCTCAGCGCCTTTTTGATGGCATATGATGATTTGCAGTTGGTTGCGGAAGCAGACAGCGGAGAGAAAGCCGTTGCACTCTGCCATGAATACCAGCCCGATGTGATTTTGATGGATCTGGTGATGCCCAAAATGAATGGCGCCGAAGCCACACAGGCTGTTTTAGGTGTCTGCCCGAACACGAAAGTAATTGCCTTGACCAGTTTCAAAGAAGAAGAATTGGTTCAGGGGGTGCTGAAGGCTGGTGCGATCGGTTATCTGTTAAAGGATGTTGATGCGGAAGACCTGGCGGCAGCCATCCGGCAGGCTAAAGCCGGAAAACCTACATTGGCGCCGGAAGCAGCCCAGGTTTTGATCCAGGCCAGCCGCAAACCTTATAAACCTGGGATTGACCTGACCGAACGCGAGAAGGAAGTCTTAGGATTGCTGGTTAATGGGTTGACCAACCCAGAAATCGCTGAGCAATTATTTGTGTCCAAATCCACAGTCAAATTTCATGTCAGCAGCATTTTAAACAAGCTGCAGGTCTCAAGCCGCACGGAAGCTGTTGCAAAAGCCCTACAGGAAAACTTGCTGCCAGACGCAAATCAAGATTGATCCTGCTCTCGTTATATCGCTGACACATTAATTTTTTACAATAAAGTACGTCAGTTTTACTTTTCCTCGTCTATGTTGATCGTTGTAATATGAGTTATGGATACATCACAACAATTATTGGATATTTATCGAAAAAATCCTTGCCGCACGCTGCCTAATGCTTATTGGAAGTCGGCAGCCGATCTGATGGACGCTAAACTTCTGCTAAACAGAGATCAAGATGGGGAATTGTTGGCGTTTGGTTTGTGGAAAGAATCAGGCTTAATGGCGTATTGGTGTGCCAGCACTGGGCACACTCTGCTCGATCATGATCAAATTGAACAAGTGCCGTTTGCACTGGTTCATGAGCAGTGTTTGCCCCTGTTTGAGAAGCATGCGTTTTCTCTCCGGCAAGCTTATTTCCGCTTAAAGCATTCGGGCAAAACACAGACAGTGGACCGCCCTGAGGGGTTTGTGTTTAAGACCGTTGACCCGCAAGTTGACCTGCCCGACGTAGTGTCATTGATCCGATCCTGTTACCGAAATATCAAAGTGGACCAGGCGATCGTGGAACAATGGCTTCACCATCCGGTTTATGACCCGGAATTATGGGTGTGGATTTATGATCAGGCGCAAAACAAACCAGTCGGATTAGGGATCGCTGAGTTAGACCAGCAGGTTCCCGAAGTTTCACTGGAATGGGTGCAGGTGCTCCCCAGCTATCACAAGAGAGGTCTGGGTACTGCTATCGTTAGGGAATTGCTTGCGAGAGTAGATGGTAAGGCGGCGTTCACCACCGTTTCGGGTGAAGTCAACAACCGCTCGAAACCGGAGAAGCTTTACCGAAAATGCGGCTTTACGGGTAATGATGTTTGGTGGTTATTGCGCTCGTGATTCCGACTCCAATTTGCAAGGTTTATTATTCCCTAACCCTGAGGTAGGATTAAGTTGTTTTCCGCAATCGAGATGAAGGGATAATGGAAAACGCTGGTTAAGAAGGAATTTTGAAGGAAATGCCCATGGCTTATGAACGGCTGCTTGAGCGCGATCATCAACCTGATTACGACACCGTCCGAAAGAATATCGGGAAGGAAGTGCTGCCAATTTGGGACAAGGTCTGCTATCACCTTTCTGAAAATTATCCGGATTATGAACCTGAATTAATTTACTATAATCCACAGCATGGTTGGGCATACCGTTATCGAAAAGAAGCACAACAGTTGTGTTTGCTTTTCCCTGAAAGAGGGGCTTTTTCGGCTTTACTGATCCTCAACGAAGATGAAGAAACACGAGCGCTTGAAAAGGTCAATTATTTTAATGCACGCATCCGGGAAGTATTGAATCAACCTTCCAGCCTGCCAAATGGACGCTGGCTATGGGTAAGGCTGGAGGATCATACCGATTTTGTCGGCTTGAAAATGCTGCTGGAAATCAAAGCAGATTAGGGCTTGCGTTATGACTTGTAATTTGGGTTTTGACCATTTAGATTAAATTTCCATTGAGATTATCATTAATTTATCCATATTTTTTAGATGCAGCTCATATCTTGTGGTTTGCGGTATGCTTAAATATTAACAAAAGATCAAAAAGGAAACAATATGAAAAGAATGACAGTGTTACTCTTGCTAATCTTTAGTGTGGTACTTCTGGCAGCATGCGAACAGATTGAACCGACCCCAACCGAACAAACACCTGATTTGGTTTTTTCGCCGAATATTTCCATGTTCGAAGAAGGGAAGGTTTATCTCGAAATCGGCATAACGAATGAGGCGATGCAGTCCCAGACTCCGGTGGAAGATGTTCAAATCCGGGCGGTTGTTACCGATGCGCGTGGGAAAATCCGCAATTCAATGATCTTATCAAACCTGCCGGAAATTGCTTCGAAAAAGACCGTATTTCCATTATCGTTAGAGGCAGAATATGACCCGGGTTTATACGTGGTCTCCATCTCGGGTGAGATTCTGCCCTCACTCACTTTCCAGTTTGAGGTTCGTGAAGAAGACGATATCCGTAAAGTGGCAGCGCATTCAGATTTCATCAATCCCTTTACTGAGTTTACGATCAGCGCCCCAGAGCTGAAGAAATAAGGGCCCATATCATCGCTCAGTGCAGGCGCATGCTCTTTCGATGTATTTATGATAAAATCATGATTCCATCATGAGCCATAGGATGGTTTCGGTTCAATATGTTATTCTCAAGTCATCGACCATCTACGAGAAGGCTCGCCGGCAACCCTCACCAGGATGTCACCATTTTCATTAAAAATGTGAATGCCGGTTAATTAACAGGAGAGAAGCAACCTATGATTTCAGAAGTCCAGATCATTTTAAGAGTATTGGTCGGTGCGGCTTTAGGTGCTGTGGTTGGTTTTGAGAGAGAGCGTCAGGACCAGCCAGCAGGTCTTCGCACGCACATGATTTTGGTGATTGGCGCTACCTTAGCGATGGTGCTGTCGGTTAATTTGGGCTTTCTTTATGCCCGGCCAGGAACTCCGGCGGACCCAGCCCGTTTGGCTGCGCAGGTCATTTCTGGTATCGGTTTTTTGGGCGCCGGCGCGATTTTGCGCTATGGGTTTAATGTCAAAGGGTTGACAACAGCCACGTCATTATGGACGATGGCCATCGTTGGTATGGCTGTTGGTGCGGGATATTACCTGGTAGGGGTGATCACCACAGCGTTGATGTTGATCGTGCTGACGCTGTTGAACATCCTTGAAAACCGCTTTGTGCGCACATCGATCTCCCGCTATATTTCAATTGAAGCGGACTATAAAAAAGGGCTTGTCAAATCTATAAGGCACATTGTGCAGGAAATGTCTGATTCGCTCCTCAGTTTTAACATCCAAAAGCATGTCAAGAATAAGCGTTTACGCATCCAGGTGGTTGCCCGTGTCTCACGCGATCAGGCGCTGGAAGAGTTAATTGAAGTGCTTTCGGATGTGGATGGCGTTCGCAATCTTAAAGTGGAATAGAATTGCTCAAACGAAAAAGAATGAACCCGTAGAACGCACTGCGGGTTTTTTTATTTTACTTGACGCAGTGCGGCTAATCGGTCTTTGTTCTCGTAGGGGAAGATGAAGTTCTGCCGGTCTTGTTCAGGGATGGGGGTATCGAATTTCACCTGCATCTCATCAAATGACACCAGGATTTGGTCAAGCTTGTCGCAGATATACGCCTCACAACTAGCGCAGTTATCCAGGTGCCGTTCGGTGACGCAGGGGCGAACCTGGCAAGTGCTGTCAAGCGTCATTTCACCATTTGGGAAACACCCGTTGCACTCGATCTGCTCAGGTGGAATTCTGAAACCAAAATAGGTATGCCAGCCATCACTCAAAATTTGGCGGTTTTCTGGATGGGCAGCGATGTTCGGCTGATAGGCCATACACAGGTCGCAGCGCATGCCGCATAAACTGATCACAGGTTTCATATCATTCTCCTTTTACCACTCACCGGCATATTCTACACGGTAAGGTTGAACAGCTTTGGAAGTCAGTTGGTAACGCAATTCGATGCATTGACGTAAATGCAACAGGTCGTGTGCCAGCCAAGATGCGAGCATGTCACCGGCGGTGAGCTTCCCCCAGCGCATTTCAGCAACAGCATCCCAATCAGGCTGGTCGAGGGTCATCAACCACGCAATGGATTTTTGCCTTTCAGATTTGAATTCACCCAGGGTTTCTTTTAAATCACGTTGATTGTAGGCTTTCTCTGTCACCCAGGCTTGAGGGTCAATCACCGGCCAGGGTTGATCTGGTGTTTGTAAAATATGTGCAAGATGAAGCCTGAAATCCAGCACTTCTTCATCAACCAGGTGATTGAGGACCTCCAGAATACTCCAAGATTCAGAGTCCGGTTTCCATCGAGCCCGATCCTGATCCAGACCTTCCACCAAAAATGCAATTGCCTGGCCTTGATAGTGTAATTGAGAAATAGCATTTTCAAGTGTGATCATCAAAACTCGCTTTCACTGAGCAGTTTGTTCAAAATGGCAACCATACCGTAGGTATCCAGTTTGCAGTAAGCCTTCATATCCGTCTCAACCTTTGTTTGATCTTCTGGCTGAATCTCACCTGTTTGGAATCGGTAATAAGTCAGCATGGCTTCTTCGCCTACGCTGATTGCCATATCCTCATAGGTTAGTTCCGGACACAAAACAGGCAGCACTGCTTTGAGGGATGCGCTTCCGTGAAAGGCGGGGTGCACGTAATGACCATCTCTAAAGATGAGCATCAGGTCGAACAGGCGGGCATTGATCCCAATTAGCTGTTCGCGGTATGTCGGGCAATGTTCTGCTAAACTGATGTTGCGGCCGGCCTCGAAGGATTGATTCCAAACCACCACGGTGCCATACGGTTTGAGGTTGCTCAATAGGTGCTGAACCAACCTGGGTGCCGGGTCGTTTCTGTCTGTGATCAAGCATTCATAATGCTGTGGTTTAGCCCCCATCTTCGGGATCTCGTATAAGGAATATTGGAACACAATATGTTCGTAGGGGCGGTATCCTGGGAAGAGTGGCACTGCAGGGTTGAATGTTTCGTAATCCAGGAAGTAAAGGGGATATTCTATATTGCCAAGCGCCTGGCGAATGGCATCCGCATCGATGACCGGTTGGCCGGTTTGAACGGATTGTAGATGTTTTTGTTGTTTGATATTCAAATCAAAGTCGTCCGGGATATCTTCAATCGCCGTAACACCCATCTCGCGTAGAGTCAGTGCTTTTTTGCCGATATATGGCAGGTTATAGATCGCATTTTCAGTTAAATCGGGATGGCATAAAGCAGGGCATGGGCAGGATTTTGGCTTAGTGCAGGCAAACTCAGACATTGGTGAGGGCAATTGCGTAACGCGATAGGCTGTATCTCGCGCCAGCGCTGACTCCTCATAACGGTCGGCGACCTTTTCTGTAAGATCTTCAATTGTGAAAAAATCAAGGGATTCGAAGTAGGTACGCTGCTGATATTCTTTGTTGATGTGTACCAGGTACACCCGGCGCAGGTTAATCTGGCTTTTGAGCAGTAAGGTTTGAAAGGCAAGATCGAATTCATGATCTTTTTTAACCGATGTTGAGGATTTTATCTCATACAGATCGTAGCCATCTTCAGCGGGGTCATAAATCAGGGCATCGGTACGGGCAAGAAACTTATCGTCGCTAAAGGTGCGCTGCCATGTCAATTGTGCCTGTGGATTCTGCTGCAACACTACTAATTGAAGATATTCCTTGGCAAGGCTTTCGACCTGTTGGCCCTGTTCAATCATGAATTGCGTATAGGGGCTGAGGGGCTCATCACTTAGCTGACCATGTGATTTTGCCCAGAGATGCATTGGCGCTTCAAGGTAGAGCAGAAAATCAGTCTTCGAAATCATCATGGTGATTCCTTCATTTTACATCAGGCCAGTTTCGTAATCAGTGCAGGCAATTCTGCCATGCTGTCGATTTTGTAATAATTTGGGTGGGAGCTGTCAAATTCTGGGACCATTTCGTGCACCCAGGTGGTGTCCGCCGGGATATGAACCGCTCTCGCCCCCAGTTCAAGCACCGGCAAAACATCTGAACGGAGAGAATTGCCGACCATCAGGAAGGTTTGGGGGTCAAGCTTGTACTTGGTAAAAATCTCTTGATAAGACTCGATTGTCTTGTCGCTGACAACCTCGACCAGTGAGAAATATTCAGCCAGGCCGGAACGTTCAATTTTCTGAGTCTGATCGAGCACGTCGCCTTTAGTGATTACCATCATGCGGAAGGATTTGGAAAGACTCATGAGGGTTTCTTTGACATGAGGTTGAAGCACCAATTCAGCGTTCAGCATATTTTGGCCGATGGTTAATATCTTTTGGATGGCGTACCCTCCGACCTCACTCTCAGAGAGCTGAATGGCGCATTCGATCATGGATAGGACAAAGGCTTTGATCCCATAGCCATATAAGGGCAAGTTGCGCATTTCGGTTTCGTGCAGAACCTGATCTGCGGTTTCTCCATCCGCCCAAGGAAAGACAATCTGCTTGAAGGAATCTTGTGCGTCTTGATAATGAACTTCGTTGTGCCACAAGGTATCGTCTGCATCAAATGCGATCATGGTTAACATACAAATTCACCTCACTTAAGACTCTGAATTAAAATTATACTTGTAATCACTCACACCAATTGACCATGTGATTGGCGCAAGATATGCGATGGCAGCCAATAACAGGGAAGAGTAACCAAAATCAATGTCTTGAAAGGACAGGCGATGACCAAAGAAAGAACCCAAAAGCCGACACGCAACCTGGCATTGGAACTTGTAAGAGTGACAGAGGCGGCTGCCCTGGCGGCAGGCCGTTTTTTTGGGCGGGGACAGAAGAACGCGGCCGATAAGGCGGCTGTGGATGCGATGCGTCTGTTAATGAATACGATTGAAATGGATGGCAAGATCGTCATCGGTGAAGGTGAAAAAGATGAAGCGCCGATGCTGTATAACGGCGAGATGGTGGGGAATGGAGAACCGCCTGTTTTGGATATTGCGGTTGACCCGGTAGAGGGTACGACATTGGTCGCCAAAGGCATGCCGAATGCCATCGCCACTGTGGCAGCATCACCCCGAGGAACGATGTTCGATCCCGGGCCGCTATTCTATATGTCCAAGATTGCTGTTGGCCATGAGGCTGCGGATGTGATCGACATCAACGCACCGGTCAGGGTTAATTTGGAGAAAATCGCACACGCCAAGGGGATGGATGTGGGCGATTTGACTGCAGTGATCCTGGATCGTCCGCGGCATAGCGAGTTGATCCGCGAGGTGCGTGAGTGCGGCGCCCGCATCAGGCTGATCCCTGCTGGCGATGTGGCTGGTGCATTAATGGCTGCCTGGCCTGGCACGGGCATTGATGTCCTGCTGGGCGTGGGTGGCACGCCGGAAGCTGTTTTGGCTGCCTGCGGTTTGCGGGCGATGCGGGGAGGGTTTCAGGGGAAGCTGTGGCCCCGTGATGATGATGATCGACGCTGTGCACAGGCGGCTGGGTATGACTGTTCGAGAGTGTTGACCCTGGACGATATGGTGTCTTCTCAGGATACTTTCTTTGTGGCAACCGGTATTTCGGATGGCCCCTTGCTGGATGGTGTCAATTACTCTGAAGGTTTTGCTCATACGCACAGCCTGGTGGCACGCGGTCTTACCCGCACAGTGCGCGAGATTGTAGCGCATCATCACCTGGGTACACTGACCGAGCTCAGTGAAATTGCCTATTGACACTCTTTCCATCGATTATTATATACAAAGTCCACAATTCGTAATCCTTTCTGAATTAATAGGATTCTGAGATTCAGACTCTATGCTTAAATGAGAAGATTGAATTTGAGCCTATGGAGGTGCTGATGACTTTATCCGAAAAAACCCAACCCTTTTTAGATTACCTTAATAACTTTGTAGATAATTTACCTATCATCAGTCTTGATGAAGCTATCCCTGAACCAAAAAATTCTGCCATTATTACTGCAGATGTGATCAACGGCTTTCTGTACGACGGTCCGCTGGCCAGTCCGCGCGTCGCAGCAATTGATAAGCCGATCACCCAGCTGATGCAGGCTGCCTGGGCACGCGGTATGCGTGATATTTTATTGGTGCAAGAAGGTCACACACAGGATTCGATAGAGTTTGATGCTTACGGGCAGCATGCGGTTAAAGGAACATGGGAGGCAGAGGCGATCGATATGATCAAAGATCTGCCGTTCTATGACCAGATGGATACGGTCTATAAGGATTCGATTCACCCGGCATTGAACAATGGCTTTGACGCATGGTTGGATGCACGTAAACATCTTAACACCATCATCGCGGTGGGGGATGTGACAGACCTGTGCCTGTATCATCTGGCGACTTATCTACGCTTCAGGGCAAATGCCTATCACCAAGACATGCGCGTGATCGTGCCCGAGAACTGCACTCAAACATGGGATTTGTCTGTTGAGGACGCAGAGGACCTGCCAGCCATGCCGCATCATGGTGACCTGTTACATGCGACGTTTTTATATCATATGGCCTTGAATGGTGTTGAAGTTGTGAAAGAAATAAGCGCGTGATCGCCGGTTGATACTACAAATTGTATGAGCTTTCTGGCTGATTGCCGTTTAACGATTGATTGTTAAGCCTTGTTAAGGTTCCGCTGGTGGCTTTTCTCAAAAATCCTTTGTGGTATGATTAACGATTGTGCAAACGAGCATTTTTGATAAGAAATCAGAATTTTTTTGTGATTTAAGCATCCTGCGGGATTTACCCAGTTTCATCTCCGGCAGGTATTCCATTTAAAAGAGGTAGAAATTATGAATGATATCAAACGAGAGAAACCCCTGACATTCAGCCTGCCCCGCCGCATTAAAAGGCTGGAAGAGTTGGCTTATAACCTGTGGTGGGTCTGGCATCCAGAAGCACAGCGGTTGTTCCGGGAGATCGATGATTTGCTGTGGGAGCAGACTTACCACAACCCGGTCGCCTTTTTACGTGATGCGGAGCGTTCTCGCTTAAATGCGGTCATTCATGACCGTTATTTTTTGGATAAGTATGACCAGGTCATGCGCGAATTTGACCGTTATATGAACGAGAAAGACACCTGGTTTTCACAGACATACCCGGAATTATCTGAAGAATTAATGGCTTATTTCTCCTTTGAGTTTGGATTGCACGAATCGTTGATGGTTTACGCTGGCGGCTTGGGCATTCTTTCCGGCGATCATTTGAAGGAATCAAGTGATCTTGGGATCCCACTGGTGGGGGTTGGCTTTGTTTACACTTACGGCTATTTCTCTCAGCATATCAGTGAAGATGGTTGGCAGGAAGCTCGTAATGTACCGATCGACTTTGATACATTGCCTTTGATCCGTCTATTGGATGAAAATGATGAGCCAGTGAAAATTGCTATTGACCTCCCTGGGCGCAAGGTATATGCCCGAGTGTACGAATTGAACATCGGCCGGGTCAAGCTGTTCTTGCTGCATACCAATCTCCCTGAAAATGCCCCCAACGATCGGCAGTTAACGGATCGCTTGTATATCAGCGACCTCGAACTGCGGATTTCGCAAGAGATCTTGCTGGGTATGGGCGGCGTAAAGGCATTGCGGGTGTTGGGCTATGAGCCAACAGCCTGGCATATGAACGAAGGCCATTCCGCGTTTCTCTCCTTGGAACGCGCACTGGAATATGTTAAAAAGGGTTTGAGCTATGAAGAAGCCACCCATAAGATCAAAGAAACCAATATCTTTACAACCCACACACCGGTGCCTGCCGGCAATGATGAGTTTCCTTTATGGCTGATCGATAAATACTTTGTCAATGTTTGGTCTGATTTAGGCCTTTCACGGGATGATTTCATAAACATTGCCAAGGTCAAACAATCCTGGGGCGGTGACGCCTTCAGTATGCCGATCCTGGCACTGAAACTTTCAGAATTCCGCAATGGTGTGTCAGAGCTGCATGGGCAGGTTGCCCGTGAGATGTGGTCCTTTTTGTGGCCGGACAAGAAAGATGAAGAAGTGCCAATTAGTCATATCACCAACGGCATCCACACCGAAACCTGGCTTGCACGGCGCATGGGTATTTTGTTCTCGCGCTATATGGGCGCAGATTGGTCTGACCGCCTGGACGATCCGGAGTTTTGGGCGCAGATCGAGAATATCCCAGATGACGAAATTTGGCGTGTGCGCCGGCACCTGAAACGAAAACTGGTAGCGTACATCATCAACCGCGGCAGACAGCAGTGGAAGAATGACGGGGTACACCCGGTTCAGACGATTGCCAGCGGTGTTTTGCTGGATCCGTATGCTTTGACAATAGGGTTTGCTCGTCGTTTTGCAACCTATAAACGTGCAAACTTGATCTTGCAGGATTATGATCGTCTGTTGAAGATTGTGACGGACGCCCGCCGCCCGGTTCAGTTCATCTTTGCCGGCAAAGCGCATCCCGCAGACGAACCCGGAAAGCTGATGATCCAGGAAGTCTATCGCGCCGTGAAAGATGCCCGGTTTGGCGGCAGGTTGGCCTTTTTGGAAGATTATGATATGAACATCGCCCGTTATCTGGTGCAGGGCGTGGATGTTTGGTTGAACACACCCCGCCGCCCGCGTGAAGCCTCCGGCACATCGGGGATGAAAGCCGCGCTGAATGGCGTGCTCAACTTCTCTGTCTTGGATGGATGGTGGCGTGAAGGTTACAACGGGCATAATGGCTGGCCGATCGGCGATGATGTCTCTGAATCTGCTGACCCCAAAGAGCAGGATAAAGCGGACGCTCTTAGCTTTTATGAAACACTGGAGAACGAAATTGTCCCGCTGTATTATGAACAGCGTTCGGCAGATAACCTGCCGGCCGATTGGATTGCCAGGATGAAAGAAAACATCCGCACCCTTGGCGGGCAATTCAGTACCCGCCGGATGGTCAAAGAATATATGACCCGGCTTTATCACCCTGCCATTTTGAACGGTTTTGAAGAACGTAACGGCAACGGAAAGGCTGAGTAATTCTGATGGAGGTTTTTCTTTCACCAACGGCCTGGTTGGTCGCCTTTGGGATATTCTTTGCCCGAATGGTCAATATTGCCCTGGATACCTTGCGTTTTATGTTCACCATGCGGGGCAAAAGCACGATCTCGTGGATATTGGGTTTTGTTGAATCGATCATTTTTGTGGTGGTGATGGGGTCAGTGTTGACCAATATCGGCAACCCCCTGAACATCATTGGTTACGCTGCTGGTTTTGCGACGGGTAATGTGGTTGGCATGGCGATTGAGAAGCGCCTGGCGATCGGCTTTACTCATTTCAACATCATCAGCAAAGGTCGCAGCACCGAGATTGCTGACGCCCTAAGGCGCGAAGGTTATGGTGTGACAGAAATCCCGGCCAGGGGGCGTGAGAGCAATTTTATGCTTGTGGATTGCAGGGTGCGGCGGAAAGAGGCAGATGAAGTAGAGAATTTGGTGCTCAGTATTGACCCTGAAGCCTTCATCACTGCTGAAGAAGTCACCCCGCGGCGCAGCGGTGTGTGGCGTCAGTAAAAACCAAAGAACAAGATCATGGCTGCAAATTTCGGTTTGCAGCCATTTTTGTTTAAAGATTGTTCGAAAACGGTTTAATGCTTTACCGCCCTGTCATATAAATGACTGAAAACTCATTCTTACCTTTTAATTTTCTCCTGAAAAAATTCGGAATGCTGTATACTAATAAAAACGAATGACCAACAGGAGGTGTAATGTCTGGCAAAAGCGACAAATTTTATCTTGGTAACGCTTATGACCTCAAGACCAGTGAAATTGGTAAGGATAAGGTCTATTACGATCCGGATGATCTGACGACCCATGGCTTTATTACGGGTATGACCGGGTCGGGCAAGACTGGTTTGGGCGTGATCATGCTTGAAGAGGCCGCGCTGCAGGGCATCCCGGTGATCGTGGTTGACCCCAAAGGCGATCTGACCAACCTGCTGCTGCACTTCCCTGATTTGTTACCCGCCGACTTCAAACCCTGGGTTGATAAGGGCGCTGCTCGGCGTGAAGGCATCAGCGTGGATGAGGCGGCGGAAAAAGCCGCGTCGCTATGGAAGAACGGGCTGGCATCGTATGGGTTTGGTAAGCCGGAATTAGAGGCTTTGCGAGACTCTGTTGAATACGCGGTTTATACGCCCGGTTCCGATGCGGGTTTGCCTGTCAGTATTTTGGCGTCTTTATCGGCACCTGAAATCCCCTGGGAGGGCAATAAAGAGATTTTGCGTGATAAGATCTCAAGCACCGTCACAGCCCTTCTGGGTTTGATTGGGTTTAAGGATATTGACCCTGTGCGCTCGAAAGAGCATATTTTGCTTTCCAACATTTTTGAAGAAGCCTGGCGTGCTGGTAAGGACCTTGAATTGGGCACACTGATTGCACATGTGCAATCCCCGCCTTTTGATAAATTAGGCGTTTTGTCGCTGGACCAGTTTTATCCAGAAAAAGAGCGATTTGAGTTAGCCATGCTGTTGAATAGCTTCTTGGCGGCACCCTCATTCGAAGCCTGGATGGAAGGTCAACCGTTGGATATTGGTGCACTCCTGTTTACGCCTTCCGGTAAGCCGCGCCACAGTGTGTTTTACCTGGCGCATCTCAACGACCAGGAGCGGATGTTCTTCATTACCCTGTTGTATTCTTCGATTGAAACCTGGATGCGGACTCAGAAAGGGTCGGGCAGCCTGCGGGCACTGATCTATTTTGATGAAATTGTGGGATACCTGCCGCCGGTTTCAAACCCGCCCAGCAAGGAAATCATCTTGCGTATGCTTAAGCAGGCACGCGCCTTTGGTGTGGGGCTGTTGCTTTCCACCCAAAACCCGGTGGATGTGGATTATAAGGCGCTTTCCAATACCGGCACATGGATGATCGGCAAACTGCAGACAGAACAGGATAAAGCCCGGTTGTTGGATGGCTTGGAAGGCGCTGCACCCGGCGTGGACCGGAGCGCTTTTGACCGGATGATCTCGTTGATCGATAAGCGGGTGTTCTTGCTGCACAATGTGCACGAGGATGCCCCAGAAGTCTTTCATACCCGCTGGGCGATGAATTACCTGCCTGGACCGCTGACCCGGACGCAAATCCCTGAATTGAACGCGCTGGTAGATGCGAAGACCCACGGCGTTGAAAAGGCGGCTCAGAGAGCGGCTGATCAAGATCAGGTCGAACGAAAGCCGTTCCTGGGCCAGGATGTGCCGCCGGCGATCTCGGGCGGGACGAACGTATATTACTATCCTGCAGGGTTAGCACCCTCTGAAGCGCTGCAGAAAGCTGGCAAATCTCTGGCTGGTGGCGTGACGGAGCCTGATATTTTATATCAACCAACCTTAGCCGGGCAGGCCAGGGTGGCGTTTATTGAGCGCAAATATAACCTGAGCACGGAACAGGTTTACACTGTGCGGATCGATGAATTACGCCGCAAAGGTTTAGTGCGCTGGGAGGATTTCGCCGCCAACCTGATTGACCTCCGGAAGTTGACATCTTCAGCATCACGCAACGCCACATTTGAATCCCTGGACAATCTCGCGATTGATGACAGTAGTTATGTCAACGATTTAAAGACCGATTTTGAGGATTGGATCTACCGCACACAGACTCTCACCGTCCGCAAGAACGAGAGCCTGGAGGTGGTGGCAGGACCGGACGTGACGGATGAGGATTTTAAAAAAATGTGTGAAGAAGCTGCTAAGAAGAAAAAGGAAGATGAGCTGAAAGCGGTTGAAGAGGCCTATGAGAAAAAATTGGATGCGTTGGAAGATAAGCTCCGCAAAGAAATGGATGATTACGAGAAAGATAAGCAAGAGCTCAGCCACCGCCGGATGGAAGAAGTTGGCAAAGGCGTGGAAAATGTGCTTGGTATCTTTATGGGGCGCAGCCGCTCTCTCAGCACATCACTGACCAAACGCCGAATGACCAGCAAAGCCAAAACAGACCTTGAAGCCAGCGAGCAGGATGTTAAAGATGTCGAAGAAGACATCAAAGAAATGGAAGAAGACCTTAAAGAGGAATTAGAAGAGGTCAGCGCTCGCTGGGAAGATGTGATCGACCAGGTGATAAATGAACCGATCTCGCCTTACAAGAAAAACATCTTCACCGAATTGTTTGGACTGGTTTGGCTGCCCTATTACGTTTTTGAAGATGGGGAGAGCTGGGTGACCGTGCCTGCCTTTGACTGGGAGGCGTGATTGGATCGTTTGCGGGAAATGCCTTGTGAATCGAACTGGATAGAAATTGTCTAATATTTATCTTACAATCATCGTCTACACTGATAGTGATGAATAATAAATTTAAAAATAATTAAGGAGTGAAACATGATCAAAAGAACAGCAAATGCAGTTTGGCAGGGCGATCTCAAAAACGGTAAAGGTGAAATGTCACTGGGGAGTGGTGCTTTCAGCGGACAATATTCTTTCACGTCCCGTTTTGAAGAGGGCACGGGCACCAATCCTGAAGAATTGATCGGGGCAGCCCACGCCGGATGTTTTTCCATGGCGCTTAGCGCAGATTTGAGCAAGGCAGGCTATAATGTGGATGAGATCCGCACCGAAGCCAAGGTCTCTATGGAAAAAGGTGATGCTGGATTTGAGATTACCGGGATCAAACTGATCACGAAAGCCAAAGTGCAGGATATCTCAATGGATGAGTTTTCTAAATTCGCCTCAGGTGCGAAGAAGAATTGCCCTGTTTCTAAAGCATTAACCGCAGTCGAAGTTCATTTAGAAGCACATTTGCTTAAATAATCTCGAATTCGACTGAACAATAGATTAACGCATTGAGGCACCCACAAGGGTGCCTCTTTTTTGTTGAGATTTTTATTTTACTCAGCGGGTGGAATGATGCGGTAAACACTGCCGGTGTTACCGCTTGGCCCGGTGGAAAGTGATGTGAGTGCGTAAACCTCGCCTTGCTGATCCTGACCAAAGCCCAACAAGAACTCACCCAATTCACCATCCTCCCGGTTTGAGATTTCAACCGGCACAAAATCCCACTGATCTTGTTCAGAATTGGACGCAGCAAAAAAACTGCCTTGTGCTCTGCCGCCGCCGATGCTCCACTGACCAAAGATGTAGCGTCCATCCCAGGCTGGCAGTGTTGTTCCGCGGTAAACCACACCGCCGATGATCGTTGCACCTAAACCGCCATCGGGGTGCCGCGAATTAGGGAATTCAAGAATGGGATCGATCAAAGGGTTTCCGTTGTTGTCTTCGGTGGGGCAGTCGGAGATGGCTTCCGGGTTGGCGGGGTCAGCCGTGCTGAAACAATGTGCACCTTCACGCACGTTCCAGCCATAGTTGCCCCCAGCCCTGACGATATTGACCTCTTCCCACAGGTCCTGCCCGGCATCACCGAGGAACAGCTCGTGTTCACCGCCCATATCGAAAGCCATGCGGTAGGGATTGCGAAACCCGTATGCCCAAATCTCAGGGAAGTTGACGCTGATGGATGGGTTATCTGCCGGGACGCTGTAAGGTTCGCCATTGTCGATATCGATCCTCAACACACTCCCATGCATGTTGCCTTCATTGTCCTGACCGTTACCGCCAACATTGACTGCATACCAATCTTCAGCATGGCCAGTGCCGATGTCATCCCCGCCGCCGCCGTCACCCAAAGGGATATATAAATATCCGTCAGGTCCGAAGGCAATCGCCCCAGCATTGTGGTTCCCCTGCGGCTGGTCAATCTGCAGCATGATCCGCTCAGAGGATGGGTCAGCAATATTTGGGTCGGATTGTGAAATGGTGAATTCGGAGAGGATGCTGGTGTGGTTATATCCGCTCGTTCCGCCCTGGCGCAGCGGGGCGCTGTAGTAAACAAACAGTCGGCCATTTTGTGCAAAATCAGGGTGAATGGCTAACCCGAGCAGTCCCCGTTCATCATAATTTCCATTCAGGCTGACCATCCTGTCACGGATATCCAACAAGGGGGTCTCAAGCCGCTGGTTATTTTCGTCGATGACAAAGATCATCCCGACCTGGTCGGTGACAAACAGCCTGCCGGTATCGTCGTCCGGTGCGTCCAGGTCCACGGGTGCGGTTAACCCGGTCGCAATCTGCTCCAGGGCGGCGACCGGTTCAAAGGGCGGCAGGTCTTGTGTAGTTGTGGTGGTGATCTCTGTTGGGGTTTCGGTTGTATCTTCGCTGGGGGTGCTGACTTCTGCAGTTTCCTCAGCGGGTACTTCGGTTGTTTGCACTGGCGGAACGGCAGTCGGTGCAGTGGGCGTTGGCGCCGGTTGACAGGCCCCTAAAATTAAGATGCATAACAGCATGGGAAAGAGTAATTTCGTTTTCATTTTTATTCCTTTTCTTTGTCGTTCTGTTTTCTGTAGATTCTGATAGCCGTCTAATTGATTCACGGCATATAGGGTTATCTTACCTGAATTTGGAAAAAACAAAAAATTCCTCACGTCACACGAGGTTTGCAAGGAATTTGAGCATCATATCAAACCGGAAATTATGGGTTAGCCTTTTTGGTTTGCCTCAAGGATATTCTCAATCATGATTACATGTTCATGCATATGTTCTGTCAGCATGTGGATCATCTCTTCTACAGAACTTTCTGCTAGTTTTTCGCATTTTTCATTATAAAACACAACTTTATTTTCCCAACGCTCCGGAAAGTGACCCACCAATTCAGCCAAAAATACGCGATGGGCATGCATCAGGGGAATCGCAGCATCTACCGGACGGTCGTGCCATGCCAGGCTTTCCCCCCAGGCTTGATTGCCTGGGAACTCGCCAAAGAACACTTTGCAGTCTGGCGTTGCCAGGGCGCGCTCGATGATAAACGCATAAACATTGCAATCCTCAGCTAAGTGATGCAGCACTTCGCGCACAGTCCATTCGCCTTCTTTTTCAGACCATTCCAGCCCTTCTTGGGATATACCAATCAACAAATTGTCTAATTCTCCCAAAGAGCCTGTAAAATCGTTGATCATCTTGAGTTGAGCGTCATTCACATATGCCTCCAGAAATGATTGATTGAAAATCTAAAATGCCATCCAACTTACGGTGTGGTTGAGGGCTTGGGCAGTGTCTGCGTGGGGATGAATTGGATTGTCGGTGTGGATGCGGGTGAAAATGCGGGGCTGGTTTCTGAATGGAGCACATAAGCCAACAAAGCCAGTGCACGCGCTTCTTCATCGTTACCCTCTGCCAGGGCGCGCTGCGCCTGTACACCTAAAGTGTGCACAGGGTCCTGATCCTCAAGCAGTTCGAGCCTGAGTTTTGCCCGTTCCAGGTTCCCGGTGGCAGCATAAACCTGGGCGATGATGCTGCGATAGTCATCTTTGTTGATGTCCTTCAGGTTAGCTGGGATTGTGTTTTGCTTGGTAGCAGGGTTGATGACCAAAGCATACAACAACCCTAAGATCAAGCCTAACACCAATCCGGTCAGCAAATACCAGTTGCTGCGTTTCGGAGCTTGTGTAGATGAAGATTGGGCTTGATGTGTATCCTGTGACATGACTGCCTATTCCCTAAATTAACCTGACTGCGCCAGAAGGCTATTAACCGACGAGGACAGGGTTAACATTAATTGGAGGTCTTCTGGCACATAGGAATGTTCTTGCGCATAATCAATAGCCTGGTTGACCAACCCGACGGGATCTGTTTCATCGATATAGGATATACGCTCTACAGCCAGGGCGATATCACCATCGATCTGATACAATTCTGCGACCATCAACACGTAATCCGTTTTGAAATCAATGCGCAGTGTGTGCGGGCTGGCATCCGCGCTTTTAGCAGGGAAAACGCCCCAACCAAGCGCGATACCCAGCGCTGCACCTGCAGCAATCGCAATGAAGAAAAAGATCAGACGGCGGGTGCGGTCTGTCATACTCAGTCGTCTTTCAACATTGGCATATGGATGCTATGCTTTCTAATTGCCTGCTCTGCCTGTTCGTAGCCTGCATCTGCGTGACGTACAATGCCAAGACCGGGGTCAACGGTAAGCACACGCTCAAGGCGTTTGGCTGCTTCGGAGGTGCCGTCCGCAACGATCACCTGACCGGCATGCTGGCTGAAACCGATGCCCACGCCGCCGCCATGATGGAAGGAGACCCAGGTGGCGCCGTTGACCGCATTGAGCATGGCATTCAGAATTGGCCAATCGCTGACTGCGTCTGTGCCATCTTTCATGGATTCGGTCTCGCGGTTGGGTGATGCGACTGAACCAGAATCCAGATGGTCGCGGCCGATTACGATAGGGGCAGAAATGCGCCCTTCTGCAACCAAGTTGTTGAATGCCAGCCCGGCTCTGGCGCGTTCGCCGTAGCCCAGCCAGCAGATGCGAGAGGGTAGGCCCTGGAAGGGCACTTTTTCTCGCGCCATATCCAGCCAGCGGTGGAGATGTTCATCATCGGGGAAGAGCTCTTTGATCACCCGGTCGGTTTCATAAATATCTTCGGGGTCTCCTGAGAGCGCAACCCAGCGGAAGGGGCCTTTGCCTTCGCAGAACAGGGGACGGATGTAGGCGGGTACGAAACCGGGGAAGTTGAAGGCATCTTTCACGCCATAGTCAAACGCCCGTTGGCGGATGTTGTTGCCGTAATCGAAAACTTCAGAGCCCTGTTTTTGAAAAGCCAGCATCGCCTGAACATGTTTGGCGATGGATTCCTGTGCCTTTTTGGCATAGGCTTCAGGGTCTTTCTTGCGGAGGTCATCCGCTTCCGATATTGACAACCCGGATGGAATGTAGTTGTGCAGATCGTGTGCAGAGGTCTGGTCTGTGACGACATCGGGTACCACGCCCCGGATGACGAGTTCTGGGTAGATCTCTGCGGCGTTACCGATCAGGCCGATGGATTTTGGTGTTTCGTTATCCACGGCTTCTTCGACCAGCGTCATGGCTTCTTCGAGTGTGTCCACAACAGCGTCCACATAGCCAATCTCCAGGCGGCGTTTGGCGCGGTCGGGGTCCACTTCCACGATCAGCCCGACACCTTCGTTCATGGTGATGGCCAGAGGCTGAGCGCCACCCATCCCGCCCAAACCTGCCGTGAGGACGAACTTCCCTTTGAGCGACGGCCAGCCCTTGAGTTCAGCCAGCGAAGCGAGGGTTTCGTAGGTGCCCTGTAAGATGCCCTGGGTGCCGATATAAATCCAAGAGCCGGCGGTCATCTGCCCATACATCATCAAACCCTTGGCATACAGGTCATCAAAGTGCTCCTGGGTAGCCCAGTGGGGGACAAGGTTGGAGTTGGCGATCAACACCCTGGGTGCATCTGGATGAGTCTTAAAGACGGCGACGGGTTTTCCCGACTGAACCAGCATGGTTTCATCATGTTCAAGCTCTTTCAGGGTGGCGAGGATGGCATCAAAGGCTTCCCAACTACGGGCAGCCCGTCCGCTGCCGCCATAAACGACCAGGTCGTCTGGTTTTTCTGCCACTTCCGGGTCGAGGTTATTTTGGATCATGCGGTAAGCGGCTTCGGTCAACCAGGACTTACAGGTGAGCTGTGTGCCTCTCGGAGCGCGAACAGGTCTTGGTTTTGACATAAGGTTCCTCCTCTGATTGGTTTTGATCTGTCACTTCTGATTATAGTCGCTTCTGTGGGCTGGAAAAAGGATACCGTCTGATCTTTACTTTAGCAGTGATGAATTGATCAATGTCGTAATAAGATCTCAGGGAACATGTTGAAATGTGCTGTTTTTGAGGTGTTTGAATGCCCTTGGTGATGTGTTTTGATCCAGGAATTTGGATAATTGTTGAATATTTTCCTGAGCGCTGAATTCACCAGAATCAATTTCGAAATCATAACGTGTGAGGGCATGTACCAGTGGGTATTGCAAGCGTGCCTGACCCAGTGTTCGGTCGCGTCGGTTTTCTTCTCTTGCTTCGAGGATCGATAAATCGCAGCGTACGCCGATTAAATAAGCCTCCATGTCTGCGAAGGATTGGGCAGCATCTTGAATCCATTCTCGGGTTAGAAGGACATGGTCCGCCAGGATATTCAAGCCGCATTCTGCTGCGGCGCGGATGGCCCGATGCATGCCGTAAACCATCTGGTTTCCAAGGGGGCCGGCGGCATTGGCTTGGCCTAAGAGTTGATCCCATAAGGGCTGGTCCAGATAGCGCTTCGGAAACATCCAAATGAATTTATCCAATCCCATTTCGAGAAAGGGTTCTGTTCGCACATCTTGTAGACCTTTGATCAGCGTAGTTTTCCCTGAGCTTGACACACCATTGAGAATAATGATTTTTCCTGTGTTCATAGCAACCTCAATCACCAAGTTTTATTTTGTAAATTATATATCAAGGAAGGAACCAATCAGGGTGTTTGTTTGCATCATCCAGTATAATAAAACTTGCCGAAGTAAATTCACTTTTGTGCAAAATTAACCTTTTGGTGTTCTGGCAATTCCGACCGCTGTAAAGGTTTCATAAATAATTGGGCTTTCATTGACCATCTGGTTGCAATGTCTGTTGCCGGGGGATCGGTTGCGGAAATATTTGCCCGAAACATATGCATTGATAATTGAATATGAAAGGATTGACGATGACACTCCCAAAATCAATTGGATTTCCACGCATGGAGCATGAGGCTGGTGAAAGACGTGTGTTTCTGCCGGATTTTGTTCAGTATATGACCGAGCTTGGTGCACAGGTGATGATTGAGGAGGGGTATGGTTCTCGCTCTGGTTTTGATAAGGCGAATTATCGCCAGGGGAATATCAAGGTTTCTTTTGGGTCTCGCCAGGATGTCTTTGAACAGGATGTCGTACTGATCTTGCGGTCTCCCGATGAGGACTTCGGGCGGATGAAACCCGGCACAATTTTGATGTCGATGCTGCACTATCCCACCCGGCCGACTCGGGTGCCGTTATTCAAAGAATTAGGGCTTAAGACCATTTCGCTGGATAGCATCGTTAACGATAATGATGTGCGCCTGGTGGAGGATATGAAAGCAGTCGCCTGGAATGGGCTTGAGGTTGCTTTTGGGATTTTGGAAAAACGTTGGCCTGATCTGATCCGTCCGGATGGTGAACCGATTAAGGCGCTGCTTTTGGGCACAGGGATGGTGGGTAGACATGCTGTGGACGCCGTTGTGCATCTTGGCAATATCGAACGAAACAATAAGCATATTGAGAAGGGTGGACCAGGAGCCATCTGTAATGCGGTTGGACGTAACCTGACTGACCATCCCGAGAAGATGATCGAGCTGTTTGCGGAAGCAGATATCCTGATCGATGCGACCCAGCGTCGGAATCCCGCACAACCTGTTGTGCCGAATGAATGGATCCAACATTTACCCGAACACGCCGTTCTAGTCGATCTCTCCGTAGATCCCTATATTCCCAACGCTAACCCGCCTGTAGTGCGGGGAATCGAAGGCATTCCGAAGGGTAACCTGGACAAATACATCTTTAGACCAGATGACTCTGACTGGGAAAAGACAATTGTGCCGGGTGTGCCCACGACGCATCGCCGTATGGCGGTGACCTGCTACTCCTGGCCTGGTTTTCACCCTGAAGCCTCTATGATGCATTATGCTCAGCAGCTTCACCCGATGATGCCGGTGCTGTTTGAAAAGGGTTATGATGGGCTTTCGCTCGATGGGGGATTTTTTGAACGTGCCCTTTATAGGGCGACTTTGACAGCCTGGGAAGAAGATGTTTTGGTACGGAAAACTATTTGGAATGGGGATAAATCCTATTCCGAAAGAGATTGAATTACCTTTGTAGCGTCTTTGTATTATTGCAAGCAGAAAAATTTGAGCTTTAAGCTTTTGTTCTTTTTGTTATCGCTGGTGTCCTCACCAGCGATGTTATAGCGCTCGGTCAGGAGACCGGCGCTAACTAAAGTTTATATTAATGAATGAAAAAATTTTGATCTTTTGTCCTCATTAGCGATGTTGCAGCAACGCCAGATCAGGAGACCCGCGCCAACAGAGGGATGGCGTTACTTTTGCTTCTGGTAGAACACTACGGCTGCGGGGATAATGAACAGAAGCGAAAAGCCGGTAAGGACAATCAGATTTAAGGCGATCTCCGGCAATCCTGCCCCTCTTAATAGGATATCTTTGAAACCTGTCATAATCCATGAGACAGGTGTCAGTTTGGATACTTTTTGAACCGTTTCACCTAACAAATCAATTGGCATCCAGGCACCACCTAAACCTGCAAAAATAAACATGGGAATCAGGGCATATATTGCAGTCTGTTCAGGCATTTTTGCTAAGATCCCGATCAGCAAGCCAAGACTGGCAACAAATGCACAGCTTGCCACGGATAGAGCCAGTGTGGCGAATGGAGCGTTGAAGAAATATAACCTAAGGAATAATGCGCCAAATATTACCAGGATAACAAATTGCGCAAAGATCATCAAAAACATTGCCAGCCAATGACCCATTAGAATCTCAATCTTTGGCACAGCTGTACTCAGCAACCGATTGAGTGATCCAGATTTCCGTTCCTGAACAATGATTTCTGCTGCACCAATTAATCCAGCAATAGCAAACTGGGCCATCATGCCTGGCAGCGACTGAGCAAATGCATTTTCTTCAGAGGTGTCTGCAGTTTCAAGTGGCTGTGTCTGTGTGTTTAATGGGGTAACAGGCGGATTTTGCCATGCCTCCAATGATTTCTGAAAAGTCGAATCAAACAGTTCTTGGCGCTCTCCGGCTTTTAGAAAACCTACTTTTTCTGTATAGAGCTGGACGGCCAGGGTCGCAGATTTAATGGCTGTTTCAACACGGTTTGCTGCCGATTGGAAATTTTGTTGAATGGTCATGCCTGTGGTTGTGTCTTCATCCAGGATGACATTAAGCAGCACCGCTCCTTCTTCTCGGACCGATTGGCTGAATCCAGAGTTAAATATGATACCTGCTGCGAGGTCCTCATCTGCCACAGCTTTTTTAAGTTCCGAAAAGGACATCTCCTTTGTTCCTTCAACAATCTGAACAGTCTCGGAATCGATTAAGTAGTTCATGATGCTGTTTGTAATGATGGTCTCTTCTTCATAGATCACCCCTATAGGTAGTCGGTTATCTTGATCGTTACCTCCAGGCCCGGCAAAACCACCAAACATGAAGCCAAACATCAGGGTAAAGACAATTGGCGCTGCAAGTAAGAAAACCGCGGGTTGCCAATCTTTTAGTAATTGTGCCAGATCTTTTAGAGTAATATCTAAAAATTTCATTGTTTTGCCTCTTAATTGAAGCGTTTCTTAAAGCGAATGTTGCCGAGGATAAAAAATAAAATGGCCAATAAAATCATTCCAGCGGTATGAATCAGGATTTGCAGCCAATCACCCTTCCAGGTTGCTGTGAAAGCGTTCATGGCCCAACCTTGCGGAACGAGCAATGGAAGGTAATTAAAGGCTTTTTCAATAGGCGTACCCATCACGAAAACACTTGAGATCCCGAGCATACCAGTAAAGGTTAACACGGCACCGTAGATGATCCCTGCTTGTTTGGTTCCTTTAACAAGGGACATAACAAAAATACCGAAACTATTGGCCAGAGCCACCAACCCAATCGAGGCGAGGAGCAAAGGAAAAGTGGCACCCCAATATATTTCAAAGACAAAATGAGCAAATGCCAGGAGCACAACCACCTGGACAATGATCATCAGAAAGCCGGCCAAAAATTTCCCGTTGAGAATGGTTGTTGTTGTCGTGGGTGAGATGAATAATCTTGGAAGTGTGCCTTTTTCATCTTCTTGAAGGATAGATTGGGCAGCAGCAGTGCCGGTGAAAAAAGCGTAGAAAATCATCATACCAGACATAATGCTGCGTAGGATTGTTTGTAATGGATCGGCCTGGTCTCCACACTCTTGATCAGCTAAGGGTCGTATGACATTAACATTTTTATTGGAATTTAACCGATCTTCTTCTATTTCCTCTGATAAGTTTTGGAGAAGAGTCGTTTGTTCTGCATAATCCAGGTTGACCCCTTTTTCTTGCAGGGCTGAGGTCACACTGGTAATTGTTAGTTTGCCAGATGAGAACTCATCCACAATACTCATCACAATGGATTGGACGATCTGAGGTCCCAGGCTCAAATTGGGATCTTTGTAAAACTCTATTTGGGTCGGTCTGTTGGTTTGCTCAACCAGGGCAGATGTAAAATCTTCAGGTATGATCACTGCTAACCCGGCTTGTTGTTCATCCACCATCTGGCGTGCTTCAGCTTCACTAGATATTTCAAGTGACAGTAGTTCAGCAAAGGTATCTTGTTTGAGGATCTCGAGTAACATGAGGCCCATTGAAGAAAATGTTTTTCCTTCCCTCTCAAAACTAATAGGAAGATTAGTTCCACGATCCTGATTGACCAGTATCACATGGGTAACTGGAATAGTAAATTTGGAGTCGTCTCCGCCAATTCCCCCAAAGAGAAAGGAAAACATAACCGTCATTAGGATCGGTACGCCAAACATGAAAGCGAGCGCAAAAAAGCTGCGAAATGACCGCCACAGATCTTTAAGTGCAATTGCTATAATCTTCATAGGTAATTTTCTCAATCCCGCAGTGCGCGGCCAGTCAGGTGCAGAAAGACTGCTTCCAGATTGGGTTCCTGGATGTCCACCGAGGTTATCCTTACATTGGATTGGCTTGCAGTTTCAAAAATATCCGGGAGAACCTGGTTGCTATCTTTGACAAGCAAGTGGATCGTTCCATCTTCCGGGATGATCTTCATAACTCCATCGAGTGCTTTCCAGGCTGTGAATATTTTCGCCGATTCGTTATTGATGGTCAAAGTGATCCGATCCAGCTCTCCCACAATGTTGATTAATTCCTGATGGGTGCCCATGGCAATGATTTTTCCGTTGTCCATGATGGCGATTCGGTCGGAGAGTTCTTGTGCTTCTTCCATATAATGCGTGGTATATAAAATGGTGACTCCCTGATGACTGAGTTGTTTGACAGAGTCAAGAATCTTTCGGCGGCTCTGGGGGTCGATCCCAACCGTCGGTTCGTCCATGATGATCACTTGTGGTTCATGCAGAAGGGCGACGCCGACATTCAAGCGGCGCTGCATACCTCCTGAAAAATTTGCAACCGTAGTGTTTTGGCGATCTTCCAGGCTGATAATATTAAGCACTGCATCCACACGATCGGATAAAGCTTGCCCGCGCAAGCCGTACATTTTTCCCCAAAAATTTAGATTCGCTCTGGCAGAAATGTCATCATAAAGAGCGATCTCTTGGGGGACAATACCGAGAACGGATTTGGCTTTCTTGGGGTTTTCCAACATCGAATATCCCATAAGCCAGGCTTGCCCTGCATCAGGGCGCAGCAAACCCGAGATCATCCCGATGGTGGTGGTTTTGCCTGCCCCGTTTGGTCCTAACAGACTGAATATTTCCCCCTGGTAGATTTCAAAGCTGACTTCATTGACGGCATGAACCTCATCAAATGACTTATCCAGATTTTGGACTTTGATTGCCAATGCTTTCATTGATTACTCCTGCGGGCTATGACATATAAAAAGAAGGGAAAAATGATTGCTGTCAATATTTTATTATATAAGAGATGGTTTATTGATTCAATAAAAATCAGTTAATATTAACGGCTAAATGATAAGAAAGATTTTCCTGGTCTTAAAATCCCAAGATGATCAGGCTCAAAATGACATTCATCAACGTGGCGGCGATCAGGTTAGGCCAAATGGCGCCGGTTTGTAAAGCTGCCCAGCCGTTGATCATCCCGATCGCGCCAAAGGCGTAGACCAGCCCATACACAATGCCCATTATGGGCATGGGCATCATCAAGGCGAGCACCAGTTGAGGTAAAGTGAACAGGGCTGCCTGAATGACATTTGCCCAAAAACCGCCCACCTTCGGTTTCAACAAGTTCAGCAACCAGCCTCTGAAGAATAATTCTTCCGCAAATATCGTCACCAACCCGGAAAAAAGAAACATACCAACCCATCCCCCAACACCGTTAGACATTTTTAGCCAGGTGAAAGTTGGATCGGTCGCACTGGCTTTGGTGGCTTTGTCCAGTAAAAATGCGTAAGCGCCTGACCAGGGCTCGAAGATGGCGTAGATCAGGATCAATAAACCCAAGTTGATTGCCGCCCATTTGAGAATTTGGCTTCTGCTGACCTTTCCCAAGCCAATTTTCGAGGCATCCTTGCGGATTAATAATACGATCAATGGGATCAATAAAAAGACCAAGGTAAACACAGGGAGGCTAATCGTCTGCCAGAATGAGAAGATGATGGCTGCTGCGACAGCAAGAATCAGCCAGATGAGCGCAAATGTTTCTTGACCAGACCACTTCTTTTCCATTTTTTATCCTTTCCACTACAAGAATCTATAGTTCTTTTGTTCTTGCTGGTGTCCTCACCAGCGATGTTACATCGAGCGCACGGTCAGGAGACCGGCGCCAACAGAATATGACCGGGCTAAAAGAATTATATTAGCAGAAGTTGGATGATGACAAAAATTGTTTTCTGCAAAATTCCCTTTAGTTATCGCTGGTGTCCTCACCAGCGATAAAGGATCAAGCGTTCGGTCGGGAGACCGGTGCCAACTGAAAGTGAGATTATTCCAAGCGCACGGTCAGGAGACCGGCGCAAACGGAAATATGACCAGCGCTAACAGAAGGAGATTGGCGGTAGCAGAAGATAACAATGTAAAAATTCATCTTGACAGATTTTAAAAAATACATAGAATTGGCTCAGTATGAAATTTCTTAACCAACTCTGGCTTTGTCCTAACATTCGTCGTGCCACGCCTTCCGTGGCTTTTATTTTGCCTTTCTCAGAGAGCCTTCATCGGCTCTCTTTTTTTATGTCAGGAGACCGAAGATGAGATTGCCCGGTTTGATTGACCCCCATGTGCACATGCGTGAACCCGGCGCGACCCATAAAGAGGATTGGGCTTCTGGAACCGCTGCCGCGCTGGCAGGCGGGTTTACGCAGATCCTGGCGATGCCAAACACCAACCCGCCCATTGTTGACGTTGCTTCACTGGCGCAGGCTGTTTTGTTGGCAGAATCAAAAGCCCATTGCGATTTTGCTCAATATCTCGGTGCCACGGCTGAAAATGTACATCAAACAGCCGCCTGCGCTGATCAATCCGCCGGGCTCAAGCTGTATCTCGACCAGACTTACGGCCCTCTACGTTTGGAAAGCCTTGACTTATGGAAGGCGCACTTTTTAGCCTGGCCGAAGGACCGTCCCTTGGTGGTACACGCGGAAGAGCGCAGCATGGCGGCCGCAATCTTGATGGCCGCGTTGACAGACCGGCCGCTGCACCTGGCGCATATTGCCACGCGGGAAGAGATCCTGCTGGTGCGGGCGGCAAAAGAAAAAGGGCTCAAAGTCACCTGCGAGGTCACGCCGCATCATCTATTCCTCACACGGGATGACCTTGCTGGTGGGCGGGGTGAAGTCCGGCCCCGATTGGGTTTGGCTGAGGATGTGCGCGCCTTATGGGAAAACCTGGAGGTGATCGATTGTTTTGCCACAGACCACGCACCCCATACGGCTACTGAAAAAAATAGCCCTAATCCCCCGCCGGGCTTCCCGGGGTTGGAAACTGCGCTGCCGCTCTTATTGACGGCTGTCAGCGAAGGGCGATTGACCCTGGAAGATGTGGTTCTGCGGATGAGCGATAACGTCCGCAAAATTTTCAAGATCCCTGCGCAACCCGATACCTGGATAGAGGTCGATCTGGATGCAACACGCGAGATGACGGCTGAAGGGCTGTATTCAAAAGCGGGATGGACACCGTTTGAAGGGTGGCGAACGCGTGGATGCGTTCAACAGGTGGTTTTGAGAGGAGAAACCGTCTTTCAACATGGGCAAGTATTAGCACAGCCCGGATTTGGCAAGCGGATCCGGTAGTTGATCAAATCTTTATTACATTTTGAACACGAAAATATTTTTGACAGGAGAATCACATGACCAGTTTTACGCCGCCTATTCACGGAAATAACCGCCATCTGCCCTTTGGCGACCAGCAGGATTCAGTCTTTTATAGCAGGGATATCCTTTCGGTCAGCCAGTTTGACCGTGAGCAACTGACCTATATTTTTGATGTGGCTCACGAAATGTACGAGATGGTCGCCAGGGTGGGTTCGTTTGACCTGCTGAAAGGCAAAATTTTAGCCAACCTGTTTTATGAACCCTCAACCCGCACCTCGTCTTCCTTCACCTCGGCTATGGAACGCCTGGGGGGCAGCGTGATCCCGATCAACAACGTCAGTTATTCCTCTGTCACTAAGGGTGAATCGCTGCCCGACACCGTTCGCACGCTGGAAGCCTATGCCGATGTGATCGTTCTGCGCCACCCGGAGGTTGGATCATCAGCGCTGGCGGCCAAGTATGCCCGTAAGCCGGTGATCAATGCTGGTGACGGTGTGGGGGAGCACCCCACGCAAGCCCTGCTGGACCTATTTACCATTCGTGAGGAGTTGAAGCGGGTGGATGGGTTAACGGTCACCATGATGGGCGACTTGCGGTATGGGCGCACGGTGCACTCACTCGCCAGGCTGCTGACTTTATATGATGTTAGATTGAATTATGTTTCACCGGATGTGCTCGCCATGCCGCCTGAGATCATGGCGGAAATTGAGGGATCTGGAATACCGCAAGCATCGTTCACCAGTCTGGAACCGGCGCTGGCAGAGACGGATGTTTTGTATGTCACCCGGGTTCAAAAAGAACGCCTTGAGGACCCCAACATCCATGAATCCCTCAAAGGTGCATATGGCGTCACAACCGAAACAATGTCACGCGCAAAGGACAAAATGATCGTGATGCACCCGCTGCCCCGCGTGTGGGAGATTGAAATGGCTGTGGATGATGATCCCCGGGCGGCTTACTTCAGACAAATGGAATATGGGCTGTACATCCGCATGGCGTTGTTGGTGATGGTGTTGGGCAAAGCCTGATTGCTGATGTTTAGGATGAACAATTTCGTGGTTAAATTGGCATTACAATTAATGCCATCCAGGTCAGGGCGTGAGGTGAATCATGTTCTCGTTTTTTGAAAAACTCGATCAGCGTGCAAAATCTATTAATTCATTACTGTGTGTGGGTTTGGACCCGCATCTCGAGGACCTGACGGAACAGACGGGTGCTGCGGCCAGGGATTTTTGCTTGCGCTTGATAGAGTCCACTCACGCTTATGCTCTGGCTTTTAAACCCAACTCTGCATTTTTCGAAGCCCTGGGTGTTGAAGGTTGGGAGGTGCTGCACAGTGTGATCCAGGCAGTACCTGATGACATCCCAGTCATCCTGGATGCGAAACGCGGCGATATTGCCTCAACAGCGCAGGCTTATGCCCATGCGGCGTTCAATGTCTTGGGCGCAGATGCGATCACCCTCAGCCCTTATTTAGGTTACGATTCGCTATCGCCTTTTCTTGAAGACCCTGAAAAAGGTGTATTCTTATTATGTAAGACCAGTAATCCCGGTTCAGTGGATTTGCAGGACCTGCCCCTTGGCGGTCATTACCGGTTGATGATGGTGTATGAGAAGGTTGCCGGCCTTGCAGCGGAGTGGGGCACAGGGAATAACATTGGCCTGGTGGTGGGGGCGACCTTCCCGGAGGCGCTGCGGCGGGTACGTGAGATGGCACCGGATCAATGGCTGCTTGCCCCGGGACTTGGTGCGCAGGGCGCAGATTTAGTAACTGCCATGCAAGCCGGGTTGCGTGAGGATCGGTTGGGGCTGTTGATCAATGTCAGCCGCGGGATCTCCCGGGCAGATGATCCGTCAAAAGCCGCCCGTGATCTGACTCTCCGTTTTAGACAAGCTCAGGAAGCGACCGTGCCGCAAACCAAACGCCGCAAAACGCAGGAAGACCATTTTGAAACCCCGCTGGTTGAAGGATTGCTTTCAATGGGCTGTGTCCGTTTTGGTGAGTTCACACTCAAGTCGGGGATTGTTTCCCCAATTTATATTGATTTGCGCCGGCTGGTGGCCTTCCCGGGATGGATGAGCCAGGTGGCGGCTGCCTATATCCGGTTATTAAAGACGTTGAAGTTTGACCGGATTGCCGGGCTGCCCTATGCCGGGCTGCCGATAGCCACAGCCGTCAGCCTGCAGGGGAATTACCCGATGATCTACCCGCGTAAGACGGTTAAGTCTTATGGCACTTCGGCTGATATTGAAGGTGTGTTTGAGGCAGGCGAAAGTATTGTTCTGATTGATGACCTGGCGACGACGGGCGACAGTAAATTTGAGGCGATCGATAAGCTGAACGCGACCGGGCTGATCGTGCGCGATGTGGTGGTGTTAATTGATCGCGAATCTGGCGCCAAACAGGCTTTGGCAGAGCGCGGCATCCGGATGCATGCGTTATTTACGCTGACGCAGTTGTTGGATTACTGGGAGGAGACAAATCGCCTGCCCGATGGTCTGATTATGCGCGTCCGAGAATTTCTAACAACGACTGGAGAAAGCCAGGCTTAGAAATGTTTCGATCGCGCCGTTATCGATACGATAATGAAGGAGTGGTGCTTGCCATCACCGTTTTGCTTGTGGGGGCAGTGATTGTCCTGACATCCACCATCACTTTCTGTGTCAGCGGTATCTTTATCATCGGTATGTTTGTGCTCAGCGCAATGATGATCCGTTCGCATCATAAAGGACTGATGCGGCAGGCGGTTTCGGTAAATGAACTGCATACACCTGCGCTTGACAACGTGGTGGATGAGTGTCAGTTGAAGCTTCAACCCGGACCTGTGGATGTTTACCTTGTGGAAAAGAACCAGATGAACGCATACACTTTTGGGATCGAGACGCCCAAGGTGTTGGTGTTGTATTCACCGCTGCTGAAGGTGATGTCGCCTGGCGAGCTGAAATTCATTATTGGGCACGAAATGGGGCATGTGGCATTGGGGCACACCTGGCTTAACACCATCATTGGCGGCATGGCAGGCATACCAGCCCCGTTTGGCGCTTCGGTGATACTGTATGCTGCTTTCAGGTGGTGGAGCCGGATGTGTGAATTTTCGGCTGATCGGGCGGGGCTGCTGGCTTGTGGCAATTTGAACCTGGCGGTGTCCGCCCTGGTGAAACTTGTCGCGCCAGAGGTGCGCAGTCAGCGCGATTTTGATCAGGCTTTGGCTGCCATAGATGCCGAAGATGATGAAGTCACTAACCGCCTGGCAGAGGCTTTTCAGAGCCACCCGATGCTCATCCGCCGGATCAATCAACTGCAGCAATATGCTGCCACACAGCAATACCAAAACCTGCAAAAGGGGGTCAATCGTAACCTGGGTCAAGCAATAGATACTGCTGAGGCACCTCAGCCGTCATCAGCTGTTACGATTAGACCAGCTAAACCTGAACCCAAAGAACAGATTCCACCTGAAGAACGCTGGCCCTGGCTTAAGCCGCTGGACCAGACGGATAATCAACAAGACGAAGATTAATCGTCTGATTGCTAAAACTAACGGTCAGGCAATATCCCAAATAGATGAAGGCTTTTTAGGAAACAGTGCGTCCAAGAGATGCATGGTTTCATCTTTATCTGTGGTGCAGTCCGTGAAGGCATGTTTGAGCTCAACCATGCTGCGATGACCAAAAACAAGGTGGAGGAAGGTGAGCGGGGGGAAATTGGCAGCGCACCCCTCAATTTCATCGAACCTCAAGGGGTCAATGGTTTCAAGACGGCCTTGATTGAACTTCAGATGGATGCCATCTCGATAGAAGCCGATCTTTAATTCTCCCGTGTAATTGACAAATGAACTTTCAGCCAGCCGCGCTTCCAGCACTGGCTTGACCAGGTTGAGGAAGGCGGGCAGGTCAGGTACGCGCACGTAATAAGTATAGGGTTGGCGTTTACGTGGGAGCAATGTGTCGATCACATGATAGGCGGGGTGCTGCTCACCCAGCCAAAAGCCGAAGATCTGCTGCGGTTGGTCCTGTTCCTCCCCCAGGCGCACGCCGGTTTGCCAAAGAAAACGGATCACGCTGGGTGTAATATCCGTCCAGGCAAATCCTTCGGCAATTTCATACAGAGTCAGCATCATGCTTTTGCCCCATTTATGGGGTGGTATGCCGATGAAGCCTGCCGGCTTGCCCGATTGATCTTCAATGACGTAGACCAAGCGCCGGTTGATGTTGTATTTCCGCTTACCGAAAAGCTCATAACGCCATTGCGCTTCATCCCACACGGCATTGATCATATTGCGTGAAGACCCGCGCTGGTAGGTTTCCATCAGGAAGGGGATATCACCTTCTTCTGCAAGACGAAAGGTGTAAGGTTCGGTCTCATCTTCTTTAAGATCGGGGACATGCGCTTCGTAACCCGCCCTGCCGCCGCCCAGATTGAGGGTCATCTCATATCCGAACTGGCGGTAGTAATAAGGAATGCCGGTGATCACCTGCACTAATTCACCGCGTTGTTTGCTCCACTCGTGCAGTATGTCGAATTGCTGGCGGATCAAACCTTTGCGGCGGTAATCCTTGTGGGTGCCGACCAGCTCGGGGCGGCCGACCTTGAAGGGGATGCCTTCATAAGCCCAGGTTTGCGATATCAGGCAGCAGGCGGACACAATCTTGCCACTGCTGGTGTCTTCTACGAGGGTGAAATCATCCGGTGCAAATGTTGGCCCCTCACCGCTGAGCAGGTCCAAGGTCCAGTCCACTAAACCAATTTCATCCCATTTGCCTTCACCGTGGATTTCCTTGTTGAATTGGGCGACTTCCTGCGCATCCGCTTGCGTTGACCGCCGAAGGATCAAATGCTCGTCAATTTGACGTATGATTTCCTTTTCCATCCTTGCACCTCTCTTTGTTGTAGGGAACTTACCAAATTGTAATAGATTAATTGAATATTTTAGGCATTATACTTAATGAGGTTTATGGAGATTGTATGAAATTACGATTTAAGCTGTTCTTTTTCTTTCAATACTTTTCAAATGGCGTTTTTGGTCCTTTTTTTGCGGTGTTTCTGTCACAAAAAGGGTTCACAGGCGCACAGATAGGGTTGATGATTGGCTTGATGCCGATTGTTTCACTGGTGTTTCAACCTCTATGGAGTTATTTGAGCGATGTATTCAACCAGCGGCGGATCTTGTTATTAATTGGATCGTTGGGGGTGGCGCTGGCTTGTTTTGGTTTCACCTTTGCTGAGACATTTATCTTTGGGTTTATGTGTTCCTTCTTATTTTCGGTGATGATTGCCCCCATCGGCCCGATCAGCAACGCGATTTTGATTGACTATCTTGAATCTGTGGGCAAGCCGGATGAATTCAGCCTGGTCCGCTTGTGGGGGTCGCTTGGTTTTGGGATTTCCAGTATTCTGATGGCTGGCTTGTTCCTCAACCAGATTTTGGCTTATTTTGCCTGGTTTTTGGTCGGTATCTTTGTTGTTTTGGGGTTATTGAGCCTGCTTCTGCCTGAAAGCGGAAAGACTTATTCCTATGTGGGTGTCAAAGGTTGGGAAGTGATCACAAAAAACAAGGATTTTGCCATATTCTTGTTAGGTAGTGTATTTTTTGGTGCCACGCTTGGCATTTGCCTTAACTACCAGACGATCCATCTGCAGTCCTTAGACGCCTCGGATTGGTTGATTGGCGTGATTATCTCTCTGCAGGCATTGGTTGAAATCCCGATGATGCTGGCGGTGCCCTATCTGCTACAGCGATATTCGAAAAGAGGGTTGATTATCCTGGGTGCCATCGTTTTACCTTTCCGCTGGCTGATCTACATTTTCGTTAAAGATCCCGCTTGGGTGCTCCCCACGCAGATATTTAATGGAATTTCTACAGTGAGTTTTCTGGTGATTGCAATTGCCCTGGTGGACAAGTTGGTGCACCCCAAGTGGCGGGCGACGGGGCAGGGATTGTATTCCACGGCAATTTTTGGAATTGGGTCTGGCCTGGGGGTATATTTTGGTGGCAATGTGATGGGGGTTTACGGGGTGCGTTCTGTTTGGGTCTTGAGTTTGGTGATGAGTTTGATCGCGTTGGGGTTGTTCCTGCTGGTTTTTCGCCGTATGGACAATGCGGAGAGATCAGCAGAGGGAATCTCTGCCCAATAGACAAAATAATCCCGGTCACCAATTAAATCAGTGACCGGGATTTTATTAGGTGTTGATTCCTACTTAGTCCAAATTTTCGAGCGTGGTTACCATCTCATCAATTACATCGTAGCCGCCCTGCCAAAATTCGGCAGTGGTCACATCGAAGCCGGCATTGCTGAGCAATTTGACCGGGGCGATTGAACCGCCAGCGGAAAGGATCTGCATATAGCGGGGTTTGAAGGCGTCGCCTTCTTCTTTAAATTGTTTATAGAGCGACAGCACCAGCAGTTGACCAAAGGCGTAAGCATAGACATAGAACGGCACGCCATAGAAATGGGGGATCATCACCCATTCCCAGCGGAACTCGTCGGAGAGATCCACTGCATCCCCGAACTCGGTTTTGAGGTTTTCAAGATAGGCATCGGCGATCTCGTTCACCTGAGCGCCCTCGGCGATCATATCATGCGCGGTTTGTTCAAACATGGAGAAGTAATTCTGCCTGATGATGGTGGCGAAGGAGTCATCCATCTGGCGGAAAAGCAGGTCGCGCCGGACGGCTTCGTTGGTTTCCTCAGCGAGGAGTTTGTCGACTAGCATCATTTCGCCAAAGGTTGAGGCGGTTTCAGCCAGGGGCAGGCAGGCGTGCTGTGTAAATGCCGAGTGTTCCTGCGCCATCAGCGAGTGAATGCCGTGGCCAAGTTCATGCGCCATGGTTGCCACATCATCGGGACGGCCCTGGTAGTTTAAGAGGACCCAGGGCGTCAGATCCGGGGAGATGGTGGCGCAGAACGCGCCGCTCATCTTGCCCTTGCGCACCTGGCTGTCCACATGGCTGGCATCGAAGATCTGCTGTGCCATTTGTGCAAAGCGTGGGTCAAACTCGGTAAAGGATTCCAGGACGATATTGGCTGCATCGCTGAAGTTGTATTTCTTATCTGATTTTGCCACCGGCGCATAGATGTCATACCGGCGAAGTTTATCCATCCCGATTCGCTTGGCTTTGAGATTGAAGAAGCGGTGGAAGTGCTTGGTGTTTTTGCGGGTCACATCCAGCAGGGTCTCGACAACCTCATCGGGGATGTCGTTGACCAAGTTGCGGACGGAAATTGGCTTTTTGAACCCGCGAATGTTGACGTTTTCATTGCGCCAATCGCGCACGATGGACTGATAGATCTGCCCCAGGATGGGGGCATCGTCTTCATACACACGGTAGAGGGTTTGGTAAGCTCGCTTGCGCAAATCGGGGTCAGGTTCGCGCACCAGTGCCATCAATTCGCCGCGTGTCATTTCTTTTTCTTCGCCATCAACTTCGATTTTGAATGTGTAGCGATTTGTGATCGAATCGTACAACATGTTCAGTGCACTTACACCGGTCACATCTTTGATGTTGATGATCTTCTCTTCCGGTTCGCTGAGGGTGTATTCCTTCCAGTTGCGCATGGCTTCCAGCCAGTAGTGATAATCCCCGGCGGCTTTCAGCAGTCGTTGGGCATTTTCTTCGTCCAATGCCTTCCACCACAGGCTGAAGAAGATGGTCTGGTTGCCCATTTCCGCTTCAAACTGGTTGACGCGTGCAACTTCCGATTGGGCTTTTTGGTCCTGCGTATCGGCATTGAAGGCAAGATTAGCAAAGCCATCCAGGCGGCTCATCAAACGGTAGAACTGCTCATAGGTGGTAATGATCTCGACGAATAGCTCTTCACTGATGTCCGGTGTCAATTGGTCGCGGTATGCCTGGAAGTCCTTGACGCCTTGCTCAACTTCTTTGTAGGCTGCCTGGTACTTGGGGTCATCAAAGCTCTTAAAAAGATCGGTGAGGCTCCAGGCTGTTTGCTGATAGGTTTTCTTCTTTTCCATTGATTTTTTCCTTTTTATTTTTTTCCGGTGGTTGTTTTGGATTAATTATGCCGGTTTGGTTTTTATGCTTCACGCATGATTTCCCTCAGGCGGTCGATGGGCTCGCGCCTGTTGGTTTTTGGGTCGTCGTAATACCATAACTTCCAGCCGTTGCTGGGCCCATCTTTAATCACCTTGGCGATTTGGTGAATTGAACCACGTTTGCCGTTGAATGAAAGTTTACCATCTGCCAACACTTTTGCGGTAAGCTCGCCTTCGGCGCCAAAATACAGCAATTGGCCGGGTTCCAGCAAGCCGCTTTCGACCAGGTTGCCGAAAGGGATGCGTTTAAGACGGCGCGGATTGGGGGACACAAATACGGGCGGGTCAAACTCTAACTGAACGACTTCGTTCACCCGATCCATCGCCAAATCGGCGTACTTTTTCTCAATTTCTACCCCGATGAAGTGGCGGTGAAGTTTGCGTGCGACTGCACCGGTGGTGCCTGTGCCAAAGAACGGGTCTAACACCACTTCACCTGGGTTGGAGCTGGCCATGATGATGCGGTACAACAGTGCTTCGGGTTTTTGGGTGGGGTGAGCTTTTTCGCCATCCTCATCTTTTAGACGCTCTTTACCAGTACAAAGGGGCAGATACCAATCGGACCGCATCTGCAAATCGTCGTTTAGGCCTTTCATGGCATGGTAGTTAAAGGTGTACTTCGCGCCTTTCTCTTTTTGGACCCACAGCAGGGTTTCATGCGCGTTGGTATAGCGAACCCCTCTAAAATTCGGCATGGGATTGGCCTTGACCCATACTACATCGTTCAACACCCAGAACTTGAGGTCCTGTAAAATTTTCCCGACACGGTAGATGTTGTGGTAAGAACCGATCACCCACAATGTACCGGTAGGTTTGAGCACCCTTCTACAGGCTTCCAGCCACTCGCGAGTGAACTGATCATACTGGCTAAAACTGTCGAACTGGTCCCAGTCGTCATCCACCGCATCCACCCGGGTCAGGTTGGGGCGCCACAACTCGCCCTCCAACTGGAGGTTATAGGGTGGGTCGGCAAAGATCAGGTCGACGGCGTTTTCGGGTAAATCCGCTAATACCTGGCGGCAATCACCGATCAACACCTGATCAAGGGGGAGTGTGTGGTTCTGCTTGGTCATTGGTGTTCTTATTTTAACGGTTTTTATGCGCTTTGGGGGTTGAGTTTCACCGATCCGGTTTGTAATGATGGTCAAGGGGAAATAGGCGTTGCCGCATGCGTTATAATCCTTGTAGTTATAACCGGTTATTACACAAAAGAAATGAGCCTATGACCACTGAAATCGATCTGCGACCGCTGCCTAAACGCTGGGAAGTGCATCATAAAATCCCCAAAGACATTGATAAGAACCTTAAGGATTTTCCCGCATTATTACGGCAACTGCTCTACAATCGCGGGATAGAAGATGCGATTTCAGCCAGCCATTTTATTGATGGAACAGTTGGCTTCACTACAGACCCTTTCCTCCTGAAGGGGATGGACGCGGCGGTGGAAAGAGTCCATCAGTCGGTGGTCAATCATGAAAATATCGTCGTTTATGGTGACTACGACGCTGATGGCGTCACATCTACCGCTCTGATGGTGGAATTTTTCAATGCACTTGGCGTGACCCCGCGGGTTTATATTCCCAACCGTTACGATGAGGGTTATGGACTGAATGAAGAGGCCATCCAGCAACTGGCTGGAGAAGGCGCTGACCTGATCATCACCGTGGACTGCGGTGTACGCTCGGTTGAAGAAGTGGCATTAGCCAATCAGTTGGGGTTGAGCGTGATTGTCACCGATCATCACACCACAGGAGAGGTTTTACCCCCAGCGCTGGCAGTGATTGACCCGAAACAGCCGGGTGACCCCTATCCAGAGAAAATGCTGGCAGGTGTGGGGCTGGCGTATAAATTGGCATGCGCTTATTTGGCGCGCTACCCCCAGTACGGGGTGGATGCGGACAACTGGCTGGACCTGGTTGCCATTGGGACTGTGGCTGACCTTGCCCCGCTCAGGGGAGAAAATCGCATGCTGGTGAAATTGGGGCTGGATAAGTTGCACCTCGCCCCTCGCCAGGGGATTTTCTCTTTGGCACAGGTTTCAGGGATTGACCTGACCAAGTGCGACGCCAGCAATATCGGATTTGGTTTAGGTCCCCGCTTGAATGCGGCTGGACGGCTTGAGTCCGCGCTTACAGCTTTTGAGCTGTTAACTACGCAGGATCTATTTGAGGCAGGCCGGCTTGCCCAGCAGTTGGATTCTTACAATCAGGAACGCCAGGACATGACCAGCGCGATCCGGACGAAGGCGGCTGAGCAGGTTTTGGGCGAGGACCCTGATGCTGTGTTGTTTTTTGCTGCCGATCCGGATTTCAGTGAGGGCGTGGTGGGATTGGCGGCATCCAGGTTGACGGAACTGTATTACCGGCCTGCGATCATCGCTCACCAGGGAGAAGAAACAACGGTGGCATCCTGCCGGTCCATACCTGAGTTTCACATCACCGATGCGCTTGATCGATGTGCTGATTTGCTGGTACGGCATGGGGGGCATGCCGCGGCGGCGGGTTTTACTGTGCGCAATGAAAACCGCGATGCTCTGGTTACGCGTATGCGTGCAATCGCAGAGGAGCAATTGAGAGAATTGGAACTTTTGCCTGTACTGAAGGTTGATCGGGAGATCAAACTCGAAAAGCTGGCGCCCAGATATATCCCTGAAATCCTTGATGATATTCACCAGCTTGAGCCAACCGGAAGAGGCAACCCGGAGCCAGTATTTGTGTCACGCAATGTTGAGGTGGCGCATGCCAGAGCGGTCGGCAAAGAAGGATCACATCTTAAATTGAATTTACGTGCCGGCGGCCGTTTCTATGATGCCATCGCCTTCAGGCAGGGGTATTGGATGGAGGATCTGCCGGAACGGATTGACCTGGCTTATCGCTTTGAGATCAACGTGTTCAACGGGCGCAGCAGTTTACAGTTGAACGTGAAGGATATCAAAGCGGGGGAATGATGTAAATGATTGAACTGTTCTAAATCCAACCCAGAATCCCGGCGAAGATAATCATCATCAAAACATCCACGATAAGAAGGACGCCAATCACCCGGCGCTGGACCGTTGGCTTCCAATCGTAGCACAAGAAAGATACGACGAAAAACGGGACATAGACTGTGATGAACACCGGGATGGATCCCCACCAGGGATAAACCCAATGGAAAGCGGGTGTTTTGGCGAGGAAGATTTCGATCACCGAAAACAATGCTGCGTTGGCAACTGCCATGAAAATCCGGTTATTAATCCCCAGTATTTTCAATTTTGGGTCTTCAGGGAGGAGTTTGCTGAGCACCAGACCGGCAATGGCAAACATGAAACTGAGTTCGATGCCGACCCCGACCAGGATCAGGAAACTGGTGCCGGTGGGCACCGTCCACAGGGCGTGCCCGTTAAAGTGTTGGATCAGCGCATTCAGGATTTCGAAAAACCAGTGCACCAGGTAGAGGCTCAGTCCAGCGGCGATGCCCTTGAAGTTGCCTTTGCTGTATTCATTGGTGTAAACGTAAACGACCAATGCCAGCAATGTGATCACCACCCAGTTGAAGTTTTCGCCTGTCCGCAAGATCGATAGCGCTTGTTGGGTTAATTCGGGTTGGTTCATGTTTCCTCCGCAAGTTTGTGTGGTATGGGTAGAGAAAATTATAACCCTTTCACTTGGTTCAAGGGCTCGCAATGACAGAATGTTGTCATTGCGACGAGCCGCACAGCGGGAGGAAGCAATCTCATGATTGCTTTTGGTATGACAAACCTCCTGCCTGCACGGAAAAGCGAGATTGTCACACCCTTCCACTGCGTTCAGGGGCTCGCAATGACAGATTGTTGTCATTGCGACGAGCCGCACAGCGGGAGGAAGCAATTTCATAATTTCTTTTGATATGACAAATCACATAACTGACAGAAAAGAGAGATTGCCACACCTTTTTACTGCGACCAAGGGCTCGCAATGACAAATGTGCTTAAACCTCGCTGGGCTCAGGGGCTCGCGATGACAATCCATCGAAGCGGTTTGTCGTATAATAATCCCCATGCTCCTCACCTACATCCTCCAGGCTGCCACAATCGGCTTTTCGGCCGGGATCACACCCGGGCCACTACAGGCTGTGTTTCTCTCCTTTGCCATCGAGCACGGCTGGCGGAAGACCCTGCCGGCAGCCTTTGCCCCCCTGGTCAGTGACGGGCCAGTCATCCTGCTGGTGATGCTGGTGTTGAACAACCTGCCGCCGGTGTTCATCCGCGTTCTGCAAATCGGCGGGGCAGGGCTGCTCCTGTACCTGGCGTGGGAATCTTATCAGGCTTTCCGGCACTATCAGGGCGTTGCCGAGGCACAGGAATCAAGCGGCTGGACGACCCTGCTCAAAGCCACCACCATGAACCTGTTTGCCCCAGGCCCGTGGCTGTTCTGGTCACTGATCAACGGCCCCAATCTGATCGAAGCTTGGGCGGTCTCACCCTGGTGTGGTGCGGCTTACATAGTCAGTTTTTACGGCGTTTTTGTTCTCAGTAATATCATCCTGATCTTATTATTTTCTGGCACTCGGGCAATGGGGGAAAGGGTTCAGCGAGCGATGCTGCTGGTGTCGGCGGTGTTTTTGGCGGGTTTTGCGTTCTACCAGGCGCTGCAAGGTTTCAATGTCATCTAAGCGGTAAGACATCTAAATATGGTAAACTTTGTGAGGTTAATGCACTAACGATCGAGGTGATTTTATGTTCCCTGCAGCGCATCCAAAAGTTATTCAAAGTGCCCGAAAAATCCTGGCATATGACCCCATTTTCATTGATACAGAAACCACCGGCTTTTCACCAAAAGACATGGTGATTGAAATAGGCGTGGTCAGCCTTTCGGGGGAGACTTTATTCAAGTCCTTCTTTAAGCCCACTATCCCCATCCCGCCGGATTCGATTGCGGTGCACGGGATCACAGAGGAAATGGTGGCGGATGCCCCGAGCTGGAAGGATACCTGGGAGGAGTTGCGCGCTGTGCTCGAGGGGCGGTTTATCGGGATGTATAACGCAGAATTCGACCTGCGCTTGATGAAACAAACCCATGAACGCTATTGGCTGGATTGGCCTCTGGATGATCAATACTTCTTCTGTGTGATGAACCTGTATGCCGCATTTTATGGCGAGGTCAGCACGCGCAGACGGGGCTATCGTTTGCATAAACTGGAAGCGGCTGGCGCTGCCTGCGGTATCCCGCTGCGCAATTCGCACCGGGCAGTGGACGATGCCCTGCTGACCGCTGCGCTTTTTAAATACATCGCTGATTACGATAAATCATGATCAATAGGAGAGAAAAATGACGTGGAAATATCCTAAAACACGTGCGGATGACCTGGTGGAAGCGCTCCATGGTCAGCAGATTCCCGACCCCTACCGCTGGATGGAAGACCTTGACAGCACCGAGGTTCAGGATTGGATCAGCGCGCAAAATGAGCTGACCTTCGAGTTCCTGAATCGCTCACCGCTGCGGAAGAAAATTCAGAAGCGGATGACCGAATTGTGGAATTATGAGAAATATTCACCGCCTTATAAGCGTGCCGGGCGTTATTTTTATGCATTTAACGATGGCTTGCAGAACCAGGATGTGTTGTATTGGATGGATCGTCTGAATGCGGAACCGCAGGTTCTGATTGACCCCAACACCTTATCCGAAGATGGCACAGTCGCTTTGAGTGGCGCGGCGGTCAGCCACGACGGGAAGTATCTGGCTTATGGGCTTTCTGAAGCCGGCTCGGATTGGCAGACCTGGTATGTGCGCCGGGTGGAAGACGGCGAAGACCTGCCGGACACAATCGAATGGGTCAAGTTTTCAGGTGCCAGCTGGGATGGAGAAAATGCCGGTTTTTATTACAGCCGTTATGACGCCCCGCAGGGTGCGGCGCTCAAGCAGGCGAATTATTTTCATAAACTATATTTTCATCGTCTGGGCACAGATCAATCTGAGGATCAGCTGGTGTATGAACGCCCGGACCAAAAGGAATGGGGATTTGACGGCAGGGTTACCCATGATGGGCGTTATCTGATCATCTATGTGTGGCACGGCACCGCATCCGAAAATGCTGTGTTTTATCTCGACCTGACAAAACCGGATGCCGAGGTCGTGGAACTGCTGCCAGACTTTGATGCTGAATACCAATTGGTCGCCAACGACGAAACGCGCTTCTTCTTTAAAACCGATCAAAATGCGCCCCAACACCGGATTATCGCCATCGATATTGAACAACCAGCCCGGGAGCACTGGACAGAAGTTTTGCCGGAGGATCAGGATAAGCTGGAGTTTGTAGATTTTATCGGCGGTCGTTTGGTGTGCACCTATCTGCATCATGCTGCCTATCAGGTGCGTTTCTTCATGATGGATGGGGCTCCGGATGGTGAGCTGGATTTGCCCGGTTTGGGAACGGTGATTGGCTTTGGCGGTGAACCGGATGACCCTGAAACCTTCTATAAATTCTCCAATTTCAGTACACCCGGGACAGTTTATCACTTTGATGTGGCAAAAAAGACAAGTGATGTTTTCAGAGCGCCCGATCTGGACTTTGATCCGCAAGACTATGTCACACGCCAGGTGTTTTATCAAAGCAAAGACGGCACCAAAGTGCCGCTATTCATCAGTCACCGTAAAGATCTTGAAATTGATGGTGATGTACCGACTTATCTGTATGGCTACGGCGGATTTAATATCCCGCTGCCCGTGAGCTTTAGCGTGCCGAACCTGGTGTGGATGGAAATGGGCGGGATTTATGCCCAGGCGCACTTGCGCGGAGGTGGTGAGTATGGACGGGAGTGGCATGAAGCGGGTATGAAGGCCAATAAACAAAATGTGTTCGATGATTTTATTGCCGCTGCTGAATATCTGATAAGAGAGGATTACACCCGCACTGAAAAACTGGTGATTGGCGGGCGAAGCAATGGAGGGTTATTGATCGGCGCGTGTGTGACGCAGCGACCTGATCTGTTCGGCGTATGTCTGCCGAATGTCGGCGTAATGGATATGCTCCGTTTTCATAAATTTACGATCGGCTGGGCGTGGGTTTCGGATTACGGTTCACCGGATGACCCCGAGGATTTTGAAGTAATCAAAGCCTATTCGCCTTATCACAATATTCGTGAGGGTGTGGCTTACCCGCCCACCATGGTGCTAACGGGTGACCACGATGACCGTGTTTTTCCTGCCCACAGCTTCAAGTTTGCGGCAAAGCTGCAGAAGGCACAGACAGGGGCTGATCCCATTTTGATCCGCATTGAGACCCGTGCCGGGCATGGTGCTGGCAAGCCAACGGCGAAGTTGATCGAGGAATTTTCGGATATGTGGACCTTCGCACTGGAGAATATCGGCTAAAGATTGCATTGGCTGAATGAGATTGCCGCACCCTTTCACTGCGTTCAAGGGTTCGCAATAACAGCGTCTTGTCATTACGACGAGCCGCACAGCGGGAGGAAGCAATCTCAATATTATTTAGAGAAACGTGATGTGATGAACCTCAGCAGAAAACGAGATCACCACGCCTTTTCACTGCGTTCAAGGGTTCGCAATGACAGCGTCTTGTCATTACGACGAGCCGCGCCGCGGGAGGAAGCAATCTTAATAATGATGTCTATTGTCTCCCAACCGTCCTATTAGAAGTGCATTTGAATTTAGATGAAGGAAATGGCTACAATTGCAATGTAAATTTAAGCATCCTTTCTTTGAGCTAAAGCATGGGATAACAGGTGAATTAAATGGTCGAAGATAACAATGAGATCGATTCATTCGTTGAAGGCGAAAAGAAAAAGCTTGAGGGATGGATTCGTCTTCTAAGGATCGTATTTCGAGGACTGATCGTGCTGGGTCTCGCCTTACTGATTGTGGCAGTTGTTGTGGTGGTGATCGTTCCGCTGTTCGGTTTATGGATTTTTGCTGTCCCTGTCGCTCTGATATCTTTGGGGATCTTCCTGGCATGGCTTGAGTACCGCCTGAATGAACGTGTCAATACGCTGTGAAAATGGCATTCACCCAGAAGGTAAGGTACATGTTTAGGTGTTCAACTCCTCGGCATTACCTTGCCAGTGTATAGGAATTTTTGGAATTTATGTGTATACTTAGTGTGCTATGAATGATGATGATTTAGTAGGTGATAGATATTTTCAAGGAAAATATGGCGTTTTGCCATCTAAAGGGTTGCTGATGATCCTGTAGGATATAGCGCCCTGTGTTGCTGATGCAGCCAGACCTTCACGATATCTTCACCGTGAAGGTCTTTTTCTTTCTTGTTCTGGTTTTATCGTCAGGAGGCAGGTATGGCATTAAAAGAGATCATCAATATGGATGAAGTGCTTGAGCAGATCAGGCTTGAACTTTCCGCAGGGAATTGGGATGCGGTGACCTCGCTTCTCGAAACCTTGAGACGTTCTGACCAGGCTGAAGTTTTTTCGGATCTGCCCCCTGAACAGCAGCAGGAAATTCTGCCCTTAATGGACCCTGTCAATTCAGCCGACATTTTAGAAGAGCTTGAGGATGAAGAGGTCCTTGAGATCGCCAACCGGATGGAGACCGATCGGCTGGTTGAGATCGTGGATGAGATGGAGCCTGATGAGGCGGCTGACCTGTTAGGCGACATCCCAGCTGAGCAAGCTGAAGAAGTTCTGCAGCGGATTGATGAATCAGAGGAGGTTCGCAGCCTGCTTGAGCATCCCGATGAGACAGCCGGTGGTGTGATGACATCTATGGACGTGCATATCCTGGCGGATATGACTGTGGACGAGACCATCCAGCATCTGCGCGGTCTTTCACCTGATTCAGAAACAATTTATTATTTATTTGTCGAAGATAAAGCCGGACATTTGGTCGGGGTTGTTTCGCTTCGTGATCTGGTGGTTGCCAAACCTAACACCATCATCCGAGATATTATGGATGATGACCCGATATCCATTCAGGTGGGTGCAGACCAGGAAGAAGCGTCCAGGTTGATGTTCCGTTATGACTTGCTTGCATTGCCGGTTGTCGATGCAGACAAGAAACTGGTCGGCATGATCACCTATGATGACTTGCTGGATGTCTTGGAAGAAGAGGCAACAGAGGATATCTACCGCCTGGGTGGTATTCCCAAAGAGCAGCCGGCGGATGTGGCTCTTTCATCAGCGATAAAAACTCGTTTGCCCTGGCTGATTCTGAACCTGGTGACAGCGCTATTGTCTGCCACAGTCTTGAGTGTGTTTGAGGATACGATTGCCCAGGTCGCGGTTTTGGCAGCCTTCTTCCCGATTGTAGCAGGTGTCAGCGGGAGTGCCGGCACGCAGGCGCTGACCGTTACAGTGCGCGGACTGGCGTTGGGTGACATTACCCCTAAAGAAGGAGTTAAGACGCTGGGTCGTGAATTGTTATTAGGTTTGGTGAATGGTGTGAGCATCGGCATCATCGTGGCCCTGATTGCCTTTGTTTGGAAAGGCACACCCTTGCTCGGGTTGGTGGTTGGTGGGGCGACATTGCTGAATATGATCTGCGCCGGATTGGCAGGTGTAGTTGTGCCGATGTTCATACAAAAGTTAAAATTTGACCCAGCGTTAGCATCTCCAATCCTTGTGACAACAACCACGGATTTTCTTGGTTATTTGTTCTATTTGGGGTTGGCAACCTTATTGATCGCCAGTCTGGTCTAAGTAGTTCAAATATTTTTGGCGTGATGTTTGATTGAGGGTTTTATTCGACCTTGATCATTGAAATTAACCACAAGGAATTTTGACAGGATTCTCATATATGGAATGCTGTTTTTTTGATCTTTCACTTGACGAACTGACACATTTAAGTATAATCAATATATGAACAAATGCTCATATATTCAAGGATAGGCGATCATGCACGGAACGATCACATTATCACACATTAACCCCGATCTTCTCTCAGAAGAGACGGTTGCCGCCATGGCAGAAATTTATAAGGCGCTGGCAGACCCGACCCGCTTGCAGATTCTGGCTTTGTTGTTTGATGGTGAACGCAGTGTCGGTGACCTGGCAGACCACTTAGCGGTCTCTCAAAGTGCCGTGTCGCATCAACTGCGCATATTAAGGGCGATGGATATCGTTCGCTATCACAAAGACGGACGGGAAGTTTTCTACTCCCTGGCAGACAATCATGTGCGCGAGATCCTTGTCCGCACATTTGAGCATATCTTATACGATTAAGGATTCTTTATTGGTATGATGGAAAAACAACTGAAAATTACTGGTTTGGATTGTATGGATTGCGCAAAAGGATTGGAATCCTCTGTTGCATCCCTGAAAAATGTTAATGAGGCAAAGCTCAATTTCTTTGATGGCATATTGACCGTGCGCGGCGATGTGGATGAGGGAGAGGTTCGAAAACTGATCACTGCACTGGGATATGGCGTCGATGACAATGATCAATCGAAGCTGGCGCCTGAAAATGAACCCAATGCACTGGTAGGTTTCTGGCGTTACCTGATCCAGCAGGTTGAGACGCAAATGGCCTTGATTGCCGGCGCGATCGTGCTGCTCTCGCTGGTTTTGGGTTGGGTTGGCCTTCCAGACGGGGTGGTGATCAGTCTGCAGATTGGCGCACTGGTGCTGGCTGGCTGGCCGATCGCTCGCAATGGGTTGATGACCCTGTGGATCAACCACACTTTTAATATCAACTTTTTGATGACAATTGCCGGGATTGGTGCGGTGGTGATCGGTGAATATGCTGAGGCAGCCTCGTTGATCTTGCTATTTGACCTGGCTGAAGCCTTAGAGGGTTTCACCAATGCCCGTGCCCGAGGTGCACTTTCTGGGTTGGCGGCTTTAGCGCCTTCAAAAGCGGTCAAGCTCGAAAATGGGCATGAATCCCTGGTGCCCGTTGAGCACCTGGCTGTCGGTGACCGGATTCTAATCCGACCTGGCGACCGCATACCGCTGGATGGGGTGATCCTTGAAGGCCAAAGTGATATCAACCAGGCACCAATTACGGGTGAGAGCCTACCCGTATGGAAGGATGAGGGTGATGAAGTCTTCAGCGGCACCGTCAACGGGAACGATCAGTTGATCGTTGAGGTCAATCGGCTGGTGGCGGATAGCACCCTCCACCGAATCATCGAAATGGTGACGGAAGCACAGTCCCGCCGCTCGCGCAGCCAGAAATTCATTGAGAAATTTGCGAAATATTACACGCCTGCAATGGTGATCCTGGCGGTATTGATGGCAGCTATCCCACCGCTTTTCTTTGGTGAGCCATTCTTTAATACCGCAGATGGTACGCGCGGCTGGCTGCATCGTGCCCTGGTGTTATTAGTAATCAGCTGCCCATGCGCCCTGGTGATCTCAACGCCGGTCACAATGGTTGCCAGCCTGACCAAAGCTGCCCGCGAAGGCGTCTTATTCAAGGGCGGAATCTTTGTTGAGGCGCTTTCCCATATTAAAGCCTTTGCCTTCGACAAAACCGGCACGCTGACAAAAGGCGAACCAAAAGTGGTGGATTGCCGCAGTTTGGAATGCCAGGGGGAAGAGGCTTGCGAAAGCTGTGATGACATGGTGGCGCTGGCTTATGCCCTGGAGCGTCATAGCAACCACCCGCTGGCACAAGCGATCATCGAAGAGGCAGAATGGCGCGGGGTGACTGACCGCTATGCCTCCGCCCAAAGTCTGACCACGCGGGGCGGCCTGGGGGTGGAGGGTATCATTGATGGCGAGAAGATGACCATCGGCAGCCGAAGACTGTTCGAAACCGAGCACCATATCCCCTCTGAGGTGCATGAATGGGTGGACCAGGCGGAATCGGAGGGCAAAACAGCCATGCTGGTGTGCGATGGTCACCGGGTGCGAGGATTTATGGCCGTTGCTGACCAGCCCAGGCAAGATTCAAAAGCCGTGGTTGAAGTACTCAATGAGATTCACAAGCACACGGTGATGTTAACAGGTGATAATGCTGCAGTGGCTGCGGCGATCGGAAGGTCAGTAGGGATGGAGAATGTCCGTGCGAATTTACTGCCGGGCGATAAACAGGATGCCGTGATCAGCTTGCGTGATCAATTTGGTGCTGTGGCTATGGTGGGTGATGGCATTAATGATACACCTGCCCTGGCAGCCGCAGACTTAGGCATTGCTGTTGGGGGCAGCGGCAGCGCCCAGGCGATGGCGACAGCCGATGTGGTGCTGATGGCAGCCAATCTTGATAAACTGCCCTTCGCTATCAAACTTTCGCAGTTTGCCAACCGACTGATCCGCCAGAATATCATCTTCAGCCTGGGCAGCAAGCTCCTGGTGGCTGTGATTGCCTTTTTGGGTTATGCGCCGCTGTGGATGGCAGTTTTAGCGGATATGGGTGTATCTCTGATCGTGACGTTGAACGGTATGCGAGCGCTGCGCTTCAAAGGATAGGGATGCTTTCAGGTTGTTGGGTGTTGTAAATTTACTGCCTGTGACAGATGATTAAGCAATGCCTGAGGTGGATGTGTCCATGGTGAGGGTCTCAAGAGCGGGCATACAGACATTCTTGCTGGGATGTTCAGATTGAATAACCTCGAAGGTGAGATGGAGTGGTTGCGGGTAGTGTGCAGCCATCAGGCAAATCTCGGCGACATCTTCACGGCTGATGGTGCCAGACAGCCGGTCACCCTGATCGACGATCAGCATGCAGTTTCCACCGGGTGTGTTGAGTAAGCCGCCCGGTCGGATGATGGCGTAGTCCAAACCACTTTGTCTTAAAACCTCTTCCCCCTTTATCTTCCAGTCCAGAATCCGGCCAAAACAGTTCAATGGGTGGTCTGGGCGGGTGACGGCGATGGATGAAATCAGGATAAAGCGCCGAATGCCATTCGCTTTTGCGGTATACACCAGGTTCGCCACGCCCTCATAATCAACATGTTTTGGACAGTTCTTGCCGACCGGGGTGCGCGTGCCAATGGCAGAGATGACGGTATCCACTTCAGCCATGGCTGGGGAGAGTGTGTTCGGTTCGCGCACATCACCTTGGAAATAGACAGGTGAATCACCGAATAAAGCATTCGCCTCAGAAATGTCACGCACCAGCAGGTGCGGTTTTTCCCCCTGTGCGAGTAATTTCTGGACGATTATTTGGCCAGTGCGCCCGGTAGCGCCTGCAACAAGAATGTGATTATTCATATTTTCACCAATAAATACCTATAAAAGTTTTTCTGCGGTTGAACCTAAGTGTTCATCTTTTTCAAAATCTCAAGGATCTCTTCGTTTTCCGGGATATCCGACATGGAAGAGGAATAATGTGCATATTGCACGATGCCCTGCTTGTCGATGATGAACTGTGCTGGTATCCGGCCGAATTTTAATAGATTCACTTCCTGATCGTATTGTTTTGCGACAGAATGATCCGGGTCGGCCAAACCAATGAAAGGTATCTCTTGCTTCTGCCAGAAATCCTCAAAAGCACTTTGGCTATCCGGTCCGACAGCGATCACGGCGGTGTTCTGAGCAGTAAATTTATCAAAGTCCTGGCGCAACTGCGCCATGTGCCTGCGGCAGAATGGTCAGGAAAACCCGCGGTTGAAGACAAGATAAACCAGTTTTTCACCTTTGAAACTTGATAAGGTGATTTCTTCGCCGGATGTATCTTGAAGGGTGAAATCAGGCGGGGTGTCGCCCTGTTTGATGCGATTGTTACTCATTATTTACCTCCATTGTTTTGTATAAAAACTCGTTTATAGCTTGCATAAATTCTTTTGGGCATTCTTCCTGCGGCATGTGACCGCAGTTCTCAATGACAACCAGTTGTGCGTTGGGGATGTCGTCTGCCAACCTCAGGCTGTATTCTGTGGGCACAATGCGGTCATCATCCCCGGTGATCACCAGAGTTGGCACCCGAATTTCATTCAGGCGGTCTGCTAACTCAGGGGGTTGAGATGCCCTGGTAAATTCCCATAAGGCACGATCCCAATTTTCTGCAGTTAAGGGCTTGCGGTAACCCTCGATGATTTCAGGGTTGGCATCAAGCAATGCGGGGTTGTGGTAAGCGTTGCGCAAGAAATCGTCACCTCGTCCGCTGCCTAATTGGCGAGCAATCAACGGTCCGATGTGATCCATCTGCGGGGTCTGCAAGAGCCAGGATAAAATGGCAGAGTCGGGCATGGTTTGATAGATGGCTGCGTCAACCTCAATCAGAGCTGCCACGCGTTCAGGATATGCCAGGGTAAAGGCTGTCGCCAGGGTGCCGCCGGCGGAATTGCCAATCAGAATCGCTTGTTCAGCGCCCTTTGCATCCAGCAAGCCTGCAAGGATCTTGATGTTGCTCTCCTGTGTGTAGGGGTTTTCTCCCTCCCACGCAAGAGGGCGTTCAGTCAACCCGAATGCGGGACGGTCATAGGCGATCACGGTGCCGTAGGCTGAAAGCGGTGAGATCACTTTTTCCCAGGAAAACGTGCTGGCCCCAAACCCGTGTAAGAGGATGAACACCGGTTCACCCGAACCTGCCTGTTTATAGTGGACTTCGATGTCATTGATGGTTATAAATTGGCTGTCGGGGTCTGCCAATGCTTTGACCGGTTGCGTGTTCTCCAGGGGAGGCACAGGGATTAAGAAGGGTCCCACCAGGATAACAAACAGGAGTATTCCCAGAACAATGAATGTAATTTTCCAACCTTTTTTCATAGATCTCCTGATGGGTTATTGACTGAGCCCTTCCAGAAATTTATCCATGGCTTCAACGATTTGAGCCTGTTGTGCTGTTTTTGAGATCTCAGCCAGGCCGTCACCGTTTTGCTCACCATACCAGCCAAACCCCGCATGGTTGCCGCCCATGATTTCAACAAACACCGTCTCAGCCGGCAGGCGGGATTGGGAAGCGGCAATCTCATCCAGTGAGGCAATGTTGTCCTTATCACCATAGATGGAGATAACACTTAGCCCTGATGTTGAAAGGTCGGTGCTCTGCGCGGGGTAAGCGGCCCACAAGGCCAACCCAGCAATGCGGGTTGGGTTCTTGCTGGCAAATTCAGCGGCCATTGCACCGCCGAGCGAGTGCCCGCCGACTGCCCAGTATCCGATCTCTGGGAAAGCATCGATCACTTCACCAGCCCGGTTAATGCCTAAAAAGGCAAAGTTGAGCGGCATGGGCACGACCACCACCAGGTAACCCTGTTCTGCGATCGCTCTGGCATGTGGGGCATAGGCGCGGGCGTCCACCCGCCCGCCGGGATAGAAGATCAGACCCGTTGTTGGGGAGTTCGATCCAGGTGCAAAGACCAGCCATTGACCATTAGCCTCATATTGCACCATCTCGGTTGAATTGAAGCTGGAGAGTGCTTGTGGTTCTGGGGCTGGAGGATTGCTTGCCCATATCAAAAAGCCAACCATCCCTATGAGGAGGGCTGTTAATGCCCCTAAAGCTAAATATCGCCACACTTTATTCATCGATTTCCTTTATTACCATCTCATTACTTATCATTATAGATGTTGTGGGTTGCGCAGGGCAAGTGTGAAGGTTTTACAAAGCATGACGGCGCTTATTTTTCGCCGAGTTTAATCATCCAACTGAATCGTGATACAATCTACTCGTAAACAAACTTTTTCGCCCCAATAGTTTTAGGAGGAATGAATCTCTATGGCAAATGAATCGTCGTTTAAGCTCACTTATGCGACCATGTTCAACCCACCGGAAGAACTGCACACTCACTATGCAGAAGCGATGGACCTGTTAAAGGACAATCTGGGAAAAGAATATCCCATGATCATCGGCGGTGAAGAACGCTATGCTGACGGAAAGATTAAGGAATACTCCCCCATCAACACCGATATGCACCTGGCAACCTTTCAAAAAGGCACCTCAAAGGACGCAGAAGATGCTATCGCCGCTGCCCGGGAGGCTTTTCCCAAATGGTCGCGGATGAACTGGAATGAACGGGTCTATTTATTACGCAAAACAGCGGATATCATTGACCAGCGGCTGTTTGAAATTGGTGCGGTGGTCACGCTTGAAGTCGGCAAAAACCGCATGGAATCCCTGGGAGATGTCGCCGAGATGGCGGAACTAATCCGCTATGCCTGCGACCAGATGGAGGCCAATCAGGGTTTCCGTGTGCCGATGGGCAAAGACCCGCTGCCTGGATTTGATTCCACCAACACATCTGTGCTCAAACCTTATGGCGTTTGGGTGGTGATCAGCCCCTTTAACTTCCCTGCAGCGTTGACAGGCGGGCCATCCGGTGCAGCCCTGGTGGCTGGCAATACACTCGTGGTCAAACCCGCTTCCGTCACCATCTGGACAACAGCCCTGCTGGTGGATTGCATGCGCCAGGCTGGCATCCCGGATGGCGTGGTCAATTTTGTCTCTGGGCCGGGTTCTGCGGTCGGGAATGTGCTGGTTGAATCTGAGGATGTAGACGGACTGACCTTTACCGGTTCTTATGATGTTGGTATGGGGATCTTCCGTAAATTTGCGCAGGGTGATTACGTCAGGCCAACAATTTTAGAGTTGGGTGGCAAGAACCCCGCGATTGTGTCGAAGAATGCTGATCTGGAAGATGCCGCGATCGGCATCGTACGCTCGGCTTTCGGATTGCAAGGGCAGAAGTGCTCAGCCTGCTCACGAGTGTTTGTCGAAGAAAAAATGTATGATGACCTGGTGAAGCGCGTGGTTGAGTTGACTGAAAAGCTCAAGATTGGCGATCCTTCCGAGCGTGATACCTATATGGGACCTGTGATTGAAAAAGGTTCGTATCAAGACTTCCAGGATTTCAGCGCTGAACTAAAGCAGGCCGGCAAAATTCTCACTGGCGGTGAGGTAATCACCGATGGGGATTATGGGAAAGGATATTTCTGTCAGCCAACAGTGGCTGTGGACGTGCCAATTGAGCATCGCTTATGGAAGCAAGAGATGTTCTTGCCCATCGTTATGATTCACCCAGTTAAATCTCTGCAAGAAGCCATGGACCTAGCCAACAGCACCCTGTATGGTCTGACAGCAGGTTTCTATGGCACCGAAGAAGAGGTTGGATGGTTCTTCGATAATATCAAAGCTGGTGTGGTTTATGCCAACCGTCCGCAGGGAGCAACCACAGGTGCCTGGCCTGGCTTCCAACCCTTTGGCGGCTGGAAAGGTTCTGGCAGCAGCGGAAAGAACGCTGGTGGACATTATTATGTGCAGCTCTACATGCATGAGCAAATTCAGACGCACATCCGCCGAGACTAAAACTGGAGTTTGACGACCTTAGAACTTAACAGCCGGATGGCGGATGTTACGCCATCCGGCTGGATATCTCAATTTTATGATCCGATATCTACTTTCGCGCATTGGCTGTTTGATGTCCCTGGTTGGGGTCCTCCTGTTTATTGTTGGGTTTGCTGCCTTCCGCTCGGGGCATTCAGCCTTCGATTATTTGTTGATTGGCGCAGGGCTTGCACTCTTAGGCTATTTTTTATGGCACAAACTGCGAGAAAGAAACCGGAAAAGCACGCGCTTTTCTCTCTTCCGCAAGCGAAGCATGGGGGAAGACGATGAGCAAAATGTTCAGGATGATGGATGGAACACACGACGATGACAACTAAATTAATTTCATTGCACGACGCAATTAAAAAATATGTTCATGATGGCGATCTACTGTATGCCAGTGGTTTTACGCACCTGATCCCCTTTGCAGCAGGGCATGAGATCGTCCGCCAGGGGATAAAAGACCTTGTGCTGGCACGGGCAACACCCGATCTAATCTATGACCAGATGGTGGCAGCCGGGTGCGCCCGTAAAGTGATTTTTTCCTATATTGGCAATCCGGGTGTGGGCTCGCTGCGCAAGGTTCGGGCAGGCATCGAAAATGGCGAGTTGGAGTGGGAGGAGTACTCCCACTTCAGTATGATCAGCCGCCTTCAGGCGGGAGCCAGCGGCTTACCCTTTATGCCCATGAAGCAAACCGGTGCAGCGGATCTGATGCAGAACAATCCCCAATATCAGCAGGTGACCGATCCTTATACCGGTGAATGTGTTGTCGTCGTGCCGCCCCTCAAACCTGATGTGGCGATTGTACATGTACAGCGGTCGGATGCCCAGGGCAATGCCCATGTGTGGGGCATTCTTGGTGAGCAGCGCTTAGCCGCTTTTGCGGCCCAGCATGTGATCCTGACGGCCGAAGAAATTGTGGATGAGGCTGTGATCCGCTCCGATCCTAACCGGACATTGATCCCCGGGTTGGTGGTGGATGCGGTCTGCCATGTGCCGTATTGTGCGCATCCCTCCTACACCCAGGGATATCATGACCGTGATAATGACTTTTACCTGGCGTGGGATGAGATCAGCAAAACAGATGAGGGCATCCAGGCATATCTCAAAGAATGGGTTTATGATCTGCCAGACCGGCAAGCCTATTGGGAAAAACTGGGGCCAGAAGTGCATCAGCGGTTACACGCAGGTGAACGCCTTTCGGCACCCGTCAACTATGGCGAATATTAAGGATGAGGCATTGAGCATGGAAGAAATCGTATACAACCCGCAAGAATTAATGGTGGTGAATGCTGCCCGGCTTTTACGGGATGGTGATGTTGTTTTTGTGGGTGTCGGAATCCCAAACCTGGCCTGCAACCTGGCGATGCGGACGCATGCCCCGAATTTACAGATGATCTACGAAGCAGGTGTGATTGGCGCTCAGCCTGCCCGGTTACCCCTATCTATCGGTGACCCTTCGCTCGTCACCGGAGCGCTTTCGGTGTGCAGCATGTATGATATTTTTACGCTCTATCTGCAGCGCGGCAATGTGGATGTGGGTTTTTTGGGCGGCGCGCAGATTGACCAGTTTGGCAATATCAACGCCACAGTGATCGGTGATTATGCGCACCCCAAAGTACGCCTGCCTGGGTCGGGTGGTTCAATGGAGATAGCCGCCTGGGCAAACCGCTGTTATATCATCACGCCCCATCAAAAGCGGCGTTTTCCGGCACGGGTTGATTTTCGCACGTCAATCGGCTTTCTGACCGGTGGGGACGCCCGCGCAAAAACCGGTGTGCGCGGGGGAGGGCCTGAAGCGATCGTCACAAACTTGGGCTTGATGAAACCTGATGAGACAGGTGAGCTGGTGTTGACGGCGCTGCATCCTGGCATTGAATTTGAACAGGTTCAGGAGAATACGGGTTGGGCTATCCGCCAGGCGCCAGATTGTGAAACGACAACGCCCCCGAAATCAGAGGAACTGCGCATCTTACGAGAAGAACTTGACCCACAAAGAATCTATATTTAAATCCCCTGCAGAGGGGATCAAAATGATGTGGATGGTCGTATGAAACAAGATCTTAATGTTATTGTTACTGTGGACTTTTCGGATGAACAAAAGGTGCAGTTGCGCGCGGTTTCGGATAAGGTACATCTTCATTTTATGCCTGTCCACGAACCAGAAGAGATCCCTGACGAGCGCTGGCACAAAGTGGATGTGCTCTATACCCAGGATGTCCTGCCTGATCCGGAAGATGTGCCTCATCTGAAGTGGGTTCAGTTGAATAGTGCTGGTGTGGATGTTTTGCTTACGCATCCGATATTTGATAAAAATGATGTCCTCTTCACCTCCATGAGCGGTGTGATGGCCAGCCAGGTTGCGGAATATGTTTTGATGGCGATCCTAACAATGGGGCAAAAGCTGCCGAAGATTATTGAGCACCAACGCGCGCATCAATGGCCTGAGAGGGGTGATGTTTGGCAGAGACTGCTACCGATTGAACTACGTCACAGCACCGTAGGTATTTTGGGTTACGGCAGCATCGGGCGGCAGGTAGCGCGCTTGCTCAAACCCTTTGGGACGACGATCCTTGCTGCCAAAAAAGATGTTATGCATCCTGAGGATCAAGGTTATATCCGTGAAGGGATGGGCGATCCGCATGGCGAGATGTTTGACCGCCTGTATCCTATCGCCGCCCTGAAACCCATGCTCAAAGATTGTGATTTTATTGTTTTAGCCCTGCCGCTAACAGATGCTACACACCACATTTTGAATGAAACAGCGTTAGAGGTGATGAAATCGTCTGCCTATGTGATCAATGTCGGGCGCGGCGGTTTGATCGACCAGGAAGCGCTGATGGATGCCCTCACGTCAAAGAAGATTGCCGGTGCGGTGTTGGATGTTTTTGAGGAGGAACCCCTCTCCGCAGAGAGCCCGTTGTGGGACATGCCAAACGTAATCATCAGCCCGCATGTCGCGGGTTATGGCAGCCATCTCAAGGCGGATCTGCTCTCGTTTTTCAAGGAGAACCTGAACCGGTTTCTGTCTGATCTTCCGTTATATAACATCATCGATCTGGATTCTGGCTATTGAACGATGTTGGCCGCTGAATTACTCAACAATAGAAATTTTTCTTATCAAGTGTGAGATTGTGGTCTCGCACAAATGTTCCAATTTAAACCACAGCATGGTAAAATCAGCACATGGACTTATTTGATCACGCGATGCAAGAGCGGATGCAACACGAATCGCCCCTGGCTGACCGGATGCGCCCCCAAACCCTGGATGAGATCGTAGGGCAGGATCACATCATCGGGGAGGGGCGGCTATTACGCCGTGCCATTCAGGCGGATCGCTTGTTTTCCTCGATCATCCTCTATGGGCCGCCTGGTACAGGCAAGACGACCCTGGCAAGGATCATCTCGAACCTGACCAAAGCGCACTTCGAGAGCCTATCTGCCGTGCTGGCAGGTGTGGGCGACCTACGCCAGGTGATTGCTGAGGCGATAGAGAGGCGCCGGCTGTATCAACGGCGTACAATCCTGTTCATCGATGAAGTGCATCGCTGGAATAAATCGCAGCAGGATGCGCTTTTGCCGCATGTAGAAACTGGTTTATTGACCCTGATCGGCGCCACCACCCAGAACCCCTATTTTGATGTGATCAAAGCGTTGGTTTCCCGTTCACGCATTTTTGAATTGAAACCGCTGACCGAAGAAGGTATTCAGAAAATATTGATGAATGCCCTGGCGGACCCTGAGAACGGCTATGGCAAGCAGGAGGTTATCCTTGCCCCCGAAGCCATGGCGCACCTGAGCCGCATGGCTGGCGGAGACGCGCGTAATGCGCTCAACGCCCTGGAGTTGGCGGTGGAAACAACCCAACCTGATGAAACTGGGAAGGTTTTCATCAGTCTGGATGTGGCGCAGGAGTCCATCCAAAAACGAGCCGTGCTCTACGACAAGAATGACGATGCCCATTACGATACGATTTCGGCTTTCATTAAATCGGTACGCGGGTCAGACCCTGACGCTGCGCTTTACTGGCTGGCGAAAATGCTCTACGCGGGTGAGGATCCGCGCTTCATTCTGCGCCGCCTGATCATTCTGGCTGGCGAAGATATCGGCATGGCTGACCCGATGGGCTTGGTGGTCGCCAATGCGGCAGCCCAGGCTTATGAATACATCGGCTTGCCGGAGGGGATCTTCCCGATCACAGAAGCAACGCTCTATTTGGCGACCGCACCTAAATCGAACTCTGCCTTTGCCTACCATGCTGCGCTGGGGGAGATTGAGGAAAATGGGGCAGGCCCGGTGCCGGTACACTTGATGGATAGCAGCCGTGATGCAAAGGGCCTGGGACACGGGGAGGGATATATTTATCCACATGAGCATGACGGCCATTGGGCACCGCAGCAGTATCTGCCCACAAAAATGATTGGTCACAGGTTTTATCAGCCTTCTGATCAAGGGTATGAAGCTGAAATCGCAGACCGACTCAATCGATGGCGCGAAGCCCAGGCTAAAGCGCTGGCGGATCTAAAAGCTGAAAGCGGGGATACCTGAGATGGCCACATTCCTGTTGGTCAGGCACGCCCAAAATAACTTTGTTGGTAAAAAGCTGGCAGGGCGGCTGCCGGAGGTTCACCTCAACCAAACCGGCACTGATCAGGCACATCTGCTTGCGGCGAGGTTGGAGCACCTGCCGATAAAAGCAGTGATTTCAAGCCCTCTGGAGAGGGCGCAAGAAACCGCAGCACCGATTGCGAGCCTGCATAATCTGCCAGTAGAAGTCATGCCTGAATTTCTGGAAATTGATTACGGGGATTGGCAGGGGAAATCCTTCAAACAGCTCAACCGGAAAAGGCTATGGCAGCAAGTCCAGCAGCAGCCCAGCAGTGTGCGCTTCCCTGGCGGTGAGAGCTTTATTGAAGCGCAAAACCGCATCTCTGAGGCGTTGATCGCCCTGAGCCAAAAATATGCTGAGAAAGATTTGGTCGCGTGTATCTCCCATTGTGACCTGATCCGTTTAGCTGTCGCCCATTTCTTAGGATTACCGTTGGACAAGTTCCAATCGTTGCGGATCGACCCGGCATCTGTAACGTTCTTGCGCATCCATCAAAGCCAGGTTTCTTTCGGTCCGATCAACTTCACATTGACATTCCCTGAAATTTCATAAGTTGAGATGGAGAGCAAAATATCTGGGGGATTAATATCCATTTTTCACGATTCATTTATAATAAAGCCAATCACTTCTAAGAAAGGTTAAATTTATGGAGCAATACCGCGTTCCCCCAAATTCAGATGTGGATTTAAGCCATTACGATACCTATTATGACGGTGAAATCGAGAAAAAGGAGGGCAAGAGCCAACTCAAGGAACTTGGCAAGACTTTGCGCGACCTTCAGGAATTGCTGTTCGCCGAGCATAAACAAAAGGTGCTGGTCGTTCTGCAAGGGATTGATACCGCCGGGAAAGACAGCACCATCCGCCACGTATTTGGCGATGTGAATCCACAGGGCACGAAAGTGGCGAATTTTAAGGTGCCCACGCAGCGCGAGCTTGACCATGATTACCTATGGCGGGTGCATCCTCATACACCGGGCAAGGGTGAAATCGTTATCTTCAATCGCTCGCACTATGAAGATGTTTTGGTGGTCAGGGTGCACGACCTGGTGCCGAAGTCCGTCTGGGAGAAGCGTTATCGTCACATCAATGAATTTGAACGCCTTCTGGCAGATGAGGGCACCACTATCCTGAAATTCTTTTTGAATGTCAGCAAGAAGGAGCAGGCAGAGCGTTTCTTGGCGCGTTTAGACCGGCCGCATAAACGCTGGAAGTTTAACCCAGACGATCTTAATGAGCGCACCTATTGGGAAGCTTACACTACAGCATATGAGGATATGCTCAGCCAGACCAGTACCCCATGGGCACCGTGGTTTGTGATCCCCAGTGACCGGAAATGGTACCGCAACCTGACCGTTGCTTCGGTGATTGTTGACACGATTAAGAACCTGGGGATGCAGTTCCCATCTGAGGTTGATGGCATTGATGCCTACCGCGACAAATTGATTGAGATGATTGGCGACAAGGACGCATAATGGGGGACTTTTCGGGGGATTATTTGCGTTTTGTGATCGCCGGCCGCCTGAACCGAGATTATGTCTTACCGATCTCAGGGCCGGCGAAGGTCAACCAATTGGGCGGCAATCTGACCTATGCCGCTGTTGGGCTTGGGTTATGGGGGGAATCGGCCGGGTTAGCCGCCCGGGTGGATGGGGAATTTCCAATGGGCTGGTTAGACCGATTCAAATCGTTAGGTTTTGACCTCTCAGGCATCAAAGTTGTAAACGAACCAATCGACATGCGCCGGTTTATGGCGCATGTCGATCTAACAACCACCTATTTACAGAACCCGGTCCAGCATTTTGCCGATCGCGGGTTGCCCTTCCCCCCGGAGTTGCTGGGTTACCGCCCCAATATTGCGCAAAGCAATCGGACAGAGCCGACGCCCTGTTCGCTGCAAATTTCTGACATTCCGGAACACTTTCTTGAGGCAAGCGGGGTTCACATCTGTGCAATTGATTATGTGTCATACGTCATCCTGCCCTCTGTCTTCCGGCAAGGCCTGGCGACGACCATCACGCTCTCATCCGACCCGGGGTATATGGTGCCCGCATTTTGGGAGGAGATCCCGCCGTTGATATCAGGGATTACCGCCTTTATCACTACCGAGCAGGAGATCCGGATGCTGTTTCGCGGCCGCGAAACGGACGTGTGGCAAATGACGGAGGGGCTGGCCGGCTATGGGCCGGAATTTGTTTTGGTCAGAACAGCATCCTGGGGGTATTACCTGTATGACCGAGTCAGCCATCGGCGTTGGGAGATTCCGCGCTACCAATCCCGGGCGGTTGACCCCACCGGTGCGGATGATGCCTTTGCGGGCGGGTTTTTAGCTGGCTATCGTGAAAATTATGACCCGTTGGAGGCAGCCATCAAGGGCAGTATTACCGCGTCCTTTGTGTTTGAGGGCAGCAATCCTTTCTATGCCCTGGATGCCCTACCTGAGCTAAAAGAAAGGCGGATGAACGTTTTGAGGGGGCTTGTGCGGGAAATTTGATTTAGGATTTGATTGATTTAGGTTTATTCCCAAAAGAAAATATCTGCCGCAGCCTGGCTTGCAAGGCCAGTTTGCGCACCTGGCGCCCGGCGATTTTTGCGCGCTCTTCATTGATGATGTGATTGCTGTATTGGTCCAATTGATATTCGTTAACAATATCCAGAGCGGGTTGCTCTGCATCTGGAAGGATGTGGATCAAGGCGTGCGCTCTCTCAATCGGTGTATCAGATGCTTTGAGAGGTAGTCCGATAAATTTTATTGACCAGCTTAATCGCCGGTAGGCTCTTTCAGGTGCGGACATTTGGGCACGCAGGCTCCATCGATGCAGCCACTCCGGCACCGGTTTGCCTTTTGAAATCAAAAAGTTTTCAGCCAGCACTGGCAGCGGGTCAATTTTGATATCAAAATCCATGGGTCGCAGCAGGATAAACACCAGCGCCAGCAAGGCTGCGCCAAAGATCCCCAGGATCGTCCAGATGATCCGGCTGGTGATGACAGGTATGAACGGCTTTTCTGTCTGATCCTCCAGGCTGGACGGGCTGCCTTCCATTAATGGGATATCCGGCTGAGGGGTTGGGTCGTTCATCTGGGGGATGTCGTCATCCCCACGAGCAAAGTCTTGGGTATCCTCCGAACGAAAACCTAAAGGAAGGATGTAGGCAGGCTGCGATACGGTTGGCTCAAAGATCACCCAGCCGTAATCATTGAAGTAGACCTCGACCCAGGCGTGGCTATCCCTTTTGCGAACTGAATATAGCCCGTTTTCAGAGTCCAGATCTCCCTGGGCATAACCTACTGCCATCCGGGCTGGGATGCCCAGGGTGCGCAGCATCAGCACTTCAGCCGTCGCGTAATAATTGCAAAAACCCATTTGCTGCTCAAACAAGAACCACTCGATCGGGTCAGCCCCTGTGGGCGGTGCCGGGATGGTGCGGGCATAGTCAATATTGATGCGCAGGTAGCGGGTGATGGCGCTGGCTTTTTCGTACGGGTGTTCGAGTTCCTGCGTGATCTCTGCCGCCAAGGTAGTAATTTGCTCCGAAAAATTATCCGGTAATTGCAGGTAACGATCAGTCCAACCGGGGTAATCAGTGGTTGTTTCCAATAACTCGGCTTCTGTGGGCAGGCGGACTTGCGTTTCAACCTGATAGACATCGCCGCTGAACAAAGCCGGTTCTGCTATCAGTGAAATCAGGTCTTGCTCGTCTTCGCCCAGGGGATGCAGAATGGCCTGTGCTGGACGGTCTAACCAGATGGGTAACCCAGGTGCAAGGTAGTTGGCGGTGCGGTCTGCGGAGGTGGTGATGGTATAGGCAGCGGTCTCTCCGCCTTCCCAGGCAGGGTAGGGGATGAGAAAATCCTCCGGGAAGAGCATCGTTTCAGTCAACCCGGGGCTTGAGGACCAGGTCGACCCCTGATAGGTATCGTAGGTGCGTGCCCGCCAATAGTTACGATAGCCAGGTGGGGGCGGCTGTGTGACCTCAACGGTGAACACGACCTCTTCGCTGGCAGGGGTGCCGCTGCCCAGATTCAAGGAATCACCAAAGAAACCGAAGTAGGTGGGGTCTGTTTGGTCTACAACAAAAATCCGTGAGAGTTCGTCGGTCAGTTGGTCCCAGGGTTCGATCAGCGTTTCCCAAAAATCGGAATAGCGTGACGCCTGTGCAGGGGTGACCGGGATGACCCAGGCAAGCAAGATAAGGATCAGGGTGGTCACCAGCAGGGTCTTGTTGAAGTCAGCGCGGGTCTCGCTGGTCGTGGTAATGCCCTCTTGCTGCCATTTCTGCTGGTAGCGCATATACGTTAACCGCCCGAGGATCAGCAGTGCCAACAGAAAAAAAGTCAGGATATAGCGTGTATTTCGCACCGGATCGAGGTCGTAGTGCCCGATGACCAGCATACTGACACCTAACGGGATCAGCGAGGGCCAGACAGAACCTTTTCGAATGAGGATGAAGGCAGCGACAAAACCTGTAATCCAAAGAATAGCAGCCATAACCGTCAAGAAGAGGATCGGATCGGACAATGAGTTGCCTTCGGCGATTTGCTCGATCGCAATACGCAGACGCCATCCAAGGATGTTGAGGATGCGCACGCGCCAGCTAAGCCCCTGGTCGAGGGTCGTGCCGAACAGCCATCCGAAGGTGAATGTGCCGAAAATGACTGCGAATAAGGCGGCAATCCATGCTGAAAAGCGGCTTAATCCCACGATCAGCCCGGATGCGCCAGCGATGAAAGCCAGGTAGACCAGGAGGTACAGATCGCCCGTCCAGTCTGTTGCCCACAGGCGCACACCGACCAGGCTGACAATAGCCAGGATGAGCACAGTCAGCCAGCTATCCCACCAGCGGTGAAATCGGGCATTCTTTTGCATTAACATCGTATGTTTAGTTTATTCAGAATCGTGGTCGGGGTCAATCATCTTGTCAGAGACGGCGATTTCTTTGCTTGCACTCATTTTGGGATTTGATGATTCTTTGATTATGCAATTTCGTAGGTATGCGGTATTGGGTGAATATCATATGAGATTGCTTCCTCCCGCTGTGCGGCTCGTCGCAATGACAACTTACTACCATCGCCAGAAATTAACGGTAGCGTGGTTAAAGCACGTTTGTCATTGCGAACCCTTGAACGCAGTGAAAGGGTGCAGCAATCTCAGTTTTCCGTGTAGTCATGAGGTTTGCCATGCCAATACACTCCTGAGATTGCTTCCTTTCGCTGCGCGGCTCGTCGCAATGACAACATTCTGTCATTGTGAAACCTTGAACACAGCGGAGGGACGTGGCGATCTCGTTTTTCCTTGCTGTTATGAGGTTTGTCATGCCAATAACACTCCTGAGATTGCTTCCTCCCGCTGCGCGGCTCGTCGCAATGACAACATTCTGTCATCGCGAGCCCCTAAGCATAGCGAAGGAGCGTGGCGATCTCGTTTTTCCGCACATTCAGGAGGTTTGTCATGCCAATAACACTCCTGAGATTGCTTCCTCCCGCTGCGCGGCACGTCGCAATGACAACATTCTGTCATCGCGAAACCTTGAACACAGCGAAAGGGTGCGGTAATCTCGGTTTTCACCAGCGGCTGTGGGCTTTATCATGACGATAAAAATAAAAACGGCGGCTAAAAGCCGCCGTATGGTCTGTATGGACTTGATTTATAAGAAAATTAATGAAATCATCCAGATTTGACAGGTTAAAGCCTGTTCACAAACCTGCCGATTTTCTCCAGCGCTTTATCGATCTTTGCGTAGCTGGTAGCGTAAGAGCAGCGCACAAAGCCCGTACCCGCATCGCCGAAAGAAGAACCCGGGACAACTGCCACATGTTCTTCCGCTAAGAGACGTTCGGCAAAGGCTTCATCACTGAGGCCGGTGTTGTGCACGCTGGGAAAGACATAAAACGCACCGTGTGGCTCAAAGGTTTCCAAGCCCAGTTCATTCAAGCCCTGATAGATTAGCTTCCGGCGACGGTTATAGGCCGCCAGCATCTCCTGCACGTAGGGTTCGCCCACTCTCAGCGCTTCAAGCGCCGCATATTGCGAAATGGTGGGTGCGGACATCACTGAATATTGATGGATGCGCACCAAACCTTTGATCAGGTCTGCCGGCCCAGCGGCATACCCAATGCGCCAACCGGTCATGGCGTAACTCTTTGAAAAACCGCCTAATAGAATGGTGCGGTTCTTCATGCCTGGCAATGCTGAAAAACAAACATGATCGAAGTCATACACCAACCGGTCATAAATCTCATCTGAAATGATGATCAGGTCGTGCTTCTCAGCCAGGTTAGCAATAGCTTGCAATTTTTCACGCGAAACGACGGCGCCGGTGGGGTTGTTTGGGTACCCTAATAGGATGGCTTTGGTTTTGGGCGTGATCGCCTTTTCGAGCACTGCGGGGTCTGGTTGAAAATCATCTTCCATTGTCGTGTAGACCTCAACCGGCTTACCTCCCGCCAGGCTGACCTCCGCTTGGTAAGAGACGAAGCATGGTGTGGGGATGATGACCTCATCCCCCGGGTCGAGGATGGCAGTGAAAGTCAGGTAGAGCGCTTCGGAGACGCCCACAGTGACGATCACCTCATTCACCGGGTTGTATTGGACGTGATACAGGTCATTCAGGTTCTGTGCAATGGCTTCGCGCAGCTCGATGATACCGTGATTGGAGGTGTAATGGGTCTCGCCATGCTCCAGTGAGCGGATGCCGGCATCGATGATCGGCTGCGGGGTGGTGAAATCCGGCTCGCCGATCCCCAGTGAAATCACATCCTCCATGGTCGCTGCAATATCAAAGAATTTCCTGATCCCTGAAGGTTTCAGCGCGGTCACGGTTTTGGATAAATAATTTTTCTGCATTCAGTCTCCTTCTAAGTTTGGTTTTAGGCTCGCTTATTGCGGTGCAGACCCTTTCGGCAGGATCTGCCAGCGCTCTTCCTCAAATAGATAAAACAGGTCAAAGATCACATCCCCGGGCATACAGCGCACTACAAAACCAATACCGTGGGGTTCGCGCCTGCGGTGGAGGATATCTGTGACGGTGTAATGGGTTCTCTCCCAATCAATGGCGCGGGGATGTTCGGGATTGGTGCTGCCGGCGTAGGATTCGACCCTGGCGTTCATTTTTCGATCAGTGAGTTGTCGCCCAGGTAGAATTTCCCGCGTTGCCCTGTGATTGTAACACGATGGCCAATAATCGACTCTTTCAGATGGCAGTCGGTAATGTGCGTTTCGGATCCGATGACGGAATCTTTGAGGATGCTGCCCGTCACCACAGCGCCCTCGCCGATGGAAAGATTTGGCCCTATAACGGACTGGGTGACCTGTGCGCTGGGATGGACACTGACCGGTGGAATGATCACGGTATCCTTGAAGTCTTTTAAGTCCGTGCTGTTTTCTCGGCCGTGTTCGAGCAGGTACTGGTTGGTCTCCAGAAGGGCGTCGGTCGTGCCGGCGTCCAACCACACTTCAACCTGTTCGGTGCGCATGTCGTAACCCCGCTTGAGCAGGATATTGATCGCATCCGCCAGGTAATATTCGCCGCCCAGAGAGATATCCTGGTTCATTTGTTCATCAATGGCGGAGATCAGGTCTTCAGCCTCTTTGAAGTAGTAGCATCCTACCACAGCCAGGTTATTGCTCACATCCTGGGGCTTTTCGACGAGCTGGGTGACCTTGCCTGTTTCATCAACCTTTGCCACGCCAAACCGGCGCGGGTCCGGCACGGGTTTAACGAAGGCGACGCCATCCTTGGTTTCATCCTTCAGGAAGGAGAAGTCATTTTCGATCAGCGTGTCTGAGAAAGCCATCAGCATCGGTCCGTGCAGCAAGTCACGCGCCTGCCAGAAAGCATCCGATTGGCCCTTCATCTCGGGCTGGACGGCGTAATCCACATGCCAGTCCGGGTAGTGTTCGGCGATATAATCCTGGATCTGGTCGCCCATCATCGGGCCGAGGATGAAGACGAACTCAACGGCGTCGAAGTTGGGGACGGTGCGGAACATGTTCAGGACGTGGTCGAGCACGGTCTTGCCCGCCAGCGACACGAGGGGCTTGGGCTTGCTCCAGGTGAGGGGGCGCAAGCGAGAGCCAAACCCGGCCGTCGGGATGACTATTTTTAGCGGTCTTGACATGGGTTTCTCTCCTTTAGAGAATCATTTTTCTGCTAATTGTTATTTCGAGACGAATGAGCGATTTTTGTGATTTCCCTATGTGTATCATTCGTCAATGAAATTAGCCTCATCATGCCTAATTATAATGGCTAATGCTCTGCTTGGGCCTTGTGGGTGAGTCTTTTCTCAGGTGACCATGATTTAGTCTGAGCTGGAATCTCGAATTTCCGTCGAAATATTCTTGACACAGAAAAACAATTATGCTACTATGGATTTGTAAACGCTTACAAGACCGATGCAGTTTGGCTTTGTGGCGATATTATTGTTTTGGAAAAACTATTTCTATAAATACTCATTATTAATATAAAAAATAAGAATACGATCATTTGTTGGCGGAAAACTGGGATTTTCCAGGGTTATCTAAAAAAAATTTAAAAGGATTTGTAAACGCTTACATAATTATGAATAAAAAAATCAAGTCTAAGGTGACGATCCATGATGTAGCGGCCGAGGCAGGGGTCTCTTTTGGGACGGTTTCACGGGTGATCAACAATGATGTGCATGTTAAGAAAGAAACCCGGGAGCGGGTGCTGGATGTTGTCGAAAAACTGAACTATGTTGCCAACCGGCAGGCGCGCAGCCTTGCTGGCGGGAAAACAAACAGCATCGGTGTGCTGGTGCCTGATCTGGGGACTGGCTACATTGGCGAAATCATCCGCGGGATTGATGCGGAATTAAGCCTGGCAGATTTAGACCTGATCTTATACACCACACACCGTACGCCGACGAAAGAGGCCAATTATGTGGCAAATTTGGCCAGCGGCATGGTGGATGGGTTGCTATTGGTGCTGCCACGCCAGCCGCAGGATTTGGTCAAGACCATGCAGCAGCGTCGATTCCCATTTGTGCTGATCGATCATCAGGGCACCGGTCAGGACTGTCCTGCTGTAGGCGCAATGAATTGGTCAGGCGGGTATAACGCCACAGAATATCTGATCTCACTCGGGCACAAACGAATCGGGTTTATCACTGGATCGATGGATTTGGGATGTGCAGTTGACCGTCTGGCAGGGTACCGTTCCGCGCTCAAGACCAATCACATCCCAGAAGATGAGGCACTGATTTATGAGGGTAATTTTGACCAGCCTGATGGTTATGTCGGTGCTTCGGCTTTATTAGATTTGGCGCATCCGCCCACCGCGATCTTCGCTTCTAATGATGTGATGGCGATGGGTGTGATGGACGCCGTGCGCAATCGTGGACTGCGTGTTCCACAAGACATTTCAGTGGTTGGCTTTGATGATATTCCCCAGGCGTCTCTGGTGCGCCCCGCGTTGACCACCATCAATCAACCGCTTGAAAAGATGGGGCGGGTTGCCACCCAGGTGTTGCTCAGTATGCTGGAGACCCCTGAAAAGGAGACTACTCGCATCGAATTGCCCACACAACTGGTTGTTCGAGATTCATGTGGCAAGCCGCAATAAATCAAAGATAGATCAAAAGAATTGGTCATAAAGGAGGTGGTATCGGGAAGAAAGAAATAGCTCATAAACATTGGCTTGTGTTTGACTGACGATGAAATTCAAACTTATGAAGGAGAGATCCAAATGTTTAAAAAAATTTTTACCCTGATCAGCCTTGTGTTGATCGCAACGTTTTTACTCACAGCATGCGGTCCCGCTGCTGAAGAGGTGACCGAACCGCCTGCTGGCGAGGAAGTTGAAGCAGAGGAAGAAGAGGTTGTGATTGAATGGTGGCATATCTCAACCAAGGATCCCGCTCTGTCAGATTGGCAAAAAATGGCTGATGACTTCATGGCAATGCACGAGAACGTGACCATCAATATCACTGTGCTTGAAAATGAGGCCTTTAAGACCAAACTCAATACCGATCTACAATCCGGTTCAGTGCCCGACATCTTCCAAAGCTGGGGCGGTTCTGGGTTGGCTGAGCAGGCTGAAGCTGGCCTTTTGCTGGATATCTCAGAATACTTGGACGCAGATGGTGGCGCATGGCGTAATAGTTTTGCTCCTGGCGCCCTTGCTGTTTTCAGCGTAGACGGCAAAAACTATGGTGTGCCCTGGGATATGGGTATGGTAAGCTGCTGGTACAATAAGGACCTTTTTGCTCAAGCGGGCATTGATGCACCACCTGAAACCTGGGAAGAATTCTTAACCGATGTGCAGCTCTTGAAAGATGCTGGCATCACACCAATTGCATTAGGAGAAAAAGATACCTGGACAGGTATGCACATTTGGTCGTACCTGGTAACCCGTATAGGCGGTGAAGCCGCTTTTAACGCTGCTGCTTACGGTTCTGGCTCTTTTGCTGATCCAGCCTTTGTTCAAGCTGGTGAGGAACTTATAAGACTCATTGAAATGGAACCGTTCCAACCTGGCTTCTTAGGAGCAACCCATGATGAAATGCAAGCGACCTTCGGTAATGGCGAAGCCGCTATTCTGATTGGCGGACAATGGAGCCCATCTGTTCAAGCTGCTAACAGTGCTGATGGGGAAGGGGTTGCCAACCTGGGTATGTTTAACTTCCCGGCAGTTGAGGGCGGCGCTGGCGCGATCACCGATGCCATGGGTGGCGGCAATGGATTTGCCGTTGGTAAAGATGCTGAACCTGAAGCTGTTGAGTTTGTGAAATATCTAACCAACGTGGAAAATCAAACAATTATTGCTGCATCTGGCACCGGTATCCCCGTTGTCAATGGCGCTGAGGTTGGTTTGACCGATCCCAACATGCTGCTTGTACAGCAAGGGTTCGCAGCCGCTGAGTATTTCCAGCTCTACTACGATCAGATTTTGCCTCCCGTCTTAGCGGGTACTATAAATGATGCGACAGCAAAGCTTTATGCACAAACTGCAACACCAGAAGAGGTTGCTCAAGAAATAGCGAATGTCGCTGCTGAACAATAAGCATCTCTAAATTTGACAGGTGTGAGGAGGGTCTATCAACCTCTCCCACACCTGTCTCATTTCTTAAGTGAATTGGTTCAAACTAATAGTACACTTTATTCTGGATACACTCATTGAAATTCATTGTTGATCCCGAATCATAGATGACAAGAAAGAAATCGTAATGAGACATCTCAATGCCTCAAAATTAAATTTAAACTCAGAAAAATCCCCAACACTAACGCCGCGAAGAAAAGAAACGCTGTTTATTATCCTCTTTCTTTTGCCTGCTCTGGTTCTCTTCTTACTCTTTGTGATTTATCCCATTTTCCGTTCAATCTTTTTCAGCACTTTTGATTGGAATGGTTTGGGTCCCGCGACGAACAATATCGGATTGGGAAATTATAAAAAGATCTTCACTGATCAAGTATTCCTGAAATCAATGTTTAATGTTTTCATAATTATTATTCTCTCATTAGGTTTACAACTGCCACTCGCATTGATTTTGTCCGTATTAGTTGGCCGTGATCTTCCTGGACGCAACCTGTTTCGGACGATGTTTTTTCTGCCTTATGTCATCTCTGAAGTCAATACAGCCATTATGTGGACGCTGCTTTTCAATGCCAATCCTGATCGGGGGTTGCTCAATGCAGTCATCGTGCTGCTTGGTTTTAACCCTATCGGCTGGTTGGCGGACTCGAAAATAGTCCTAATGTCAGTGTTCTTTGTCCTGACATGGAAATATTTCGGGTTTCACATGTTATTATTCCTAACCGGCATACAGAACATTCCCTTGGAACTTGAAGAGGCTGCACGGATTGATGGTGCAAATGGTTTTCAGAATTTTTTCTTTATTATCCTACCGCTCTTAAGCAGAACCATCAGAACGTCAGTTTACATGTCCGTTCTGGGTTCAATCCAGCAATTTACCATTATCTGGGTGATGACGGGTGGAGGCCCTGTTAACGCCAGTGAAACGATGGCAACCTATATGTACCGCTACGGTATTGTCAGGCATCAACTTGGTTATGGGTCTGCTGTTGCCATTATTATGTTCCTTTTCTGCCTGATTTTCTCGCTTCTGTATCAGAGATTGATCCGTAAACCAGATTATCTTACGGGCCTTTAGAAAGGATATTGGTATGAAAAGAATCATCATTTCATCCCACTCAACCAGGAAAGCAATAACAAAGTTCTTCCAGTATCTTGTATTGGCCATTGCCACGATACTTATCTTCGTGCCTATTGTGATTCTTCTCTTTGGAAGCCTAAAAACCACCGGGCAAATGTACTCGGAGCCCTATACTATTCCCAATCCCCCACATTGGGATAACATCATCAGCATTATCACTTCTCCCACGTTCTGGAACCTGATGAAGAACAGCATCTTTGTAACGATCATTACCACGACGGGCGCCGTAATGATAAGCGCTATGGTCTCCTTTGTCCTTGCCCGTTTGAGGTTTCGCGGGAAGAATTTTGTGTTCAACCTGTTCACCATTGGGATGATGTTCCCAATCAATGTCGCCATCCTGCCGGTATATCTTGTTTTGATTCAACTAGATAAATTGGGCTTTAACTTGGTCGACAGCCTGACGGGTGTCATCATGGTGCAAATTGCTTTTCAGTTGTCCGGTAATATCATGATCCTGAGCAGCTTCTTTACGTCCGTGCCAACCGAGATTCAAGACTCCGCCTATATTGATGGTTGTTCGAACATTGATTTCTTTTGGCGGATCATGCTCCCATTGGTAAAGCCAGCTCTGGCTGCTGTTGCCTCTCTGATTATCATTGCCAGTTGGAATGATCTGCTTGTTCCGCTTATTGTTCTGAATTCCAATGAACTTTGGACACTTCCCTTAGGAACGATGCAGTTCCAGGGACAATGGAGCCAGGATCTAGCATTGATTTCTGCCTTCGTGACTCTTTCTGCAATTCCAACGGTCATTTTTTACTTCTTCGCGGAGAAGCAAATCGTTTCTGGCATAACCGCCGGCTCGGTCAAAGGATAGACGGCGATTATTATTAAACCCATAAATCGTCTTTATTGATTATTGATTAGGTTAGTGATTTTTGAAGGGTAAAATTTTACAAGAATTTCGAAATGATAGCATAGGTTTATTACATTAGATCCATCTCTATTAACTATTGAAAAGGAAGCTGCTAATGAACAACTACACCCCTCGCCCTGAACATAAATTTACATTCGGCCTGTGGACCGTTGGCAATACCGGCCGGGATCCATTTGGTGCACCCGTCAGAGAAGCAAAGACACCTGCAGAATTGGTTTATCTATTGGCAGATGCTGGCGCTTACGGTGTCAATTTCCATGATAATGACCTAATCCCGATTGACGCTTCGCCATCCGAGGCTGACGCGATCAAGAAAAACTTTAGAAAAGCGCTGGATGAAACCGGCTTGAAGGTGCCGATGGCGACCACCAATTTGTTTTACGATCCAGCCTTTAAAGATGGTGCATTTACCGCCAATGACCCAAAAGTGCGCGCTTATGCGATTAAGAAGACCCTCAAGGCCATTGATTTAGGGGTTGAATTTGGCGCAAAAGTGTATGTCTTTTGGGGTGGGCGCGAGGGCACTGAGACAGACTCCAGCAAGAGCGCAGTGGATGCCATCAAACGTAACCGTGAGGCGATGAACTTCTTCTGTGAGTATGCTCTTGACCAGGGCTATGACCTGAAATTCGCCCTCGAAGCAAAGCCAAACGAACCCCGCGGCGACCTTTATAACCCTACAACCGGGCATATGTTAGCCTTTATTGAAACACTCGATCACCCAGAGATGGTGGGCGTCAATCCTGAGGTCGCCCATGAGCACATGGCAGGCATTAACTTTATGCACGGCGTAGCGCAGGCCTGGGAAGCAGGAAAGTTATTCCATATCGATTTAAATGATCAATACCCGGGGCGGTATGATCAGGATTTACGTTTTGGCTCACGCGATATTAAAGCTGCCTTCTACCTGGTTAAATTCTTGGAGGATGTTGATTATCAGGGGATGCGCCATTATGATGCCCATGCATACCGCACTGAAGATTATGACGGCGTGAAGGATTTTGCGGTTGGCTGTATGCGCACTTACCTGATCCTCAAAGAAAAGGCAGAAAAATTCAATCAGGATGCAGAGATTCAGGCACTGCTTAAAGAAATTAATGCCGATGACGGATCGATGGATCAATATTTTGGACAATATTCTGCCGAAAAGGCGGCATCTTTGAAAAATGCTGAATTTGATCGAGGGGCGTTAGGCAAGCGCAGGCTCCCGTATGAACGACTTGACCAGTTGACGATTGAATTGTTGTTGGGTTTGCGTTAACTTGTTTTGCAGCATCATTTTCCAAGCAGGAAGTTAGGAATGTACTCTTTTACTGAAGAGATGAGAGAAAACTATGTCAGACTCTAATCAAAAACGTGCAGCAGCACTAACAACCAAGATGACCCTGGATGAAAAAATCGCTCAGATTGGTTCCTTTTGGATTTACGAAATTCAAACAGATGGTGTGTTGGATTGGGAGAAGGCGCATCACAGGCTAAGGCATGGTATCGGCCAGGTCACCCGGGTTGGAGGTGCGTCGACTCTTGATCCCGTCAGGGCAGCTAAAACTGCCAATCAATTGCAGAAGTTCTTGGTCGAGCAAACCCGCCTGGGCATCCCCGCCATACTTCATGAGGAATGCTGTTTGGGGGCGATGGTATTAGGCGGCACGATGTATCCGCAGATGTTAGGTATGGCGAGCACCTTTCAGCCCGACCTGGCGGAACAGATGGCAAACGAGATCAGGCGTCAGTTGATGGCTATTGGTGCTCGGCAGGGCTTGGGGCCGGTTTTGGATGTTGCTGCTGACCCCCGCTGGGGAAGAGTAGAGGAAACCTTTGGTGAAGACCCGCTGCTGGTTAGCCATTTTGGTTCTGCCTTTATCCGTGGTTTGCAGTCACCTGACCTGGCAAAAGGCGTCATTGCTACTGGTAAACACTTTATCGGACATAGCCTTTCTCAGGGTGGGATGAATTGTGCACCCGTTCATATCGGTATGCGTGAGATCTATGAAATTTTACTTGCGCCGTTTCAGGCTGCTATCCGTGATGCCAATTTAGCCTCAGTGATGAATGCTTACCCTGAGATAGATGGCGAAGTGGTTGGCGCCTCAAAACGCATCCTGACGGACTTGCTAAGGGATGAGCTTGGTTTTGAGGGGCTTGTGGTTTCGGATTACGAAACGCTGATCATGTTGAATAATTTCCACTTTATCACTGAGAATTACGCTGATGCCGCAGCGAAAGCTATGCAGGCAGGGATTGATGTGGAACTTCCCACCAGCGAATGTTATGCTGACCCGCTTAAAAAGGCTTTGGAACAGGGAAAAATCAATATTGAAGATATTGACCGCGCAGTGTCTCGTCACCTGCAGGAAAAATTCGATTTAGGGTTATTTGACAGCCCCTATGTAGATGAAGAAAGCGTGATTGAGGTTTTTGAGACTGCAGATCAACGCCGGCTGGCACGGGAGATTGCTGCTAAGAGCATGGTGTTGCTAAAAAATAACGGCGTCTTACCGCTCGAAAGGCGTGGAGGGACGATTGCCGTGATTGGCCCCAATGCAGATTTTGGACGAGGTTTGCTGGGTGATTATTCTTACCAGGCGATGAGTGAGTTGGTTAAGTTACAAGCGCCTCCGAACCATTCTTTTATCCCGGGTGAAATTGAGCAGATGCCGCAGCATGAAATTCATATTGTCTCCATTTTTAAAGGAATACGGGAGGCTGTTTCAGAAGACACTCGTATCTTGTATGCCAAAGGTTGTGACCATCAAGGGGCAGATGCTTCTGGGATTGCACAAGCCGTAGAGGTTGTAAAGCAGGCTGATGTGGTTGTGCTGGCACTGGGCGATTGTTCGGGGCTGGTGCCTGCCTGCACCACGGGTGAAACTCGAGACAGCTCTGATCTGAAGCTTCCGGGCGTGCAGGAGCAGCTTGCACAGGCAATCCTTGCCACAGGCAAACCTGTGGTCTTGGTGCTGGTCAATGGCCGCCCTTATGCCATTCCTGAACTTGCTGAACAGGTTGATGCCATTCTGGAAGCCTGGCTGCCAGGTGAAGAAGGCGGGCATGCCGTGGCGGATGTGATCTTTGGGGATATTAACCCGGGTGGTAAACTGCCGGTGACCTTCCCGCGTTCAGTTGGGCAGTTACCGCTTGTGTATCGCACAAAACCTTCTGGCCTGAAGTCCCACTGGTATGGCGATTATGTCTCAGGCAAGCCATCACCCTTATTCCCATTCGGGCATGGGCTCAGCTTCACATCGTTCGCTTACGATAATCTGCGCATTGCGCCCGAGAGCGCTGCTGCAGGTGAAGGTGTCGAAATCTCGTGTGAGATTACAAACACAGGTGATGTGCGTGGAGAAGAGGTGGCTCAACTTTACATCCGAGATGTATTTGCGTCTACGCCGCGGCCAGTCAAAGAGCTGGCCGGTTACCAACGTCTGGGCTTGGAACCCGGAGAAAAATGCCAGGTAACTTTCCAGATGCAGGTCAACCAGTGCGCCTTCTATGACCGAGATCTAAACCTAATTTTGGAACCTGGCACGATCCGGGTGATGGTAGGGAGTTCATCGGAAGATATCCGCCTGGCCGGTGAATTTGAAATCACTGGCGACCGAAAAGTGAAAGTCAATCAACGGGTGCTACATTGCCCGGTGCGATTGGACTAGTTATTAAAAACGCGACGAGGTGAGTATGTATTTCCTAGGCATAGACATTTCCACAACCAGCAGCAAGGCGCTATTGATCAATGAACTGGGTGAGATTGCGGGGGTTGCTTCTACGCCGCATACGATCCAATCGCCATACCCATTATGGTCAGAGCAAGACCCGCAAGAATGGTGGCAAGCAATCACGGACAGCATTCAAAAAGTGATCGCGCAAACCAATGTGGATCGTGCGTCGATTGCCGCCATTGGCCTGACGGGGCAAATGCACGGGTTGGTTCTGCTGGATGATGTGGGGGAGGTTCTGCGCCCGGCGATTTTATGGAATGATCAGCGCACGCAAGCGCAGTGCGATCAAATTCATCAACAGATCGGCAAACAGGCTTTTCTGCAGATCACGGGCAATCTGAGCCTGACCGGTTTCACCGCTTCCAAGATCTTGTGGGTCAGAGAACATGACCCCGAGGTCTTCAAACGTGTGAAGCACATTTTGCTCCCCAAAGATTATATCCGCTATCGGCTTTCGGGCAACTTTGCCATGGATAAGGCGGGGGGATCGGGCACAGTGTTGTTCGATTTGGAAGAACGCGATTGGTCAAAAAAGCTGCTAGAAGATTTACGAATTGATCCTGCCTGGCTGCCGCCCACTTTTGAAGGGCCAGAATTTACAGGCGTGGTCTCAAATTCAGCAGCAGGGGCAACCGGGTTAATACCAGGAACCCCCATCGTTGCCGGGGGTGGTGACCAGGCTGCCCAGGCTGTTGGCGTCGGCGCTGTAGAGCCCGGGATTGTTGGCTTGACCGTAGGTACCAGCGGCGTGGTATTTGCCCCGACATCTTCCGCGTTAATCGAACCCGAAGGCCGCCTGCATGCATTTTGCCATGCGGTGCCCGGAGTATGGCACTTGATGGGGGTGATGCTTTCAGCCGCTGGCAGCCTGCAGTGGTACCGTGATAAACTGGCACCTGAAATGGATTTTGATGCGTTACTTGAGGAAGCCAAAAGCGTACCGGTGGGTTCCGAGGGGCTACAGTTTTTGCCTTATCTGAGTGGTGAACGCACGCCCTATCCTGATCCGCTGGCAAGGGCGGGATGGATTGGTTTAGCTGCCCGGCATGAACGGGCTCATATGACACGCGCACTCTTGGAGGGTGTGTCCTATGCTTTTCGTGATATTTTCTCGTTGATCCAGGAGTCGGGGTTGCGGGAAATCCGCCAGGTGAGAGTCTCCGGCGGCGGGATGAAGAATGCTTTTTGGCGTCAGATGCTTGCCTCAGTTCTCGGCAATGAACTGGTTACCGTGAATACCACCGAAGGTGCGGCATTTGGTGCGGCATTATTGGCTGGTGTGGGTGCGGGCAATTGGAGTGATGTACCCTCCGCCTGCCAGTCGGCGATTAAGATCACCGGAACCATCGTGCCTGTTGAACGGGAGAAAGAGATTTATCAGCAAGCCTACCCAATCTATAAGGCTTTATATCCGGCTTTACAACCAAGTTTCAGGATGATGAACGATCTGACGGAGAAGACATTTTAGGCGGGCAGCTTTGTTCTTCGCTCAGGCAGTCACGCAGTTGATGTGCCAGTGTGCTGAATTCAGGCAGATAGCGCATTTCAGGTGTGCGCGGCCTGGGCAATCCTACGTTTAACACCTGTTTGATCTGCCCTGGACGGGAAGAGAGTACCAACACCCGATCGGAAAGGTAAATCGCTTCGGAGATCGAATGGGTAACCATCAGCACGGTTTTTCGCCGCGCCTGCCAGATATGGAGTAGTTCATCGCCCATGCGCTCCCGAGTCAGTGCATCCAGAGAGCCAAAGGGTTCATCGAGTAAGAGCAGATCAGGGTCCTGGATCAGAGAACGGGCAATGGCCACACGCTGTGCCATGCCGCCGGAAAGGTCGTGCGGATAGGCATTTTCAAAGCCGCTCAGGCCAACCAGGTCAATTAACTCCTGGGCGCGGGATTGAATGATCTCATCGGGTAGATATTCCAATTCAAGGGGAAGTTTGACGTTTTCGATCACTCGCCGCCAGGGCATCAGATTTGCCTTTTGGAAGACCAAACCTACGTGGGATTGATGGTCATTGAATTGTACTTTACCGCTGGTAGGCTCGACCAACCCTGCTATCACCCGCAGGATGGTGGACTTGCCGCTGCCTGAGGGCCCGATCAGGCACACGAATTCATTGGGCATAAGCTCAAAGGATAAGTCGTTTAGCGCATGCACCACCCCGCTGGCATCACTGAAGATGACTTCGAGGTTTTGCAGGCTCAGGGCTGCATTACGGGAGGAATTCATTGGTAAATGCCTCGTTCAATTCCAGAGGTTCTGTTAATAGAGCCATATCCAGCAGCACTTGTTGCATATTGATCCATCCTGCAGGCTCGCTGTATCCCAGGGGGTCGGTTTGCCAGAGTTTGATGGATTCACGCAAAATTTCCTTCTGCAGTCCAATATCTGCATCTTCCAAATTTTCAATATAATTTTTGCTGATCTCATAAGCCTCATCAGGGTCTTTGACGGCATCTTGGAGGCCTTTTAATAAAGCTTCCACGAATGTTTTCACCAGCTCGGGGTGGTTTTCAATCATCTCCTCATTGGTGACAATCCCGTTTGAGACCAATGCCATATAGTCCGCCACGCTGACCACATTGACCTCATAACCTTGAGCGCGCAAGACGACGGGCTCGTTGGCGAGATAAATCACTGCCGCATCGACCTGTTCCGTCACCAGGGCTTCAACCTGGTTGAAGCCAATCGAAAGTAGGTCGACATCCTCTTCAGCTAATCCGCCCGCATTCAGTAAGGCGATGAAGCCAATATAGCTGGCGCCATACAGACCTGGGATACCAATCGAATTGCCCGCGAGGTTCTCCGGTACCTGGATGCGGTGTTCTTCCAGCGAAACCACGCCCACTGGGTAGTCCTCATACCAGGCTGCTACATAGACTACCGGCAGTCCCTGGCCTCTGGCTAACAGGACCTGTTCGCCGCTGGCGATGGCGAAGGTTTGCTCGCCGGCACCAATAAGTGCCACGGCATCGGTTTCATCGCCATATTCGAGGTTGACATCAAAGCCCGCCTCTCTGAAATAACCCTTCTCAAGGGCAACATAAACTGGTGCGAATTGGATGTTAGGAATGTAACCCATTGTAAAACGGGTTGGAATCAGTTCAGTTGATTGTGGCTGACTCGTGTTCCGGCATCCACTTACGCCAATGCTCAAGGACATGATCACAATAACCAATAGAAGAAATCGTTTGTCTGCCATCATTAGTTCTCCTTAAAATAAAACCTCATAATGCCTTTTGCCGCCACGATTGCCATGATAATACACGGGTTTCAATTAGTAAGACAATGCTATATAAAGATATCGCAATCACAGCCAGGGTAATCACGGCGACAAACACCAGGGCGGTGTCATACTGACCTCGCCCGACGTTGATCAGGAATCCCAAGCCCCGATCGGCACCTACCAGCTCGCCGACAACAGCGCCGATCACCGAGAGCGTAGCCCCAACCCGCAAACCGCCTAAAAAGATAGGCAGTGCGGCAGGGACTTCAAGCTTCCAGAAGGTTTGGGTAGGTGTGGCGCGTAAGGAATGCATCAGGTCGCGCAGGTCTTGCGGCACTTCTCTGATACCCACAACGGTGTTGATCAGCACGGGGAAAAAGACCGTCAGACTGCAGATCAGGACCTTGGAAATGATGCCCGGGCCAAACCAAATCACCAGCAGGGGGGCGATGGCGACGATTGGGATGGATTGGCTGGCGACCAGGTAGGGGCCGATGATCTTTTCCAACGCAGGGGATTTTGCAAGCAGGTAACCGAGGAGGGTGCCCGCCAGACCGCCGAAAAACAACCCCGCTAATACTTCAGAAAGGGTTGCCAACGCATGACGCAGGAGCTGCCCATCGGACATGGATAAAATGAATCGCCGCCAAACCAACCCCGGCCCGGGGAGGATGAACGCGGGCAGGTCTAGCCACTTGGCCACCAGGTACCACACCAAGAGCCCCAGGCTCATGGAAAGGGCAAGCGTCCCCAGCCGTTTGAGAGGCTGTTTTTTTTGATGATTTTTTGAGGGTTGTGCCTCGGACATAAAAAATACCCCGGTAAATTTCGGGGCAGAAATACGCATCACATAATGCGAACACCTTCTTTCATTCGGACTTTAACCGCCGGCAACGGCATCTCACCGTTTCATGCGCCAAATTTTGCGCTCGTGGGCTGCCCCATGGCTGGGGAACACCACCGGTCGGGAATTGGGACGAAGCCCTCACCCTGCCCCGAAGGTCATTGAATTGAATCTGATAAAAGTATATCCGTTCAGGGAATGCCTGTCAATGAAATGCGGAGATGGTCGCAAGAATATTCAGGAAGATGCATTTGGTTCAATTAGGCAGATGCGTGATTTTCAGCTTCCTTCAATCTCGCCATGCCATAATGCCTGCATCTCGCTGCTGGATTGCAACAGGTCGTCCAGCCGGCCAACAGCCTCGATATGCCCCTCTTTGAGCACGATGATTTGGTCAGCGCGTTTCAGCGCAGGCCGCCGGTGGCTGACGACCAGGCAGGTTGTGCCGATCTGATGCGCAAAAATACGGTCCCAAAGGGTGTTTTCGGTTTCGACATCCAGTGCGCTGGAGATATCATCGAATACCAGCAGGGAGGGTTGACGCACGAACATGCGTGCCGCCGCAGCCCTTTGCCGTTGGCCGCCCGAAAGCTTGACGCCTTTCGCGCCGATCTGTGCTGACAGCCCGCCCGGGATCTCTACTAGGTCATTTTCCAACACAGCCATTTTGACTGCACCCAGCAGGTCAACCTCGGTTTCGGGGTAGCCCAGCAGAATATTCTCTCGCAGGCTTTGGCTGAAGAGGAGCGGTACCTGGGGGGTATAGGCACTGCGGGGTGGGACAAAGAATTCTCCCGGTTGGTCGACCCGTGTACCGTTCCAGAAGATCTCACCTGTTTGTGCCGGCAGTAACCCTAATAGGGCTTGCAGCAGGGTGCTTTTCCCGGAGCCAACCCGCCCCGTGATCACGGTAAATGAGCCCTGGTTCAGGTGCAGGTCAATGTCCGTAATTCCCCTGCCTGTGTCCGGGAAAAGATAGGTCAGGTTGTGGACTTCAAGCGCTTGAAGGGCATCTTCGGGCTTTCGTTCGATCACCGGCACTTCCGGCAGGTCCTTGCCGATGTAAACCGGGGCGTATGCCACCAGTTTTTCGGCTGGCGTACCCTGCAGCAGGTGCACCATCCGGTCGATGGAAACGCCTAGGCGCTTGAACCAGGCGATCTTATCACCGATGATGGCAGAGAAGTCCGTCACCCAAGAGAGATAGTAGACGAACAGCGCCAGATCACCCACAGAAAAATTCCCAGCTTGCATGGCAGAACCGGCGGTCAGCAGGATCAGACCGGTAAACAGATTGGCTGTGTTGCGGAACGCTGAATCAAGCACCTGTGTGAATAAAACATCTTTGAGGGAGGCTTTTCGCCGTTCTTCATTGATTTCTCGTAAATAGGAAAGGGTGCGTTCTTCTGCCCCAGCCACTTTAACAGCCTGGACAGCACCGAACAGCTCGCCGACAAAGTCAGTTACTTTGCCGGTGGCTTTGCGGCTGGCCCGCCTGAATTCAGTGATTTTGTTGTTGGCAAAATTGGCGATGAAGATCACAATTGCCAGAGGGATAAACACGACCAGGGTGATTTGAACGTTGATGCGCAGCATGACGATCAATGCGACCACAGCAAAGAAGCCAAACCCGAACACGATCAACATTTCAGACATAAACCAGGCGACTTCCTGGGCATCATCCCGAAAACGGCTGACGGCTTCGCCAGGCGATTCGGGCACGGCGCGGGCACCCGGTCTGCGCAGGATGGTATCGAAGATATTGCGGCGCAGTAACGCCGTGACATTGTACTGGAAGGTGAAATACAATAATACATCCGTAAAGAATGCTGCGCCGCGTCCGATGGCAATCGCTACCAGGAATGCCGCCAGGGTCCACAATGTGAAACCGGCTTGGGCTTCGCCAGTGAGCTGGTTGAAGATCGCCTGGATCACAAATCCGCTTAACTGCGGGAAAACGCCAAAGATCAGGATCTCCATCAAGCCAAAAGCGCCATATATCCAGGGCTTATACTTGGTGAGCTGCCAGATATACCACCAGGTGCTGGGGCGCGGGGCGTTCTTTTCTTGCGTGTTGGGTTTCATACGAGCACCTCGTCCAAGCCCGTTTTTAGCAATTGGCTAAAATGTGAATTGGGGTTTTGCGCCAGGGTAATCCGATCACCAAATTCCAATATACGACCCTTTTCCAGAATCATGATCTTATCTGCCCGTTGGATAGTTTTTAGCCGGTGTGCGATGATCAACGCAGTGCGGTTGACGATCAAACGCTCCACGGCTTTCTCGACCAGGTGCTCAGTTGCAGGGTCAAGCCGGGAAGAGGCCTCATCGAGCACCACAAGGGATGGGTCTTTAAGAAAGATACGGGTGAACGCCAGCAATTGGGCTTCGCCCGCACTCAGACCGCCACCACCGGATTCGAGGATCGTATCCAGGCCATTCTCCAGGCTGGTATACCAGCGTGAAAGGCCAAGATCGTGGATGATCGAGAGGACGTGCTCATCCGGAATGGCAGCGTCAAAAAATGTCAGGTTATCCCTTACAGAGGCATGGAAAAGTTCGATGGATTGTGTCACCATGCCGATCTGCCCCCGCAATTTCGATAGGGGCAGCTCACGGATATCGTGCAGGTTGTGTGAACCGTGATTACTGCCCAGCCGGATTGTGCCGGATTGCGGGTCGTATAAGCGGAACAGCAGGCGGGTGAGGGTTGTCTTGCCGCTGCCAGTGCGCCCTAAAAGCCCCAGCACTTCACCCTTTGCCAGTGAAAAATGAACATCCTCCAGTACATATTCGTCGATCTGCTGCTGATGCTCGTTGGTTTTGTCATGTTCCGGAGCGTCATCGTCATATGCAAAAGAGACATGGTCAAACTGGACAGAAAGCGGACCGCTTATTGTTTCATCGGCACCTTCTGTAATGTTGATCGGTGAAGAGATCTTGCTGTGGATGTTGAATAGGGCTGTGATGCGGCGGATGCTGGCCAGGGACCGCTGGATATTCGAAAGCTGCCGGGAGATATCTTCGAGCGGGCGCTCGAGCATGCGGTTGTATTGATAAACAATGTACACCGTGCCAATTGAGATGACACCCTGTAGATACAGTGAACCGCTTACCCCCAGTGAAACTGCCGTACCGATCGCGAAGATCAGGAACATGCTGTTCAGCATGATGTTCACCATCATGCCGGCTTTGATGGAGCGTTTGTACATTTCCTGCACAAGGGCAAAGAATTGGCGCAGAGTGTAAGCCCTGCCGCCGTTCGCCCGCAAATCTGCTGTACCAGCCAAACGTTCTTCAAGAAAGCTGTAAAAATCCGATTCTGCCTGGCGTTCTGCTTCCCAATGGGGAACGGCGATGTTGCGAAAACGGGTCAGCACCAACAAAGCAACCAGGCTGAAACCTGTCAGCACCAATCCGATTCGCCAGTCTTCACGAAAGAGCAAAACCAGGATGGCTGCCACAAGCAGTAGATTTCCTACTAACTTGAGCAGAAATTGCGCAAAGAACTCATTCAGCGTGTTGACGTCAGAGTCGATCCGGCTGATCATCTCGCCGGGTGGATGCGCTTTATGAAAACTCATATCCAAATTCAGAGTATGGCGTGTCAGGTCTTCCCGCAGGGCGTTGGATGCAGTCCAGCCTACATTTTGGGTGTAATAGGCAGTGATGATGGCAATCAGTTGCTGCCCCAGAGCTGCGATCAGGAACGCAACCCCCAGCCGAACCAGTGAAGATAGTGCTGCGCCGCCGATAACCGAATCAATGAAATCCCGCATGATCTGCGGGATGACAAGCTGCAGGCCGAGGTTGGCAAAAATAAAAATAGCCAGCAGGGCAACACGCCCCTTTTGGGGTCCCAGATAGGTTATGAAAAGATTGCGCAGGTGATGTTTTGATGTTTCCAAAATAATTGGCTCTTGCTGTCAGATTTCTGTAAACGATGGGAATCCATTCTTGATGATGCTAAATTTGCTTGTAAAAATGATTAACATGCTTCAATAAATGCCCGAAAGAGCGCTTGGTTTCCTGGGTCATCCGGCAAACATTCAGGATGCCACTGTACACCGAGGGCAAAATCGGCATCTTCAACGGCCAGTCCTTCCACTAAACCATCCGGGGCAAAGGCGATGGGATTTAAGCCTTTGCCGACCCGGTTGATACCCTGGTGATGCAGACTGTTAACCTGGATATCGTCCCCGCCAAAAATCTCGTGCAATTTGCTGCCGCAGGTCAGACTGACGGAGTGGGCAATTTTGTCCCTGGGGTAGCCCGGGAACCAATCATGCTTGAGAGGGTTCTCGAGCTGGTCCTGGAGGTGGGTGTGCAAATCGCCGCCGAAGGCGACATTCAACACCTGGATGCCCCGGCAGATCGCCAGTAGGGGCTTATCTTGCCCAAGCGTTTCTTCAAGCAGGGCAAATTCAAGAGCGTCTCGGTCAGGTGAGAGGCCGTATACCTTTGGATGGGATTGTCCGTTGAAGCGCTGCGGATTAATATCACCGCCGCCGGTTAACAGCAAGCCGTCAATCCGGTTGATGAGAGAGGTTATCTCATCTAACCCAATCCCCAACGGGATGACGATGGGCAGCCCACCAGCCTTGCGGATGGCGGTGATGTAGGCTTGTCCCACCTGGGACAGGAGCGTTCCGGCAGCGTTGCGGCCGGTGCCGCTGGTGATTCCAATCAGAGGGGGTTGAGATGATGACACAAATCACTCCTTAAAATCAACACCTCATCGAGAATCAACACGTATCGTGAACTAACACGTTGTTGAGCCCTGATGAGGTGTGAGACCGACGGGCGTAACGCCGCAAGCCGGGTCAGAGATCGAAGATGATGTTTAGAAACGCTGTTTGAGCCGGGCGCTCTTGCCGGTGCGTTCGCGCAGGAAGTATAACCGGGCTCGGCGAGTCTTGGTACGTCGTTCAACAACGACTTTTTCAATGCGGGGTGAGCGCAACATGAAAGTGCGTTCTACACCAATGCCATTGCTGGCAACACGCCGCACGGTAAAAGACGCATTGTTTCCGCCGCCGCGCACATACAGCAGGGTGCCTTTAAAGACCTGGATACGTTCCCGATCGCCCTCTTTGATCTTGAGGTGGACGCTGACAGCGTCACCGGGGGTTAACTGGGGGATGTTCTCATTGACAGGTGCTTCAACTGATTTTAAGAGTTCAGCTTTGTTCATCTTACTTTCCTTACCTTTCAGAAATAATTGCAACGTCCGGTCAGGACTGGACGCGAAAAAGGATTATACCATGCACAAATGGAGTGGGCAAGACAATCCTGGGGTTTTCGGGGATGAAATTCCAATCAGATTGCATTTCATTTTACCCGCAAATTTGAAGATCGGGCGTATTATGATCGAACTCTCGTTATAATTAGACTATGACTTGTCAGAGGGAACGAGAACCTGTACAATAATCAAACAAATGTTCGAATTGCCTTGAGGGAAATATGCCAGTTAACCTGCTCGACATCCAGCGAAAACTGAACGACTTCAGCGCCCAGGCGCAAGCGCGCAAAGCAAAAATCGCCAGCCGGCAGCAAGAGATTACCGACCTGATTGAGGATTATGCCGACCGCCTGGATGAACTGCGCTCACGGGTGAACCGCGCGGCAGAGATTGTGCCGAATTTGCGCTGTGCTGTTCCTGTGGATGAGCCGTTGGATCGGGCTTTTGCGCTGCCCAGTTTGCCGGAAGTTTTCACGATTATCGCCGCCGATGGATCGCAGATCAACCCCAGCCGGCATGCAAGAGTTGAGTTTTGCGTGATCAATGTTGGCGTGGTCAAGATGGTGCGCGGATCTGGCCTGGCGCCCGAAATCAGCACTCAAAGCCAGTTGCTGGATTATGATGCGGTGTTCTTGCCCGGCGGTGGGATGATCTCGGAGGGGATGGTCGCGCTCATGCGTGATTTACGCGAACGCGAAGCCCTGGCAGAGCTGGCAGGTGAAATCCAGCCTCCGGCGATCTCGATGACAGACGGACCTCTTGAGCTATACCATGAGCCGCAAGAGACCGCAGAATTCACCCGGACGCTGGACCGGTATCTGGAAGTGTTGGCCCAGTTAAAGAATCGGGGTTTGATGACCTTGGGATATGTGGATAAACCGGGCAGTGACCTGATCGGGCGGATGCTCGAACTGGTGCAGATGTCGGATGAGGATTTGGGCGCTTATCATCAACAGCGCAGGCGGTTCGCAGGTGTCAGCGATATCCAGTTGGTGGCGAACCTGCTGAAAAACCCGGGTGACCGCTCGGCATTGTTTGCCATCTATTCACAAACGGCTTTACGCTTTGGACGGGACTTGCTGCCGCACTTCTTCTATTTGAATGTGGGCATCCCGGGCAAACCCCACCTGGCACGGGTGGAGGTTCCCGGATGGGTTGCCGCTGATCCCGATGCCGTGGGTCTGATTCAGGCTGTTCTGACGGAGCAGGCGGGCATTTTAGGAACCCGGCCATATCCCTATGTTCTTCATCGCGCCCATGAGGTGGCTGTGGTGACATTGCCAGAACATCAGCATGTGGAAGAGATGATCGTAGCGGAATTTGAACGGCGGGGGATCCCTTTGGATGAGAAATCATATAAGCAATATCATAAAGATTTATCAACAGAAAAAACGAGGTATCAGGGATGAGCGGGATTGAAATCGGACGGTTATTACGGTCGGGGACATCGGGTTTTGTGATTGGCTGCCGGGTGAACCAGCTCAGCGCGCCCAGTTTTGGCGCACTGGTGCGGGTGCCGTTGGAGGAGGGCTATCAGGTATATGGGTTGATCTACGACATCCATATCGATGACGATGGGCTGGTGCGCCAATTGATCACTGCCCAGGACGTGCCCGATGAAGTCTTGCGTGACAACCGGGAGAACCGCAATGTGCCGGTGGAAATCGGCGTGATGGCGTTGGGGTATGAACAGGCCGGGCAGATTTCACACCTTCTGCCGCCCAGGCCGCCCTTGAGCCTGGATGCGATTTACCTGTGTTCGAATGATGAGATGGTGCGGTTTACATCCGCTGGGCGTTATGGATATTTCAGGCACATTTTGCGTGATCAGGATAAGCCCGTTGAGGAACTTCTGGCTGCACACCTGATGGCAGCCCGTGCTGCCCACCAGGCTGCCGGGGATCAGGGTTGGTATCAAGGTGCGCTGCAAGAACTGATCAGGTTGATGCGGGATGACTATCAGCGCTTGACCAGCGTGCTGAGTGCTGTCAGCGAAATTTAAATGCAATGATGCGATAACGGAAATGACAGGGTAAAAGAGATGAGCGAAGAGATAATGAAGAACCCGGAATACCAGGCAGACTCGATCGGATACATTGTTGGCGGCGGGCTGAAGGCTAACCTTCAAGCGCGGCTCAACGTCCCTGCTCAGCAGGTGCAGGAAGGCGCATTTGTGGTCATCGAAAGCGGTGAAATGCTTTTCTATGGGCTGGTCACAGATATGCAGCTTGGGTCTACCGATCCGCGCTTTGCGGACGAACATACTGAAAACAGATTCCCGCCGCAGCTTGCGAACCTACTGCAAGGGCAGACGCTTTATACCAACCTTGAAATTATGACCGCTTTGATGATGGAACAGGGACCAAACCCGGAAGACCCGGGTTATGATGCCTGGTTTCAGAAAGTGCTGGATGAACAAATCCGCCCTGAACCGGTAAAGACTGTGCCGCAGCACCATGCCCCGGTGAGGCTGGCGCGGGCGGGTGATATTGCTGAGATCTTCGGCAAAGAAGGCGAAGGCGCATTTTTCAGGATTGGTGATACCCAGGAAGGCGCTCATCCGGTGTGTGTCAACCTGGATAAACTGGTGCAGCGTTCTGCAGGGATCTTTGGTGCGACAGGCACTGGTAAATCTTTCCTGACAAGGGTTATCCTGGCGGGTTTGATCAAGCGCGACAAAACCGCCGTGTTGATCTTTGATATGCACAACGAATACGGCCCGGATGATACCGCATCCGATACCGGCCTGCGCGTGCCGGGCTTGAAGGGCAAATTCCCCGCGAAGGTCCGCATGGTTGGGCTTGGCAGGGGGGCAACGATACGCGGGAATAACCCCGATTACACGCTTGAGATTGCGGAATCTGACATCACCCCGGAGGATGTGATGATGCTGGCGCAGGAGTTGAACCTGCGCGAAACCACGCCAACCACTTTGGAGGCGCTGCGTGTCAGTTTTGGATTTGAGCGCTGGTTCCATGAATTCAAGCATATGCGAGTTAATGCTTATGTGGTGGATGAGGAGACAGGTAAACGTGTGCCGGCGCCCGATAGCGTGGCGGCCTGGGCGGAAGGGGCAGGGGTGCACCCATCAGCAGCTGAAGGCTTACACTCAAAACTTCGGCGTTTGTTTAACGCCTCCTATATTGTTGAAAAGCCTGCCGCCAATGCGCTTGAAATGATGATCGCCAACCTGGATAACGGCCAGCATGTGGTGCTTTCCTTTGGTAAACATGAGACCGATTTGGATTATTTGTTTGTCTCCAACCTGCTCACGCGGCGCATTCGGGACCGATGGGAAACGCGCACGAATGAATTCCGCAGCGGTCATCAAGGCGCAACAGAGCCGCGGCCGCTTGTCATCGCTGTGGAAGAGGCGCATAAGCTCCTTAACCGGGAGATGGCTTCCCAAACCACCTTCAGCACCATCGCCCGTGAGATGCGAAAATACTATATGACCCTGCTGATCATCGATCAGCGTCCTTCGCAGATTTATGACGAGGTGATGTCTCAATTAGGCACGCGCATCACCGGATGGCTGGGTGATGCCGACGATATCCAGGCTGTGTTGACCGGCTTGGCGGGGCGTGATGCACTGCGCGGGATGCTTGCCCGGCTGCAGCCCAAGGAGGAGGTGCTGATGCTGGGCTGGGGTGTGCCTATGCCGATTTTGGTGCGGTCTCGCCGCTATGATGACGCCTTTTGGGAAGAGCTGCTGGAAAAGCAATCAAAGCGCACAGACAAAGAAATTTTAAGTGATTTAGGTTATTAATATGATCCCTATAAAACTCAGAATTGAAGGCTTTCTGTCTTATCGTAAACCCGTCGAACTGGACTTCACGGGGTTTGATCTAGCCTGTATTTCAGGCCAGAATGGTGCTGGAAAAAGCGCTCTGCTGGATGCGATCACATGGGCTTTGTTTGGGAGGGCGCGCAAGAGGGATGAATCGATCATCAACAATCACCCTTCAGTCAAGGCTGCTGAGGTGACTTTAGACTTCGATTATGAAAATAACCGCTACCGCGTGCAGCGCACCAATGCCCGCGGCAAGACTTCTTCAGTGGAGTTTTTTGTGCTTTCACAGGTGCCCGGGCAGGATGACCGCTGGAAACCCTTAACCGAGCGCACCTTGCGGGAAACTGAAAAGAAAATTGAAGATACGCTCAGGTTGGATTTTGACACTTTCACCAATGCCTCTTTCTTCTTGCAGGGAAAAGCCGATCAATTTGCCACCGCTCGTCCCGCAGAACGCAAGCGGATTCTAAGCAATATTTTAGGTTTAGAGATATGGGAATCTTACCGGGAGGCGGCTGGTATTCGCCGGCGTGACCAGGAGAAGGAAGTCAGGGAGCTGGATGGGCGTTTGAGTGAGATCCAGAGTGAGCTGGATGAAGGCCCGCAGCGTAAAGCGCGGCTGGCGGAATTGGAAGCCAGGCTGGGAGAACTGGAAGCGCAGCGCCAGGCACGCGCCAAAGAACTTGAGCAAGCACAGCGCTGGCATGCTTCATTTGAAGAGCAACAAAAAATGCTGGCGACATTACGCTCCCAGCTTGAGGATGCTCAGAAAATGTACGAGCGGATCACGAGAACTTTGGAAGAACGGCGAGCTGAGAAAGAAAGCTATGATCAAATTTTAGCCAGCTCAGATGAAATTAAAGAAGCCTATCAACAATGGCAGGAAACGCGGCAGGAATTAGCAGCAATGGAAGAGGTTGCGGATCAGTTCCATAAACACGAAGCGCTCCGGCAGGAACCCCTGCAAGTGATCCATGCAGAGCAAGCGCGGCTTTCGCAAGAGAAGGAGGGACTGGAAACGCAGCAGTCAGATTTAGAAAAGGCGCGGACAGAGATTGAACGTCTTGAAAAGGATTTATACGCAGCCCAGCAAGAGATCGTGGAAGCAGAAGAAAAGATTGCCCGTAGAAAGCAACTGGATGAAGAGATCAGGCAGTTGCAGGTGCAACATGCGGACGCCAAAGCCGAAAATCCACGCCTGAAGGAGGAGATGGAAGATCTGCGCAGCCGGCTTGACCAGCTTGAAGCCGCAAAGGAGCCGGAATGCCCGGTTTGCCATCAGCCGCTTTCGGAAGACCATCGGCGTGAACTCATCAAAAAATATTATCAAGATGGCGAAGAACGCCGTGACAAGTATTACGCGAACAAAGACCTGCTTGATAATTTCCAAACCCGTCTTAAAGAGTTGGGTGCGGCTTTTGCCGACCTCAAGGATGCAGAAACACAGTTACGGGACGCTAACCGGGTTGTGGATCAAATTCAGAATAAGATGAAGGCGTTTGAAGCACAGGATCAGACCTGGCAAAAGCAGGGTGCGATGCGTCTGGGGGAGATCACCAATGCACTTGCTGAAGGTGCCTTTGCACCAGAAGCGCGTGCCCGTTTGAAAGGAATCGAGACTGAGCTTGAAGTGTTGGGATATGATACCGATGCGCACCAAAGATTACGCCAGGCGGAGCAGGCGGGCAGAGAGACTGAAGAAGCCTTGCGGAAATTGGAGCAGGCGCAGGCAACCCTTGCACCAATTAAACGTGAGATTGAAGGATTAGAGGCGCAGTCTGTTGAACAGCAAGAAAAAATTGACGAGCTGACGCATTTGCATGATGACTCTGCGGCGAAATTAGCTGCTGCGCAGGCTGAGCTGCCTGATCTGGGTGAGGTCGAATCCGCCCTGCATGATATCCAGGAAAAGGAAAACTTGTTGCGTAAAGAAGTTGGCGGGGCCCAGCAGAAGGTGTCTGTGCTGGCGACGCAAAAAGCGCGCAAAACAGCCTTGACTGCTGAGCGGGAAGAGAAGACACATCTCATTGCAGACCTTAAACAGCTTGAGCGTGCCTTTGGCAAAGATGGCATCCCTGCGCTATTGATCGAACAGGCGCTGCCCGAGATTGAAGAGACCACCAACGATTTGTTAGATCGGCTGACCAACGGAAGGATGTCATTCCACTTTATGACCCAGCGTGAATATAAAGATGCCAGCCGGGATGATATGAAAGAAACGCTGGATATGGTCATCAGCGATAGCGTGGGCGAGCGGGATTATGAGATGTTTTCAGGTGGAGAGGCATTCCGGATTAATTTCTCTATCCGGCTGGCGCTGTCACAGGTGCTGGCGCGCCGGGCTGGGGCGCGGCTGCAGACGCTGGTGATTGATGAAGGTTTCGGCAGCCAGGATGCGCAGGGCCGGCAGCGGTTGGTTGAGGCGATCAATTTGGTGCGGGATGATTTTGAGAAGATCTTGGTGATCACACACCTGGAGGAGCTTAAAGAGGCATTCCCGAATCGGATTGAGGTGGAGAAGACGCTTGAAGGCTCGCAAATTCAGGTAATTTGAGGGCAATTGGTTTTTGGCTTCTCCACAATGAGGGCTTTGTTTTGTGTGTGGGCTTTTAGGTTTCTCCCAGCACCTGGAGGTGTTTTGCCGTGCTCCAAGAGAAGCTGTCAGCTTTAGCAGATTGATGAAGGGCAGTTTTGTTTTCCCATTTTCTCTCATCCCTCACGTCGAGCCTCTCCTCAGGGCAGGCAGAACTTAAGGCTTCTCCTGGGAGAAGCTGTCAGCTTTAGCTGACTGATGAGGGGAAATAGTGCGTAGTTTGTCCCTCATTCGTCACGCTTATGGTGTGCCACCTTCCCCCAAGGGAAGGCTTTTTCGTGTAAGGTGCTCTTTTTTCGGCTTCTCCCAGCACCTGAAGGTGTTCTGCTGCGCTTCAGGATAAGGCTTTGAATTCTAAAATAAAAATCGATCCCCGTGGAATTTTCCTCCCGGGGATCGATTTGTTTGGGGATTTTGGTCCGCCTGTTAGTTCTATTTTAGCAAAAAATTGATCAGATGTGAATAGCCTTACCCATGGCCTGTTCTGCAGCTTCCATGATCGCTTCAGACAGGGTCGGGTGCGCATGCACATTGCGCCCGATTTCATGGGTGGTCAGCTCGAAGCGCTGCGCCAGGGTCAGTTCTGGCAGCAATTCGGAGACATCCGGCCCGACCATCTGGGCACCGAGAATCTCGCCATATTTCTTATCGCTGATGACCTTCACAAACCCCTGGTAGTCGCCCAACCCGAGGGCTTTACCGTTAGCCTGGAGCGGGAACTCGCCTACTGCCACATCATAACCTTTTTCTTTGGCTTCGGCCTCTGTGTAACCAAAAGAAGCCGTTTGCGGGAAACAATAGGTTGCCCTGGGCATCATGTCATAATCCAATGTGACGGTTTCAACACCGGCAATATTTTCTGCGGCAACAATACCCATCGCTGATGCGACATGCGCCAGGAGCAGCTTGCCAGTCACATCGCCGATCGCCCAAATGCCGTCTACATTGGTAGCCATGCGGTCATCTATCTCAATAAAACCGCGTTTGTCGATATTCACACCAACCTCTTCCAGACCCAGGCCTTTGCTGTTGGGACGGAAGCCAATCGCAACCAGGGTCAGATCGGCTTCGATGGTTTCTTCGCCGTCTTCTGTCTGCACTTTTACCTTGGTGCCCTTATCGGTGGTTTCTACGCCCTGAACCTTGGATTTGGTCATCACCTTGATGCCGCGTTTTTGATAGGCTTTTTCAATTTCCTTGCTGACGGCTTCATCTTCTACAGGCAGTAAGTGATCGAGCATTTCCACAATGGTCACTTCAACGCCGTAAGCATTCCACACGGTAGCAAATTCAACACCGATTGCGCCACCGCCGATGATCACCACCGATGCAGGCAATTTATCACGCAGGATGGCGGCTTCGTAATCAACGACTTTTTCGCCGTCCAGCTCAACACCGGGCACGGTGAAGGGATGTGAACCGGTGGCAATGATAATATTTTTGGCTTTCAGGGTTTCAACATCGCCCTCGTCTGGCGTGACTTCAACGGTGTCTTTTGCGGTCAGCTTTGCGCTGCCCATAATGACATCAACATTATTTTTCTTCATCAAGAAGCCAACCCCGCGCACCAATCGGTCTGAAACTTTGCGGCTGCGCTTATAGGCAACACTGTAATCAAGTTCAAGGTTGTCAAATTTGAAGCCAAATTCCTTGCCCCGTTCGCGCAGTGTGTGCGCGACATCTGCACTTTTAATCAGGGCTTTAGAAGGGATACAACCTATGTTCAGGCAGACCCCGCCGAGGAATCGTTTTTCGACAATGGCTGTCTTCAGGCCAAGTTGAGAACTGCGGATCGCGGAAACATAACCACCGGGACCAGCACCAATAACAACAACATCATATTCTTTCATTAAAGGCTCTCGCTTTCTTTTAGATTATCTTCAAGATCATTATTGATCACGCTGTAGTATTTGTCTGTTTCATAATAATACCTTTAAGTTATAAGGTTTGCTTGGGTAAGATTTGCGGGTTTAATGTTTATTATTAATAAGATCGGTGACCAGGGGCAATTGGATTCCAATACCGTCAGGCCGGCCTATCTCAAATGGATATTGAAGGATTTCCCGGAGTTTATAACCAGAGAAATGTTGAGAATTATCCGGCAGATAACATCACGCAGGATTTTCAGAGAATTTCCAAATTTGATGACATCTGAAGAAGAGAGTGATTATTGGTCCTCTGCCAACCTGGTGGATAAGCAGAATCGGGATTTCTCTACTCAGGTATTGATGACTCATATCGCAAGAAACAAACTGTCCCAGCCTCCCATAAATTAAAGTATTTGCCATAAAAGTTTCAAAATTTGGTTATGGAAAACCCTTGCCATAATTAAATAATTATGCTATATTTATTTCTGTCAAACGTCTGGGTGCCCCCCTCACCCAGGCGTTTGGCGCTTTAATGGGCAAGAGTTCCCAAATTACCGATTAAAGATACAATTATTTTGTAAGAACACCTGAAATTGTGGTGTGTTTGAATGGAAACCGCTGTGACTGTTTTTGAAATTCGCCAATGCTCGAATCCTGATTGTGGATTGCGCATTCCGATTGACCCGAAAATCCATAAGGGTGAGTATTGCCCAGTGTGTGGTGCCCCGATGGCATGCGCTGTCCCGGCTTATGCCAATTATCGTTCTGGGCATCAAACCGTTTCCGCTGATACTGGGCTGGTGGCCGTGTTGGATAACATCCGCAGCGGTCACAATGTTGGTTCGATCTTCAGGACTGCCGATGGAGTCGGCGTAAGGCAAATTAACCTGTGCGGCTTGACACCCAGGCCGGATAAGAATACGGACATCAGCAAAACGGCTTTGGGGGCTGAAAAGATAATCCCCTGGTCTTATTATTCTGATGCAACAAAACTTGCCCAAAACCTGCATGAAAAAGGTGTGCAATTGTTGGCTTTGGAAAGCACCCAAAAATCTATTGCATTGTTTGACTACAAAGTTGGACAGATGGCAGGGAAGACTTATGCCCTGATTGTTGGTAATGAACGGTCGGGTGTTGACCCGGGTCTGATCGACCTGTGCAATGCTGTTGTGCACCTGCCGATGATGGGCGAAAAGGCGTCATTTAATGTATCTGTTGCCTTTGGGATTGCTGCTTATTGGCTATCGCATCAGATGATGATAAGTAAATGATCGGATATTCATTTTATATTAGACTCAAGGAAATTCAAGAATGATCGAAACAAAACAGCTTACAAAGATCTTCAAAATCAAGAAAAGCCCCGATGTGCCGGCTGTGGTTGACCTGACCCTTTCGGTTGCGGAGGGAGAGGTGTTTGGTTTTTTGGGACCAAACGGCGCCGGCAAAACCACCACGGTGCGCATGCTTACCAGCCTGATCGGGCCGACTTCGGGCGCAGCGTGGGTCAACGGATTCAAGGTGGGCGAGAATGATCAGGATATCCGGCGTTCTGTGGGGATCCTGACAGAAAGCCCGGGTTTATATGAGCGACTTAGCGCAGTAAAGAACCTAGCGATTTACGCCAACCTGTATGATGTTGAGCAGGTTGACCGGCAGGTCGAAAAATATCTGCGGATGCTTGGGCTTTGGAGCCGGCGGGATGACCCTGTGGGTAGTTTTTCAAAAGGTATGCGGCAGAAGTTAGCCATTGCACGCGCACTGCTACATGAACCTAAACTGCTCTTTTTGGATGAGCCGACCAGCGGTTTAGACCCTGAAGCTGCACGGCTTGTACGGTCCTTTGTGCAAGAATTGTCCGAGCAGGGGCGTACGATCTTTTTATGCACACATAACCTCAACGAGGCAGACCGGTTGTGTGACCGGATCGGGATCTTCAAATCGCGATTGATTGAGATCGACACGCCTGAAAACCTGCGGAAAAAGTTATTTGGACGCAAAGTGGTCTTTCATTTGAATGAGATAAACCCGGGATGGATCGATTCAATCAAAGCATTCGCAGGTGTGGAAGATGTTCGGCTGGTGGACCAAAAACTGGTTGTGAGTATGGATAATCCGCAAGTTTTGAATCCACAAATCATCCGCATGCTTGTAGAGTCGGGCGCCGATGTGCAATTTGTAGGTGAATTACGTCATTCGCTGGAAGAAATCTATTTGCAAACGATGCGAGAAACTGAACAGGAAGGGCAGGCATAATGAAACACATCAAAACGATCATTGGCAAAGAGTGGGCTGAGGTCTTTAAAAACCGGATGGTGCTGTTCACCTTAATCTTTATGCCGCTAATATTTACCATTCTGCCCTTAGCGATGTTATATTTCACCGGGCAGGGTATGGATGAGATGGCGAGTGTTACCACTGCGGATGTCCCGGCTGAATTTTTGTCCGTTTGTGGAGAGGGGATGGGCGGCAATGAATGCATGCAAATTTATGTCGTCAACCAATTTTTATTATTATTTATGATGATCCCGGTGATCATCCCGGTGACGATTGCGGCATACAGCGTTGTGGGTGAAAAGACAACCCATAGCCTTGAACCGCTGTTGGCAACCCCCATTACCACCTTTGAGTTGTTGGCAGGCAAGAGCCTGGCTGCAGCGCTCCCAGCGATCATCGTCGGCTGGGCGGCGTTTGGTCTCTTCCTTGGGGCACTGCCATTGATTGGGGTGACACAAGCAGTGTTTGCATACATCGCAAGCCCGACCTGGCTGCTGGCAATATTTGTGGCGGGACCATTGATGGCGATCGCTGCAGTTAACCTGGCAATCTTTATTTCGTCGCGTGTGAATGATCCGCGTACTGCCGAACAGATTTCGGCACTCCTGATCATCCCAATTTTGGGCTTAATCTTTGCCCAGCTGGCTGGCGTGATTGTGATCAATGTGATGGTGATGATGAGCTTTATCGGCGGGATGGCATTATTGGATGTCGGCATGATCTATTTGGGCACAACCATCTTCCAAAGGGAAACGATTCTGACCCGCTGGAAGTGATTACAAGATTTGACGGGAGCGGCATCCGGCGTCACAAGATTATCAGTGACTTTGCGTGTGTTATTAGATATTAGATTCAAGTTGCCTTGAGAAAAGAGGATTCCTATGGAGATCAAATATCGGCCTTATCAATCAGAGGATGATTTTTGGCGCATGCGGGCTTTTTTACGCGAAGTGTTCGCATAAAAACGATTTCAAGGAACGCTCCTGGCATGTCGCCCGTTTGGAATATGCCCGTTGGCACACGATCTTGAATTGCGCCAACCTGACCTTGCATGATGTTGCGCATCTTTGGGAGGCTGATGAGAAGTTAATTGCGATTGCCATGCCTGATGGCGGCCTGGATGAAGCGCATTTTATGATCCATCCGGAATACGAAAGCAGGGCATTGGAAGAAGAGATGCTGGCTGTTGCTGAGGAAAAGCTCTCGATTCAAAAAGATAACGGTCAACAACTTCTGGGTGTGTGGGCGATGGAGGATGATCATCTGCGCCGGGAAATGCTGGCAGATCATGGATATGAGCGCAAAGGCTGGGTGGAAACCCAGCATCGGCGTGATCTGACGCTTCCCATCCCGGAGGTGGCAGCACCGGAAGGTTACACCTTGCGTTCACTTGGGGACGGATTAGAACTCCTGGAACGCTGTTATGCTTCAGGATTGGGGTTCCATCAGGGGGACATTAAGGTTGCGGTCGAAAACCGTGATGATGTCACTTGGTATCGCAACATTCAAACAGCCCCCCTTTACCGGCGTGATCTTGACCTGGTGGCTGTGGCCCCGGATGGATCGATAGCCTCCTTCTGTACCATCTGGTTCGATGATGTCACCCGCAGTGCATATTTTGAACCGGTTGCGACGGTGCCAGCGCACCAACGCAGAGGGTTAAGCCGGGCATTGCTCACCATGGGCTTGCACCGTCTGAAACGCATGGGCTGCCTGTGGGCGACCGTGGCAGGCTTTGAGCCCGGTCCGAATAGGCTTTATGAGACGACAGTCGGGCCTGAATACGGTCATTACCAGTCTTGGGTAAAAACCTGGTAGAAGGAATTTACAATGGAACCACGCATCAGTATTATCACCCTGGGTGTTGCCGATCTCGAGCGGTCTTACCGTTTTTATCGCGAGGGTTTGGGGTTTCCGACGGAAGGCAAACTAGAAGATGGGATTCTTTTCTTCCAGACCTGGGGCACGCGCCTGGCACTTTATCCGCTGGAAGGATTGGCGGAGGATATTTCACCGAATCTTTCTCATGAGCGATCAGGTTTCATGGGCATCACCTTGGCGTATAACACCCGCACTAAAGGTGAGGTTGATGAGGTCTTGTGTCTGGCGGAAAAGGCAGGCGGAAAAATTCTCAAACCAGCCCAAAAAGCCTTTTGGGGCGGTTACCACGGCTATTTTGCTGACCCTGATGGCTATCATTGGGAGGTCGCTTGGTTTCAAGATTGGCAGTTCAATCCGGATGGCAGCCTGGTTGTATGAACCATTGCATAGTTCTTTGAGTGAATCCGAAGAAATACTTTTTTACTGGAGGATGCATGATCAGAAAAGAAGATTACGCAAAGATGTTGACAGGGGAATATGAAATCCTGAAACAACAGACTGCTGATTTAACACATCAGGACAGCTTGCTGCAGCCTCAACCCGGCGGCAACTCTATGAATTGGGTGTTAGGGCACCTTGTCGATAACCTGGTTCAAATCCTTAATGTATTAGGCGGCGATTTGCCAGATGGATTGCCTGAATTAAGCCACTATGGCTACGGCTCAGAACCGGTGAAAGGTGAGGAACGAGGCGTCGTTCCGCTGCCACAATTGATTGACGCTTATGGCACCCTAACCGATCAAATCATCAGCAGACTCGATCAGATGACCGAAGAAGATTTCGATGAGGAGATGGATTTCTGGCAGGCCAAATCCCGTCGGGGTTATGTGGCGTTCTTCTACTTTTTCCATAACACCTACCACCTTGGGCAGTTGGAACAACTTCGCAACCTGGCTGGAAAAACGGAAAAGGTGATATAGAATAGGTTTGTATTACTTTTAGTTGGGGAGTTTTCGTTTGTAGAGATGATTTGAAAGGAAATTATCATGTCACGCGATGATTATGTCACCTCATCTACGCTTGATTGGCTGCTGGAACCAGAAGAACCGGGCGTGCGCTATCTTGCCCTTCGAGATCTTGTAAAACTCCCTTTGGATGATCCCGCTCTAGTCACCGCGAGTGAGCAGGCGCATCAGCAGGGACCGATTGCAGAAATCCTTGAGCACATGCAGCCAGAAGGTTTTTGGGAAAAACCGGGACCAGGATATGGTCCAAAATATCGTTCAACCGTGTGGGCTTTGATCCTGCTTGCCCAATTAGGTGGATCCGTCAAAGAAGATGTGCGGATAAAGCGTGCCTGTCAATATCTTCTTGATAATGCCTGGGCTGATGGGGGAACTTTTTCTTATAACGGTAGACCTTCTGGCACATTTGACTGTCTTCAGGGGAACCTGTGCTGGGCGCTGACTGCGTTAGGTTGCAAAGACGATCGCCTTTCTCAGGCGTTTGAGTGGATGGCTCGCAGTGTGACGGGTGAAGGTATTGCCCCAAAGGAAGAAAAGAAGGCAGATGTCCGTTATTATGCCTACCAATCCGGGCCAGATTTTAAATGTGGCGCAAATTATGATCTGCCTTGTGCCTGGGGGGCAGCGAAAATCATGTTGGCCTTCAGTCAATTGCCGGAAGAACGGCAAACCAACCTGATCCAACGGGCGATCAAAAGAGGTGTTGACTTCATCTTCAGTGTTGAACCCACCACAGCCAGCTGGCCGTATCAGGAACGCATAAACAGCGGCTGGTGGAAATTTGGGTTTCCAATCTTTTACATCACCGACCTTTTGCAGGTGGCAGAGGCAATGACTGCCTTGGGATACGGGAATGATCCCCGCCTATCAAAGCTGATCCAGTTCATCAAGGATAAAGCTGACCCTCACGGAAGATGGATATTAGAATATCAGTACGGCAGTAAAACCTGGGGCAGCTATGGCAGGAAAGGTGCCTCTAATAAATGGGTCACCTTGCGAGCTCTTCGCGTATTAAACACAATTCATGAGAAAGGAGTCTCATAATGGAGAATCGGAAAATGCAATGGATTTTAGGCAATAAGAATTCATCGGTTTCGGTTAAAATTTTTCGGTGGGTTGCTCGGATCTGGGGGCTATTCGCCCTGATACTCGCTTTGTTAGTTGTATTTACGCCTGATCCATATCAGGTTCGTCCGATCACCGCAATGGAAGTTTTCATGTTAAGCTTTTGGGGCGTTGCCATTCTTGGATTGATTTTGGCATGGAGATGGGAGCGATTTGGCGCGCTGTTGACTCTCATCACGATGCCGGTGCGCGAAGTAGTTTATATCCTGCTTCATCGAGGATGGACAATCAATTTTTTGCTTATCTGGACCTTGGTCATCCCACCCGCATTGATGTATCTGTTCGCATGGTATAAGGATCATCAAAATAGCTGACTTAAACGCTCGCCAAATTTTAGAAACGATATTCGTCAAACATCACACAGGGAAAAAATGACTCTCAAAATAATTCAAACAATATTTCTAAACAATATTTCGATGCGAGCAAAAGGGCTCATCATTATTCTGATCATAATTGGATTATTCTTAATCCCTCCCAGCGCCGTAGCCGCACAGGACGACGAATTCAGTATCCATGTCAGAAGAGACTTTGGTTACGGCATGGGGAATACCATTCAAGGCAGATTCACTGTGCGATTGGTAGGTGAAGCAGCACTTGTTGATAGCGTCTCTTTTTTAATCGATGAAGATATATTCGCGACAGTCGACTCAGCTCCTTTCAAATATCAATTTTCCACAGAAGATTTCGAGCCAGGTTATCATCAATTAGCGGCGAAGGTTCATTTTGTGGATGGCAGTGTTGAAACGACACCTGCTGCTCAATTTAGTTTCCTTAGTTCAACAGAGGCAAATCGCCAAATTAGAGACCTGTTGCTCGTCTTAGGCGGCGTCGTCATTGGCGCTGTGTTGATCACGGTATTTGTCCAATCTTTATTGACTAAAAAAACATCAAATCACACACCATCCACAGGCAAGCCGCGCAGCTACGGTATGTTGGGCGGGACGATCTGCCCAAAGTGCGGCAAGCCTTTCCCGCGCCATATTTGGGGCATGAACCTGGTGGTCGGCAGGCTTGACCGCTGTGAACACTGCGGCAAATGGGTGATGACCGTGCGTGCAACACCTGCAGCACTCAGCGCCGCAGAAAAGTTGGAAGACATTGCGGAATCTGAACCAGAGGGTGATATTCTTTCACACCAGCCGGATGCAGTGGATGAGATTGACGACACCAAGTATTTTGACGAGATCTGAGATTGATTTAATTGATTGAGCAGTAAAAATGTTAGGCAGGTCCTGGCAGCAATATGTGTGGTGTGGTTATTTTGGGGTTGTTGTATGCGACCCTTCTGCGTGGTAGAATTCGTGTGAATCAAATTCGTTGGAGGTGTTATGGAACAAGAGGTCGCAACATTTAAAGTTAAAAAAGGGTTGGCACAGATGCTAAAAGGTGGCGTGATCATGGATGTGGTCACCCCCGAACATGCCAAAATCGCCGAGGACGCTGGTGCAGTCGCTGTGATGGCGCTTGAACGCGTGCCGGCAGATATTCGTGCCGACGGCGGAGTTGCCCGCATGAGCGACCCTGAGTTAATTTTACAGATCATGGATACGGTTTCCATCCCGGTGATGGCTAAAGTGCGGATCGGGCATTTTGTTGAAGCCCAGATCCTTGAATCGCTGGGTGTGGACTATATTGATGAATCAGAGGTGTTAACCCCGGCAGATGAGAGCCATCACATCAACAAACACAACTTCAAAGTGCCATTTGTGTGTGGCTGCCGTAATTTAGGTGAAGCTTTACGCCGCATTGGTGAGGGTGCCGCAATGATCCGCACCAAGGGCGAAGCCGGTACCGGTGATGTGGTCGAAGCTGTCCGCCATGCCCGCACGGTTTTGGGCGATATCCGCCGCTTGCAAAGTTTGCCCGAAGAAGAATTGATGTCCTTCGCCAAAGAAATCGGCGCTCCACTGGATATCATCAAAGAGACGCGAGAATTGGGCCGCTTACCTGTGGTCAACTTTGCTGCTGGCGGGATTGCAACCCCAGCCGATGCCGCATTGATGATGCAGCTTGGCGTGGACGGTGTTTTTGTCGGCTCTGGCATTTTTAAGTCGGGTGACCCGGCGAAACGAGCGAACGCCATCGTTAAAGCAACCACGCATTACAACGACCCTGCCATTTTGGCTGAGGTGAGCCGCAACCTGGGTGAACCGATGGTCGGACGGCAGGTGACTGATATCCCTGAAGCAGAATTGATTGCCACCCGCGGGTGGTAGTCTCGGTCTGCGCCGGTTGAACAACACGCACATGGAAATTGGGATTCTTGCCCTGCAGGGCGATTTCAGTGAGCATTATGACATTCTACAGTCACTCGGCGTTACGCCGCGATTGGTCAAGCTGCCCCGAGATCTTTCTGGCCTTGATGGGCTGATCATCCCGGGCGGCGAATCAACCACGATCGGCAAATTGGCAGAGGCTTTTGATCTGATGGCACCCCTGCGCCAATTCAGCCGGGAACATGCCGTGTGGGGCACCTGTGCGGGTGCCATCTTTCTATCGAAAGATGCCCAGCGCAGCCAGCCATTACTGAATGTCATGGATATCACGGTTGCCCGCAATGCTTTTGGCCGGCAGGTGGATAGTTTCGAAGTTGGATTGCCTGCCCCGTTTCTGAAAGATGGAGATGAAAAGCCTTTCCCTGCTGTATTTATCCGTGCGCCCATCATCACCTCGGTTTATGGTGATGCGCACGTCTTATTAACCTTAGCGGATGGTCGGATTGTCGCTGCCCAGCAAGGGCGTTTATTGGCGACATCCTTCCATCCTGAACTAACGTCTGACACTCGATTTCACCAGTATTTTGTGGAGTTAGCCACATCATAGATGTAAAACCGATCTCCTGGACTGACTGGCCATTTATCTTCCGTCACCGCCGCCAATTGAAAAGCCTGGACAACATCCTGGCATTGACTCGAGGTGCGCCTCTTTCTTTAACGCACCTTTTATCCGCAGTCCGTCCGATGGATCGTGCTTTTACCGGCATCTATGACCCTGAAGATGAGTCCGATCGGATTATCGGCCAGGTTCTCCTGCCTTCAGGTAATGACAGCGCGCATCTCAACTACTTGCTGTTGACTGAAAACGCGGCGCCGCATGGTTTGGTGTACTTGTTGGAAGGATTGATCTATCGTGCCGGGCAATGGGGCGCAAAACAAGTGGTCGCTGAGATAGATATCAATTCAGAGCATTTTCCACTCTTTCGACAAGCGGGTTTCTCTGTTCTGATGAAGCAACGGGTTTTTTGTTGCCAAAAGACATCGAAAGAGGTTTTACCTATTAGAAAAGCCTGGCGGATTTGGACCCATGAGGATATTCATGCGATGCGCCGACTTTATCTTTCAGTGGTTCCTGCGTTGATCCAACCGGTAGAGCCTCTGACGCGGCGGGAAACGCTGGGGTTGGTATATGTCAACAAAGAAGGGCAATTACAGGCTTATGCAGACCTGGTTTATGGCCCGGCAGGTGCCTGGGTGTTGCCCATCGTCCACCCCCAGGTTGATGTGCCGGTAAGCGATTTATTGCAATCTATGTTGGCTAACCTGCCGGAAGTGAACAGCCGACCTATTTATGTGACTGCCCGTTCCTACCAACCCTGGGTTGAAGAAGCTATGCAGCAGATATCTGCTGAAGCAGGACCGGATCAAGCCTGTATGGTCAGATATTTAACTCTGCGTCAACGGGCTGAAGCGGAATTCTCCCTCTCCTCAGTGGAAAATGGCAAGCCGGAACCGACTTTCCCGGTGACATCCATTAAAACCAATCAGCCAGAATGAAATAATCAACGGGATTGGATTTCAAAGATGTTGTTAATATTTATCGGATACAATTATCCATTACGTGAGTTGAATAGAAAAACTGCAAATAAAAATGGAAAAAAATTTGGAAAATTATATACAAGAACATCAAAAAATCACCGATGATCTGGATTTGATGCTGGAAGTTTTGCCAGAGCATATCTCAAAAGTTGTGCGAGAACTGGATGACAGCGACAATCTATTAGAGATCATCATGGACCTTGGACGCAATCCAAAGGCGCGTTTTGTTGATCACGAGGCAATTTTGAGTGACAAAGAGGTCACCTATGAAAATATCGCCGAGATCACCAAATCGATTAGCGAGTTCGACGCGGACAACCGTGCCGGCATTGAACGAACCCTGCACAGGATTTCTGCCATCCGAAACCGTCACGGTGATGTGGTTGGGCTGACCTTCCGCATTGGTAGAGCGGTGTATGGTACCAGTGATATCATCCAGGACTTAATTGAGTCTGGCGCCAGCATCCTGATTTTGGGGCGGCCGGGCGTTGGCAAAACGACGATCTTGCGAGAAGCAGCACGGATCCTGGCAGAAACGGCGCGCGTGATCATCGTCGACACCAGCAACGAAATTGGCGGCGACGGCGATGTTCCGCATCCGGCAATTGGCGGTTCACGCCGAATGCAGGTTGCTCAGCCATCGCTTCAGCATGAAGTGATGATCGAGGCTGTAGAGAACCACAACCCCGAGGTGATTGTGATCGATGAGATCGGCCGTGAGTTGGAGGCGATGGCCGCCCGTACGATTGCGGAGCGCGGTGTGCAGTTGATCGGCACAGCGCATGGCAACACGCTTGAAAACCTGCTGCTCAACCCCACTTTGTCCGACCTGGTAGGCGGCATCGAGTCCGTCACCCTATCGGATGATGAGGCGCGGCGGCGCGGTACGCAGAAAACAGTACTCGAGCGTCGAGCGCCACCCACATTTGATGTGCTGGTAGAAATCCAAGATCGTAACCGGATTGCTGTGCAAAGCGATGTCTCTGCCGCGGTTGATGCCCTCTTGCGAGGCTATCCCCTTCCGCCCGAGATCCGCTACCGGGATGATGAGAACAAGATTCACATACAGAAACCCTCAGCGCCTAAATTAAGCACTGCAGCCCAGGCGTTGAGCCGTTCCAACAAGCGCGACACAGCACCCTTCAGCCGGTCAAGCGTTAACCAGCGGGGGTCGCAAAACGGCGGTCAGACACAGGTCTTAGAAGACTCTATGGAAATGGTTCAGGAAGAACGCCAGGCACTTAAGCCGGTGGACATCTATCCCTTTGGTGTTGCTCGCAACAGGTTGTTGCAGGCTGCCAAACAATTGAAGGTGCCTGCCAGGATCGTCCGCAACTTGAAGGATGCGGATGCCTTGCTGACCCTGCGCCGTTATTACCGTGAGCGCCAGCAGCCCGTAACAGAAGCCGAGCAGCGCGGTATGCCCATCTTTGTGCTGCGGTCGAACACCAGCCAGCAGATGGAACAATTCCTGGTGGATTTGTTCAACCTGTCCAATGCTGATGTACAATCGACAGAAGAAAGAGCTGTGGTCGACCAAACCCAGGCTGCCATCCAGGCCGTTTTGAATGGCGAACGCTGGGTAGACCTTAATCCAGCATCGGCAACAATCCGCAGATTGCAGCATGAATTGGCGCGCCAGGCCGATCTGGTTTCACACTCTTATGGCAAGGAACCCAACCGACATGTAAGGATTTTCAGGGAGTAACGATGTTCATCACCTTGGAAGGGCCTGAAGGCAGCGGCAAGACCTCTCAAATCCCAGCTTTAGCGGACTATCTGCGAGGCGAAGGGTTTGATGTGGTCGTCACCCGTGAACCGGGCGGTACACCTGTGGGGGATCAGATTCGGGACGTCTTGATGAACCTTAAAAATGTGTCGATTGTGCCCCGCACGGAAATTCTGCTGTTCTTAGCTGCCCGAGCACAGCACGTGGATAAGTTGATTAAACCCGCGCTTGAGGCTGGGAAAATTGTGTTATGCGATCGCTTTGGAGATTCAACGCTGGCGTATCAGGGCTATGGACATCATGTCGATTTGGAATCATTGCGGTCGTTATTGGATTTTTCGACAGATGGACTCAAACCAGATCTGACCCTGCTTTTGGATATTCCAATAGAGGCAGGTATGGCTCGCAAACATGAGAACGGCGTGGAATGGAACCGTCTGGATGCTTATGCTGAGGCTTTTCATCAGCGCGTGCGGCAGGGCTACCTCGAATTGGTGAAAGCCGAACCGGAACGCTGGGTGGTGATTGATGCTGCACAAAACAAAGAAGATGTTCAGCAAGCCATGCGCATGGCAATCATTGAACGTCTCAGGCGTGAGGAAGATTGGCACCCTGGTAAATAATCAGCAGGGTGATTTGATAATTTACTAAAAGGAAGGTCGTTAATGACTAAGAAAATTTTATTTGTATTTCTGGCAGGATTGTTGTTACTTTCAGCCTGTTCACCCAAGACACCGGTTGCAACAGAGACAGCTCCTGTTGTGGAGACGGAAGAGCCTACAGAAGTCGTGGAGGAAACAGCGGCTGAAGTTAATATTGGTGATGGCAGCATGCCCTGTTCGACTGTGTTTGATTACCAAACAGATGCAGAAATTGACCAGTATCAGGCTGCTTCTGATCAACAACCCCCCGTCTCGGATGAGGACTGGATTTATGGCGATCCGGATGCGCCGATCACATTTATTGAGTATGCGGATTTCCAGTGCCCCGCCTGCCCCAGCTTTTCACTTGGGGTAAAACAATTGATCGAGCAGTTCCCCTCAGTCCGAGTCGTTTTCAGGCATTTGCCTTTGCCCTCTATCCATGATAAAGCCTATATATCCGCAATGGCAGCAGAAGCTGCTGGTGCCCAGGGCAAGTTCTTTGAGATGCACGATATCCTTTATATCAACCAGAATGTTTGGTCAGGTTTTTCGGAGGAAGATTTTGTAAATTGGGCAATGACCCAGGCTGAAGCCCTTGACCTCGATCTGGCGCAGTTTGAAGCGGATATGCTTGACGAGGAAAAACGTACCGAATTGGAAGCGGTTACCGAAGCGCGTCTTGACGCTGGTTTGCATTACACACCCTTCGTTGTGCTTAATGGACGTATCTGGCGTAATGGCAACCCCAATATCTATGGTTTGATTGGGATTTACGAGTTCGACGGTTATGAAGAATGCCCGTCATGGATCATTGAAGAAGGTCAATCATACACTGCCCGTTTGGATACATCCGTCGGTCAGATTGATATTGAACTTTTCCCTGAAGCTGCGCCTTTGGCAGTTAATTCCTTTGTGTTTTTAGCCCAGAACGGTTGGTATGATCAGGTTTACTTCCATCGTGTTGAAGAGGATTTTGTTGCACAGGCTGGTGATCCTTCAGGTCTGGGCGTGGTTGGCCCGGGCTATACCTTTGCTAACGAAACAGATAATGATCTGGAATACGATCGAGCAGGCTTGTTGGGGATGGCAAACGCCGGCGTGGATACCAATGGCAGTCAGTTTTTTATCACGCTTGCCCCAACGCCAAACCTGACAGGCGGATATACGATTTTCGGCGAAGTTACCGAGGAGAGTATGGCGATTTTGGAAGAGATTGCCCTTCGAGACCCGGACACCGCTGTTGGTTTTGATGGTGCTACACAAATTCTCGGGATTGAGATTATCTCCGACTGAGATTTGAAGGGTATGCCCTCATGGTTGAACACAGTTCATCATCAAAAAATTGGCATACCACTGCAACGATGTTGCTCAGTGGCCTGGGCGTTTTATACTTTCTGGTTCAATCCATAGGCCTTGGTCTGCTGGGCGTAACAGCATACATTTCAGGCCAGACCAACACATCACAAACTATTCCTGTGATGCTATTGGTCTGGTCATCTCTTTTATCCGGGCTGATGCTTTTGCCTGTTTTCTTGTTAAGTCTCTATCAAGTTCGTTCTAAACCTGTTCCGCGCTGGCTGGATACCGGACGCCCAGTCGTTCGGAAGGCGGCTTTGTGGTCGATTTTAATTTGGCCGCTGGTGATATTGGTTGGCTGGTGGGTGGCAGATCGTCCATCCCTATCCGTTTTTGTTCTTGGCCCCCTGAATTTGCTGGTGGCTGGTTTGCCGGTTTTATTCATTTATACACTCGCCCAGCGTGATCTGGATGGAGGTTCACAGGTGCGGCGTTGGCGGATTTTCGGCTTCAGCCTGGCGATTACACCCGTGTTCATTATGATCGTGGAAATTATCTCAGTGCTGATCATCGCCGGGATAGGTGGTCTCTGGCTGATCTACCGATTTTCAATCGATCCTGCTTTGGAGCAGCAAATCACCGCACTGATCGATCAAATCAGATTGGCTGGAGATGGAGACCCTGAACTGGTTTTGGAATTGCTCAAGCCCTATCTTACGCAACCTGTGGTTGTATTTTGGGCGATTGCCATTTTTGGCGGTGTGATCCCGATCATTGAAGAGATTCTCAAACCGATCGCTTTATGGAGCCTGGCTGGGCGTAAACCTTCTCCGCAGGAGGGTTTTGTCGGCGGTCTGTTGTGCGGGGCAGGCTTTGCCCTGATGGAGAATGTGCTTTATCTATCCTCTGCTATGGTTGTGGAGGACTGGTTATATATGGCGGCCGGTCGGGCTGGCACTGGGGTGTTACATATGCTTGCGTCGGGTCTGGTGGGTTGGGGGTTGGCGCGAGCTTGGCGTGATGGAAAATGGTTTTTTCAGGGTCTGACCCTGTTGGGCGCATTTCTTCTGCATGGTTTTTGGAATGCCCTTGCCCTGGTGGTGGGTGTGCTGCCGTTATTTGTTGTTGATTCCGAAATGACTTTGGGGCAGACGTTTTTATTCAATGCGCCGATGATCGTGTTGTTGATCCTTTCGATGGCTGCGATGATCATGATTTACCGGAAATTGCGGCGGCAAGGCGCATCAAACGTAAGCGGTGAGGATGATATTGAAGTACAGAAGGTATTGAATGCATAAACAACCTTTTCTTGGTCCAATCAAATTTCTTGTGCGGACATTGACCAAATTTACTGTGATAGGTGGAGAGAACATCCCAGAAGAGGGCGGCGTTTTAATCACCACCAACCACCGCAGCCGGTTAGATACGCCTTTGTTAGTGGCGATCACTGCGCGCAAGGACCTGGTGGCAATTGTCGCAAAGAAATATCAGGAGAAGCCATTTTTTAAGTGGGTTTTGGAGCGGGTTGGCAAGATGGTCTGGATGGATCGAGAAAAGACAGATTTTGCTGCCATTCGCGAAGCGTTAATGCATCTGCGCAAGGGACGCATTGTGGGGATTGCACCTGAGGGAACGCGCAGCAGTGAAGCAGGCACATTGCTGGAAGGCAAGCAAGGCGCAGCATTGATGGCTGGGCAGGCTGGTGTTCCGATTGTGCCGGTGGGGATTGTTGGGTCGAGAGAGATTTATTCTCACTGGGCAAAATTGCGGCGTCCCCCGGTCACTGTTCGGGTGGGAAAGCCCTACACACTGCCGCCGATGGATCGTGATAACCGGCAGGAATGGCTCTCTCGCTACACTGTTGAGATCATGTGCCAGATTGCGGCACAACTGCCGCCAGCGTTGCGCGGGTATTATGCTGATCATCCGCGGTTGAAGGCGCTGCTCGCTGAACAGGAAGCAGAATAACCAAATCCTGGGCGTTTGCATTGATGAAAAATCTCTCAGGTTTATTGTAAGCATTTTCCCCTGTTTGTTTGATTTTCTGAGCAAATCCCTTTTTGGTATAATCCAGTCATGCTTGAAGATCTTGCTATTGGCGATGTTGTCAGAATGCGCAAGCCGCATCCCTGCGGGGGATACGAGTGGGAGGTTGTGCGCTTGGGTGCAGATATTGGATTGGAATGCCTAACTTGTGGGCGCCATGTGATGCTTGAACGGCGTGCCCTGAAACACCGGATGAAAAAACTAATGCATAAAGCCCAAGAAGAACCGGCAGCAGAACCTCCGGAAACAAAACTTTGAAATTGTCTGACTTTGTTAAATCTGTTATCATAATAGTGAAATCATATGCCTATTTTAGATGATCGAATTTTTGAGTTTTTCAGCCATAGCCCGGACCAAACCCGCCGGCTCGGCATTCACCTTGGCGGATACCTGCGCACAGGGGATGTCATTTGCCTGGAAGGGAATTTGGGATCAGGCAAGACAACCCTCGTCCAGGGGCTTGCCCAGGGCTGGGGTGCGCTGGACCCGGTTTCAAGTCCGACTTACGTGATCGTGAATGAATACCGCCGGGCAGATGCCCAGCGTCTTTACCACCTGGATGCCTATCGGCTGGAGAATGTTTTCGACGCGGAAATCCTGGACGTTGACCGGATGCTCTCGGACGGCCCGCTTGTCATCGAATGGGCTGAGCGGATCAAACCCATCTTGCCGGAGGAGCGCTTGTGGATCGTGTTCAAATACACCGGCATGGAGCATCGCTCATTGATGCTCAGGGCTGAGGGAGGACGTTTTGAAAAGATTGTTGAAAACCTGCGGCGAAAATTATATGGAGCCTTTTAGTGTTACTGGCCATTGATACTTCTACTTCATGGATCAGCCTGGCGCTGTATGACGGCACATTTGTGCACTACGAGACGACCTGGCAGAGCAAATATCATCACACAATTGAGCTGGCACCAGCGATTGATGCGTTGTTCAACCAAACAGGGACCAGCAGCCATGATCTAACGGGAGTGGCTGTGGCAATTGGGCCAGGTTCTTTCACCAGCTTACGGATTGGAGTGGCGGCTGCCAAGGGTTTCTCACTGGCGCTGCGCCTTCCATTAGCAGGCGTGCCATCACTGGATGTCCTTGCAGCAGCCCAACCGCTGGACGAAAAACCTTTGATTGCCGTGCTGCAGGCTGGGCGGCGCAGACTGGCTTTTGCACCATACCAGGTGGTGGATGGTGCCTGGCAGCAACAAGCTGAGCCGAAGGTGATTGATCCCAAGGAACTGGTCAAAGGTATCACCGAGCCGACCCTGATCTGTGGCGAACTTTCAGAGGATGCCCGTACAATCATTGGACGGCGTTGGAAGAATGCAATTCTGTCATCGCCAGCGAATTGTTTGCGCCGGGCAGGGTTCTTGGCAGAAATCGGTTGGCAGCGCATTGTTGACGATCAAGCTGATGATCCATTCAGTTTAGCGCCTATTTACCTGAGCACATCCAATAACCCCATACCAGCATAATTTGCCCGGGGAGGCTCAATCCTCGCAGGTCATGATCCGTCCGATGACCCTGGCAGATATTTCTGCCGTGGCAGCCATCGATCGTGTCTCTTTCCCTACCCCCTGGCCGAAAGAAGCTTTCTTATATGAGCTTACGCAAAGGCCGGATTCCTTCTGCAGGGTGGCTGAGTTGGGTAGACCCGAAGATCGAATCCTGGTTGGGACGATTGTCGTCTGGTTGGTTGGAGATATCGCCCACATTGCCACGCTGGCTATCAAGCCTGGTTTTCGCCGGAAAGGAATTGGGCAGGCTCTGCTTGCTCAAACCCTGATAGAGAGTTTGGCTCGTGGTGCTCAGCGTGCATTGCTTGAAGTGCGGGAGAGCAACGTTAACGCTCAGCGCCTTTATCGAAAATTTGGGTTCCGGGAGGCAGGTCGAAAGCCAGATTATTATCAAGATACACATGAAGATGCTGTAGTGATGACCCTTATGCCGTTAGCACGGGAAGCGCTTGCCGAGTTGGCGGGTTATGGATAAGATTATCACTGTATTGCACTAAAGACTGGAGGTCTATTTTGAAGCCAGAGGAAATCCTGAAGGAGATTGCAGAGCAAACAGCCGTGTGCACACGCTGCAAACTTCACCACTCGCGCAAGAATGCTGTCCCGGGGAGCGGTAACCCGCATGCCAGCGTGATGTTTATTGGAGAAGGACCCGGGTTTCATGAGAATGAACAGGGTTTACCCTTTGTGGGTGCGGCTGGCCAATTTTTAGATGAGCTGCTGACCGAAGCGGGATTAACCCGAGAGGATGTCTTTATTACAAATGTGGTTAAGTGCCGACCTCCCGGCAATCGAGACCCGCAAGAAGATGAATTAGAAGCATGTAAGCCGTTCTTAGAAAGGCAAATTGCTGCAATTAACCCCGATGTGATTGTGACATTGGGCCGGATATCGATGGGCTATTTTATCAACAACGGCAGGATAAGTGCCGTTCACGGGCGGTCATTCTGGCCTGGCGGGCGGATGGCTGTGCCCATGTATCATCCGGCTGCTGCCTTGCATCAACCATCTCTGCGAGATGTGGTAAAAGAGGACTTTGCGAAACTGCCGGCATATATCAAACAGGCGCAGGAATCCCGTAAAAACAACCCTGATCTGGTTTTGTCCACTCAAGAGGATCCTGAAGAAGAGCGTGAAGAAGGTAACGCACAACAGCTTAGTCTGTTTTAGGCGGATGAGCAGTAAACCAGCCGGTTGTGATAAAATAAAGCTCTGAAATTTTTCCTGTAATCAAGGAATCCATTATGCAAAACACTAAAATTGATTTACTACAAAAGTTAAACGATCATTCTGCCCGGGTTGGTGTCGTCGGGATTGGTTACGTCGGATTACCGCTGGCTGTGGTATTTGCTGAAGCCGGGTTCGATGTGATCGGTGTTGACCCCGAAAAAGAAAAGGTGAACGCCATCAATCGCGGCGACAGTTACATCCTCGATGTCGAGTCTGCGCGGGTGAAGGCGCTGGTCGACGCCGGAAAGCTCAAGGCTACTACCGATTACGCTGAACTTGAGAGCGTGGAGGCAGTTTCGATATGCGTCCCGACACCACTGCGCAAGACGGGAGACCCTGACCTTTCTTACATTGCATCTGCCAGCAAATCGCTAGCCCCGCATTTGCACCCGGGCATGGTCATCGTGCTTGAATCCAGCACATATCCCGGGACAACCCGCGAGATGGTTTTGCCCGAGCTGGAGGCAGTTAGCAGGCTTAAAGTGTGCGAGGATTTCTTTTTAGCTTTTTCGCCTGAAAGAGTGGATCCAGGGCGAGAAGACTGGACAACGATCAACACGCCTAAAGTGATTGGTGGGATCACGGCTGATTGCGGCGAAGTGGCTGCCGCCTGGTATGGCGAAGCGCTGGAAACGATTGTGCCGGTATCCACCTGCGAGGTGGCTGAGATGGCAAAACTGCTTGAGAACACCTTTAGGATGATCAATATCGGGTTGGTCAATGAACTGGCAATCATGTGCGACCGGCTGAAGGTGGATGTATGGGAAGTGATCGATGCGGCTGCCACCAAACCCTTTGGTTTTATGAAATTCACCCCCGGCCCAGGTTTGGGCGGGCACTGCATCCCGATCGATCCTTTATATCTCTCGTGGAAATTGCGTTCGCTAAATTACAATGCCCGTTTCATCGAATTGGCATCTGAAATTAACACCAATATGCCCCGTTACACCCTCAGCAAGATCCAGGATGCGCTGAATATTCAGCAGAAGGCGGTGAATGGCAGTCGTGTGCTGATTTTAGGTGCGGCTTATAAACCGGATATTGATGACCTGCGGGAATCGCCGGCACTGGATGTGATCCACCTGCTGCAAGAAAAAGGCGCCGATGTGGCTTATCATGATCCATATATTCCACACCTGGACCATGACAACATCCGGCTGGATTCAGTCAGCGATTTGATGGCTGAAGTGGCCGCGGCTGATTGTGTGGCGATCATCACCAATCATAGCGATTATGATTATCCAGCAATCCTTGCCGCAGCCCAAATGGTGGTGGATACCCGCAATGCGCTCGGTAAGGCGGGTAAAGACAATCCAAAAGTGGTCAGGCTCTAATGGCAAATTACCTTCTGACCGGCGTAGCAGGTTTTATTGGGTCCCGTGTGGCGGAATTCCTGCTGGAAGATGGCCACAGCGTGTATGGCGTGGATATTATCAATGACGCTTATGATGTGCGTCTGAAGGAATATCGCTTAGGCAAACTTGTTGGGCGAGAGAATTTCCACTTTCGCAAATGGGATGTCTCAGACAAGGCGATTATTGAGGCATTAATAGATTGGCTGCCCGAGCAGGTCGCCGGGGTGATCAACCTGGCAGCCTGGGCTGGCACCCGTCTGAGCCTTTCCAACCCCTGGATTTACATTGACACCAACGTCACCGGCACCCTGAATATGCTTGAGCTATGCCGCCAGATGGGTATTCCGAAATTCGTATTGGCATCCTCATCCAGTGTGTACGGCCATGTTTCCAGCCCGCCCTACAAAGAAAGCGACGATACGGCTCATCCACTGCAGCCTTATGCTGCCACAAAAAAAGGCGCCGAAGCAATGGCGCATGCTTACCATCACCTGTACGGGGTTGATGTAACGGTTTTGCGTTATTTTACAGTCTATGGCCCCGCTGGCCGGCCACAAATGGTCATGTTCAGGTTCTGCAAATGGATTGCCGAAGATCAGCCAGTGGTGATCAACGGCAATGGTGAGCAGACCCGCGGCTTTACCTATCTTGATGATATCGCCCGGGGCACAATTCTGGCGCTGAAACCTGTGGGGTATGAGATCCTCAATTTGGGCGGTCATCAAGTGGTCACGATCAATCGCATGATTGAGATGCTGGAAGAGCGCATCGGCAAGAAGGCCATGGTCACCTATCAAGACTTTCACCCCGCAGATGTATGGGAAAACCATGCCAATGTCAGCCAAGCTAAGGCGATATTGGGTTGGAAGCCTGAAGTCAGCCTGGAAGACGGCATGACACATCTGGTGGATTGGTATATGCAGGAGCGTGCATGGGCGAGCCAGATCGAAACCCCATGAGACGCTTTCTTGCGGGTGTTAGTACCTGGGGAAAAGATGTCATTCTAAAACGCGTCATCGGTAATTCAGCATATTTGTTTGGCAGCAAGGCGATCAGCGCGGTGCTGAGCATCCTCACGGCGAATTTGTTAGGCGTCGCCAGTTTTGGTGAGTTGGGCGTGGTGATCGGTTTTGTGACCAACATCAACCGTCTGCTTTCCTTTCGGATGGCAGATTTTGTCGTCCGTTATGTGGGCGGTTTTTTAGCTGAGGATAAACGCAAGAACGCTGCCGCCGTCATCAAAGTGGCTGCGCTGGCAGAGTTGGGGACATCGCTATTGGCTTATGGGGTATTGGTGCTCCTTGCGGGTTGGGGTGCGGAGAGTTTTGTCAAAGACCCCGCCACCTACCCGCTGTTCATCATTTATGGTCTGGCAATTTTAGGCAATGTGATGGCAGAAACGGCTACCGGTGCGCTGCACGTTACCGGGCATTTCCGCTCACAGGCGTTGTTGAACCTCTTGCAGAGTGTGATCACCGCCGGGTTGTTCTTTGTGGTTTTCATCAACCAGGGTGGCATCTTTGAAGTGATGCTGGTCTACCTGGCAGGGAAAATGATCTTGGGGATCGGGCCGGTGTTGCTGGCGTTGTACTGGCTGCCTAAACGCTTGGGGAAGCACTGGTGGCGTACGCCGATCCGGGGAAACCTGCCAGAACGAAAACCCATGCTCAAGTTTGCTATCAATGCCAACTTCAGCAGCACTGTCACCATACTGGCACGGGATAGCGAGGTGTTGTGGGTCAGCTATTTCTTCGATACTACCGTGGCTGGCTATTTCAAGGTGGCATTGGCTGTGATCAACCTGATGGTAATGCCGATCACATCCTTCATCAGCACCACCTTCCCTGAGATCACCCGCCACATTGCCCGGCGCGAATGGGCAAAGCTAAAACGATTGCTGGCGCGGGTCACAACGATATCGGGGGTGTGGACTGTCAGTGTAATTGCTGGGTTGTTGCTATTAGGACGTCAGTTGTTGTTCTCTGAATGGTCGCTGTTTGGGCGCACGATTTACATTTACAAAGAGGCTTATGGCCCGGCTTATGGCGTGCTGCTGGTCTTGTTGATCGGGTTTGGAATGGCAAACGTCTTTTTTTGGGACCGGACCTTGCTGCTTTCTTTTGGAAAGGCAGAGCTGCCCTTGCGGGTGAGCTTCTTTGCCATGCTGGGTAAAGTAATCCTGGCCTTCTTAATTGTTCCTATTCTGGGATATTTGGCAGAAGCGGCGTTATTCAGTGCGTATTTTGTTGTTTCTGTCGGGGTGCTGGTGCTGCACGGCCTGGGGGAGATCCGGCGCCGTGAGTCTTTAGATTTGGAATCCGCCGGGTAATTTTCTGATCGGATCAGACAGTTTCATCATGGGGGAAACACAGGGATCATTTTTAATGCAATAATTGACATCAATAATGATAAAATCTTTACCATATTCCCTTAATTAAAGGAGAGATGATGGACGCTGAACAGACCCCCTCCCCGATGCAGCAGATTACAAATATGCTTCAGCCCTGGCTTTCCGCGATTGAAGATCCGCGACGGGCGCAAGAGGCGGTATTGCAGCGCCTTATGGGGATTTATGCTCAAACAACCTACGGTCAGGCGCATCATGCGGGCAATGTCGGTAGTATCTCGGCATATCGAGAGGCTTTCCCCATCGCTAATTATGAGGATTACCAACCGCTCATCCAGCGCGTGATGTCAGGGGAAAACGACTTGCTGTTGAATGAACCGGTGGCAGGTTGGGCGATTACTCGCGGCACAACGAAGGGCACAATTAAATACATCCCGATGACGCCTACGGATATTGAAATGCGGGTTTCAGCCGGACGGGCTGTGATGATGTATGCCGCTCAGACGCAATCGCCAGCGGTGTTTGGTGGCGTCAACCTCAACCTCAATTTTCCATCCGTGGTTGGCACACTTATGGTTGGCGGCCGTGAATTGGAATATGGTTACAGCTCGGGCATCTATACCCGGTTTGTCTCGCACAAGACCCCGGTGCGTTCCGTTCCTTCACAGGAGGAAATTGATGCGTTGGGCGGGAGCAAAGCCTGGTCTGCCTGGGAACAGCGGTTTGATCTGGCTTATGAACGCTGTCTGGATCAGAACGTGACCCTGGTTGGCGGCGTAGCACCCACAGCAGTTGCTTTTGGCCGCTATCTATGGAAAAAACACCGCTGTTACCCTAAAGACCTTTGGCAGGTGTTGGTAATGACATTGGGCAGTTCACCAGGCATAAACACCTACCGGGCAGGCACGCTCAGAGCATTGTATGGATGCCAGGCTGCCATCCGCGAGATTTATGGGGCAACCGAGGGAATGTTTGGCCAGCAAATGGATGATAAACGCGCCTGGGTGCCAAATTATGATCTGTTTTTCTTTGAAGTGAAGACGCGTAAAGGCGTCAAGATGCTGTATGAGATGCAGCCGGGTGAAACCGGCAGCCTGGTCGTCTCGACGCCTGTTTTAGCAAGATATGAAATTGGGGATTTGATCCGCGCTTACCAGCCGCCTTATTTCCGATGTATTGGGCGCGACCGCTGGTTCACGCCGCTGCTGCATACCTGGCGTATGGTTAAAACGCTGGATTTTGGGCGTCTCTGATATTGGCGTTTACCGATGTCGAATTATCGCGGAAGCCAGCGCTGACAACCCCATCACGATCAGGACGAAGGGCAATACAATTTCCCAACTGAAGATCATTCCCAAACCAATTCCGATGAAGATCGCTGCCAGGAAAAAATTCCCGCCGGTAGAAGAACGATAAGCGGGTACAAAGGTACGAATGATCGCTTCAAGGAAGACTAATACACCTGCACCCAGGAAGATCAGGGACCACCTGCTCAGGCTGGTAATAGTGACTTCTCCGATGGTGATCGGTTCAGCCCGGATTTGATCCAGCCAACCCAGGTTTGAGGCGAGAAAAACCAGCCCAGCCCAGATCAGGATTAATGCCCAGACAAGGGAGCTCAATGGATCCTGGTTGTGTTTTTCTTCTTGTTTTTCGTCTTCTTTTTCGTATTTCTCTTTCGTTTTTTCTTCAAATTCTGGTTCACTAAAACGCCGAGGTTCGTAAGGTTTCTTGTTTTGATCTGTCATGGTGATATCCTTTTTTGATAAATGCCAATTAACTTGTTATGATTTTATTTTAGCAGAACGAATGCTGTGGTACCTAATATTTTCTGTGGTTTTGCAGCTTGAAAGACCTGTTGATTATGCGTGTTGAATTGCTACAATGTAGGGATGAATGATGCGGTGTATGCAAAAGTGTCCGATCAAGGCTGCCAATCACCGATGTCTTGCCAGCAATAGTCGAGGTGTTCTGCCAACACCGGCTTGAGCTTGCGTTTGACATGGGACCGGGCGGCATCCATCAGTTCTAACCCGCCGATTTGGTCGAGGCGTTTACCGATCTCGCGTGCCCCGGTGTGATGGCAGCGTACGTTGAACGGACCGCCAGGTTGGAGTGAAAGAAAATCATCCAGTTCTCCAATTTTCACCAGTTTCTTTAGAAGACCCTTTACCTCTTGTTTTTGATCGGAGGGTAAATTTCGAATGACTGGGTGACCAAACAGTGCTTCCCAAATGCTCATAGGTTTGTGTTCCTTTTTCTAATGTCTGTTCTTATTATAGACGAATTTATCGTGATTGATTGTGGATTCTTTATCTGCGGTGATGAATTTTGCATTATTCTGATACTACCGGCTTATAATGGATCTCATAATCGGACAACAGCTTCAGAATAAAGAAATTAATGGGTTGGAAAACGAATCATAGGAAGGAAATTCTTTGACAAATAAAAATCAGACAGCATTGATCACCGGGCCGACCAGCGGGATTGGCGAGCAATTCGCGCTTCAGATGGCAGAAGCGGGGTATCATCTGGTGCTCGTTTCCAGAAGTGAAACAAAATTAGCGGCGTTGAGCAAAAAACTTTCTCACGCGCATGGGGTTAAAACACATTATATTATCGCGGATCTATCAGACCCTGAAGCACCAGATCGGATCTTTGAAGAAACTTCACGCCTTGAGATTACGGTTGATATTTTAGTGAATAATGCCGGTTTCGATGTGTACGCACCTTTTGTCGAGTCGGACTGGCAGGACACGCAGAACCTGATCAATGTTAATGTGATGGTTGTTGTTCGGCTGGCGCATCTCTACCTGACAGGCATGATCGAGCGTAATGCTGGCCACGTGGTCAACGTGGGTTCGATCGGTTCGTTCATCCCGGGGCCAAATAATGCTGTGTATGCTGCCACAAAAGCGTTCGTACTCAGTTTTTCAGAGGCGATCGCCGAGGAATTGCGCGAGACGAATGTCGGTGTCACATGCCTTTGCCCTGGTGCAGTGGATACAGCCTTCGCAGATAAGTCGAACCTGCATGGCACACCTTTGTTTAAATATACGGCAATGGATCCTAAATCCGTTGCAGAAGCAGGCGTCAGGGCAATGCATCAAAATAAGCGCGTGGATGTACCCGGTTTAGTCAATAAGGTGGCAGTTTTTTTAACGCGATTTGCACCACGCCCACTGGTTACAAGGCTGTCCAAACGAGCCATGGCGCGAGATGAAGGATAAAAGATTGCTCATAAGACAAATCTTATGTTCTTCTTATTTACTCTGGCTATATTAACAGCAGTTTCGATTAGTTAAATTTACGGGAGTAAAAGCGTATGTCTGAAGAAAATGCACAGGTCGAAGGGCACAATGTCCCTTTCAAAGCAGAAACCAAACAATTACTGAACATCTTGATCCACTCGCTTTACACTGAACGGGAAATTTTCTTGCGCGAGTTGATCTCTAATGCTTCTGATGCGTTGGCTCGCCTTGATTTTGTAATGTTAACCGAGCGGGAGGTGCTCAACCCTGAGCAGCCGCCTGAGATTCGCATTCGAACCGATAAGGATCACAACCTGTTGATTCTTGAGGATACAGGCATCGGCATGACCCGCGATGAACTGGTCGAAAACCTGGGCACGATCGCCCATTCCGGCGTAAAGGCTTTTGTTGATGCGGCCGAAGAAACAGATCGCAACCTGGCAGATATCATCGGTCAATTTGGCGTTGGGTTTTATTCGGCGTTCATGGTTGCTGAATCGATCCGGGTGATCTCACGTTCTTATCAACCCAATGCGGAACCGGCAGCCTGGATCGCGTATGGTGAAGACACCTATCGCCTTGAATCTGCAGAACGCGAAAACCGCGGTACTGAGGTACGCATCAAGCTCAAAGAGGATGCACTCGAGTTTTTAGAGGAATCACGCCTGCGCCAGGTGATCAAGCGCCATTCTGATTTTGTCCAATATCCAATTTATCTTGGCGAATCGAAAGACCCAGTCAATCGGCAGACGGCGCTCTGGCGGCAGAACCCGCGTGAGGTCGAAGAAGATGCCTATCAGGAATTTTATAAACAATTCACGTTGGATTTCACAGACCCTTTAGCGCATGAACACATGGTGGTGGATGCCCCGGCGCAGATGTATGCATTGTTATTTCTACCCAAAAATCCACAAAATTTGGTGTTTTCGCCACGCAAGGAACCCGGTCTGAAACTGTATGCCCGTAAGGTGCTCATTCAAGAGTTTTGCAACGATTTATTGCCCCAATATCTGAACTTTATTGAAGGTGTGGTTGATTCGGAAGACTTGCCTTTGAATGTGTCGCGTGAAAGCGTGCAATCCAACCGGGTGATGGCATTACTCAAGCGCTTGGTGACGGGGAAGGTTTTTGATATGCTGGCAACCCTCGCGCAAGAACAGCCGGAAGATTATGTGACCTTTTGGGAGGCGTATGGCATGCGCTTGAAGGAAGGCGTGGCAATTGAGCAGAATGAGCCGGAAAGATTATTCCCCCTATTGCGCTTTCATACCAGTAAGGATCTGGCGGAATGGTCTTCATTCGCAGATTATCTTGAACGGGCTCAACCAGACCAGAAGGAAATCTATTATTTTTTGGGCGATGACCCCAGCGCCATCCGCTATAGCCCGCATATGGACGCCTTCCGCAAGGCGGATATTGAAGTATTGGTGATGACAGACCCTGTTGATCCCTTTATGTTATTGCAGCTCAAAGCATTTGAAGAACATCCGCTGGTGAATGTGGCGGATGCTGAGCTCCCGGAGGAGGCATTGCATGAGCCGGATTCTGAAGCAACCGAGCCTGAAAACCTCGAGATTGAGAAGGACCTGACCGCGCGGATCAAGGCTGTCTTAGAAGAACGGGTGAGTGATGTGCGCATGACCAGGCGTCTGACGGATTCACCTGCCCGGCTGGTCGACTCTGAGGGTGCACCGGAGCAATCCGTGCAGCGTGTCTACCAGATGATGGATAAGACATTTGAGCTGCCCAAGAAGGTGCTTGAGATCAACCCGCGCCATCCGATCATGAAGCGATTGGCAGATCTGCCAGCGGATGATGCAAGATTTGAACTGGTGGTGGAGCAGGTCTATGAGAATACATTACTGATTGAGGGTCTCCATCCAGACCCGGTCAGTATGGTCGGACGCATCCAGGAACTGATCGTCAGCGCGCTGGGAAAAAATGCAGAAAAATAAACTGAGAAAATTGGGTTCAACCCTCCCAGGCGATGATGGTGCTTTCTCCCTGACCCACGCCCACGCACAAGGTAGCTAATCCATAGAATGGCTTGGGAGCGGTTGCCGCCCTGCGGCGCATTTCATACAATAATGTGGTCATGATCCTTGCGCCGGAGCACCCCAGGGGGTGGCCAAGGGCTACTGCACCGCCGTTCACATTGGTGATCTCGTGGCTTAGGCCCAGTTCTTTCATCACCGCCAGCGCTTGAACGGCAAAGGCCTCATTTAGCTCGACCAGTTGAATATCGTCAATCGTCAGCCCTGCCCGTTGCAGGGCTTTTTTAGTCGCCGGAATGGGGCCAAGCCCCATCACGCGGGGTTGAACACCTGCAGACGCCATGCTTACAATACGTGCCATTGGTTTTAAACCCAGTTCACGAGCTTTTGTTTCATTCATTACCAGCAAGGCTGCCGCACCATCATTCAAACCTGAGCTGTTGCCGGCTGTAACGGTGCCGTCCTTTTTAAAAGCAGGGCGCAAACGGCTGAGCGCTTCTATTGTTGTGTCGCGGCGCGGGCGTTCATCGGTGTCGAAGATTACAGGGTCGCCCTTACGCTGTGGGATTGGAACTGGCAGGATTTCCTTGGTGAATTTACCGGAATCAATAGCAGCAACTGCTCGCTGGTGGCTGGCCAGTGCAAAGTGGTCCTGTTCTTCGCGAGAGATGCCGGTCATTTCGGCAATATTCTCTGCTGTGATCCCCAGGGGTTCGGTGCTGTAATGTTCTGCCATGCGCGGGTTGATAAACCGCCACCCGAGGGTAGTGTCGTAGGCGGTCAGGTCACCCACTAAACTGGTGGCTTTGGGCAGGGCATAGGGTGCCCGGCTCATGCTCTCCACACCGCCAGCAATGAACACTTCACCATCGCCCGCGCGGATCGAACGAGCAGCAAAATTGATCGCCGCCAATCCCGATGCACACAGGCGGTTAATCGTCACACCGGGCACAGTCACCGGCAGCCCAGCTAAGAGAGCAGCCATCCGGGCAATATCCCGGTTGTCTTCCCCTGCCTGGTTAGCGCACCCCAGGTAAACTTCCTCAATTAGATTGGGGTCAAGGGCATTCCTTTCGACGATGGCTTTGATGACCATCGCAGCTAAATCGTCAGGCCTTGTGGTGGCCAGCGCACCGCCTAAATTGCCGATGGGTGTTCGGATGGCGTCAACAATCACAGCTTCGGGCATTGGTTCTCTCCTGAACTTGTTAGATGTGTAGATTTTACCACTGGGCGAGGGTCCGTTGGGTTTATCCTTTCCGGCTTTAATTGGCGGTTACAATTAAGCCAGTTAGATTCATGAGAGGTCGTTTGGAATGGTGTCGGTATGTCTGATGAATTTATTGAATTGAATATTGAAAAATTAGGAGCATTAATCGCCCTGCATGAGCGCTTTAAAGCGTTGAATCCTGCACTTGAAAAATGCTATCCGGTGGCGGTTGTAGAGGATGATCAGTTCTTGATCTTCGATCTTGACCCGGATGGAGAGGGCTATCGATTTATTAAGTTTACACCTACACCCATGCCAGTGCCCACTGGTGTTCGGGCGGCCTTCCAACTTGAAGATTATGGCGGGCGAATCGTGAGTGTGGTTACCCCTGAGGTATTTGATTCGCTGGGTGGATATGTGACGCTGCTGCATGAGTTTGTACATTGCTTTCAGTATGAGACCTGTGAGCAATCGATTAAAATGGGGTTGGATATTGCCCGGCAGGCGCAAGAAAGTGGAGATTTCATGTGGGAGATTGAACACCCCTTCCCTTACACTGCCCACGCCTTCAATATCCCCTATGCCGATTACATTGCAGGGTTAGAGAATGAGGATGAAGAGCAGGTGAGTAAAGCTCGCAAGTCGCTTCAAACTTACCTGGGTGTACACGATTATGAGTATATGGTCTGGCAAGAATGGAAGGAAGGATTTGCCCGTTGGGTTGAAAACACAATCAGGCTGGCATTGGCGTTGCCCGAAAACAAAGGGGGCATGGAACCGCCTTTCAGCAGGGTGACATTTTATGCCGGCGGTGAAGCCCGCATCAAATCATTAGGTAAAACAGAGCCTGAATTGCTCAGCGACCTGCCCAAATTATTCAAACGGATGTATGCAATCTGACCCCGAGTGATATTGTGGGTGACTGTTTTGGGCATTTTTTTGAGGATGAATATCACTATCAAAATTGTGACCCCATAGAACTTGGGGAACAGAGTCAGGGTGAATTTTGGAGTATACTATAGTCGCATGTCCTGAGATCCTCACCAAATCAATGACAGGACGTTCCAATTTATCAACTTAATAAGGAGGTTCGTTAATGCCCGCGAAGGGATATATTGAAGTCAACGAGTTATACTGCAAGGCTTGTGAGCTGTGTGTAACGGATTGCCCGTTTGATGTTTTAGCCCTGGATATGGATCGTTTAACGCCCAAGGGTTATCATCCTGCGCACATGGTCAACCCCGAAGCCTGCACAGGTTGTGGTATTTGTGCGACGGTTTGCCCGGATGCTGCCATAACGGTTTTTCGATACGAGAGACAGAAGACGGAGGCTTAGGATGGCAAAGGAACTGATCAAGGGTAATACCGCTGTTGCCGAGGCTGCCCTACGCGCTGGCCTACAGGCATATTTTGGATATCCAATTACACCCCAAACAGAGCTACTGGAGCATCTTTCGGCTCGCATGCCGGAGTTAGAGCGTCCCTTTGTCCAGGCTGAATCTGAACTGGGTGCGATCAATATGGTCTACGGCGCAGCCTGCACGGGCAAACGTGTGATGACTTCATCTTCCAGCCCGGGCGTCAGCCTGATGATGGAGGGCCTTTCATATATCGCTGGCACGGAAGTGCCGGCTGTGCTGGTTGATGTGGTGCGCGGCGGCCCGGGTTTAGGCAATATTGCTCCCGCTCAGGGTGACTACAACCAGATTGTCCACGGCGGCGGTCATGGCGATTATCACATGCTTGTTCTCGCCCCTGCCAGCGTACAGGAAGCAGTCGACCTGACAGTTTTGGCATTTGACCTGGCAGAGAAATACCGCAATTTGGTCGCTGTCCTGCTGGATGGCAGCATTGGTCAGATGATGGAGCCGGCCGAATTACCCCCCATGCAGTCGCTGAAAGACGACGTCCCGGAATGGGCGGTGCGCGGTACACAGGGCAGTGAGAAACGCATTCTCACCTCAATTAACCTCGACCCGCCAGCACAAGAGGTCATGAACTTGCGTTTGATGACACGCTGGCAGGAAATCGAGAAGAACGAAGTTCGGTATAAAGGATATTTCCTGGATGATGCCGAGTATGTGGTGGTTGGTTTTGGCACTGCGGGACGGGTTTCACTTTCGGCAGTTCGGGCGGCACGCGAGAAAGGTATCAAAGTTGGGCTGCTGCGTCCGATTACGGTGGCACCCTTCCCCAAAGATGTTTTAGATGAATTGACCGAACAGGCTAAGGCCTTTTTAGTGGTTGAAATGAATGCCGGGCAAATGCTTGAAGACGTACGCCTTGTGGTGCGCGGCCGGAAACCTGTTGAATTCTTCGGGCGAATGGGCGGTGTTGTGCCCTTCCCGGATGAGGTGCTAACAGAAATTGAACGTCTGGTCAAAGGACCGCTGACCACAGAAGGGCACCCGCGGGATCGTTGGCTTGCTCGACTTCGTGAGACGATAGGATAAGGAGATAAAAATGGTCGTTACAGATAAACCAACAAGAATCGTTTACCATCGCCCACAAGCGCTTGAAAACGTTGTCACCCACTACTGCCCGGGATGTACCCATGGCGTTGCCCATCGCCTGGTGGCAGAAGTATTAGATGAAATGGGTGAAACCGAAAACACGATCGGTGTGGCTTCGGTTGGTTGTTCGGTTTTTGCTTACAATTATTTTGAAATTGACTTCGTCGAGGCTGCTCATGGGCGGGCTCCTGCGATGGCAACAGGCATCAAACGGGTGTATCCAGATCGGACCGTCTTCACCTACCAGGGTGACGGCGATCTGGCTTCCATTGGTACAGCGGAGATCGTCCATGCCGCCGGCAGGGGTGAACGCTTAACAGTGATTTTCATCAATAACGCCAACTACGGCATGACTGGCGGTCAGATGGCGCCCACCACACTCCCCGGGCAGAAGACATCCTCTTCGCCGACAGGGCGTGATGTCAAACGGCAGGGTTTCCCCATCCAGATGGCTGAAATGCTTTCCACACTGGAAGGTGCATCATATGTCGTCCGACGCAGTTTACACAACTCCCGTGAGGTACGCCGTGCGAAAAAGGCCATCCGAACCGCTTTTGAGGTCCAGAAGCACGATCTGGGTTTCTCGCTGGTGGAATTGCTATCAACCTGCCCAACCAACTGGGGCATGACCCCGCCGCAAGCGCGTGAATGGATTGATTCAACAATGATCAATGCATTTCCGTTAGGTGATTATAAAATTTCGCCTGAAGTCGCGGATCTTGAGATTTAGGAGAGATAAACATGCAACAAGAAGTAATTATTGCTGGGTTTGGCGGTCAGGGCGTTCTTTTTGCCGGGCAGCTTCTCTCATATTGTGCAATGGATGAAGGTAAAGAGGTGACCTGGATACCTTCTTATGGACCAGAAATGCGCGGCGGGACAGCGAACTGCACTGTGGTGATTTCTGATGATGAAATTGGTTCACCATTGGTCAAGAATCCCACCGCAGTGATTGCGATGAACCTGCCTTCACTGGAAAAGTTTGAGCCTTTGGTTAAACAAGGCGGCGTTTTGGTGGTGAATGCTTCCATGGTCAACCGGGAAGTGGCACGCAAGGATATCAATGTTGTCAGTCTTCCCGCCAATGACCTTGCTGAAGAAATCGGTTCTCCCCGCTCGGTGAACATGATCATGCTGGGCGCTATGCTGGCAAATATGGATTTGCTTTCGTTGGACGCGATGGATCGGGCATTAGATGCGCACTTGCCCGAACGGCACAAGAAGTTTTTGGCTGGTAACAAAGCCGCATTGCGCAAAGGCGCAGAGTTTCTTGCCAGCGAACCTGTTGAAGCCTGAATAAGACTGAATTATTACTTACATACCCCGGGGCAGGTCCTGCCCGGGGTTTTTGTTTTCTGGGTGGATTAGCCGTTATAATTAGGTGTGCTTTTTCAACCATTTGTCATAAAATGATGGTTATCCGATCTCATTCTCGAGTCAATGGAAAATCTTATGAAAATTCGCATGTCTTCCCCAGACCTTACTGATGCAGACCGCCAGGCGGTGATGGATGTTGTTAATACACCGAACCTTTCGATGGGGCCGAAAATTGATGCCTTTGAACGAGCGTTTCGTGATTTAACGGGGGCCAAACACGCCATCGGTGTTAATTCTGGCACGGCTGGTTTGCACTTATGCGTGCGTGCTGCCGACATTGGCGTGGGCGATATCGTGATTACAACGCCCTTCTCGTTTGTTGCCTCAACCAACGTCATCCTTTTCGAAAAAGCTGTGCCCGTTTTTGTGGATGTGGACCCGCTGACGGGGAATATTGACACAGAGCGCCTCGAACAGGCTGTAGATGATTTATTCCTGGGCGGCGATGCAGCCCTCAAGTGGCTCCCGCGCCAGTTACCGCCGGTGAACCGCGGTGCGCTTAAGTCCGTCAAAGCGATTTTGCCCGTGGATGTATTTGGGCAGCCTGCTGATTACGACCCGATCAACGAAATAGCCAGCCGCTATAACCTGACCGTCATTGAAGATTCCTGCGAGGCTTTGGGCGGCGAATATAAAGGCAAACCTGCCGGCATGTTAGGGGATTATGGTGTATTTGCGTTTTATCCTAACAAGCAGATCACCACCGGCGAGGGCGGGATGATCATCACCAACGATGACCGGGCAGCAGAATTTATGCAGGCGCTGCGCAACCAGGGGCGTGCCCCCGGTGATACCTGGTTGCAGCATACCCACCTCGGTTACAACTATCGCTTGGATGAGATGAGCGCTGCATTGGGCCTCTCACAGATGGAGCGGCTGGATGCCTTGCTAAAAAGTCGGGCACAGGTGGCAGAATGGTATGCCCATCATCTTGCCCAAATCGAAGAAGTCACCCCGCCGCAGTTGGTCGAAAATACCACGCAGGTCAGCTGGTTTGTGTATGTGATCCGGGTGGATAAGTCAATCAACCGCGACAGACTCGCGCAAATGCTTGAAAATGACGGTGTGCCGGTCCGCCCATATTTTGCGCCCATTCACCTTCAGCCATATATGGTCAACATGTTCGGCTACCAACACGGTGATTACCCGGTGACTGAAGACCTGGGCGAGCGCAGCCTGGCATTGCCCTTCTCAGGAAGGATGACAGAAGAGGAAGTGGTAACCGTCTGTCAGCGGATTGCAGATGCCCTGGTGGCTGCGCAAAAACTCGACTGATCCCTTTGGAATGTGATGGAAAAAGAATTTAATCCCCCCCTGCGATTTGGAACGATTTTCCATATGGGTATGATCCTGATCTCAGGCGGTGTTGGTGCGTATTTTTTCTTCATTGCCACACAGGACCTCTCGGGTGTAGATTTTTTGCTGCACATGGTGATTGCCCTGGTGGCGCTGGCGCCTTTGCCACTGCTAGTCTACCGTTTATATGCCCTGGTCAATGCCGTGTATGTGCTGCGGCGCGAGGGTTTGCAGATTCGCTGGGGATTGCGGCGTGAGGACATCCCTTTGGGCAATATCGAGTGGATGCGCCCGGCGACGGAGCTGGGCTTTCGATTACCGTTGCCCTGGCTGAGGTGGCCGGGTGCGATCATCGGCAGCAGGCGTGTGCCAGAGTTGGGAATCGTCGAGTTTATCGCGTCGGATCTCGCCCACATGATCCTCGTGGCAACGCCTGAAAAAATCTATGCCGTTTCTCCATCCGAAAACCACCAATTTATGTCTCATTTCCAGCAGATCAATGAGCTGGGCAGCCTGACGCTGCTTGAACCACAATCGGTTTACCCAGCTATTTTGTTGGGGCGCGTGTGGGAAGATAAACTTTCACGCATCCTGATATTTTCTGGTTTCGGAGCAGGGTTGATCCTGCTACTGGTGACGGCGATTGCCGTGCCAGGGTTGGAAACCATCGCCTGGACGGGCAGCGGGGAACCTGCACCAGCAGAGCGCTTGCTGCTGCTGGCGGTCTTGGATGGCATCATCTGGTTGTTTAACCTGCTTTTAGGGATATTTTTATTCCGGCGAGGCGGCAATCTGCGTTTGGGGGCTTATATGCTGTGGGGGAGTGCAGCGCTGACCGGTGTCTTGCTCTTGATTGGGAGCTTGGTGTTGATCCTTTAATTGTCTCTTTCTGCTGAGGGGATATTGTCTGCGTTTTTTTATCTTTCCTGAAACCAACAAAAACTGCTCATCCTTGCAATAACTAAGGTGTTAAACCTGTAGTGCATCCAGATGAGCAGTATTGCTGTCTGACCTTGTGTTCTGCGATTGACTTAAATCTTAATTCTGAGCGATGAGTTCTGCCAGTTTCACTAAAACTTCCACCGCCTTTTCCATAGCAAAGGTGGGGATGAACTCATACTTGCCGTGCCCGTAATGCCCGCCGGTGAAGATGTTGGGGGTGGGCAAACCCATATAAGATAGGCGGCTGCCGTCCGTCCCGCCGCGGACGGGATCGATCTTAGGCGTCAGACCAACGGCTTTGATCGCTTCGATTGCCGTTTGCATGATCTGCGGGTGCGGTTCGACCCGTTCTCGCATATTGAAATATTGTTCTTCGAGGGTAAACTCGATCACCTCATCGCCATATTTTTCATTGATAAATCGAACAGCGGATTCCAGCAGCGCCTTTTTCGCTTCGAATTTTTCGCGATCGTGATCGCGGATAATGTATGCCATGCTGGCTTCTTCGACCGTGCCCCCGAACTGGTAGATGTGGAAGAAGCCCTCGTATTTTTCGGTGAATTCGGGACGCTCGAAGACCGGCAGGAGGTCGTTCAGTTCCATGCCGATCAGCAGGGCGTTGCGCATCTTGAGTTTGGCTTTACCGGGGTGCACATTCCGTCCGTGAATTATCAGCTCAGCGCCGGCTGCATTGAAGTTTTCGAATTGCACTTCGCCAACCTCGCCGCCGTCAACGGTGTAGGCGAAATCTGCGCCGAACTTTTCCACGTCAAAAAAGTCCACACCGCTGCCAACTTCCTCATCCGGCGTGAATCCGATCTTGATCGTGCCGTGTTTGATCTCAGGATGATCGAGCAGGTAGGCGATGGCAGTCATGATCTCGGCGATGCCGGCTTTGTCATCTGCACCTAGCAGGGTAGTGCCGTCAGTGGTGATCAGGGTTTTGCCGATATATTTTTTGAGGTCTGGGAATTCCTCTGGCGACATAGTAATGCCTTTTTCAGCGTTCAGGATCACGGTGCCGCCGTCATAATCTTCCACAAATTGTGGGTTGACATCCTTGCCCGAAAGATCAGGGCTGGTATCCATATGTGCCAATAATCCAACGACCGGGATATTCTCGTCCTCAATATTGGCGGGCAGGGTGGCTGTCACATACCCGTATTTGTCTGTGCTCGCATCTGCCAACCCCAGTGCTTTGAGCTCTTCTGTTAATAACTTAGCCAGGTCAAGCTGTTTGAGTGTGCTGGGGTAGGTATCGGATTTTCGGGCGGATTCGGTATCAATTTTGATGTAGCGGAGAAAGCGTTCAACAACTGGATGCATAAAACACCTCGCGGATAGTAATTGTGTGATTGGTCATTTTCAACAGAATTGTATCACAGGGCAGGTATGGCACAGAATTGATTACTTCTATAGTAAGATTGGATTTGTAAATCGATGGTCAGAAGTGCGGATGAGGGAAGATGAAGAATAATACTTCACAGTCAAAACGAATCACCAAACGAGCCTGGTTGTTGCTTATTGTGATCTTATTGATCGCCGTTATTGCAGGTGTGGTTTGGCTGATACGATCATCATCTCCTGATGAGCCGGGACTTGGGAACCTGACGCCATATATGACCTACGAGGTGGTGCAGGCATACCCGCACGACGCGCAAGCCTTTACCCAGGGTTTGGTCTATTGTGATGATTTTCTGTATGAAAGCACCGGGTTATACGGAGAATCAAGCTTGCGGAAAGTCGAAGTAGATACCGGTTGGGTCGTGAGGCAGGTTGATCTGCCACCCCAGTATTTTGCGGAAGGCCTGATGCTGTGGGAAGACCAACTGATACAGTTAACCTGGCAGGAAGGGACAGGTTTTATTTATAATGTATCGGATTTTTCGCAAACAGGACAATTCTCTTACCCGACCGAAGGATGGGGATTGACCCATGATGGAGAACGGTTGATCTTGAGTGATGGGTCGGATGTGCTTTACTTCCTCGACCCGGACACCTATGCATTTATGGACTCAGTCAGAGTCACGTTCGAGGGCGAGGGGATTACGCGCTTGAATGAACTGGAATATATTGACGGGCAAGTTTTCGCCAATATCTGGCAGACGGATCAGATCGTGCGCATCGACCCGGAGAGCGGTGAGGTGCTCGGTTGGATCGACCTGACAGGGATCTTGCCGGATGAAGCGCGCAGACCGGAAACCGATGTTCTGAACGGGATTGCTTATGATGCCGAAAACAACCGTCTGTTCATCACCGGTAAGTTTTGGCCTCTTCTCTACGAGATCCGTTTGATCCCGGCTGGGGTGGAATAAAATAGTAAAGAATCAACAAAGGCGTCCAGATCAATTTGGACGCCTTTGTTCTTTTTATGATCAAGGATGTTTACTTATTCTTTGATTTGCCTTCGATGACGTTCTGTTTCTCAGCGCCTTTGATTTCAATCCGGCGGGGTTTGACCTCTTCCTTCTTGGGAAGATGGATCTTCAATACGCCGTTTTCGGTTTCGGCATCGATGCCTTCAACATCCACAGTGCCGGGCATTGAAATTGTGCGCGAGAATGTGCCATAGCGCCGTTCTCGCAGATGATAGCGGCCTTCTTCACCCTTTTCCTCTCGCTCTTCACGCATTTCAGCTTTGATCGAAAGGCTGTTTTCGGTATAGGTGATTTCGATATCGTCGGGGTTAATGCCGGCAACATCGGCTTTGACGACAAACTCATCTTCGTTTTCAATCACATCCAGCGGGATGCGCAGGTTTAAGGGTTCGCCGAAGCCAAGCTCACCATCATCGTACAGGTTATTCAGCATACGCTCCATGGTGCGGTTCCAAGAAAGCATTTCTCGAATAGGATCACGTCGAATTAAGTTGGCCATAGGTTACCTCCAATCTCTTGATTTGTGATTTGATTACGCTTTAAATGTAAAAAACGAATGTATGAAATTCGTCAAAAAAAAGTAAGCAAAATATTAAAATGTAGATTATTGAAGGGAAAAAGTGTTTGTGATTAATCGTTCTGCGTTTTTTCGACAACCCAATAGTGAGAAAGCCCTAAGCGCTGGAGAGGTGTCTTTTCCAGCCACTGTAAAACCCTTCTGAGGATTTTGCCGAGGGCAGGGTGGCGGGCGATGATGTTGTCGTAGGCGCCAAAGATGGTCTGGCGTTTAACGAATTTGACCGGGAGGTTTCGAAACAATTTCTTGAGGCCTGGCCGGGTGTAGACATTAACATGCGGCGCCAGTTTGTCCCGCCATTGGCGGGGCAGGTAATTGATCAACGGGATGTTCCCGAAGTGATAATTCCCCCGCCAATAAAAGCCATGCGTCTCAAAGGGATAGCCGCGATTGGGACAAAACAGCACCAACCGACCACCCGGGCGCAGAACTCGCACAATTTCGCGAATGGCTGCTTGATCATTGTTAACATGTTCCAAAACTTCGTGGCTCAGGATAAAGTCAAAATGATTAGATGGGAAGGGGAGCGTTTCTCCTACGCCATTCACCACTTTTTCAGCTTGTGTTTTGGCTTCGATGAGCCGTTCAAATTCAATATCCAGGCCAATCACGCTGGCAAAAGGTTCCTGCATGTGATCGAGATACATCCCAACGCCGCAGCCATCCACCAGTGCCGTGCCCGATTTTCGTTTGCCGGCTGCCTCAAGGATCATCTCAAAGCGACGGCGCTGACCATCACGCCAGACATAGGATGGCTCGCCGCGCAGGGCAGCCTTTTCCATGTTGCGGGGTTGAACGGTTGCGTTTTCTCGCATCATCAATCATTCTCCTGGGTATAGGGTATCCATACCAGGATGGTTGTGCCTTTACCAGGTTCTGTTGTGATCTCAAGATCGCCACCCACGTTGCGGGCGCGGGTTTGCATGTTCGAGATGCCGTGCCCAAGGGTGAATTGCATTTTTTGAGGGTCAAATCCCCTGCCATCATCATGCACTTCCATTAATACGCGGTCCGAGGTCGTCCAAACATTGACCTTTACCGAATTTGCCTGTGCATGCTTGGCGACGTTAGCTAAAGCTTCCTGACAGATGTGGAAAAGTGCAATTGCATAGGAATCAGGCAGTGATTCCAAGCCTTCTGCGGGTCCAGACAGATGCGCATCGACCAACGAGTTCGTTCGGAACTCCGTCACCAACCGCTGCAAGCCCTTCATCAGGTCTTCTTCGTAGAGCTGGCGCGGGCGCATATCCATGATGAAGGCACGCAGGTCGCGGATGGTGCTATTCAAGTCTTCAATGGACTGGTTGATGCGTTTGCGCGATTGTTCAGGTTCTTCACTCATGAGCAACCGGGCATGTTCCAGGGTCAGCCCAACAGCATAGATGGACTGGATGATGCCGTCATGCAAATCCATGCCGATCCGGTCGCGTTCTTCTAAAACTGCGAGCCTGCGCCCCTGGATGTTTAGGCGCACGTTCTCGATGGTGGTGCCGACCCATGAAGCAATCGAAGACAGAAGTTGCTGGTCCATAGCATCCAGCGGGGTTTCTTGCGCCATAGCAATGCTCATCACGCCTAAAACCTCGCTGCGCGAGGTCAGCGGGAAACAAGCGACCTGATGAATGCCCTGTGCTGTGAGGGCATCGTTCCTCAAGTACGCGTCCTGTGTATAGGGGAGGTTGACCGAAACGGGTTGTCCGCTACGGGCTGTTTGACCAATTAGCGATTCTTTGTGGGTGAAACGGTCTTTCTTCCAAATGGCCAGTTCTGCTGAACCCTGCTGCAGCGCCTTGTAGAGGGTGTTATGGTCCTCTTCGCTTAAGTATATTTCGCCGATTTCCACATTAAAGTAATTGATCACGCGATTTAACGCTGTTCGCAGGAGCTCATCAAGTTCTGTAATGGAGGCAAGTGTTGAGGCGAGGTTATTGAGCAGCGCCAAGTCTTGATTGCGGCGGGTCAGTGTTCGGTCACGTTCTTTCAATTCATCGTATGAATGGGCGTTGGATATGGCCACTGCAGCGTAAGCAGCCAGGGTTTCGATCACGCGTTCATCGTCTGCGGTAAAGGTGCCTGAGTCAACTTTTTCGGCAAGGTAAATCTGCCCCAATTGCTGGTTGCCCAAATGGATCGGCATCCCCAGCAGTGAAGTCGTCATGGTTTGATCTTCACCTGATTCAAACGCTCCGGATTGTTTCCGGACGTAATCCACGCGGATGGGGGTTTCGGTATCTGAGATCACATCGATCAGACCCAGGGCTTGCGGCGGGTTGTTGGTTTGGGAGGTATTGTCTTCATTAGCCCCCACGGAAATGAAACGGGCAATTTGCCCATCATCGCCCCGCACGCTGATCGCAGCATAGGTTGCTCCCGCCTGTTCACAAGCAATCCGGGCGATCCGTTTGAGCAGGGAATCGATGGAAATGTCCTGCACAAGTTCCAGGCTGGCGCGATGCAGCGCAGCCAGGCGATCTTCGATTTGCTCGCAAGATAAGGTGGTATCAACGATCATAGCGCGCTAATTTTACCTCGAAACGAATGAAAAGGTATTTTCTGCGATCTGGCGATTAGATAGGGATTTGAGAGGCTGTTCTTTTGGAATTTTCCCAAAACAATGTATTACTCGGGTAATTTGATAGCTTTTGGGAGGGTCTATCCGGTATAAGTTAACCGGTAAGTTGCGAATACTATTTTTTGAGGTGCATAAGCGCTTTAAAAATTGATGGAATGTGATAAAAATAATTACAACGAGGAGACAGGTGAAGATGTCTTCAAATATGACGGGAAAAAAGAAATTCTATAACCTCAGCCGAGAAGCTCGCTTAGCGCATCTAGCAGAATCCTTCGGTTTGACCGAGTCGGATGTTGCGGCATTGAGCGGCGCACAAGGGTTGACGCCAGATCTGGCTGACCGGATGATCGAGAATGTGGTGGGGGTATTTAGTTTGCCGTTGGGTATTGCTCAAAATTTCAGGGTCAACGGGCGTGATGTGCCCGTCCCAATGGTGGTGGAAGAGCCCTCAATCGTGGCAGGGGCTTCATTCATGGCTAAGCTGGCACGAAACACAGGCGGTTTTTTTGCACAGGCGACAGCGCCAGAGATGATTGGTCAGATCCAGATCCTCGATCTGGACGATCCGGCAGCCGCCCGGGTCAAACTGCTGGCAGAAAAAGACTCCCTGCTGGCACAGGCGGCCGAGGTTGACTCGGTATTAATGGAATTGGGTGGCGGCCCCAAGGAGTTTGAGGTGCGCCTGATTGAGGATTCGCCGATTGGCGATTTTCTTGTGGCTCATCTTATCTATGATGTGCGTGATGCGATGGGGGCTAACGCAGTGAACACTGCTGTGGAACGCCTTGCTTCAAGAATTGAGCAAATTACGGGCGGACGGGTTCTGCTGCGGATACTCTCGAACCTGGCAGATCGACGCCTGGCGCGGGCAAGGGTGACCATCCGCACCGCAGATCTGGCGTTCGATGCTTTCACGGGGGAGCAAGTGCGGGATGGGATCATTGAAGCCTGGGCTTTTGCCGCAGCGGACCCTTATCGAGCGGCGACGCACAACAAGGGTATTATGAACGGCGTTGACCCGATTGTGATCGCTACCGGGAACGATTGGCGTGCTATTGAAGCCGGGGCACATGCCTATGCTGCCAGGCACGGCAGGTATCAGTCCATATCTACATGGGGCGTAGACACGGATGGGAATTTGGTGGGAACTTTGGAAATGCCCATGGCGGTAGGCACAGTAGGTGGTGCCACCCAGGTGCATCCTGCAGCCAAAGCCAGTTTGCGTTTGATGGGTGTGGAAAAAGCAACACAACTGGCAGAGGTGATCGTTTCGGTTGGGTTGGCACAGAACCTGGCTGCCCTCCGGGCGTTGGCTACTGAAGGAATCCAACGGGGGCATATGAGTCTGCATGCCCAGCAGGTGGCCGCTGCCGCTGGCGCTGTCGGGGCGCAAATTGATCGGCTGGCAGAACGTCTGGTGGCGGATAATACAATCCGCATTGATTATGCCAGGCAAATCTTAGAGGAATGGAGTGAGCAATCAGATGACTGAATCAGTGCAAGAAGGAATCATTAATAAACCTATTCGCCCTGTTGGGATTGTCGGCTATGGCGCGTATATCCCCCGCTATCGTTTACCAGGGACAGAAATCTCACGGATATGGAAGGGTGAGCCATCTCCCGGACCGGTGAAGGAAAAAGCTGTGGCCGGGTTGGATGAAGATGTGATCACCATGTCGATTGAGGCGGCACGCAATGCCCTGGCACGGGCTGGCATTGACCCGCTGTTGCTGCGGGCGGTATGGGTGGGTTCTGAATCCCATCCTTATGCAGTCAAGCCCTCGGGCACGATTGTTGCCGAAGCCATTGGCGCCTCGGTAAATATCCAGGCTGGTGATTGGGAGTTTGCCTGCAAGGCTGGCTCCGAAGCGGTCGTCGCTGCCATGGGCCTGGTAGGGTCCCAAATGGGAGAGTATGCCCTGGCGATCGGGATGGATACCGCGCAGGGTAAACCGGGAGATGCGCTGGAATACACCGCGGCATCTGGCGGGGCGGCATTCATCATTGGGCCTGCTGATCAAGCTTTAGCCTCTATAGATGCGCATTATTCCTACGTGACGGATACCCCTGATTTCTGGCGACGGGCGCATCAAAAATATCCCGAACACGGACAGCGCTTCACCGGTGACCCGGCTTATTTTAATCATATCCTCTCAGCCTCAAGCACCTTGATGAAGCATGAGGGGATGACGGCTGAAGATTTTCGATTTGCGATCTTCCATCAACCCAATCAAAAATTCCCGGAACGGGTAGCAAAGGAGCTTGGTTTCAAACCAGAACAGATCAAAGATGGCTTGCTCTCCCCGGTGATCGGTAACACGTATGCCGGTGCATCGTTGGTGGGTTTGACGGCGGTATTGGATATTGCCTCTCCCGGGGATCGTATTTTGGTCACAACATATGGGTCTGGCGCAGGGTCTGATTCCTTTATCATCACCGTCAAAGAAGCTTTACTTGAACGCCGTGAGAAGGCGTTGAGCACACAGGATTATATCGCCCGGCGGACGGAAATCGACTATGCAACATACGTTCGTTTCCGTGGCAAGATTGCGATGAGGTGAGCATGTCCAGGACACATTCTGAAGTGATCGTTGCCGGCATTGGGCAAACACCTGTAGGAGAACATTGGGATCTCTCGTTGCGGGAGCTTGCCACACATGCAATTTTAGATGCGCTTGAAGAAGCCGCCGGACTCAGGCCGCAGGTGATGTATATCGGCAATATGCTCGCGGCGACAGCATCGCGCCAGGCAAATCTGGGTGCATTATTAACGGATCATGTTGGTTTGAGCGGTATTGAAGGTGTGACCGTAGAGGCAGCCGATGCTTCGGGCGGTGCAGCACTGCGGATGGCTTACCTGGCGGTGCTTTCTGGTGCAGTGGATGTCGCTATTGCGGTGGGTGTTGAGAAATACACTGATGTGATCGGCCCCGAATCAGAAACGCTGCTTTCCCAAATGCTGGATGCAGATTTTGAGGCTGCTCAGGGGCTAACGCCCATCAGTCTGGCTGGCCTGCTATTTCACCGTTACCTTGCGGAATATTCCGCCGATCGAGCTGCTTTTGGCGGCTTCCCAGAAGTTGCCCATGCGAATGGCGCCACGAACCCGAATGCTATGTTTCAGAGGGCAATGGGTGTTGGCGTCTATCAGAAGCGGGCGTCAAAGGATGCCCAGGTATTGAACCTGTTTGATGTTGCACCTTATGCAGATGGGGCGGCGGCTGTGATTTTAGCGAGGGAAGATGCGCTGCCAGAAGGTTGGCCAGAAAAGCGCGTGCGCCTGATTGGGTCGTCACTGGTGACCGACACGCTCTCCATCCATGACCGGCCGGCTCCGCTGGTCTGGGATGCTGCCCGGCTTTCGGTTGAACGCGCCTGCCGTGCCGCGGGAGTGATGCCGAAGGACCTGGACTTCTTTGAAGCGCACGATGCCACGTCACTTCATGCAGCGCTCTCAATGGAGGCAGCAGGGTTTGCATCTCAAGGCCAGGGCTGGATGCTGGCAAAGCCTGAGGTGATTGGTCTGTCGGGGCAGATCCCGATCTCGACATTTGGCGGGCTCAAAGCGCGCGGTCATCCTTTAGGTGCGACCGGCATTTATCAGGCGGTAGAGGCCGTTCTGCAGCTGCGCGGCGAGGCAGGCGCTAACCAGGTAAAAGATGCCAGGCTGGGGCTGATCCAAAATTTGGGCGGTATGGCTGCCACAGCAGCAGCGCATATTCTGGCTATCTAAGAGTGGTTTGGAGGGGGAATCTAACAAAATTCGCCTTTCAAAGCGGGGTTTCTTGACATGCAACCTGTCTGTGTTTATACTATGGAAAACGTTTACCATTAACGTACAAGTTTGGCTTTTTTTCAACGGGGAAGGCGATTTATTTATGGCGAAGAGCAGCGGCAGAGCATCGAAGCGGCGCACGAAGATCAATGATGTCGCAAAACGGGCGGGGGTTTCAATTTCTACTGTCTCGCGCGTGATCAGCAACAGCACCCATCCCGTCAACGACCAAACCCGGGAGCGGGTCTTGCGTGCAGCCCATGAATTGGATTATGCGCCGAGTGCCCTGGCTAAGGCGATGGTAACAAAAAAGTCTTATATGGTCGGGGTCATCGTTGGTGATACGATGGACCCCTTTTTTGCGGCGATTGTACGGGGGGTGGAGGATGTGGGCCGCGAAAAGGGCTTTCTGGTCATCGTCGCCAATTCAGACCGGAAACCAGATCTGGAATATCAATACATTAAGACGCTCAATGATTATCAAGCAGACGGGATCATCTTTGCGGGGGGCGGTTTGAAGGATAAGGAATACCTCGAGAATGTTGCCAAAACTCTCGAAAAATTTCAAAACCGTGATGCCCCGGTGATGACACTGGGCAACCATCTTTTCCCTTCTTACGGCGTGATGGTTGACAATGAGATGATCATCTATGATGCCGCGCAATACCTGATCAAACTCGGCCATCGTAAAATCGGCTACATCACAGGCCCCGACAATATCACTACATCTGAATTACGGTTGGTCGGATATTCGAGAGCTATGCAGGAGATTGGCGAAAAAGAATGGATCTTTGACGGAGATTATATGTATGACGGCGGATTGCGTGCCGCCGAGGAAATTGCCGATCTTGATGAAAAGCCCACCGCGATCTTAGCCTCCAATGACCGCATGGCGATCGGCTGTGCTGTCGGATTAAAAAAACACGGCATTCGCATCCCTGCGGATATCTCACTGATCAGCGTGGGCGGGATCAAATCCACGGAGTTTATTTCCCCACCGATTACGTCCATCTACCTGCCGTTGTATGACCTAGGCGCAGAAGCGATGCGCAAATTGATCCGGATCAGAGAGGGCAAAGAAGAACGGTTGGGGAAGACGATCCTCAAGCACGGCCTTGTTGAACGGGCGTCTACTGCGCCTCTAAATAATTAAAGGAGCAAATGATGAAATTCGGGTTTATTCCAGTTGAAGGCGGCGCATTTTACGATCAATTTTTAGATGAAGTGTTGCTCGGCGAAGAATTGGGTTTTGATTCGGTTTGGCTGGATGAGCATCACGGGGTCAAAGACCACTATTGGCCTTCGCCTCTGGTCTGTTTTGCAGGGATTGCCACACGCACCAGCCGCATCCTGTTTGGGACAGATGTGATCGTGATGCCCTTTTACCACCCGGTGCGGGTGGCTGAGGATGTGGCCATGCTCGACATTATGTCCGGCGGGCGGGTTATTTTGGGCGCAGCAATTGGCTACAAACCGGATGAGTTTGATCTTTACCAGGTTCCGTTGGAGAAACGCGGTGCGCGGTTTGAGGAAGCCGTTCAGTTGATTAAAAAATTGTGGACTGAGGAAGAAGTTTATTTCGAGGGAAATTATTACCAGGTGCATGGGCTAAAAATTGAGCCAAAACCCATCAGCAAGCCGCATCCGCCGATCTGGTTGGGCGGTTGGGGCAAGCTTTCCCTGGCACGAGCGGCAAAATATGGTGATGCCTGGATCCCTGGCCCGACGGCGAATTTGCATAAATTGCTGAGCGCACAAAAGCTTTATCGCGAAAATTTACAAAAGGCTGGCAAGGATATTCACACCCCTGAAACACCGCTGACCCGCGAAGTAGTGATCGCGGAAACAGACGCCGTAGCCCGTGAAATGGCAGAAAAGCATTTGTTGATCAACTACCGCGATGAATACGGCGGCGGCGAATGGCAGCACCCATTGATTGGTAAAGAAGATGAGGCAGCCGTGGATGTTTTTGAGTCGATTGCCAAAGACCGTTTTTTGGTCGGCAGCCCCGAGACGGTGATTGAAAAGATCCGGCATTTGCAGGAGACATTTGGGGTGGATCACCTCATCTGCCGCCTGTATTTCCCGGGAATCCCCCATGAATTTATCGTCAAAGAATTGAGTTTGCTTGCCCGGGAGGTTATCCCGGAATTTCGTGCCGAATAATTGTTAGGTTGGGAGGACCACTTGTTAGATCAAAATTCAACCAGCAGAGAGATCAGGAAAAATAAACCCGAAATTGCTATTTTGGGGATTGGCGCCATTGAACAGCACGGGCGTCATTTACGGATCGCCACGGATTGGTCACAGGTGAGAGCGATCAGTGAAGCGGTTGCCCAGGAGCTGGACGCACTTTTGCTGCCAGCCATCCCTTACAGCATGAGTGAGTGCCACGGTTTGATGCCCGGCGTGGTTTACCTGAAACCGCAGACACTTTCAGAGGTCGTGATGGATATTGCCCGGTCGATTCGTGAGCAGGGTATTCCGTTGATGTTGATCCTCAATGGGCATGGCGGCAACTTTATTTTAGAACCAACCATTGAGAAATTGAACCGGGAACATCCTGACTTTCAAATTATTATGCCGCCCGAGGTGTGGGCGCCAGCCGAAGGTGGGGAAGCCATTTTCGAGTCCTTTGGCGCTGGGATTCACGCAGAAGAAATGGAAACCTCCATGCAGCTTTATCTGGCTCCCGAGTATGTAGGTGATGAACAGGTAGATGTGATACCGGAAGTCGGCAGGGAATTCCTTGACTATACCGTGATGAAAAAGATCAGCCCGGATGGTATTTGGGGGTTACCGACATTGGGAAAAGCTGAAAAAGGCGAAAAGGCGATTCTTGCTTCGGCGAAATCCATTGTTGCTTTTGTGCAAAAAGCGCAGGAGGTGCTGCAATGATATTGACTGAAAACAATAACGCCTGGGATTTTGCAAAGTGTTCTCCTGAGATTGCTTTGCTGCCGATGGTTTGTTTTGAACCGCATAGCGACGATCTGCCCTTAGGCACAGACAGCATTCTGATGAACGCCATCAGCCGGGGCGTGGCACAGCGGTTGGAAGAAACAACCTTCCTGTTACCGGCCTGGCCATATGGCACATCGGGTTACCTGTCGCGTCAGCCCGGTGTGATTTCTCTGGAGCATGAGACCCTATGGCACGTGGTGCGCGATATTGCCGTCTCGCTGAATGAACGCGGAATCCACAAGGTGGTTGTGCTGAATAACCACGGCTCGGCAATGACCGGCACAATCAAGCCTATCGGCAACTTCATCACCAAGACGGCTGTCAGGCAACTGAATTATGAAGAGCCTGGCATTCAGGCGATTTGGGTTCAACCGTTTTCGGCAGCACGTCAGCGCCTGATCGAGCTGTTTGACTCGGCAGCGAACGAACTGCATGTGGGCGCTGTTGAGCTTTCGCTGCTGATGCATTTGGTGCCGGAAAAGTCGTGGCCGATCCCGGAAGATTCTGTGCCCGATGTGAACCCTTCCTATCTGCAATTCAAGCCGCTGGCGCATTTTTCGCAGAATTGTGTCTGGGGCAAACCCAGCCAGGCTGATGCACAAAAAGGTGCTGTTGCTTTGGAAGCTATTATTGACGGAACGGTGAAATATATCCAAAAGACCTATCGCCAGTTGGAAAAACTTTCAGAGATGGCAGCGTAAAGGATTTAGGATGTTGAGACCCAGTATTGTCACCGATGAGATTAGTGCCGATTTTGCCACAGCTGTGGAGCTGGGCACATCATGGGGCATCCATGATTTTGAACTGCGCGGCTATGGCGAGAATCGCGTGCCGCTGCTGAGTGATTATCAGAAGACGCGTGTGCGGGAAGTGCTTGACGCGTATGATGCCCGCCTGGTCGCGATCTCGCCCGGGTTGTTCAAATTTCCATTTCCTGCTTCCTCCCGGAACATGTTCCCTGTGGCAGCGATTGACCACGCCATCTTCCAGGATTGGCAACACGGCAGAAATCTGCTGGATTTTCATCTCAACGAGCTTTTACCACATGCGATTGATTTCGCCCACGAATTTGACGTAAGGACAATTGTCAGCTTTGGCTTTTCCCGGGGCACCGTCAAAGGACATTTGCCGCCCGACGAACTGGTTGAAACTTTACATCAGGCCGCGGAGCGGATCAGCGCAGCCGACCTGAACCTGGCTATCGAAGTTGAGGATGGTTTCTGGGCGGACACAGGAGAACATACGGCTGCCCTACTTGCGGCTGTCAACCACCCTGCGCTGCGGGTCAATTGGGACCCGGGCAATGCCTTCCAGGCAGGGGATTCGCCTTTCCCGGAAGGGTATGCCCTCATCCGGGATAAAGTTGCCCATGTGCACTTCAAGGATATTGTAAAAAGGGCTGATGGATCTTATGAATACCGGGTGGAAGGTGCGATTGATTGGACTGGTCAGATCAGAGCGCTTGCCGAGGATGGGTATGACGGTTTTATTTCGGTTGAGACCCACATGTCCCCGCAGGTCGCCAGTGCCCGGGCGGCGACTCGCCGGTTATTGCGCTTGATCGAAACAGCGACCGCTGATTAAGTTAATGGAGTAAAGGAGAATTTCGATGGATTACAATGATATCAAGGGCATGATCCCCGCAACAATTTTACCGATGGACGCAAACTTCAAACCTGATTACGAGGCCTATGGGGATTATTTAGAGTGGTTGATTGGTGAGAACGCGGTAGCGTTTGCGATTAACATGGATACGGGCGAAGGCCCTCAGTTGAGCCTTGATGAACGCTTGCTGGCCGCCGAAAAGGCAGTGGCGGTTGCCACAGGGCGCGTCAAAGTACTGGGCGGCGTGATGGGATCGACCACCCAGGGCGCGGTTGAGCTGGCAAAGATGTACCGTGATGCCGGTGTGGATGGCTTGGTCGTGTTCCCCAATGCGGCATTTCGCAATGACCCGCTCGACCCGAGGATTCCGGTTTCATACCACCGTGCGATCGCTGAAGAAAGCGGCTTGCCGATCGTGTTATTCCAGTTGGCACCGGTATTTGGTGGTGTACTGTATTCCCCTGAAACACTGACGCAATTACTTCAACTGCCCCAGGTGATCGGCATCAAAGAGGCCAGTTTTGATGCGCAGGTTTATGCCAAAACCGTCGCACTTGTGAAAGACCTCGACCGGCCGGTGACCCTGCTGACAGGGAATGACCGCTTTATCCTTGAGAGCATCTTGATGGGCGCGGAAGGTGCGCTGCTGGGTTTTGGGGCAATCGGCTGCGGTATGGTGGCCGGTCTGCTAAAAGCTGTCGCCTCAGGCCAGCATTATCAGGCTGTGATGGAACGAGAACGCGTGCAGGGTTTTATGGACCTGATCTATGCTGACCCGGTGCTTGATTATCGGGCGCGCTGCAAAGTAGCTTTGGCGCATGTGGGTGTCATTTCACAGGCTTTGACCTTTGTCCGCCCGCCCCTGCTGCAGATCAGCGAGGACGAATCAGCCAGGATCAAAGAAGGGCTTAAGCAGGTCGGGATGATCTAGTCTGCATTACTTTGAAGCGTTGGTCAGGCGGGAACCTGCACGCCTGACCTTTTCATTTAACAGACGAGGGCTGCAGGGCTGTGGAAATCGGTGTTAGAATCAGAAAAATAACGAGCATCACGGCTTAGGAGCTATTGTATGAAAATTTTGGTCACCGGCGGCGCCGGTTATATTGGCAGCACGATTTGTTCTGCGCTTAAAGATCACGGGCATACCCCCATCATCCTCGACTCGCTGATCACGGGGCAGGAAGTGTTTACGCACGAGCATATCTTTTATCATGGAGATATTGGCGATAAAGCCATCGTCGCGCAGGTATTTGCAGAGCATCCCGATATTTTTGCCACCATCCATTGTGCTGCCCTGATCGTCGTCCCGGAGTCTGTAGAAAAGCCCTACGACTATTACAAAGAGAATGTCATCAAGTCAATGAATTTCTTCTATCAATTGGCAGAATTGGGCTATCCCCGGGTGGTGTTCAGCTCATCGGCCGCAATTTATGATGTGGTGCCCGGGTTCATGGTTACTGAGGAATCACCCCTCAAGCCCAACAGTCCCTATTCGCGCACCAAGTATATGATGGAAATGATTTTGCAGGATTTCACCCACGCGTACAACCTGAGGGGGATCGCCCTGCGTTACTTCAACCCGATCGGTGCCGACCCGCAAATGCGCACCGGTATGCATATCAAAGAGCCAAGCCACATTTTAGGGAAGCTGGTTGAGGTGGCATTGGGTGTGTCGCCTGTGTTTAACATCACCGGCACCGATTGGCCCACCCGTGACGGCACGGGCATTCGGGATTACATCCATGTGTGGGACTTGGCTTTAGCGCATATCAAAGCCGTGGAGCAGTTTGACGCCGTCATTGCAGCGGATGCCGACCCCGAAATACCCTATGTGGTGATTAACCTGGGTACGGGCAACGGTGTAACCGTGCGTGAGATGGTGGATGCCTTTGAGAAGGTCTATGGGCAGGAGATCAATAAAGCCGAAAAGCCGCCGCGCCCGGGCGATGTGGCGGGTGCATACGCTAATGCCAACAAAGCGCTTGAACTGCTGGGCTGGAAAGCCGAAAAATCCATCGAAGATGGGATCGCCGACGCTTTACGCTGGGGTGAGATCAGGGATGAAATTTTAGATTTCGCGGGGGAATAAATCTGAGTTTGCAGATTTCTCAAGTTAATCCAGGTCTGGCTCTAGCTTGGATGAACGCCCCAACCATATTTTGAGATTCCTATAAATTACGGGGATGCGCAACAGGAACAACACCAGCAAGATGCCGGCAGCGATCAGCGGGGCGGTGTAAGCCCCTTGCAGACTGAACAGATCGCCCTTAATCGCCAGCAAGTAATGGGCAATCACTAACAGCGCGGCGGCATACACCAGGCGGTGCAGCCAGACCCAGGCTTTACCCCACTTGCGCTGTATTGTTTTAAATGAGGTCACCGCCAGCACCAGCAGGATCACCAGGGCGGCTAAACCCAACAGGATGAAAGGTTTATTGACGATCTCAGACCAGATCAGGGGCAGGTTGAACCCGTAATCCCAGATGGCAAAGGCGGCAAAATGCAAGCCGGCATACAGCGCGGCATACAACCCCAGCGGTTTGCGAAACTTCTTGACCCTCGTGAGTCTGAATACTTGTGCGATGGGTGTGCAGGCCAGGGAAAGCAATAATAAAATCACAGCCACGCGGCCGGTGAAGCGCATTACGGTTTCAACCGGGTTGAACCCCAGGTTATTTGATAGGGCAGACATCATGAGGTATGCGATTGGCAGCCAAGCGCCTGCGTGGATGAAAACCCGCAGCCATTTCTGCCAGCCTGTGTCATTGCGTTTTGCCATGATGTCATTTCCGTTTCTGTGGATTTCGTAGATTAAAATTGTTCCGTCAGGTCCATGCCTTCATACAGCGAACCGACCGCTTCAGCGTAGCCGTTCATGAACAGGGTTTCACGCCGGCCGGTCTCACCGATCCGCCGTTCTGTGGCCTGTGACCAGCGGGGATGATCCACATTGGGGTTGACGTTGGCATAAAAGCCATATTCCTGCGGGGCGATCGTATTCCACAGGGTGGGCGGCTGGTCTGGCACAAGCGAGATGCGCACGATGGATTTGATGCTCTTGAACCCATACTTCCACGGCACGACCAGCCGGACAGGCGCGCCGTTTTGCGGAGGCAGGGGTTCATCATACAAGCCAGTGGCCAGGATGGTCAGGTCGTGCCTGGCTTCATCCAGTCGCAAGCCTTCACGGTAGGGGAAGGGGAACAGGTCTGAGTTGGCGTTTTCCATTTGCCCTGGTACCAATGCGCTAGTGAAGGCCACAAAGCGTGCCTCATCCGTTGGTTGCACTTCTTCAAGCAGTTTGTGCAGCGGGAACCCCTGCCAGGGGATGACCATGGACCAGCCTTCCACGCAGCGCATGCGGTAGACGCGTTCTTCCTGTTCGAAATCCGAGAGGAGCTCATCCAGGCTGAAGGTGCGGGGGTTTTCGACCAAGCCATCCACGGTCACTGACCAGGGTTGGGTGATGAAGTCCTGCGCCAATTCATCCACGGTTTCCTTGTTGGTGGTGAACTCGTAGAAATTGCAGTAGCCCGTGACGGCGTCGTAATCGGTTAGTGCGTCACCCAAAGCATCTGCTCCGGAATCAATTGTCCCGGGCGTGCTTTCAAGTGCGCCCGGGGCGCACCCTGCTAAAAAAGCGCCTAACCCGACGATCCCCATTTGTTTGAGGAATTGACGCCGGGTTTGATAGAGATGTTTAGGTGTGATCTCTTCTGGGCTGATGGGGACTGAACGATATGGTTTTTGTTCCATAGTGCACCTCTTGTGCATTGGTAGAAATGGTGGATGTAATTCTTAACTTATCTTCTGACAGACGCTCAGGGTTGGGCTTCGAAGGGAAAACCGGCTGCCTGCCAGGCAATAAAGCCGCCATCCAGGTTCTTAAGATTAGTATAGCCCAGTTCAGCCAGCGTTTGAGCGGCTGTTCGGGACATGTTGTCGCTGCGGCAATAGAGTACGATTTCAGCGTCCTTATCCTGGGGGAGTATATCAAGCTGGTTGGCGATGTCGTTGTAGGGGATCGATAGGTCGGTATCCGGGATATCCCCCTCAAAGGGGATGTGCGTGTTGACCAGCACAAAGGAATCACGCCGTTCTGCCATCATATCTGCCAACGCTGCCGGGCTGATATCTTCGTAGGGCAGGCCGTTATTTGTGTTAAGGTCAGCCCCAGCACAACCTGCAAGGATCAAGCCTGCCAGCAATATAGGGATTAAGCCAAATTTTTTCATTTCTTTCCTTTCTATTTTCTTAATAAATTATACCAAAAATATCCAATTAGGTATAATTTGTGCAGTGTTGACGCTGAACGAAAGCCATCCTCGGCGTGTTATAATGAGCCACAGAAAATTTTTCTCTACCGATTAAAGGTTTTATGCTATTTAATCTTACCCTCCCTACCTTGATTTCAAGAATCATCACGCTGCTGCTGGCGTTCACCTTTCACGAGTTTGCGCATGCGGCTACAGCCACCGCATTGGGCGATTCAACACCCAGAAACCACGGCCGGCTGACTCTGAACCCGATCGCGCATCTGGACCCAATGGGAACGATCACCTTACTCTTTGCAGGTTTTGGTTGGGCAAAACCTGTGCCGGTGAACCCCTACGCCGTGCAGCGCAAGACCAATGCGGGCATGATGCTCGTCTCGCTGGCGGGGCCGGCGACCAACCTGCTGTTAGCCGTTCTGGCAGCCATGCCCCTGCGGTTCGGTTGGGTGCCGTTGCGGGCTTCAACCAGCGCTTTTCTACCCTCCATGGGGACCTTTTTGCTGGAATTTTTATCGATCAACCTGGCATTGTTCTTCTTCAACCTGATCCCATTAGCCCCGCTGGATGGCGAAAAAGTAGTCACCTATTTTTTGCCCGACCACTGGGTCGAATTTTATGACCGCATCCGCCCTTACAGCCCCTTGATTCTGCTGGCTGTTGTTTTCTTACTGCCCATGTTTGGCATAGATCTGATCGGTCTGATCATCCGGCGGCCGATGAACAGCCTGGCGCTATTCCTGATCGGACGTTAAGCGCATGCCCTATTATTGTTATATGGTGCGCTGCGCCAATGACGCATTTTATACTGGCTGGACGACCGACCCCCTGCGGCGTGTGAACGAACACAACGCCGGGAGGGGGGCACGTTATACCCGTATGCACAGGCCGGTGGAATTGGTCTATGTGGAGGAGGTTGAAGATCACAGCGCAGCCCTTAAGCGCGAGGCGCAAATCAAGCGCTACGGACATGCGCGCAAAGCCGCCCTGGCAGATGATACGCCACTGCCGGAGGAATTACTGGCTGGAGATTAAGTCTTTTGTTTGATGGGGGTTATTTCAGGCGTGAGGATGTGAACAGCAGTAACGCGATCCCGAATATGGATACCGCAACCAATCCGATCCCGACCCACATGGTATCGCCGCTGAAGATGTTAGCGAAAAACTCGCTGCCCGTTTCAGGTTCTGGCGTGGGCGTAAGAAGCTGGGGCGTGGATGTGATTGCCCGGGTGCGGGTGGCTGTGGGAGAAGGCGTGCGTGTGGGTGTGGCTGGCGTTTGGGTCAGGTCGGGTGTGTCTTCTACTTCCATTTGCGGCGGGATGATGAGCAGTTCCTGGTTTTCGTAGATGGGCGAATCTTCCGTCAGGTTGTTGAGCGCCAGCAGGTCAGCCATCTCAATTCCGTAGGCATCCACAATGCCCCACAGGGTTTGCCCAAATTGCACAATGTGGATCACAGACCCATCCGGATTGGGGGTGGAGGTGATCACGGGTTGGATGAAGGGCACCGGGGTATTGGTCGGCCCGGCGGGGGTGGAGGTCGGCCCGCCCGACGTAGCGGTTGGACCGGTTGCGGTGGGTTGGGGCGCAACCCCACTGGTGTGGCCGAAATTGACCACATATACCGTCATCCCCTGCACATCCAGCGCCACGCCGGCACCAAACTCGTTATGCCAGGTGGTGAGCATGTTTCCCATGTGAGCCGCATCATCCCACATTACATAGATGCAGTCATATACCGTCAGGCTGTAACCGCGTGCCCAGTTTTCAGTGACCCAAATTTCAGCGCCCTCACCATAACCCACGGCTAACGCCCGGTCATAAGCGGTGCTGCCATCCTCGCCGGTGTGACCGCCCGGGTTGCCCGCGGCGATCCAGTTGGCATGGTTCTGTGCCGATTGCATCAGATAGCTGTTGACCGCCAGCGGTGCCAACCCGTTGGCTGCGCGCAGATCGTTGATCTGCTGGTGCATCTCTGCTGCGGTGCCCGACTGGGCGTCCACAGCCTTGGGCGCGGCAAAAACCAGCGTCAGCAGGCTGAGCATGGTAAGGATGGCGATCAGGTGTCGTTTTTGGGTTGGGTTCATAAGGGTAATTCGATCGCAGGGTTATTTGCCCTGCGGTGAGTGTTATTGAGAAAATCGATTCTACTCAAAAAGCAGAAAGATGGCAAATCTGTGCACCAAGCGGCGGGGATGGGTTTCAGGGTTGAACGTGGATGCTTCCTCCGGCGATGACTTCTCCCACCACCCACGCTGGCTGTCCGGCATCTTGCGCTGCCTGTAGGAAGCCATCAAGTTTTTCAGCAGGCACGCCCATCAGCAAGCCGCCGGAGGTCTGCGGATCATACAGCAGCATCTGGTGCTCTTCGGGGATGGACGGATCGAAGGTAACGTTCCCGCTGTAATAAAGCTTGTTATCGAACGCCCCGCCCGGGAAGCGCCAGGCTTCCGCATGCTTTTGGGCGCAGAACAGCATGGGGAATTGTTCAAATGAGAGCCGGAGACCTACCCCCGCGCTTTCTGCCATTTCCCATGCGTGGCCTAAAAAGCCGAATCCGGTGATATCCGTGGCAGCTTGTAAACCGAAATCCACAGCCAGGCGGGCGGCATCGCGGTTGAGCGCTTTCATCCACATCACCACTTCTTCAACATCATCGGGTGAGGCCGCTTGCCCTTTGAGGGCGGTTGTTGTCGTCCCGAAACCGAGCGGTTTGGTCAGCACCAGCCGGTCGCCGACTTGCAAGCCGTCTTTGCGCAGCAAGGCATCTTCTTCTGCGAACCCCAAGGCCACCAGCCCGATTTTGGGCTCTTTGTCCTGGATGGTGTGCCCGCCAGCGATGACGGTGTTTGCCTCGGCGGATTTCTCCGCCAGGCCGCGGATGATCTCCCGTGAGAGGCTCAAGTCCAGGTCTGGGGGCAGAGCGGCCACTGTCAGGGCCATGAAGGGTGTGGCGCCCATGGCATACACATCCGAAAGGCTGTTGGCCGCGGCGATCGCGCCGTAATCGTAGGGGTCATCCACCACGGGGGTGAAGAAGTCGGTCGTCATCACCAGCACGCGCCCGCCGCCCAGCCGCCAGACTGCGGCGTCATCGGGCGTTTCGAGGCCGATCGACAGGTTGGGATAGTCGGCTTCTTGAAATATGGAGGTGATTGGCTGCAGAACCTGCGCCAGCGCTTCAGCGCGTAACTTGGACGCTCAACCTGCGCAGCTTGAGAGCGTGGTCAGGCGGATTTGGCGTCCGGTCGGTGGATTTTCGGGCATAGGTGCATTTCCTTTGGGCAAACAATAAGTTGTGTTTGCATAAATTTGGATAATTATACTTCATCGGGGTGCAGGGTTAGCCATATGAAGGACTCCTGCAATCCTAAATCCCAGGATCGATAGATTTAGTCTTGTTAGTCAGCAGAGGTCAAATTGTTAACATTAAATCTTTATGAAAAAACCTTGAATGAAATCGGGATATCTACTATAATAAGAGTCGCACTTTATAGAATTAAATTCATTGTGGAATATTCTTGGGGAACCGTCTTTTTGTTCCTGAGGAAGGCAACGAAGAGAGATATTGTACTGCATGAACATTTTTGGGGATGATTTTCAGTTGAATATTGATAGCCTATTAAATGCCTTGATTGGTAGTGGGTTGACGCGTGTTATTGATAGCTGGTTTAGGATATAAGCCGGCTTTTTTGGTTAAAAGGCGCAGAGCGAAAGGGCCTGTTTGGAAGGCAATACTTCTCGGAAGGAAACAAAAGCATTTTGAATTGAAAGAACCGTTTGAAAGAGGAAGGAGGCAGCACATCGGGTGGCAATAGGAAAGCAGGTGGACGTTCACGCAAAAGCGTGTTGACGAAAGAGCATTTGGTCTACCTGGAAAAGTATACGATGGACTGGGCGTTGAGGCCCAGCAGCTTGATTTCAGCCTTTGCGGAAGGGTTGAATGAAAAGCATCAACACAGTAGCTAAACACAATAGACGGAGGACATAAACCATGAAAGTTCACAATTATTTTATCAAGGCCTTTGGTGCACTGCTGGTCGCGGCGCTGCTGTTTGCAGCCCTGCCGACGGGTGCGGTTACGGCGCAAACTGGTCAGAATCTGTATGTATCTGATTGGGGAACACCAGCAACTGCGTTTCAACCAGCAAGTGGCGCACCAAGACCAACAGTTGTCTATGATGGTAGTCTATACCATCTTTGGTATGGCATAGGTGATAATGAGCTGTATCATACAACTTCGGCTGATCCTGCAAGTTTTACTGCCGGGACGCTGACAACTTATGATGCGACGCCTTTTGAAGTCTCCAGCCCAACGATTGTTTTGGAAGATGGGACTTTTTATATGATTGCCTATAAGACAGGCGTAAACACAGTCTTTTCCATCTATACCTCCACAGACGGAGAAGTTTGGACTTATGCGGGAGATGTTTTTGATGGTACAGGATTGGGTGTGCAGGGTACCGATTGGCGAAAATTTGATGCACCTGTCCTGCTCAAAGATACAGACACGTATAAGCTTTATTTCCAGGTAGCGCCTGTTACCGGTGATTATAAGATTTTTATGGCTGAGACCGGTGTAACAACCCTTTCTGCTATCGCTGATGCGAATGACGATAATGATTTCACCCTTGCCAATAGCAACACAGCTGTGTTAACAATTGGCGCATCTGGAAGCCCGGATGATGTTCACGTACAGCATCCCATGGTGGTTAAAGATTCGGGCACCTATTTCATGTGGTATACCGGTGTCGCTTCTGCAGCGCCTTATTATTGGCGCTCGATTAACTTCGCAACCTCTCCGGATGGTATCAACTGGACTAAATCACCTGCAAATCCAATCATTAAAGAATTGAACTCTCATGCTGAAGCCATGGTCTTGAAGGTGGGGGACATGTGGCATCTATGGCATGAATATAATGAGGATTTCATCCAGTATGTTTCAGCCAGTGGTCCCTTCGAGTTCAAGTCCATTCAGGGCGCGATTGACGCTGCCAGCGATGGTGATACGATCAATGTTGCGGCTGGAACTTATGCCGAAAACTTGAATTTTGATACAAGGTCAAATCTGATTCTGGCTGGCGATTCCAAAGAAACGACAATCATTAAACCTTCAACCGTACTTGGATGGAATGTGGGTGGCTATGGAGAAACCAGGAGCGCTGTTCTGCGAGTTGTCAATTCAACAGGAATAAACCTATCTGGATTTACTTTTGATTTGGATCTTGTTAAAGGTAATAATGTCTTTGCGGTGTTCTTCTGGGATAGCGCTGGCACATTGGATTCAAACAAATTCATGAATAACCAAATCCCAGATTTGAGCGGTGGTTATTATGAACACGGCGCCTATCTAAGGGCTTCAAGTTATACGCACACCTCTCGTGCAGCGATAACGGTCAGCAACAATGTTTTTGAAGACGTTGGGCGTGTGGCAATCAATACCCATGATTATGTCGATATGACCATAACCGGAAATCAATTCTATAAGACAGAAGATGATTTTGGCTATGGGATAGAGCTTGGTTCTGAATCTGTCGGCACCATTTCGGGCAATGAGTTTTATGGTTTTGATACGCCTGCCGCATCAGATGGAAGCACTTCGGCAGCAATCTATGTCGAAAACAGCTTCACGAATGATGTCACAACTGGGTTCACTAAGAATGTCACGATCAGCAATAATGACATCCACGACAACCAGTTAGGTCTGGCAGTAGGCAATGAGTGGGATGGTTATGCTGGTAATGTAGATATTGTGGTTTCCTTAACAGGAAATCAGATTTATGACAATCTTGATGGTGCAGTTAGTCTTGCGGATGAGGATAAGTCGTTAGGTTCATCTGTCACCTTGACGGGTTCAAATAATGTTTTGACCAATAATGGGCAATATGGATATTTGATCTCAACAAATGGGGATGGATCAATCACAACCACGTTGACTGATGAAACAATTTCGGGTCACATATCAGGTATCACCATTCTAGATACTGGAACAACCAGTACGAGCGACTATAGCGTTTCAGTCAGTTCAAGTGATTTAAGTGGCAATTCTACTTCTGGTATTGACAATCAAGTTACAACGTTATCAGTTAGTGCCTCCCCCAACTGGTGGGGCAGTGCATTGGGTCCTCAAGGGTTGGTGACTGGTGATGTTACCTACTCTCCCTGGTGCGGCGATGCTGAATGCTCGTTCCTGGTGTATGACACCCCTCAGACCGATGGGTTTTATCTCGAAGATGGGAAGGTGGCTCTTTCCGGCACAATCAATTTCACTGGCGGCATTCCTGCCAGCGAGCCGGGTGTGACTTACTTGATCAAACAGGGCACAACCATTCAGAACGACTCCCCTTGCTTCACAGTCACGGCTGACCATGTCAGAATTGAGGGTGAATTCCCAGGTGAGGAATTCTGTGTTCCCACGGCAGATTCTGCCGGTATCGAAGTGGCCGCAGGTGTGAGTGACCTGCTGATTAAGAACCTGGATATCAGCGGTGCAAGCACCACCGGTCCGGCGATCAATTTTGTGGGTGATGTGAACGGTGTGCAAATTGTGAATAACAAGATGCATGACTTTACCGCTTCGGCGATTGTCTTCGGCGGCGAGGTGCTGACCGAGCATGTGATTCAGGGCAATATGTTCATGAATGTGGGCAGCCCTGCGATTGTATCTCCCACAACCGCTTTAATTGCAACTTACAATAGCTGGGGAGTGAATACGGCGCCGACGATTACCAATGTGACCACTTCACCCTTTACCCATGCTGACGTTACAGCTAACACCAGTTACGATTTCTTCTCTGGTTCCCAGATTCTGGCAGGAGAAACCATCACATATTCTGTGATCGTAAACCTGACGGAAATTTCTGGCGCGGAATTCACGCTGACTTACCCAGCAGACCTATTGACCTTATCCAGTACAACTGATGGAACGGTCTTCATCGGTAATGGGCCGGGAGGGTTATTGCTGGACACAACCATTGCAGGCACAATCGATTTCAGCGGTACGATACCATTAGGTGGATCTCCTGTGACCGGCACAAACCTTGAGCTATTCACTGCAACCTTCACAGTGGCGGACCCCATTGCCTCTGCTACGCTGGGCACACTGGACCTGGTAGAGATCCCGCAGGGCTTCAGTATGACACCTGCTGGCACCTCTTACACCAACCATGTTTACCCCGCACTTTTCACCGATGCTGAACTGACCGCGATTGGTGATTTGCCCGCGATTGAAGCTGTTGGGATGGAAGGTTACTACCTGGTTGATGAGACACGTGAGTTCGTGGTTTCCGCGGATAACCCTGCCTCTGGTGGTACTTTCTCGAATGTTTTATTCCGCTTTGAATTGACAGCGGATGATGGTGATATTGCTTTATTCCAGTATGACGAAGAAGGCACATGGACGGACATGCCGCTGGATTGCACGACAACACCTGGAGTTTGTGTGGGTTATTTTGGGCCATCTGGCGGATTCCCAATTGGACCTGACTATACGGCTGATACGACCTTCCAGGCAGAATTTGCGGTTCAAGGTGATTATCCCGTTGAAGTCACTTTGGTGGATCTGAACGACGCTGAAAAAGTATTGGCGACCTATACCAACACCGCTGTGGTCTACACGGTGCCGACGATCGCCTCGACAGATATCGAAAGCCCTTACCAGGCTGAGTTTGCTCAAGCCTTCAACCTGACAGTGACGGTTGACCCGGATATGGTGGGCGAGGTCGTCTTTGAATTGCTGTTTGACTTCCCTGCTGGCACTGTAGTGACCTACGGTGGGTTGGATTACACCTGCACCATTGCTGGCTGTCCGTTGATCCCGGTGACGCTGGTGGGTGGTGAAAACACGCTGCCCTTCACAGTCACATTCTCCACAGGTTATGACGGCCTGATTAACGTGACGCTGCTTGATACGGCATGGGACCCGGACCGCACCTTAGCTAGTCAAGACTTTGAGGTGCTGGTCTACGGCAACTTCGCTGTGGACGGCAAGGTCACGATGCAAGGCCGCACTTATCGGGGTGATGTGCCGATGACACTGACTGGGCTGGATCTATTGGGCTATGGCCCCTACCTGGGGACATCCCTTGACCAGTTAGGCCAAAATATTTTCTTCACAGATGTCGCTGAAGGCTACTATGTGGTAACCACAAATCAGGCACGTTACCTGAATGTACCTGGCGCGATGCTGGTGGTTAGCAAGACAATGTCAATGCCCGATCTTTACCTGTATGGCGGTAACGCCAACACCGATCACATTGTCGACCTCTCGGATGCATCACTGGTTGGTGGTGCTTACGGCACAGGCGATCTTACCAGCCTGGGTGATGTCAACTTTGATAACCAGGTTAACATACAAGACCTGGCGCTGGTTGGCGGCAATTACCTGCTGACCGACGCGGTCTATGATGACTGGATGATCCCTTATGGCATGCAGGGTCAGGTGTTGACCGATGAATTAGGTCAGGTGATCGGCACACTGACCGGAACTTACAATATTACGATTGAGGGCCAGGTGTCCGAATATGTGGATAACATGGCAACATTCTCCGGCACGGTTGCAGGAGACATCATTGGCACAGTCACAGCTACAGTCAACGAAAATGGCACCGGCACAATGTACGGCACGTTGATCGAGGATGTTACTCTGGAAGAGTATCAAATTTTGGGTATCTTCCCGAAATCTGGCGTGGGCGGGCATTTCGTCGGCACGATCGTTCAGGATCACGTGCCCAGTGTTACAGCCCTAACGATCACATCTGAAGGCGATGCGACAACTGTTGTAGAAGGCGCCACATTGCAGATGTATGCCAATGTGACACCGGTGGATGCTTATGACCGGGTGATCTGGTCTGTCTGGACGAATCCTGATAATCCTGACCGGGGTGAAGCAACGATTGACCCGATCACGGGTTTGCTGACCGGCGTGAGCGACGGTCCGGTGACGGTGATTGCCAAGGCGTTGGATGGTTCTTTATTAGACGATACCTTCTCGGTGACCGTAACGGCACCGTAGATAACCAATTAGTATATATGCAGGCTGGAAAAAACTTCCAGCCTGCAATGTCAGTAGTAAATTTTACCGTAGAGAGGTTGATTCTAGCCTCTCTACGGTTCGTGAAAACAATTAGCAGTTTGAACGGGATTATAATGAAATTAGTGGTGCCTGAGATGAGAAAATTATTCCGTTGTGTTTTATTTTTGGTATTATTGCTGCCTTTATTTGCAGCCTTTCAGCCTGCGCAAGCCGAAACGGGTACGGTGGTCAGGGTGGATCCTACGATGTTAACCGTTAACGCCCAGCAGGACTTTTCTATTGATATCAAAGTTGAAGACGTTGAAAACTTGTATGGATTCGATGTTTCGGTTCAGTATGACCCGGATTATCTCGATTTGAATAATGTGGAATTGGGAGACTTTTTAGAATCAGGGATCTTAATGATTGATGATAATGATCCCGGAATCATAAATTTTATCAATTCCCAATTAAATGATCCACTGGATCCGGTGCTCCCAAAATCCGGCTCTGGCATCCTGTTTACGATACATTTCTCATCCAGGCTGTTGGATGGACAAACCCCGTTGACGATTCTTGAACCTGATAATATGCCGTTATTATCTGCCAGTCCTGATGAGGAGGTCATGGAAATCCCTTGTTCCGTTGAACATGGAACAGTGACGATTGTTAACGTGCAGCCAGAAATGTTTATTACATTCTTACCCCTTGTGATGCACTAACCTGCCAGGTCTTTGGCAAGCAGGAGTGACTTGAGGAAAGGCACAATGAAATTATTGGGAAAAGGAGAAAACGCCCATCGCAAGAGGAATACCTGGTTCCTGATGGCTGTATTGCTCCTGATGTTACGTTTTTGCTCATCGCCGCACATACGTGTATTGGCGCAAACCACACCCAGTATGGAAATCATCCCGGCAGAAGGACGGATCTATCTGGATAGCACCAACACAATCATTGTGGATGTGATGCTGAATGATGCAGTAGATATGCAATCCTTTGAAGTGGCGATTATGTATGATCCGGATGTTTTTCAATTAGTGGAATTTGAAAAGGGAGAGTTTGTCAGCGCTTTTCAAAAATTTTATGAGGTTCAATCCTCCGGGTATCTGCATGTTGCTTATCTTAAACTTGGTGCGCCCTCCGTGAACGGCAGTGGTGTGCTGCTCCACATATCCTTCACTGGTCTGGCAACAGGCATCTCGGAGATTACCTTCGCAGAAGGTAAGTATGGTACACCACAAGGGGAGCAGATATTTCCAATGCTATATGGTGGCAGCCTGAAGGTACTCTATTCTCCGGTTAGCGTCACAGGCGAGGTTTCCCTGCAAGGGCAGGCGGACCGGGGCGGCGTCACGGTTACCCTGGGCATGGGGGAGACCTTTGCAGAAGGTCCTTACATGGCGGTTTCGCTCGACCAGGCGGGGGCAAACCTCGATTTTGGCGGTGTGACACCGGATACTTACCCGGTCACCACCAGCCAGCCACGCTATCTAAACCTCAACACAGCGCTGGACAAGCGTGTAGTGATTTCGACTACCAAGTTGATTGCGCCGCTGCGATTGGTGAGTGGGAATGCCGTCTGGACGGATGATGTGATTGATGCTGGTGATGCCAGCCTGGTGGGTGCATCGTATGGCATGACCACAGCCGACCTCGAGCCTGGCGAAACATTGGATGCTGACCTCAACTTTGATGATGTTGTAAATATCCTTGATTTGGTGCTGGTTGCCGGCAATTACGGGCTGACTTCAGAAGCGGCGTATGCAGGTTGGTCGCCGTGATGTATGAGATAATAACTTATATGTAAATGAATCATTTATGGATGGAATGATGGGCATGAAACATGTGAAAATGACAATCAGACTCATTTCAACAGCAGCACTGCTGCTGGCATGCCTGTGGGTCAAACCTGTCCACGCCCAAACACCCACGTTGTCTGTTGATCCGGAAACGACGGTCGTTCCTGTGGGCACGGAGTTTGTGCTCGAGCTGAAGGTGACCGGCGGCGACGAGGTTAATGCCTTTGATGTGACGGTCAACTACGACTCATACCTGCTGACGTTGATCAACTGGGCGCATGGCGATTATCTCTCAAACCTGGCGTTGATGACCGTTGTCAATGAGGAAGGGGTCTTGAGGGTGGCGGCAACGCAGCTGGCGACAGAGGCAGCCTCTGGGGATGGGGTTTTGCTGCAATTGTTTTTCAGGTCCGATTTTGCCGGCGCGAACAATGTTGAGATCGTGGATGCAACCTTCGCGAATTCGCAGGGTGTGAAAACCTTTCCGGAATTGGAGAACGGCACGGTGGAGGGCATCGCGGCGCCGACCTATACGCCCACGGCGACAGCGACAGCGACTCCAACCATCACACGCACTCCCTTTCCGACCAATACCTTCACCCCCCTGCCTTCGCCGACCGAGACAGCAACCTTCCTCCCTACAGAGACGGCAACACCGGCACCAACGGCGACTGATACCCTGATGGCAGGCGCTGGCGATCTGACAGAAACCCCCTCGCCCACGGTCGAAAGTGTTGAGGACTCGGAGGCGGTGCCCACAGAAGTCGATGAAGGTGCAGTCAAGCTGACCAATGTGGCTGGTACCCCGGGCGAATGGAAACCAACAGAGAGTGCTGCACTGGAAGACGAACATCGAACGGATGAAATCGCACCGAAGCCAGAAAATCCCCAAAACTGGCTGAGCACGCTGTTGTGGGTTGTGTGGGGCATCAGCACAATAGCGCTGATATTGATGATCATTATATTAATCAAACGGAACAAGAATAAGGAAGAAAGCCTTTTGTTATGAAGTTGAATGAATTAAAGAAGTGTTTAATTGTAGTCTTACTGGTAGTGATGCTGGTGGTCGCCCCTGAAAAAGTGTATGCCCAGGTTGCTGCGCAGGTCGGTTTTTTTGAGACCTACGAGATCCAACCGGACGTGCGGGTTGAAATACCGCTGGAGGTGCGCGATGTGCAGGACCTGTATGGGATTGATGTGGAGGTCCGTTTCGACCCGGCGGTGCTGACGGTGGAAGATGCCAACCCAAATCAGGATGGCGTGCAGCCGGCGTTGGGCACCTTTTTGGATGCAGGCTTGATATTGTTTAACACCGTGGATAATGAAGCCGGCGTGATGCGCTTTGCGATGAGCCAGGTCAACCCCAGCGAGGCAAAATCTGGCGATGGGGTGGTTTTGGTGCTGTATTTCCGCGGGATTGCCGAGGGAGAGAGCGATTTGACAGTCTCGATGGTGGAACTGGCTACCCGCACGGGTGAAGGCATCGCCAGCGAAGGTGTGGATTCCAGTATTACCGTTTCAAGCGGTGCCGGAGAATCTGCAGCGACTTCGATCCCGGTGCAGGACCCGACGGGCGCGATCGAAATCCCCACCTTAGCGCCGACCGCCACACCGACTGTCACACCAGAAGCGGCCTTTACGCCCACACCGCAGCCAACCCAGATGGAAGACTCGATGGAAGGCTCAGTTGAAGATGTGGAAGGCGGGGAGGCAGAGGGAGCTGGACAAACTCAAACATATGAGGAAGCGCAAAGCGGCTTCTCGATTGTCGATTATTGGTGGGCTGTTTTACTGCTGGTTTTATTGGTGACAGGATTAACGATTTTTGTATTCAAGAGCAAGAAAACCATAGGGTGAAAGGATAGGGAGAAATGAAACTCACATCAACACTTACCAGGCTGACCGTCGCATTTATGGTGCTTTTTTCACAATTTAGCGGAGCAGTCAGTGTGTTTTCGCAAACAACGGAGGCGCACCTGTTCGTCGATCCGGCGTCGTCCACGGCCAATACCTGTGGCACGCAGACCATCGCAATTGGCGTAGAGGATGTAGTAGATCTGACCGCGTTTGAACTGCGCATTGATTTTGATCCGGACGTGGTTGAGATTACCGCGGTCGAGAATGGCGGTTTTCTGGTCGCCCCGGGTGAAGATGCATTTTATTCGCCAACCAATAATGACGGCGATTGGAATACGGATGGGTTTATTCAATTTGGCATGGCGCAGCAAGGGGAAGGCACGGGAGACCCCACACCGGTTTCTGGTGCAGGGGACCTGATCACCATAACGCTTAAAGCACTTGCGCCGAATTCATCGGTAGACTTCGAAATTGACCCGGCACTTTCTATGCTGGTCGATTGGCCGGATGCCTTTGAGATCCCCTTTACTGTGACAAATGGAACCGTGGCCACAGAATCCTGTGCGCCGACGGATATTGCACTTTCAAATAATGCCGTTTTGGAATTTCAGCCCATAGGGACGACGGTTGGTACCCTGACCACTACCGACCCCGATGCGGTTGATACGACCTTTACTTATTCCCTGGTGGATACGACTACTTATCCCGACAATGCTGCTTTTTCGATCACGGGTGATCAACTGCTCACCGCAGCAATCTTCGAGTATGATGTCAAGAACACCTACACCATCAAGGTGCGCACCACAGACCCCTGGGGTGAAACCTATGATGAAGTCTTTACGATTAATGTGACCTGGGTGCCGATTGCCTCGGCTGATTCTTATCAAATCAAAGAAAATGGTTCATTAGTACTAACTGCACCCGGGGTTTTAGGGAATGATTATGCACCCGCAGATTATGTCTCATCATTGACTGCGCAACTTGTCACCGGGTTGACACTTGGCACTGGCACATTGGCGTTAAGTGCTGATGGGTCATTGGTGTATGTTCCCCCGGAGGACTGGACGGGCACGGCAAGTTTCACCTATCGTGCTTGTGCATCTGGCCTTTGTTCTGAGCCAGTCATTGTATCCATCGAGGTCCGGCAGGTGCCGGTGGCTGTCAATGACAGTTATTCAACCTATGTGGATCAGCCCCTCACAATTACAGCACCTGGCGTCCTGTCCAATGACCTGCTGGGCGAAGATCCATCCCTGACGGCAGCGTTGGTCACTGGTGTGGACCCCCTTAAAGGATCAGTCACGCTCAATGCGGATGGTAGTTTCACCTTCACGCCTGCTGCAAGTTTTATCGGGCAGGCGTCTTTCACCTATCGCGCCTGTGATACGGTCTTTTGTTCGGCAGCGGCGACGGTGACGATCACCGTGGTGGATGTACCTGTTGCGAATGATGACAGTTATGTCACACCCCAGGATGAAACGCTGACGATTGCAGCCCCTGGTGTGTTATCGAACGATTCTGGCCCGACAGGCGAAACATTGATCGCCGTTTTAGAGACCGAACTGACCCCTGGTACGGGCAGCCTGACCTTAGGGAGCAATGGTTCCCTGACCTATATCCCACCAGCCGGTTGGACGGGCTCCACAAGTTTTACTTACAAGGCTTGCTATGACAGTGTTTGTTCTGTACCTGCTACGGTGACGATCGAAGTCAAAGAAGTGCCGGTGGCGGTTGCTGATTCTTACGAGGTGCCTGAAAATGGTTCCCTGAGCATTGCCACACCCGGCGTGTTGGGGAATGATACTGCCCCAACGGGTGTGACTTTAACGGCTGTACTGGTGAGCGATATTCTGACAGATGAAGGTACGTTGGTCTTGAATGCAGATGGCTCATTTGATTACACGCCGCCTGCTGATTGGACAGGCTCGACCAGTTTCACCTACAAGGCTTGCTATGACGGGATCTGTTCTGATCCGGTGACAGTAACCCTGGAAGTCAAGCAGGTGCCAGTGGCAACAGTGGATGATTATGAGATGGCGAAAAACACCACACTGACCGTCAGTGCACCGGGCGTTTTGGGGAATGATACCGGTGGTGTGGGTGCCACCCTGACAGCAGAGATGGTCAGTGATGTGGCTTCAGGCACTTTAGTGCTTAATGCCAATGGCAGTTTCACTTATACCCCGACCACAGATTGGACGGGAACGGATAGCTTCACATATAAAGCTTGCGACGGGACGATTTGCTCCACGCCGGTCACTGTGACGATTGTGGTCAAAGCCGTACCTGAGCCCGTGAATGATTCTTATCTGACGGTCATCAATCAGGCGCTTGTTGTGGATGCAGCCAGCGGCGTTTTAGCTAATGACACTGCCCCAGTAGATGCCAGCGCTGTTTTGGTGGATAATGTTCCATTAGCGGCAGGCACATTGATCTTCAATGCTGATGGGAGCTTCACCTATACCCCGGCGACGGATTGGATCGGCACAACCAGCTTTACTTATAAGGTTTGTGACGGCACCATTTGTTCGACGGCCGCGATGGTGACGATCCAGGTCAAAGATATCCCTGTGGCTGTAGATGATGATTATGAGACGCTGATCAACCAGACGCTGACGGTCACGGCGCCTGGTGTATTAGGCAATGACCTTGCCCCAACCGGCGTCGTTTTGACGGCCACCCTTATAACAGATGTTCCGGTGGATGATGGCGCACTGACTTTCAACTCGGATGGCAGTTTAAGTTTTGTGCCAACAACCGATTGGACCGGGACGACCAGCTTTACCTATCAAGCCTGTGATGGCACCGTTTGCTCCAACACGGGTACGGTGACCATCGAGGTTAAGGGCATCCCGGTTGCAGTCGATGATAATTATGACTTGCCGGTCAACGGTGTATTGAATATTTCGGCTCCGGGTGTATTGGGGAATGATACCGGACCTAGCGGCGTAACCTTGACTTCGGAATTAGTGAGTGACATCCCGACAGGCGAAGGTACCCTGGCATTGGATTCAGATGGTTCATTTATTTACCTCCCGCCGTCAGGCTGGATTGGCAGCACGGGCTTTACCTACAGGGCTTGTTATGACGGCATTTGCTCTGACCCAGCGACGGTAACAATAGATGTTAAACAGGTGCCGGTCGCGCTAGATGATGCTTATGAACTGCCAGAAGATGGCTCACTGACCGTTGGTGTGCTCGACGGCGTGCTGGCGAATGATACTGCTGGCGCTGGTGCAACACTTACAGCAGTATTGGTGAGCGATATTCCCACTGTTGAAGGGTCACTGACTCTGAACCCGGATGGTTCTTTCACTTATAACCCGCCGTCAGGCTGGACAGGCATAACCAACTTCACCTACCAGGCTTGTGATGGATCGGTTTGTTCTGCTGCCGCAACGGTGACAATTGAGGTTAAAGAAGTCCCGGTCGCCGTGGCCGATGCTTACGAGACGCCGATTAACGTCACGTTGAGTGAGAGCGCCCCGGGTGTGCTGGGGAACGATACAGCGCCTGACGGTGTTACACTGACCGCATCTTTGGTGGACGATGTGCCTGGGACGGATGGCACGTTGACGCTGAATGCGGATGGAAGTTTTGACTTTACGCCGGCGACGGACTTTGTCGGTGAAACGACCTTTACTTATCAGGCTTGTGATGGGACGGTATGTTCCGCGCCGGCAACGGTGACGATTGCAGTCAAGGTTGTACCCACAGCCGTGGCGGATAGTTTTGAAACGCCGGTCAACGTCACATTGAATGAGCCGGCACCAGGTGTATTGGAAAATGACACAGCGCCAACGGGTGTGATTCTCACGGCTGTTCTGGTGGACGATATCCCCACAGGCGAAGGAGATCTGACTCTCAATGCGGATGGCAGCTTAGCTTACATACCGCCGACCGATTGGGTTGGCTCGACATCCTTTACTTATAAAGCCTGTGACGGCACGGTCTGTTCTGCGCCTGTGACGGTAACCATCGATGTTAAGGATGTTGCGGTTGCGGTCGATGATGGTTACGAGACCCCGGTCAATGTCACGCTCAATGAGAGCGCTCCGGGTGTTCTTGAGAACGATACCGCACCTGTTGGTGCCACATTGACGGCGGTTCTGGTGGATGATGTCCCAATAGGTGAAGGATCATTGACCTTGAATTCGGACGGTAGTTTTGAGTTTGTACCTACCACGGGTTGGTCTGGCAGCACAACCTTTACTTATAAAGCCTGTGATGGCACGGTGTGTTCAGCCCCCGCGACGGTCACGATTGAAGTGAAGGTTGTTCCAACGGCTGTGGCAGATGACTATGAGACTCCGGTTAATGTCACATTGAATGTGACTGCCCCGGGTGTTTTAACAAATGACCTCGCGCCGGTTGGTGTATCACTGACAGCCGAATTGGTGAGTGACTTACCGACAGGCGAAGGCACGCTGACCTTCAACGCTGACGGCAGTTTTGATTACACACCGCCGACGGATTGGGTTGATTCAACGGCATTTACCTATAAAACCTGTGATGGTACGGTTTGTTCTGATCCGGTTACGGTGACCATAGAAGTTAAAGAAGTGCCGGTTGCCGTTGCAGATTCTTATGAATTGCCAGAAGATGGATCATTGGTCGTAAACGCGGCTGAAGGCGTGTTAGCCAACGATACGGCGGCAGTTGGCGTTACCCTGACGGCAGTTTTAGCAAGTGATATTCCTGACGGTGAAGGCAGCCTGACACTCAATTCCGACGGCTCGTTTAGCTACACCCCGCCTGCGGGTTGGTCTGGCACGACCAGTTTCACCTACCAGGCTTGTGATGGGACGGTATGCTCTGCGCCGGTCACAGTGACGATTGTAGTAAAAGAAGTGCCTGTGGCTGTCAATGATGCCTATGATACACCCATTAATGTGGTCCTCAATGTTGCTGCGCCCGGCGTGTTGACAAATGATACCGCACCGATTGGCGTCAGCCTGACGGCTGAACTGGTGACGGATATCCCGCCGGCACAAGGGGCGTTGACCTTCAATGCGGATGGCAGTTTCTCTTATACACCGCTGGTCGGGTGGACAGGGACAACCTCTTTCACCTATCGGACTTGTGACGGCACAGTCTGTTCTGAGCCAGCCACAGTGAGCATTTCTGTTAAACAGGTACCGGTTGCCGCTGATGATGACTATGAAGTAGCGGAAAACAGCACATTAACAGTGCTCCCAGCCGAAGGCGTGTTGATCAATGACAGTGGCGCTGTTGGAGCGACATTAACCGCCGCTTTGGTAACCGATATTCCCAGTGGTGAAGGCAGTCTGACTCTCAATGCGGATGGCGGTTTTATATATACGCCACCTACAGGCTTCACAGGAACGACCAGCTTTTCTTATAAGGCTTGTGATGGCACGGTATGTTCTGCGCCGGCTACGGTCACGATTGTCGTCAAAGAAGTGCCTTTGGCGACGGATGATGACTATTTCACGCCTGAAAATACGGTGCTGAACGTGGCAGCCGCAGGTGTGCTGGCAAATGACACGGGTCCGGCTGGCGTCACACTGGCAGCTGTGCTTGTGGATGACATCCCAACAGGCGAAGGGTCGTTGACCTTGAATGCTAACGGTAGTTTTGATTACACGCCGCCAACGGATTGGGTCGGTACAACCACCTTCACTTATAAGGCATGTTATGAAACAGTATATTGCTCTACAGTAGCAACAGTGACCATTGATGTTTTGGGCCCACCCGAAGTGGTTGATGATGAATATGTGATGTTGATGAACAAGACGCTTGATGTGGCAGCGCCTGGTGTGTTAGGTAATGATTCTGGTCCGATTGGGGAAACATTGCTCGCTGATCTAGTGACCGATGTGCCAACGGGCGAAGGTGATCTCACCTTACGCACGGATGGTAGCTTTGAATACACACCGCCAGAGGATTGGTTTGGTACGACGAGCTTCAGCTATCGTGCCTGCTATGATCTGATTTGTTCGGATTTAGCGACAGTGACGATTACGGTACTTGAATCGCCGTGTCTCATTGTAGAACCCTGGAGCATCGATCACACGATGGTGCCGAATGACACGGATACTTTGGAGCTGACGGTGACTAATACCTGCTCACAAGCTGTTGATTTTGAAGTCTTGGAGAAACGCACTGTTAGCCGCCAAGGTTTTGAGGCTGGCGTGATGCCGCCTCCAGGCGGGTGGGAGAAGGTTCATGATGGCGCAACAGCCAACCAATGGACCGTCGTGCATAAAGATTCTTATCCGGATTACGTAGACGATGGCAATTTAGCGGCATGGGTCAGATATGATGATGACAATCCTTCTGATGAGTGGCTGATCTCACCGGTATTTGACACCAGCTCATTCTCAGATCTGGTTTTGAGTTTCAGCGCTTATTCCGACACGAAATATCCTGGCGCTACCGTCAAGGTTTGGGTGCTGGATACAAATGAGGATCCCCTCACAACGGAACCCTTATGGGATTTGATCCGTGATGAAGATTGGACGGTCACCGATTACCGCAGGGTGACAGTGGACCTGAGCGAGTTTGATGGTTATGGTTCGATCCGGGTTGCCTGGCAGTATGTCGGTCAGGCTGGTCAATCTTTTGGATTAGATAACGTCGATATCAGTCGAGCCGGAGGAATGCCCTGGCTTTCAGAAGCACCTCTGACAGGTTCAATCCCGGCTGGCAGCTCGCAAGATATTACCGTGACATTTAATACTACTGGTTTGTCTGTGCGTAATTACTTCGGGTCTTTATTTGTGGGCAGTGACCCACGGCCTGGTTTCGGCATCCCGGTGACCTTGCGTGTTGTCGAAGAACAGGATGAAGGCTATGGGATTTACTTCCCAATATTTGGCCACTAATCTTTGATCGAATTTAAGATCACAAAAAAGGGCTGCCTAAAAAGGCAGCCCTTAATGTTTTAATCTACAGTATTGAATCTATTTAATCATGAGATGCCATGAAGATCTCGTTCGTTCTTTTTGTTAAAACGGTTCCTAAGGCTTCACTAAATCATCTGTTGCAGTAGGCACAGGTGTCGGTGGCGGCGGTTGCGTGGGTGGCGGCTGTGTGGGTGGAGGTGGTTGGGTAGGCGCAGGGGCGCTGGTTGGCCGCTGCGTGTTGGTTGGTTGCGGGATGTAAACCGGGCGTGTCGCGGTCCGGGTGGGGGTTGTGGTGGCAGTTTCTGTCGCCGTTTGGGTGATAGTCGGTGTCAGCGTAGTGGTTGAGCTTGCTGTCAGCGTTGGAGATGGGGTTGTGGTATCAGGGAGGGGTGTGTGCGTCGCTGTGCTGGTCGGCACCAATGTCGAAGTATAAGTTTGCGTGGGCGGGAGGGTTGCTGTGGCAGTCGGTCTTGTAAAGAGCGCCTGGATCCTGTCGCCAAGATTAAAACCTGCGCGTGCGCTGATTGTGCTAATGCCCCAAAATAAAAGAGATGCTCCGATGATCGCAATGATCACCCAGAACCATTTGCTCTGGAAATACCGTTTTATTCCTGGCGCGTAACCACGCAAGGATTTGGGGAATCCATCGATCCAGCCGTTGATAAACCCTGGGCAATCCACATGGGCTTGCTGCATACAGGTGCTGCGCTGATAATCCATCGAAACGCGCACGGGTTTCTTAAGAATATGGCAGGCATGCTCCTGATTTGGAAAGAGAGCTGTTGTTCTTGGGTCATCAATTAATCCAAGAAAGGGACAGGTATTTGATTCTGCTGCTTCGTGTGTGTCGGTCATATTTTTTCACTTATACTCATGTACTGCTAAGAAAGAATTTTCCCTAACGGTTGTTAATCCGACCTTTCCGTCAATTATACTATCAACTCCATAAAAATTGGTTAAATGTTAAAATTCGATAACCAAGTAAGCGTCTGATCATTAACTTCATCTAATAATCTGCAATAATGTTGCCAAAACGGCCAATAATGGTAATGGATGTAGATCTGATTGATCAAGAAAGGGTGTGCATATATCATACCGCAACTATTCCCTTTTGTCTTTTTATATGCTATACTAATTCCGCTGTCAACTCGAGTTGACAGCATCATTTCACACGCTTCCGGATTTGTTCTGCGTGCCCATATAATGGGTTAGGGACAAGCCAGAAGGAAGCGGAGGACTAAAACGCAAAGGAGTTTTAAATGTCACCTACTGTCACAATGAAGGCGCTCCTCGAGAGCGGCGTCCATTTTGGTCATCGCACCAATAAATGGAATCCCAAGATGCGTTCCTACATCTTTACAGAACGCAATGGCATCCATATCATTGACCTGCAGCAAACTGTTCAATTACTGGATGAAGCATATGGATTTGTACGGGAAAAAGTTTCCCAGGGCGGCACCGTGCTGTTTGTTGGCACCAAGCGCCAGGCACAAGATACGATCCGCGAAGAGGCGGAGCGCTGCGGTATGCCCTATGTCAACGAACGTTGGCTGGGCGGCACGATCACGAACTGGTTTACCATTCAAAAACGGATCTTTGAGCTTGAGCGACTGGAACGTATGCGCGACAGCGGCCAGATTGATCTGCTGACGAAAAAAGAAGGCTTGATGATCGAGCGCGAAATCGAACGGCTTGACACACGCCTACACGGTATCCGCACGATGAAACGCCTGCCTGATATTCTTTTCGTTGTTGATGTAATGCGCGAAGAAACCGCAGTGCACGAAGCAAACCTGAATGAGATCCCCGTGATTGCCATGGTGGACACCAACTGCGACCCCAAGAATGTGGATTATGTGATCCCTTCTAATGATGATGCGATCCGCGCCATCAAATTGCTGGTTGGCAAGATGGCGGATGCGGTTATGGAAGGCCGCGCCATTCGCAGTAAAGAAGATGAAGATGAAGAGATGATGGCCGCCCCAATGCCCGAAGAAGTATCTCGCTTCATCGAAGATGATGATGAGTTGGAAGACGAAGAATTGCTTGGCGAATCGACCCTCAAGCACCTCGGGTCCTCTCAGAAACCCAAACTCAAGAAACGTCAACTTGAGGAAGAAGACGAAGAAGATCTCGAGCTGGATGTGGAAGAAGACGAAGAAGAGGTTGATGAGGATTCTGCCGAAAGCGACGTTGACGAAGACTGAACAACACAGCACTTGAATTTAGATAGGAAATTAAGAGATTATGGAAATAACGACTGGAATGATTAAGGAACTACGAGATGCTACCGGTGTTGGCATTCTCGAGTGCCGTGCAGCGCTGCGCGAGGCTGACGGCGATTTTGAGCGAGCAAGCGATATCTTGCGAGAGAAAGGCCTTGCTAAAGCTGCTAAACGAGCCAATCGCGAAGCCTCAGAAGGCGTGATTGAAGTTTATACCCACGGCGAAGGCCGGATGGCGGTCATGGTTGAAGTCAACTGCGAGACAGACTTTGTTGGTCGTTCACCCGAATTTTTAGAGCTTGCTCATGAGTTGGCGCTGCAAATTGCAGCTGCTAACCCGCTTTATCTCAAAGAAGAAGATATTCCCCAGGCAGCATTGGATCGTGAGAAAGACATTGCGATCGCCCGTGCAAAGGATGAAGGAAAGCCTGAAAAGGTTATTCCTATGATTGTGGAAGGTTACCTGAAGAAATATAAAGAACAGACGGTTTTACTCAACCAACCCTACATTCGGGAAGGCAGCATGACCATCCAGGATCTGATCAACGAACAGGTGATCAAACTGGGAGAGAAGGTTGTCGTCCGGCGGTTTGTCCGCTGGGAACTGGGCGCTGAATCTGGCGTTGCAGAAGAAAATCAGGAAGCATAATTTTACAAGGCCAGCCAAAAGGTTGGCCTTATTTTTAGGTAATAAGCTTTACGTTCAAATCATGAGCAGCCTTACCCTGGAGGTTAAATGGAACTAAATTCAAATGGGTTAATTTTTAAGCGGATTTTGCTCAAATTGAGTGGTGAAGCCCTGGCGAGTGACAGCGGTTTTGGGATTGACCCAAACAAAGCCACGCATATTGCGGAGCGCGTCAAGAAAGTTCACGAAATGGGCGTGGATATTGCCATTGTGATTGGGGCTGGCAACCTGTGGCGCGGGCAAAGCGGCAAACATGCCGGCATGGACCGCGCAACTGCGGACTACATGGGTATGTTGGCAACGGTAATGAACGCGCTTGCGCTGATGGATGCTTTCGAACGCATTGATGTGGTCACCCGGGTTCAATCTGCGATTGAAATGCGTTCGGTTGCAGAGCCATATATCCGGCGCAGGGCCATCCGGCACCTCGAAAAAGGGCGTGTGGTCATCTTTGGCGGCGGCACCGGTAACCCATACTTCTCAACAGATACAGCCGCTGCCCTGCGCGCCATGGAAATTGATGCCGATGTTCTGATCAAAGCCACGAAAGTCGATGGCGTTTATGATAAGGACCCCAATCAATATCCTGATGCTCAGAAATTTGACTTTTTGTCTTATATCGACACTCTCAATCGCCGTCTGCAAGTGATGGACAGTACGGCTGTTTCACTTTGTATGGAAAATAAACTGCCAATCCTTGTGTTGAACCTGTGGGATGAGGAAGCCCTGCCCAAGGCGCTCATGGGAGAAAACGTCGGCACGCTGGTCAGGGAGGAAGAAAATTAGCCCTGGCTTTGTGTGGCAGGACTTGACCCGACAGGCTTAATAGAATAGAATTTATTCGCCTTAATGCCCTCGTAGCTTAATGGATAGAGCAACTGCTTGCGGAGTAGTAGGTTGCGCGTTCGAGTCGCGCCGAGGGTATTTTTTTATTTAAACGAAGGTGTGTGGTGGGGGTTTCATCTAATTTTGCCTATAGCAAGCTTATTCATGCCAATCCCATCAATGTGATATCATCAATTAGCGGATGTTATTTAATACTGAAAACGTGTTTTGGAACATATGACATCGAGTACAATCCGTATTCCAGTATTATGACTTAAAATTACCCAGAATCTTATGAATCAAATAAACGATTCAAAATTATCAAAAAATGACCTGGCTGCACCCATAATCCTGTTGGTGCTGGTTTTCCTCGCGCATGGTTTACTGATCCCGTCACTGGGTTATTATTGGGACGATTGGCCATATGCCTGGATCAACCATATGTATGGCCCTTCAGGCTACCCCGAGTTTGTCGCTTTGGACCGACCGTATTCTGCCTGGATATTTATGGGGTTGACCACCGTTTTGGGGGAGCAGCCTCTTGGTTATCACATCACCAGTGTGGCGCTGTTTTGGTTGTGTGCGGTGCTTTTCTGGTGGGTGCTCAGGTCGTTGTGGCCGCAACATAAAAAAGAAGCTTTATGGGCAGCCATGCTGTTTGTGGTTTACCCTGGGTTTTTAGGCCATCCGCAGGCGATTATCTACAATCACCACTTTACGGCCATGGCCTTATATCTATTGTCGTTCATTGGGATGATCAAAGCCATACAGGCAAAGGAATCACACAAACCCTTTATGCAGATGGTGTTCTGGCATGTACCAGCGATCGCTGCACTGTTCATCAGTCAGTTCTCGATCGAATATTTCTTGGGATGGGAAGCCGTCCGCCTGGGGATTGCCTTCCTTGTAACGCGCGCTCAACGGTTGAATTGGCGTGCCAGGGTAAAAAACAGTGTTTTTCATGCGCTGCCTTATTGGCTGACAAGCCTGGTTTTTGTGACCTGGCGGGTTTTTATTTTTCAGTTCCCCACCTATCAGCCGGTTGGTTCTAGTCGAGCGGGTTTTGTATTACACGAATGGTTGTTGAGTGTCCTTAACCAATTCATGCAGGCTGTCTTTGTCGCCTGGAAGCGTGCCTTCCCCCAGCTTACAAGCGGTGAGTTTGGGATGCCGTTCTGGCTGGGTTATCTTGCTCTGATTTTCTTCACCAGCATAATAGTTTTCATCGTTCTTGGTATTTATAATAGAATCTCTACCTCCGCAAATGGAGAATACAGCCTTCCAGAAGTTGATTTTGGCAAATCCGCATTATTGCTCTCAACATTGGGAATTATTTTTGCTGGTTGGCCTTTTTGGTTGACCGATCTGACAATCAATATCCGCTCGCCTTTCGACAGTCGTTTCACGATGGCTTTCATTCCCTGGGTAGCATTGCTGTTGACGGCTATTTTCCATTGGGTCTCGAAAGCGCGGGTGTGCTGGTTGAGGGCAATCAGTCTGGTATTGCTGGCGTTTATGATTGGCGGTTCGACGGGTTATCATCTTTGGAATGCCAATTATTACCGTCATGAGTGGCGCATTACCCAGCGTTATTTTCAGCAAATGGTGCACCGCATCCCGGATCTGGAACCCGGGACAGATTTGGTGATCAATGACTTGCGTGCCCTCAGCCTTTACCAGGATGATTCGCTGACGGCTATCCTCAATTGGACCTATGCACCGGATAAGAAATCACAAAACATCGATTACATGGTGCATTATCTGAGCGTGCGCCTTGGTTATGAGATCCCGGCATTGGTGCCTGGTTTACCGATTAACCATACCTTGCGGTCACTGCAATTTACCGGCTCTACAGACCAGATGATTGTGGTTTACTATCAACCGCCGGGTTGTTTGCGGGTATTGGATGGCAGTCGGGGATACCTGATCCCTGAAGACTTCCCGGACCCGATGCGTCCTGCCTTGGCGCTTTCTGACCTTTCACTGATCAAAACGGATACCGATGAACATGCGACACCGCCGCTGCACCTTTTTGACGAAGCTGGGACGGAGACCTGGTGCCAGTATTTTGAAGAAGCAGACCTAGCTGCCCAGCGCGGCGATTGGGTCCGAGTTGCTGAATTAGGTGATGTAGCTTTCGAGCTGCCGGATCAGACCAACGAGGTCACCGAGTTGTTTGTGTTCATAGAGGGATATTTACGGGCTAACCGCTTGGATCAGGCTTGGGCAGTAAGCCAATATCTACAAGAACGGGGCGGGACAAGGTATGATGATGCGGTCTGCAACCTGTGGCGTGCTGTTGAGGCAGATGCTGCAGGAGGTTTAGATCCAGGGTTTAATTTAGAGATGGTTTATGCGACGTTCTGCACAACAGAGTGATATCTTTGCAGGCTGGATTATTGTTTTGTGATGGTTGCAGCGAGTTGGTGGCGAAATGCTAAAATTGGCTCATGGTTAATAAAATTAGTTTATTGGTTTTGATTACCATACTGTTTTCTGCCTGCACCACGGTGGGTCCGGCAGGCTCTGCCCCTGTGGCTTTAACTCAAACCGAGATGATTGGTCTCCCTACTCAAATGGTGCCCGAGCACACAGCCACACCTTTGCCCACACCCACGCCTACCCCTGGACCGACTATCACCCCAGCACCTGCAACCTACTATTATTTTGAACCTGGAATCAACCCCCTGACGGGATTGCCTGCACCAACCCCGGCTTTACTCAACCGCCGTCCGGTGATGGTTAAGGTCTCTAATTGGCCCCGGGAGGGACGCCCTCACGCCGGGCTGACTCAGGCGGATGTTGTTTTTGAGTATTTCATTGGCCACCAAATGAACCGTTTTTTGGCAGTTTATTACAGTCAGGATGCAGAGGTGATTGGTCCGCTACGCTCTGGACGCCTGGTGGATGCACAACTTGTCAACCTGTATCAAGGGATTCTGGGTTATGGCAGCGCCGATCCCCAGGTGGATGAAGTGCTGGTTGAGAAATTAGGCGATCGAGCTTTGTCTTTTGGAATCGTTCCGTGCCCGGCGATGTGCGGTGAATCAACCCATTCCGCAACGGGTGTCTTTGCTAACTCAGGTGCCCTCACACAATATGCCCTGAATAACGGGGTTGACCCACTCACACCGGATTTGCGCGGGATGTTTTTTCAAGCTAACCCGCCAGCAGGCGATGCCAGCGGGGCGTCGCTTCGTGTGGAATATGCTAATTTCAGCATTATGGAATGGGCTTATGACGGGGAAGGCGGGGAGTATAACCTGTGGATGGAAGCGGATACGGAAGAAGGCTTGCAGCTTGCGCCAATCACAGACCGGAATAATGACCAACCAGTCACATTCGAGAACCTGATTGTGATGTATGCCGAGTATGTAGAATATGCCCCGAGCCTGCACGACATTAAAATTCAGGATGTCGTTGATTATCAGCCTGCTTTGCTCTTTCGTGATGGTGTGGTGGTTTATGGCACCTGGCGTGTGCCCGAACCTGATCGACCGATCATTTTTGAAACGCCTGAGGGTGAACCGCTGCCGCTCAAACCTGGCAACACCTGGATTGTGATTGTGGGCTTAAGTTCGCGCACATTTCAGCCTGTTGGCGGTCATTGGCAAGTCAATTTTGATCTGCCATAAGAACTTCACGATAAAGCTGAGAAGAAGTAATCACCCCGTTAGAAGGATTCGTTATTCGCCTTAAACCCCAAATGACTAAAACAACTGCACAATAAAGTATCCCAGCATGGCCGCCCAAATCCATGTGTCGATGCGGTCAAGGATCCCGCCATGCCCCGGGATGATATTCCCTGTGTCTTTGACATCGGCAGCACGCTTGAACAGGCTGATCAGCAGGTCACCTACCGGCGTAAGAATGGAGAGCACGAAACCCATCAGCGCACCTTGCCATAAGGGTGTTTCAGCCGGCAGCCAGCCCACAAAACACCATAACAAAATCAGGAGCAACCCGCTTAAGGTGCCCGTGATCACAGCGCCGTAGATGCCTGCCCAGGTTTTACCCGGGCTGAGGTGCGGTGCCAGCTTGCGCTTGCCCAGCCAACGCCCGATGAAGTAAGCACCGCTGTCCGCCAGCCAGGTGGCGGGTAGGGCTGTCAACATCCAACCCAGACCATTTGGCTGTTCACGCAGGGTGATCAAGAATCCGCCGACCCACCCGATGTAAAAAATGCCCGCAAAGCTGATTGTAAAGAGCAGTGCCGCGTTCTTTTTTCCATGTTCATACTGGATGAAAGCAGAAATGGCTGTCATCAAAATAACCCCCAGCAGCACCCATTCAGAGGCAGGCTGACCAAAGAACAACCGAGGTAAAAGCATCAAAAAGATGCCAGCCAGCATAACAGCCAGCGGTGGTTTGTGGCCTTGCTTAGCAAATAATCGAGTGAACTCCACCGCCGCCAATAACAAAATCAGCGTGATGAACCCTTTGAAGGTCCATCCGCCAATATAGATCAGGAATAAAACAAGCGGCACGAAGATCACGGCCGCTTTCACTCTTTGAGATAACATTTTTAACTCGGGTTCATTCTTCTTCAAGCCCGCCAAACCGGCGTTCTCGAGTATTGTATTCTTTGATAGCTTGAACCAGGTGTTCTTCGCTGAAATCCGGCCAATATACTTTGGGAAATGCCCATTCGGAATACACTGTCTGCCATGTGAGGAAGTTGCTGGTGCGCAGCTCGCCGGAGGTGCGGATGACGAGGTCGGGGTCAGGGATACCCCGGGTGAACATATACTGGCTCACAAGTTCTGCGTCCACATCCTCGGGATTTATCTTATCCCTGAGCATGCCTTTGATGGCGTGCACGATTTCATCCCGGCCGCCGTAATTAAAGGCAAGCACGATTGTGATGCGTTTGTTTCCCCGGGTCAGCTCGATGGCTTGTCGTACTTTTTTCTGGAGGGTTTTTGATAGTCCATCCAGATGACCGATGTGCATCAGCCTTGCGCCTTCTTTATTCAGTTCGTCCATTTCACGGTCGATCACTTCTGAAAGGATGCGCATCAAGCCTTCGACCTCTGCCCGTGGACGGGACCAGTTCTCTGTAGAAAAAGCGTAGAGCGTCAGGTATTCGATCCCCAATTTGGCACTGGCGCGGATGATCGTGCGCAGGTTCTCTGTACCTGCGCGGTGGCCTGCCACCCTGGGCAGTCCGCGTGCTTTTGCCCAGCGGCCGTTGCCATCCATGATGATAGCGACATGGCGGGGGATGTGCTGCAGTTCCTGAGGGGAATCTTCCTGGGTCATCGTGGCTTACACTTCCATAATTTCTTTTTCTTTACGTTCACCGATCTCATCAACTTTATCGATCATCTTATCAGTTAATTCTTGCAGGTCTTTTTCACCCCGCTCCTGGTCATCTTCAGAGATTAAACCCTCTTTTTCGAAATCGCGCAGGTCTTTGATCAGATCGCGGCGCACGTTGCGAATTCTGACGCGTGTTTCTTCCATGCGGTTGTGCACCACACGCACCAATTCGTGCCGCCGTTCTTCAGTGAGTTGGGGTATGGTGAGGCGGATGACCTTACCGTCGTTATTGGGGGTCAACCCTAAATCAGAAGCCATGATAGCCCGTTCGATATCCTTGAGTGTCGCCGGGTCGAAGGGGCGGATCAATAGTTGGCGCGGCTCCGGCACGCTGATCGAGGCTAACTGGATCATGGGCGTTTGCATGCCGTAATATTCCACGGGCATTCTTTCAACCAGTGAGGGTGAGGCGCGCCCGGTTCGGATGCTGGCTAAATCTTCTTCAAGTGATTCGAGGGCGGTTTGCATGCGTTCAGCTGCGTCGCGCAGGGTTTCTTTGATCATATTCATCCTCCTTAGATGTGAACTTCCTGAGGGTATTAAGCATACAGGATTTTTGATCGTGTGTCTACTTTACTTTATCTTGCAGAATGTTTTCGATTTTACTGATGAAATAGATTAGTCTCTCGCTACCAGCCAATCGATCATCGCTTGTTTTTCTTCAGCGTTGACTTCGGCGCCTTTATCAACCATTTCATCAATCACCTCAGACCACTCCGCTTCAGAATAATCTTCCTGAAAGACCCTGTCAGCAGAATGGCAGTCGCTGCATCGTTCAATGATCAGGGCTTCAACATCGTCCAGTTGCCCTTCGGCGACCGGAGTCGCTTGCGTGCAGGATGCGATCAATGCCATCAAAAACAGACCTGCCAGTGAAATTAAGATCCACCTTTTATCCATTTTGACCTCCTATAATATCATCCAGAAATTTTGATTACGGGATAATTATAATCGGAGTTGACGCATCTTTGGAATGGGAAGGATTGATCGAAAATACGCTGTAAATTTATTTTGGACAGCGCCGGCAGAAACGATGAACCACCAAAGCGATTAAGTAAACAATGCCCGAAAAGAGAATGATCGTTGCGCCGGATGTCAGGTTGAAGAAATAGGAGATGACCAACCCGCCGATGGTAAAGACCAGGCTCAGGCCGGTGGCCAGCCACATGATGTGGCGCATGTTTTTCAGGAACAGGGTGCCGATGGCTGCTGGTACTGTCAGCAGGGCGATGATCATGATCAACCCGACCACACGCATCAACATGACTACTGCTAAACCGATCAATGTGATCAGGATCAGGTAGAGCAGGTCCACGGGCAAGTTGCGCACACGGGCGAAGGTCTCATCAAAGGCTGTTGCTTGCAGCTCTTTATAGAAAACAGCAACAAGTGCAATTACCAGGATGTCCACACCCAGCATGAGCCACAAATCGGTCTTGGTGACTGCTAAAATACTTCCAAACAGGTAGCTCATCAGGTCGGCCTTATAACCTGGAGTCATATCCGCAAAGATGATACCGATGGCCATACCAATTGCCCACATCACGCCGATCAATGTGTCCTGCCGCTGGCGGGTCTGACGCTGGATGTAACCCATTAAAAACGAAGCCAGCAGGCTGAAGGTGACAGCACCAAGAATGGGGTTGACACCCAGGTAAAAAGCCAGGCCGACGCCGCCATAGGCGGTATGTGCCACACCGCCGGAGATGAACACCATGCGCTTGAGCACGACCAGGGTGCCGATCACGCCGGCTGCCAGGCTGACCAATACAGCGGCAATCAACGCATTCTGCATAAAACCGTAGCTAAGCAATCCAGCCATTAGCGCCCCTCCTTGTGCTCGGCCAGCACGCGATGTGGCAGACCGTGTGCAATCAGCTCGACCGGGCAGCGATAAGTCGCCTGCAACATTTCTTTTGTGATTTCCTTTTTGCCGTGGTAGTGCAGGTCCCGGTTCAGGCAGGCAACGGATTTGACATAGCTGGAAATCACATTCAAGTCGTGCGAGACCAGCAGTATCGTGACCCCGCGTTGATTAATCCTGTGCAGAAGGTCATAAATCTTCGTTCTTGAATCATAATCCACGCTGATGGTGGGTTCATCCAGCAATAACAACTCTGGCTCAGTTGCCAGGGCACGGGCGATGTATACTCGCTGGCGCTGCCCGCCGGAGAGCTCTCGCAGGGCACGATCTTTATGCTCCAGTAAGTCCACCCAGGCTAATTTCTCCTGGACAATGTCGCCATCCTCTTTGGTGAAGGATTGAAAGAGCCGCTTACCGCTCAGGCGGCCCATTTTAACCACTTCCTCAACAGTGATGGGGAAATCGTGGTCAAAGACGGTGAATTGTGGAACGTAACCTATATGCCGTCGGCCTTCCTGGGGTGTCTGCCCCATCACACGGATGGTGCCGGATTGTGGTGCCAATAAACCGAGCACAACCTTCAACAGCGTGGTCTTTCCGCCGCCATTGGGTCCGATCAGGCCGATAAAGTCGTTTGGGTTGATGGTTAGGTTGATATTACTCAGGACAATATCGTGGTTATAACCTGCATTGAGCTGGTTGATCTCTACCAGGTGGTTATTTTTGTGATTGTGGTCTAACATGTTTCTCTCGTTTCGATAATGCGTTAGTCACAAGCCGCCTCAGGGTTGTAAGGCGTTTGCGAATGCCTGAGCAGCTGAATCCAGGTTGGCCAGCCAGTCTCGGGCTAAGGGGTCAACAACCGCAATAGCAGCGCCTATCTCGTCGGCGATCGCTTCAGCATCGGCTGTGCTGAAATTGGGTTGGATGAAAATCGCTGAGATTTTTTCTTCTTTGGCGAGATCAACCAGGTCTGCCAATTCTCTGGGGCTTGGGTCTTGCCCGCCCACCTGAACCGAAATTTGTTCTAAATTATATTGATCTGCAAAATAACCCCAAGCAGGGTGGAAAACCATGAACTTGCGTTGTTCCAAGCCGGAGAGCGTCGTTTGGATGTTGGCGTCCAGGGCATCAATATCGTCGATCAGCGAGGTGTAATTTGACGTAAACGTGTCCGCCCTGTCAGGCGCAAGTTCGGTGAGTGCATTGAGGATGTTTTGGGCGATGATTTTTCCATTCTTGGGTGCCAGCCAAACATGCGGGTCAAGGTTTTCCTCTGGGCTTGCTTCATCGTGATCCTCCTCTTCCTCACCGTGAGCATGGGCTTCAGTGGTTGGGATACGTTGAATGCCTTCTGCTGCATCTACGATTAGTAAATTTGGGTTGATGTCCTCGAAACGGGACAGCCAGTTATCCTCGTATTCGACACCGATGCTGAAAAACACATTGGCTTCGCTGAGAGCCTTCATCTGTTCCGGGTTCGGTTCATAGGTGTGCGCCTCCTCACCAGGGCCGACCATGATATTCACCTCAACGGCATCACCGCCGATGCGTTCCACAAAATAGGCTTGGGGGAGGATGCTGACAGTCACCAGCAGCGGTGAGTATGCGTTTTGTTCTGCCTGTGAAACCGATGGTTGGCAGGCGGCCGTCAAGAGCATTATCGTAAAAAGGAGGATTAAAAAATTGAGTTTATGCTTCATGATTTTTCCCCTTCTGGCAGTCCGGGCAGACTCCCTGAAGCTGCAGCAGGTGGCTCTCGATCTTAAATTTTGTATCTCGCTCAATCCGGTCCAATAATTTCTTGATATCATCCGCGCCACTGAATTCCAGGGCTCGCCCGCATTTTTGACAGATGATATGATGATGGTGCCCCGGGGAGGACAAGATGTAACCATGGCAACCATCTTGCCCATGGATTCGGCGGACAAGTTTGAGCTCGATCAGGAGCTCGAGTGTGCGATAGACCGTTACCAGGCTGATCTTATGCCCGGCTTCGTTGGCACGCTGCTGAATGGTTTGTGGTAACAGGGGCACGCCGGATGCTTCAAGAATTTCCATGATCACCCGGCGGGGTTGAGTAAGACGCAGGCCCTGTTGATTGAGTTTGTGTTGAATATCCATAAGAATCCTTATTGAAAAACTTTTTCAATAAGGATTATATTGGGGTTGCTCTAAAATGTCAATTATTTGAAGCGTGGAGGCAGGGTAGGAAAATTTTAACGGTTGGTGGCTCAATAAAAAAACCCCCGGCCGGCGTATACCAGGGGTGGAGGAAAATTGCTTAAGAATGATGTGTGGGGATGAACCCGCAACAAAAAAATTATATCATATTTTCAGGCACAATTTCAAGCTGAAATTGTGCCAAATACCAAAATAGTTTCATTCCGGTTCATTTTTTAAGGTATTCAGCCAGGCGGTGAAGTGCTTGGATAATTCAGGCCGATAGTCCGTATTCAGGTATTGGGCAACCGCTTCAGACAGAGTGTTAAATCGCCGGATGGTTTCCTCCAGTGCCCGCCAACTGTCAGCGGGATAAAACCGTCCGAAAACTGCCATCAAACCGATATAGGTGTCTGGGTCAGTCCATTCTTTGATGCCTGCGCCTTCTTCGGTTGTGAAATCGACCTTTCCGCGGCAAACAAGCGCATGCCAGCCCATCATCTGCAGAAGATGTTGTTTGAGCTGCCAATCATAATGTTTGACGCGCCACAAATCACCGCGCCACAGGTATTTAGCAAGCGTATGCGCAGTCATCCAAAATGATTCAAGCGTATCCTGGAACATTTCTGGTGACGGCTGGGTGAGTTTGGGGAGATCACGAATAGCCTTTGGAAGCTGGCGTCCTAGTTTATCCTTATCCACAAGCACCTGGTAACCATTTTGCAAATCAATGGGTAATTCTGCAACAAATGCCGTCAGTTTATCATTGGGATAGAGGTGAAAATTTACCCGGAGACCGCCTTCATAGATCACCTGGTGGACAAACGTATCGTCCTCCTGTTGTGTGACTGCCAACCAAACCGGTCCAAAAGCACGAGCCCAATCCCCTTGTTTAAGTTGTAGGAGTTTAGTGGTGAATAACGCCAGATTGATATCTGAATATTTATCGTGAGCACCCTTTTTTGCACGTGCGCCGAATAGGATCACAGACCGGACGTTTTGCTGGTTTTGAGCCCATTTTTTGATTGACTTGATCAGATTTTCAGCATCGGTCATTTGGGGCCTCTTTCGTGTGAAAGGTGAAAATGAGGAAGACGAGGGGTTAAATAAAAATACTCCTCGACCTGGATTCGAACCAGGAACCTAGCGGTTAACAGCCGCTTGCTCTGCCGGTTGAGCTATCGAGGAATGCGTATGCTATTATACGGAATCTGGTTCGCACTGTCAAGCAACTCACAGGCGATTTTTTTGCAGTGCTCAGCGTGTATACCTGATGTTTAAGCTGGCTATGATTGCGTGTGAACATCGTCCATGATCGACTTTGCCAGCTCATCCAGGGCTTGTATTCGATCATCTGTGATATCGCTGTTGGTTGCCCGCCAATAGGTTTCGAGCAGCTCGATTTCGCTCAGGCTGCCGGCAGTTTTGCCTTCCGGCAGACGCACACGCGCCTGCATTTGGCGGCGTTTTAACAGATGAAATTCAAATGTATCCGCAGCCAGGCTTCGGAGGGCATTCTCGTCGATCAGCGGTTCAAATTCGCCCGGGTACTCGATTACCAGGCGAACAATGGCATCTTTCATTTTCTCTGGTGAGGGCAGGGTATCTTGCAAAGTCTGATTAATGCCTTGATCGGATTCTAGTTTGGCAAATAGATCTATGAACGTGCGGATGTTTTCGAGTTGCCGCCAGGTGACCCGGGTTTCACCCTTGGCGATTTCAGCCAGGATAAAGAATTTATCGTCTTTGGCTTCACCCCAATCAACCCGCTCAATGGAACCGGGATAAATTACCGGGGGATGGCCGCCTTCATTCAGGTTTTGCGGTTTGTGGATGTGCCCGAGGGCAACATAATCCAGGCGTTTGTCTTTCACCAGGGCAGGGGGCAGCGCCAGGTCTGATCCCAGCCTCACCAGTCGCTCAGAGCCATATTCGGCACCTTCTACGGATGCATGTGCGGTAAGAATGGTGGGCAGATTGGGGTCTGCCTTGTCGAGCCAGCTTTGGACCAGTTCGGATAACAACCCGCCGAGCTTTTCATAAATTCTATCCGGTTCTGCCCCGCCGATTTCCAGGCTGGCCATCATCCCCGAACGGGAAACCCAGGGCAGCGCTATAACCTGGACCGGCAGCCCTTCAAGGTCATCAGGCGTGAGAAATTGCGGTTGATTTACGACCCACACATGGGGCACTTCCAGGGTGTCAAATTCTTGGATGGCGTGGGCGCGTCCGGTTGCAGGCGAGATGTCGTGATTGCCCGTCAGCAGCAATGTGCGGATGCCGGCACGCGACAGGCGCATGATACGTTTGCCCCATTCCCGCTGAAATGTGGGGGCTGGCGAACGGTCTTTATAGGCATCTCCGGCAAAGATCACCAGGTCAACCTGTTCATCCAATGCCGTTTGGATGATGGTGTCCAATGACTGTAAGAAATCCATCACGCGCAGGGGAAGGCCTGTTTCTGGATCGTGCCGGCCGTAATTGGCCATATCAATATGAGCATCAGCAAAGTGGAGAATTTTAATCATGTGCGTATTATAACATCGCCTGGAAGGGGCAGGCCACGGGCAAAAAAAACTGCCTGGTGAACAGGCAGTATCGGTTGGAAATGATAAACATGATAGGGTGTTGTAGTTGCCCGTAAACTCAGGGCGTGTGCTCAGCTTCAGTCTTGCGTTGTTTTTCCTGTTTTCGTTCCAGTCGTTTCCCGTCAAGCAGGGCTAACCTTCGCGCCTGGATGCCGGTATTGATCATGAAATACAAAAACAAGACGATTGCCACAAACCCGACAAGCAATGAATATAATGTGGTCGGGCCGAAAACCGGGATGTTGAAGATCGGATTGCCGATAAAGAAGATCGCTGTGTTGGCAAGAATCGCCAGTAAACGAATTTCTGTTGGGCCGAGCCGCATATTCGTAATTTGGAACACATCAGTCACATAGGTGATCAAGTAGACCATGATCGAGACCAAAAGATAACCGATTACACCCATGCAGGCCACAACCAGGTCAACATAGGGAGAGAGTCCCAGACCGATGAAGATCAGCAAGGCACTGAGGGCATCCACCCAATGGTCCACCAGGAAGCCGTAACGCGGGCGTTCGATATGTCGATAACGTGCTAAGGTACCGTCAAGGCTGTCGCCCACCCAATTGAGGATGAAGCCCAGGCTGGCGAGCCATAAAAAGGCCGGGCTGATGTGGGTCAGGATATAACTGACAAAGATCAAGATCGACGCAAGAACGCCGAGCCATGTCATGGTGTCGGGCGTGACCCAGGCAGGCATATGGGCTGCCAGCCACTTTAATGCTGGCCGCTCTAAAAACCCGAGCAGGATATCATTTTCTCTTTTGTGTTTTTCTACTTTTGGCATAAATTAACCCTTCTGTTTGTGAATGATGATTATACCCCCAAGAACTGGGGCCATACGGGATAAAACATCGCCCATTGGTGCGCATTTCGCTTGATAATGGGTTCTGCTGCATTCAATACCCGGTTGGTGTTTAGCCGGATCTCTGTGTCGAGATCTTCATGGGGTTCGATCCAGATGGGCGGTGAGCCTTCAAGCCGATACCTGCCATTGGGTTGGGATGTGGCTGCCATAATGAATACTGGTGCGTTGGCTTGTTTAGCCATGCGGATATAAAATACGGGCAGGCTGCAGGTATAGCCAAAAAATTCTGGCTGGTAATCTTCTTTTTGCTGGGTTATGACCGGACGGTCTAATCCGGTCAGAATGCTGCCGCCTTCGTTCATTCGGATACGGGCTTGCCTGAAAGTGCTGAAACTGATGGGTGTCACATTGATTCCTACGCCTTCACGGAGTTGGTTCTGCATTTTGTACGTGCCTTTGGGGTCGGGGTAAGAGAGCACCTGAATTTTGACGCCTTTCAGCGTAAGTGCATATCCCATCAGGTCAAAATTGCTGATGTGGGGGCAAACAACCACGCTGGGTTGGTTGCTATTAATCCGATCGATGGCGGCTTGCGCCTCTGGGCTGAAGTCGACCACTTCTCTGAGTTTATCGGGACGGTTGAGGAAATAAAAATAATCAAACATACATTTGGCGGCGGATCTGAAGACCTTAACAGGCATTTCGTCCAGGGCATCATCTGTAAGCGATTGCTGATGGACAACCCATTGATTGGCGCGGATGGCTTTGACCATCGGGCTCTTCTTGTTTTTGCCCAGGAATCCACCGATGAAGGAGGCTAATTTCAGTCCAAATTTTCGGGGGAGTACCTTGCCGATCAGCACAGCAAGCCGTATGAGGAAGGTTTGGGTCCAAAAATTCTGAAATGCTTTTCTTTTTACCTTGGTTTTGTTTTCCATGTTTTCCTGTGGTATCCGCTCAGGGGATGTATATTTTACTGCAAAACCGAGAATTCATCCTGCGTGTTGTAATTACGGATGTGCGCTATCAGGTTATGGGCAGTTTTTTTAGAGTTTGCTTTCCCCAGGTTGAGTGTGTAAACTATTACTATTATAAAGAATAACACTTTGGAATGCTGGCAGTTTCACTTTTTGACGAGAAATAATGCCTTCAATTGGAGAAAAGTGGCTTTCTCTGGAGGTAACGGGTGAGGGATTTTTGATCATAATTATGGACAAAAACTTTGCCGATTCAACGATAGCGGGTTATTGTGGTATATTTGCAGGCACAGAAAGCAAATCAAGCCGTCTAAAACCCTGATCGATAAAATTGCAACAAAGGTGCGAAGATGAAAATTGTTTGTATCGCAGCCTCATTCATTCCAGCCAATACAGCCAACAGCATCCAGGTCATCAAGGCAGCACACGCCCTGGCAGAATTGGGGCATGATGTGACCCTGCTTGTTCCTGGCCAGTCAAGTACGCCTTGGGACGACCTGGAGAACCATTATGGCTTGCGCACGTCCTTCCAAATTCGTTGGATTAAGGAAAATTTAGTATTTCGCCGATATGATTTTGCCTTCAAGGCACTGCGTGCAGTACGCAAAATGCAGCCGGACATGGTCTATACCTGGGTCTTACAGGCGGGTGTATTGACGCTGAGCAGTGGTTTCCCCACTATTCTGGAATTACACGATCGTGTGACCGGTAGAATCGGCCCGCACTTATTGAACTGGTTTTGGAACGCCAAAACCAAAAAACGGATTTTGACCAATACGGCTGCGCTGAGGCGTGTCTTGATGGATGAATACGGTCTGGCAGAGGATATTACTGCAATCCAGATCGCACCCAACGGGGTGGACCCTGAACGTTACGAAGATTTACCTTCGCCAGAGCAAGCCCGGAAGGAGCTGGGCTTGCCTGAGGGTTTTACGGCAGGCTATACGGGCCATTTTTATGCCGGCCGCGGGATGGAGCTGATGTTCGAATTAGCCATTGCACTGCCGCAGGTGAATTTTTTGTGGGTGGGCGGTGAGCCGGCAGATGTTGCATTGTGGCGGAACCGCCTGGAGTCACAAGGTGTCAGGAATATCAACCTAACGGGGTTTGTAGATAACGCGGTGCTGTCACAATACCAGGCGGCAGCAGATGTGCTGCTGATGCCCTACGGCACCGCCATTGCCGGGAGCGGGGGTGGTAATTCGGTAGAGATTGCCAGCCCGATGAAGATGTTTGAATATTTAGCCGCAGGCCGGCCGATCATCAGCAGTGACCTGCCTGTGATCCATGAAGTGTTGAATGAGAAGACAGCCTTATTTTGCCCGCCTGAGGATTTGGGCGCCTGGAAAGATGCGATTCTGCGGGTGCAAGAGGATTCGTGGTTGCGGGATGCGCTTGGTGAAACGGGCAAGTTGGCCGCACAGGCATACACCTGGCGTGCTCGGGCGCAAAAAGCCCTCCGCGATTTTATCTGAAACGATCCTGATATTAATATGAATGATGACGAATAAAGAGAAAACCAAGGAATTTAAGATCTGGCTGGGAATTGTCCTGGCGGTCGCTGTTTTAATGCGGGTCGTGTTGTTTATCACTTATCCCCCGGTGGCTTACAGCGACACAGCCAGTTATTGGCGCTCAGCGGATGCGATCAGGAACGGCCTGGACGCCTATGACGGCACACGTACACCCGGTTACCCGGCTTTTTTAGCGCTTTTAGGGTCTGAGAGCGCCGTTTATGGAGCCCAGCTTGTCTTAGGATTGGGGATCACCCTAATATGGTTTTGGATCGGTTGGAAAGCGAGCGGACGCCCCTTATGGGGCGGGTTGGCAGCCCTTGCGCATACCCTCAACCCGGGACAATTCTTTTTTGAAACAAACCTGTTAACCGAAACCTTATCCACATTCTGGCTCGCTCTCGCGCTTTTAGGCGCGTTTTTCTGGCTGCGGGATTCAAAGTTCCGGACTTTTGAATTAGGGCTGGGCATTGGTTTGAGTACGGCGCTTACAGCGATCACCCGGCCGTTGTTCATGTTCATGCCGGTTTGGCTGGCCGTCTTTCTGGCGGCTTCCGTTGAAGGGAAGAAACTGAAATTCCATTGGCGCCCTTTGGTGAGTGTGTTACTGCCCGCCGTGTTACTGCTTGGGGGCTGGATGCGCTGGATCCAATCGAATTATCACGTCTTCAGCCTGACGACTATGACCGGCTATCATCTTGTTCAGCATACGGGCTATTACTTCGAGGATGTTCCCAATGAATATGCCGATCTGCGGGACGTTTATCTGGAGTACCGTGACGCACGGCTAGCTGAACGCGGCACCCAGGGCAATACAATATGGGATGCAATCCCTGCCATGCAGCAAGCAACAGGCATGAACTTTTATGAACTCTCCCGCACGCTGCAAAAAATCTCTGTGCAATTAATCCTGACCCATCCCTGGGCGTATCTCTCCCGGGTGATTCGCGGCTGGTGGTTGTTCTGGCGTGCGCCAGTCTATTGGGATCCCGGAGCGATACAATTACCCGGATTAGGGCAGATGCTGCGATACATCATCCTGGGTTCACGCGGGTTGATCTTTACTGCCAACCTGGTATTTGTTGCCACAAGCGTTATTGCGTTGGTCTCAAAGCGCGCGCGGACATTGTGGGCTATGCAGCCCTTTCACTGGCTGTTGGCGGGCTCAGTATGGGCGACCTCGGTGCTTTCTTCGCTGATCGATCACGGGGATAACCCGCGCTTTTTAGTACCTCTGCAGTCCGCCGTAATCTTTTGGGTGTTGTGGATCCTGTTGACCTCACTGCAAGCCTGGCGTGCAAATCGTGCACAAATGGAGTAGAAATCCATTATGACCTTGTGTAACTATTCAAACAAAACACTCAAGCATCTGTTACTCATCCTCCTGGGTGGGATGGCAGCAGGCGCTGTATTTCAGTGGATCTTGCCTGTTGGTGGGTATTGGCAGGGAGCAGGTGCTGCGGCTTTACTCATATTCTTATGCAGTGCGGTGCTGTATGCTGGCTGGCGTGGTGCTGGCGATGGGAAGGCGTTAGCCTGGATGATGCTGGCTGCTTTTCTTCTGCGCATCGCTTTAGGTGTATTCCTCGCCTGGGGGCTTCCAAAATTCGGATATCAGGAACCTCCGCAACAGGCGGGCTTTGTCTTTGAAGATGCTTTTCGCAGGGATGAAAACGCCTGGGCTTTAGCCAATTCCCAAATGCCGCTGACCGAAGCATTCAGCGATACCTATGAAACTGATCAATACGGAGGCATGCTGTTTTTGAGCGCTACCGTATACCGATACATCAGCCCGGATGCCTACCGACCGGCTCTGATCTCAATTCTTTCAGCGGGTGCATTCGCACTGTCGATCCCCTTCTTGTTTTCTGTCCTGAGGCGCAGATTTGACCGCAAAACCGCCCTGTGGGGTGGGTGGATTTTCTCCCTTTACCCGGAGAGTATCTTACTGGGCGCGGCCCAAATGCGAGAACCGTTCTTTATCCTGTTTTTCTCAGCGATGTTTTGGGCAGTGGATGGGTGGTTGGCAAACCGCTGGACTGTCAGAAAGCTGGTCATTTTTTTGGTCAGTGCTGTTTTGCTGTTTCTGTTTTCTTTCAGGGTTGCCATTCCCATTGTTGGTGTGTTGTTGTTCTGGGCTTGGGTTAATCTGCTCCCTCGCGTGAAGCAAAATTGGATCCGGATTGCCGGCTGGGTGATTCTGGGATTGGGGATGGTGGGTGTCTTGTACTTCTTCTGGTACTGGGTGGATGCCGTCTTGCATTGGGATACGCTGCAAACGATCAAGCGGTCGGGGATGGTGCAATTTCAGATCGAACGCCTGCCGCAGTGGATGCATTTCCCGTTCATTCTCATTTATGGGATCTTCCAGCCTGTGCTGCCTGCAGCAATAGCTGCACCTGCCCCGTGGATCTGGAAGAGTTTAGGCATTTTTAGGGCGGTGGGTTGGTACGCAATTTTTCCGGTTCTGTTTTATGGGTTGATTCGGGTTTGGTCAGTCAAAGATAAGGACCATAAACGTTGGCTGAGCGTGATCGTTGCCATCGCCGTCATTTGGGTGTTTGTTGCCTCTGCCCGCGCAGGCGGTGATCAGTGGGATAACCCTCGTTACCGAACAATCTTCTTGCCGTGGATCGCCTTGAGCGCGGCATGGGCGGTACGATATGCCATTCAAACGAAGGATCGCTGGCTAAAGCGGATTTTGATTGTGGAAGGTGTCTTTTTAGTTTTCACAACCTACTGGTATCTCAGCCGGTACCTGCCGCAATTGCCGGGTTTAGACCTCCTGGTCATGGCAGGTGTGATTTTTGTACTGAGCATCGTCATCATCGTTGGCGGGTGGATTTGGGATCGCCAGAAGGTTCGCCAGATGCTGGAATAGGTTTGCGTTTGGCTAAAGGCCAAGATTAGGGCTATCAGCGCTTCTTGACCAATTTGGCATTGAGATTATAATTCAATTGTTGAAATTATGATGGACATCGAACTTCAGGATGATAACTTTCACGATCTAGCGTTGCTGCAGAAGATTCAGGCTGACCCTGACGTTTCTCAGGCGAAGTTGGCTGAGGACTTGGGTGTGGCGATTGGAACGGTTAATTGGCACCTGAAGCGCCTGATCGAGAAGGGATTCATTAAAATCAAACGTGCCCGGCGCAGAAAATTGCGCTACATCATCACCCCGGAAGGGATTGCGCTCAGGGCGAAATTAACCCTGGCTTATGTGCAGCAATCTTTCAGCCTGTTTCGGCAGGTGCGGGGTAAGGTGAATGCATTATTGGATGAGCTGAAAACGGATGGCGTGACTGCCATTCGCCTTGAAGGTGATGGCGATATCGCAGAGGTGTGCCGTCTGACCTGTATGGAGCAGCATTTTATGCTGACGGACCGACCTGACGCCCCTGTGCTGGTGGTAGAAGGGCTGGATGTCCGGTTGGAGATGAATAAAGCAAAGAATAACTGATTAGAGGCAGCATGGAACAAGCATTTAATTGGGCTGAAAAGAAAATCTGTGTGACGGGCGGAGCAGGGTTCCTTGGTACCCACTTGATCAATGACTTGCGCCAGCGAGGCGCGCAGCATATTTTTGTGCCCACGATCGAACAATATAACCTGGTTGATGGCGAAGCCATCAAACGTTTGTTGAAAGATTCAGATCCTGATGTGATCATTCACCTGGCTGCCCATGTGGGCGGGATCGGCGCCAACCGGGAACATCCTGCTGAATTTTTCTATGACAACCTGATGATGGGTGTGCAGTTACTGCACGAAGCCTATCATTACGGGGTTGAAAAATTCGTAGCGATCGGCACGGTGTGTGCCTATCCAAAATTTACCCCCGTGCCATTTAGCGAAGACGACCTGTGGATTGGCTACCCTGAAGAGACCAATGCCCCATATGGCCTGGCGAAGAAAATGCTGTTGGTGCAGTCTCAAGCCTATCGAGATCAGTATGGCTATAACAGCATCTTCCTTTTGCCAGTGAACCTTTACGGTCCGGGCGATAATTTTGACCCCCGCAGTTCACACGTTATCCCTGCCCTGATCCGGAAATGTATTGAAGCGAAAGAGAATGGCGACGACCATATCGTTGTGTGGGGGGATGGTTCCCCAACCCGGGAATTCATTTACGTCACCGATGCCGCCCGCGGGATTGCCATGGCGACCGAACGTTTCAATAAATCCATCCCCGTCAATATCGGTTCGGGATTTGAGATCAGCATCAAAGATCTGGTTGAAAAAATCGCCAAAATGACCGGTTTTGAGGGGGACCTCGTATGGGACACCTCCAAGCCCAACGGCCAGCCCAGGCGTGCGCTGGATACCAGCCGGGCAAAAAATGAGTTCGGCTTCGAAGCCCGCACTGATTTTGATGAAGGCTTGCAAAAGACGGTCGATTGGTATCTGGAACATCGTAAATAACCTAAAAATCTTATGGAAAACACCCGCCAAAAAAGCAACAACCTTCCTGTGATCACACTCAAGCCTTCTAAAGGATGGCTTGCGGTTGATTTTAAGGAGTTGTGGCGTTACCGTGAGCTTGTGTTTTTTCTCACATGGCGGGATATCAAGGTGCGTTACAAACAAGCGGTGCTCGGGATTGGGTGGGCGATCCTCCAACCTCTGCTGACGGTGCTGATCTTCACAGTGATCTTTGGCATCCTGCTTGAAACCCCTTCTCAGGATTTGCCCTACCCTTTGTTTGCGTTGTCTGCCCTGTTGCCGTGGCAGCTTTTTGCCACAGCGTTGCAGCGGTCGAGCGTCAGCCTGGTGGGGAATGCCAACCTGATCACCAAGATTTACTTCCCGCGTTTAGCCATTCCTCTCTCTACTGTATTTGCTGCTCTGGTTGATTTTGGGGTGTCATTGGTGGTTTTGTTTGGCGTGATGGCGTATTACCGTTACTGGCCGACCTGGAATACCTTGTGGTTGGTCCCGATCGTCTTGTTAACCATTTTGACCGCACTGGCTGTTGGTTTGTGGTTCTCTGCGCTCAATGTTCAATATCGGGATATTCAACACATGGTGCCTTTCATCATTCAGGTGTGGATGTATGCTTCCCCGATTGTATATCCGATCGAAACCATCCCGGCGGGCATCTGGCGTGTGCTCTACGGCCTCAACCCGATGGTCGGGGTGATTCAGGGATTTCGCTGGGCATTGCTGGGCGGCAACCCCCCGGACCTGACCATGCTGATCTCGGTGGGTGTGGTGCTGGTGTTGTTTGTCAGTGGATTATATTATTTCCGGCGGATGGAAAAGACCTTCGCCGATATTGTGTAGGGAATTATGTCAGATATTGCCATTCGAGTTGAGAATATCTCCAAACGGTACCGCATCGGTCTGGCGCAGAGCCGCCCGGATACGCTGCGTGATTTGCTGATGGCGAACATCAAGCGGATTGGGCATCTCTTTCGCCGTGGGGATAACGGCGACTCTGATAACCTGTCGCACATCTGGGCGTTGAAAGGTGTCTCTTTTGAGGTGGCTCGTGGACAGGTCTTAGGCATTGTCGGCCGCAACGGCGCCGGGAAAAGCACCTTGTTGAAAATTCTTTCCCGGGTGACAGATCCTACAGAAGGTTTTGGCGAAATTCACGGTCGTGTGGGCTCGCTGCTGGAGGTGGGTACAGGTTTTCATCCAGAACTTTCTGGTCGGGAGAATATCTATCTGAACGGTGCCATTTTGGGAATGCGGCGTGAAGAGATTGACCGCAAATTTGATGAAATCGTAGATTTTTCAGAAGTCGAAAAATTTATCGATACGCCGGTCAAACGCTATTCCAGCGGTATGTATTTACGTCTGGCGTTTGCGGTTGCCGCGCACCTCGAACCTGAAATTTTGGTGGTAGACGAAGTGCTCGCGGTGGGCGATGCTGAATTCCAACGGAAATGTTTGGGGAAGATGAGTGATGTCGCCCAGGAAGGGCGTACGGTGCTCTTTGTGAGCCATAATATGTCTGCCATACAGCGCCTGACGCAGGAAACGATCGTCCTCGATCAGGGCAAGATCGTGATGCGTGCCCCAACCACCGAAGCCGTGGACTTTTACCTCAACATGGGCTTGACCAAACAAGGCGAGCGGTTTTGGGAGCCTGATGAAAGGTCTGATGCCAAATCCCCCTTTGTGCCGGTTGCCCTGCGGGTGCTCAACCCGGCAGGTGAAGTGGTTGATACCGTCAAGGCGGCAGAGGGGTTTGCGATCGAGTTGGAGTACAATTTAAAGGCACCAATCAGCGGTTTGCGGGTGGGGTTATATATGATGACCACCCGGGGAGAGTTTGTCTTCACCTCCTTTGATACCGATGAGCGGGAAAAATTTGAAGATTTAACCATCAGGGATGCGGGTCATTATGTCAGTCGCTGCTTTATCCCGCCGAATTTGATGAATGAAGGGCGTTATGTCCTGGGCGTCAATGCGAGTGTTTACCGCATTCAGCGTTTCTTTCAGGACGATAAGGCACTTACTTTCACCGTGGATGCGACTGGCGCGCCGGGCATGCAATGGCCTGAAAAGCGTCTGGGCCCTGTACGTCCCAAACTAAACTGGCAAATTAAATTAAAAGAAAAGTAGATCTATGGACAGAAGAGCAATAAAAGAAATACTCGGTGAGCTGCCCTTTACGGCTGAAATTTATTGGCACATGATTCAGCGTCATAAAACATGGCAGGCTCATTTTCACTTAGATTTTCTTGAATCCGTGTTGCCCAAAGCCGTTGCTGAGGCGGAAGTGTTTGCGCGTTCTGCCCCACAGGGCAAAAAAGTCTTCATCTTTACATCTTTGCACTACTGGATTGAATTTTCGGCTTTGCTGGGTGTGGTCTTGGCTGGCAAGGGACATGATGTCACATTTTCGTTTTTACCCTATGCCAGCTGGAATGAACCCATTCAGAAATTTGACTTACGCCGTCAAAACTTGTATGCGCGTCAAATTCTAAGTGCTGCCCGGCCGTTGCTCAAGGTGCAATCTTTGATTGATGTGCAGCCTTTTTCGCGAACACTTACACCTGAGGTTGAACAGGCAGTGGAAGATGTCAGCATCTACGATACCCAGTATTCACTGCAGATTGAAGATGTCACTAAACGCGAGGACATTTATAAACTGCGCTATGAACGCAACCTCGAGGCTGCCCAAAATGCACGGGCGTGGTTGATGGCCCACCGTCCTGATGTTGCCATTATCCCAAATGGCACCATACAGGAAATGGGTGTTGTTTTCCGCGTTGCCCGTCACCTGGATATCCCTGCGATGACCTTCGAATTTGGTGATCAGCGCGAGCGGATTTGGATTGCGCAGGATGCGGAGATCATGCGCCATGAGACGGATGCATTGTGGGCGGCTAAAGGTGATGAACCGTTGACTGATGACCAAACCCAACAGCTTGAGTCGCTTTTTTCTGCCCGCGAAGGCGCCAAAACCTGGAAAAATTTTGCCCGTAAGTGGCAGGATACTCCCACAAAAGGTGGTGCAGCGGTCAGAGAAAAACTTGGGTTGGATGACCGGCCTGTGATCCTTCTGGCGACCAATGTGCTTGGCGACAGCCTGACGCTCGGGCGCCAGGTGTTCAGTCGGACGATGGCGGATTGGATTGAGCAAACGGTTGAGTATTTTATCACGCGTGATGATGTACAGCTCGTCATCCGGGTTCATCCCGGAGAGAACCTTGCCCACGGCACGTCCATGGTGGATGTAGTTAAGGAGAAATTAGGCGAAATCCCGGCGCACATTCACCTGGTCGAGCCGGAAGAGAAGATCAACACTTATGATGTGCTGGATATCACCGATTTGGGCTTGGTTTACACAACCACAGTCGGTCTGGAAATGGCGATGCGCGGCATCCCGGTGATTGTTTCCGGGCAAACCCATTACCGGGACCGGGGCTTTACCCATGACCCGGCGACCTGGGAAGATTATTACATGATGTTGGAAGCCCTGTTGAAGGCGCCGGCAGAGGCAAGGTTGACGGAGAAACAGGTTGAACTTGCCTGGCGATATGCATATTTGTTCTTCTTTACTTTTCCCAAGCCCTTCCCGTGGCACTTGCTGGATTTGCGAGAGGATTTGGCAGAACGTTCTGTCGAGTTTGTGCTTGGTGACGAAGGTGAGGCGCGCTACGGTGAAACCTTTGAATACCTGACGGGCAAGCCGCTCGAATGGTAGGGCTGAATAAAAAATATCCGACAGATCAAGAAAAGTTGAAAAACCGATTTAATGAGTGAAGAAAACGTAAAAAAGAACGTACGCGAGTTTTATGACCGGGTGGGCTGGCAGAAGGATGATGATGTCCATTATCAAAACGCCCAGTATGAAGACCTGCGTCCGGTTTCGCAAGAATATATCCACCGCTGCCATATGCGTGTCAAACGCCATTTACCAGCAGAGGGCACATATCTATTAGATGCTGGCTCTGGACCGGTGCAGTATCCCGAATATGAAGCTTATTCAGAGGGTTATCATGCACGGGTGTGTATGGACATCTCGATCGTTGCCTTGCAGGAAGCCAGGAAGCGTTTGGGCGAGCATGGTCTGTATGTGGTCGGCGATGTCGCTCATTTGCCTTTCCGTTCGGATGTGTTCGATGGGATTGTTTCGCTGCATACGATCCATCATGTGCCTATGGAAGATAAAATTGGCGCCTATGAAGAGCTTTACCGGACGTTGACCCCCGGCAAGCAGATGGTGGTGGTCAACGGCTGGACAAATGCACCGCTGATGGTCCGTCTGGACGGATTCAGACGATTTGTCAAACGGATGCATGATGGCTGGCTGAGAAACGTTAAACGGCAGAAACCGAAGAAAGCGATTGATCCTGCAGCGGGATCGTCACCAGTGCAGGATGAGGATGAAGCAGAGCGTAAAGCACCGAGCGGTACCTATGTTCAGAAATTGAACGCCAAATGGCTTGCGAATGCCCTTGAAGGCAAGATGGACTTCAGGATTCAGGTTTGGCGCAGCGTCAGTGTGCCGTTCTTACGTTCGGTTTTTTATGCGGATTGGGGCGGGCGTTTTTGGCTGAAAGTCTTATATGCCCTTGAAGAAATCTTCCCTGAAGTATTGGGACGATTAGGGCAATACCCGTTGATCGTGATCTCGAAACCTGATCAGAGCGAGTGAGCGCCAGCAAGTGCACTGCTTTATAATTTTACAAAACCTCCAGGAGAAGACCTATGGATTGGAACAATAAAAATATTTTAGTGACCGGCGGCACCGGTTCCTTTGGCAAGAAGTTTGTAGAGCTCATGCTCAAGGAATACAACCCCGCCCGTTTGATCATCTATAGCCGTGATGAATTGAAACAGCACGAAATGCGCATGGCTGGGTTTAACCATCCAAACCTGCGTTATTTCATCGGGGATGTACGCGACTTGCCCAGGCTGAAACGGGCATTTAACGGTGTTGACATTGTTGTGCATGCAGCGGCGCTCAAACAGGTGCCTGCCTGCGAATACAATCCAATGGAGGCGATCAAAACCAATATCCTTGGCAGCAGCAACGTGGTCGATGCCGCCCTGGATGCTGGTGTGAAAAAGGTGTTAGCGCTAAGCACCGATAAGGCGGTCAACCCGGTCAACCTGTATGGTGCCACCAAACTGGCGGCAGAAAAATTGATGGTGCAGAGCAATTCCTACGCTGGCGGGATGACGACCCGCTTTAGCTGTGTGCGCTATGGCAATGTGGTCGGCTCACGCGGCAGCGTGGTTCCTTTGTTCATCCAGCAGCGCGAGTCAGGTGTGGTCACGCTGACGGATGAGCGTATGACCCGCTTTTGGATCTCACTCGATCAGGGTGTGCGCTTTGTGATCCGCTGTATCGAAGAAATGCACGGCGGCGAAGTGTTTGTGCCGAAGATCCCCAGTATGAAGATGGTTGATTTGGCGAAAGCCATTGCACCTCAAGCGGAGATTCGCATGATCGGCATCCGCCCTGGCGAGAAGCTTCACGAAGTGCTTATCTCAGAAGATGAGGCACGCACAACGGTAGAGCTGGAGGATATGTATGTTGTTCAGCCCGCGGCCGCGTTGTGGTTTGGGCACTACTGGTCGGATATTGGCGACCCGCTGCCGGATGGCTATCATTACGCCAGTGATAATAACTCAAAATGGCTGACGATGGCAGAGATCCATGAGATGGTTGCCCCCATCGAAGCCGCTTTAGAGAAGAAATAAAGAAAGCCTTATGCGCTTGATTGTGACGGGTGCGACAGGGTTGTTAGGCCTGAACCTGAGCCTCACAGCAGCAACACAAGGCCATGCTGTGACCGGGTTGGCGCATACCCGTCAACTGAATGGGATTCCCTTTAGACTGAAAAATGTTGATTTACTCAATACAGATCAAGCGCTGGACATGCTGGCTGCGCTTGAACCTGAAGCGATCATCCACTGCGCTGCGATTGCGAATTTAGGTGTGGCTGAGAACAACCCGGACTTAGCCTGCCAGATAAACGCAGTCCTCCCCGGGCGGCTGGCGAAATGGGCTGCTGAGGCGGGTGTTCCCTTTGTTCACATTTCAACTGATGCTGTTTTTGATGGGGAAATGGGTGGCTATCGAGAAGATGATGCGACCCATCCGTTGAGCGTTTATGCCCAAACCAAACTGGCGGGGGAAGAGGCAGTAAGAGAATCCAATCCAGAAGCCATGATTGCCAGAGTGGTTTTTTATGGATGGAGTCTTTCAGGCAAGCGCAGCTTATCGGAATTTTTCTTTAACCAATTAAAAGCAGGTAATCGGCTCAAAGGATTTAAGGATGCAATCTTTTGCCCGTTATATGTTGAAGACCTGGCTGAAACCTTGTTAGAGATGCTTTCGCATAAGCTCACAGGCATCTATCACGTGGTCAGCCCCGAAAGCCTGAGCAAGTATGATTTCGGTGTGCGCATAGCACAACGTTTTGGGTTTGACCCGGGATTGATTGAATCTGTGGAGATGCGCAGCCTGGACCGCGATGCACCCCGCGCACTCAATCTAACCTTAAGCACAGATAAAGTTCAGGCTGAACTCGGTCATGACCTGCCATCGGTTGCTGCAGGCATTGAGCGGTTTTATCAGCGCTGGCAGGAGGGGTATCCAGCGCGGCTGCAAACCTATGGAAATTAATCTGAAGTGTAGAGCTTGAAGGAGGCACGATGATATTTAAAATTGGAAACCGCCTGATTGGTGAGGATCACCCGACTTATTTTATTGCAGACATTGCAGCCAACCACGATGGCAGTCTGGAACGTGCCAAGCTGTTGATCCGTCTGGCGAAAGAGGCTGGTGCAGATGCAGCGAAATTCCAGAACTTCCAGGCACCGAAAATTGTCTCGGATTATGGCTTTTCTCATATGAACGCACAGGTTTCTCACCAGGCAAAATGGGAAAAATCAGTCACCGAAGTTTATACCTCCGCCTCCATCCCCTTTGAATGGTCGCCAATCTTAAAGCAAACCTGTGATGAGGTTGGGATCGATTATTTCTCATCGCCCTATGATTTTGAGGCGATTGATATGCTGGATGATTATGTTCCGGCGTATAAAATTGGCTCCGGGGATATCACCTGGATCGAGTCCTGTGAGCGGATTGCGAGCAAAGGCAAACCGGTGCTGCTGGCAACCGGCGCTTCAACCATTGGTGATGTGCAACGGGCTGTTCATGCCATTCTCGCCCTCAACCCGCAGTTGGTGCTGATGCAATGTAATACCAATTACACTGCCGAGGACGGGAATTTTGATAACATCCATTTGAATGTGCTCATAACCTATCAAAACATGTTCCCGCAGGTTATTCTGGGGCTTTCGGATCACACCCACGGGCATGCCACGGTGCTTGGGGCGGTTGCCCTGGGGGCACGCGTGATTGAAAAACATTTCACCGATGATAATGATCGCGTCGGTCCTGATCACCCCTTTGCGATGAACCCTGAGACATGGTCTGCCATGGTTAAGGCGACCCGCCAATTAGAGCGCGCCATGGGGTCGGGCGATAAAATTGTCACCGAGAATGAAAAAGAGACGGTCATCATCCAGCGGCGCTGCCTGCGGGCGGCCAGGGAGATCAAACCCGGAGAGATCATCACACGTGAGATGATCGATGTCTTGCGTCCGGCAGCGCAGGGTGCCATCCTGCCCTACGAAATCCAGGATGTGATTGGATTGAAGGCTCTGGAGCGGATATTTGCCGGGCAGGAATTGCGCTGGACGCAATTTGGCAATCCTTAAGCGTCACCATTTTAACTATAAACTACTGAGGCTTGATGCGCGTTCTATATTTTACCGAGAAGGATAGCCCGCACGATCGGCGTTTCTTGACCGCTTTGGCGGGCACGTCGCATACGGTTTTTGCCTTGCGTCAAAATATGGCAGCACTTGCAACATCGCCGGGGATTGTCGAACTCGACTGGCCGGGTGGACAGCCTGATTGGAAGGCTTGGGCTGGTTGGGAAGACGGAAAGCGCAAACTTCAGCAGATCATAGATAAAATCCAGCCCGACCTGGTGCATGCCGGACCGGTGCAGGGGCCTGCACTGTTGGTGGCATTGGCGGGGTTCCATCCGTTGGTAACGATGTCCTGGGGGTTTGATATGCTCAACCGGGTAAACCGCAGTCCGTGGATGCGAACGGCAACAGCCTATACGCTGGCGCAGAGCGATGTCTTTGTTGCCGACTGTCAGACGGTGGTGAACAAAGCACTCAGTTATGGATTTTCTCCAGATCGTGTGGTGCAGTTCCCGTGGGGTGTGGACCTGGACCTGTTTTCCCCGCAGAATGGGAAGGCGGAAGCGCGTGACCTCCGGCAGCGGCTGGGTTGGGGGGATAAGTTCGTGATCTTGTGCAACCGCACCTGGTCACCCATCTATGGTGTGGACCTCATGGCAAAAGCCTTTGTGCAGGCTGTTGGCGAAAATCAACGCTTACGGTTGATATTAGCAGGGGGCGGTCAACAGGCAGATCTCATCCATGCGACCCTCGCGGCGGTTGCTGATAAGGTTTATTTCCCGGGTTGGGTAGCAAAGGACGATCTGCCGGGTGTGTATAACGCCGCAGACTTGTTCATAAGCCCTTCACACTGTGATGGATCCTCCGTTTCGCTGCTGGAGGCGTTGGCTTGCGGGTTGCCGGCATTGGTCTCGGATATCCCCAGCAATCAAGAATGGGTCACGCCAGGCAAGAACGGGGCTCTTTTTTATGATGGCGATGCGGATGATTTGAGCCGTGCCCTTTTACAGATGGCAGCGGACGCCAACCTGAACGCCTACGGTAAGTGTGCGCGCCTGCTGGCGGAGGCGCGGGCGAACTGGCAGGTGAATTTCAGTATGCTGCTTGATGCTTATCAGATGGCTTTAGGTTAGGCGTGTTTTCTAAGGAACAAACTGCCCTAATTCAAACTTATTCAATTGAGTTGCTGGGTTCCATATTTATTTTGAGCTTGTGTTGGTAGTAAGTTAAAATTCATGGGTTTGGTAGATGGATGTTTATGCGTTAGAATCCATTTCATATCAAAACTTTTTAAGGTATGAGAAGAGAAAGTTTAAACATATGATGAAAAAATATCCGTGGGCTGGCTTGTTGATGATCCTTGTTTTGGCAGGTGTGGCATGTAACTTCCCGTTCATCGGTCAAAAATCTGCTGCACAGACCCAGGTGCCGGCTTTTCAGCAGCCGACGCTCACCTTGCCCGTGTTACCAGAGGCAGACGATTCACCCATCGAAACCCTTGCACCAACCCTTACGCAAGCGATAGACCCGGCACAACCCCAGGTACTAAGTGATAATGGCGTTCAGATCACCCTGCCGGGCACGTATGTTTTAGGCGATGTTGAATCAGATCTTGAAACTTTGGTAGATGGGATTTCCGGGGAAGGGGCTGATGAAATCAGACAGTTATATGAAGCCAACAAAGAAGATATTGTGTTTTTGGCTTACGATTTCACCAGTTCAGACGATTATCAGAGCAGTATGCTGGTGCTGAAGAATGATCAATTTTCAGGCATGTCCCTGGGGATGATCTCATCGGTTGCCAGTATTTTGTTCGGCGACGCCGTGGACTCCATGTCGCAGGAACGTTTGGATTTGGGAGGACATGACACCTTGCGTTTTGTTACTTCTGTTGGCGCCAGCGGCAGCACGAGTAGCCAGTTGATCTACCTGTTGAAGGATTCAGGGAAATTATGGGTGCTTGGCTTTTTGACCACGCAGACTCAAGAGGATGTGCTAATATCGGACTACGATCAGATTGTTTCCACCTTTGAAGTCCTCTCTGCCCAGTGAGGTTCAGCTAATGTTCTTTCACCCACGTGATCCCTCAACTATTGTAATCATCCAGGCACGGATGGGTTCAAGCCGCCTGCCGGGTAAGGTGCTCAAAGAGATTAACGGTGAGCCGATGTTGTATTATGTGGTGGTGCGCGCAAGGCAAGCGCAGGGAGTTGGACAAGTTGTGGTTGCAACCACAACGGATGAGAGTGATGATCCGGTATACGAATTCTGCCGCCAACGCGGCTTCCCGTGTTACCGCGGTGACCCGTATGATGTGCTTGACCGTTATTATCAGGCAGCCAAATTGTTTGAGGCACGCACCATCGTGCGCCTGACTGGCGATTGTCCGCTAATCGACCCGCAGGAAGTTGACCGCGTGATCCGCGCTTTTTTTGATGCAGGTGTGGATTTTGCCGCCAACCGCCTGCCGCCACCTTGGAAGCGTACCACGCCGATTGGGATGGACACAGAGGTCGCCACATTTGATGCCCTTTCACGTGCCTGGCGGGAGGCACAGGCGAAATATGAGCGCGAGCATGTCATGCCCTATTTATACGATCAACCTGGGCGTTTCTCGGTTCTGCTGGCAGATCACGACCCGGACTATGGCCGCTACCGTCTGGCAGTGGATACGCCGGAAGACCTGGAATTAATTCGAAATATCTTTGATCATTTTAGCGGGACGCAGGCGTTTACCATGCGTGACATCGTGGAATTGCTGGAAGAACACCCGGAATGGTTACAAATCAACGCCGCGATTCAGCATAAATCCTTTACGGATATCGACGATCGGAGCTGAGCATTTATGCAAACCGATAGCGCAAACAGTGGATCGACCACAAGGAAAGACCAGCCTGCCTTATTGTGGGCGCTACTGGTTTTGTTCCTGGCGGTAATTGCCTGGTGCGCCCGGTATTGGATGAGTGGGTCTTTTGGATTATATGAAGATGACCTGACCTTCTTGCCCATGGCAATGGAAGCCGATTTCAACACCATCCTCAGCACCATTTCAGGCTATTTTTCAACACTGGCAGAACAAGGACGCCCTCTGATGTGGTCGTGGGTGGTATTTTTGGGTCACTTGGGTTGGCGGTTAGGCGGTTTGCAGGGCATGTATGTGCTTGCCTACCTGATGTGGTTGATGAATATCACTTTATTTGTCACCTTGCTTCGCAGGATGTATCCCAACCTTTTGTTTGGTGTTGCTGCCGGTTTGGCGTATGTCGTGTTTGCGGCAGATACAACACAGGCATTTTTGTTTAACGCTTATGGTCTGCAGACGGCTATTACTTTACTGCTGGTTGCACTGCATTTGTATATTTCTGGATCGAAGATTCGCTGGCTGTCTTACATTTTCCTCACATTGGTGCTCTTTAATTACGAAACTCCGTTCCTTTTATTTTTAGCTGCACCGCTGCTCACTGAACAAAGGGGTAAGGTGCTGCTCAAATGCCTTGTGTTGAACGGGCTGATCGTTGGTGCGATTTTCTTGGGCGTTTATATCTTGCGCCTGTCTGTGGGCGAGTCCCGCGTGGCCAGCCTGGGTTTCACAGAAATGATCCAGATCGGGTTGCGGCACATGGCTATCGGTCCATTTGTTGCGCTGGGGAGTTATGGGCTGCGCCCTCTGCAGGTTGCCCGGCATCTTTCTCTTGAGGTGATACTCTGGCTTGTTTTGGGCTTACTGGCATTTTTAGGATTGTTTTTTTGGGCATTTCGCCAGAACAAGCGACCACGTTCCAACTTGTTACCAGCTAAGAAGGGCTGGTGGTCTAACTTAGATAATGGAACTCAACGGGAACTGCGTTTGCTTGCAGCCGGTTTGCTGATGTTGGTCATGGCTTATCCCCTGACCGTGATTTTACGTCCTCAATCGATCAGCGGACGGGCAACTCGTGTGCACCTGGCAGCTGTGGTGGGTGCGGCACTGGTCATCGGCAGCCTTGTGACATTAATCTTGCATGGGATGAAGAAAAAGGGCTGGCAAATCGGTTTGATCGTTTTGGTGAGCCTGGTCTTGGCGACGAATTTTGCTTATGGATGGCGCATCCAGGGTGATTACAGCCAGGCGTGGACGCTCCAAAAGGATTTTTGGACGGATCTGCTGCCGCTCATTCAGGATGCAGGGGAGAACACGGCGATCCTGGTTGACCCTTCAGGATTGGTAGATGTCCCCTCGATCAATGCAAATACCTGGAATTTACCGCGCATGCTGCGCCTGTTATTTGTCATCCCGGAAGATTGGGAAGCCCCGCCGCAAGTCTTCAGGCTGGTGGATGGATGGGAGGACAACATCATCAGGGTGGAGCGCTATTTTACACTTGATGGCACCAATACCTTCGCCAATATGGTTCGGTTTGGCGACTTCTTGCAGCGCGAGACGATATTTATCACCACTGATGATGGTGAGTTGAATCGCTTATTATCCATTCCTATACAGGGGCAGAAGATTACATTAAAACCAGTCGGGAAGCCGGTGCTGCCAGCGCTTGATACACGCCTCCTGTATGATCTGATGATCACGTTCGATTGAGCCGTTGGCGGCAAATGATATAATTTTTTTACCTTTCTTTGAAAGATATGATGATGGCTTGCATGTTATGTGGATCAGCACAAAAGACACAGTTTGACCAAGTACGCTCATTTGGTTTCCCTTTGGTTTATTACCAGTGTGAGCGTTGTGGCTTGGTGTTTCAGTCCATGGATGAAAGCCAGGCTGTTGACCCTGATTTTTATGCAGAAACCTACCGCAAGGTTTACCAGGAAAGCGCAGCGCCAACCGCCAAGGATCTTTGGGTTCAATCAAAGCGGGCCGCTCATCTGCTGTCTCTTCTGCGCGTACAAAACATCCTCAATCCGCAGCGCGTGTTGGATGTAGGCGCATCTGCAGGCGTACTGCTTGGAGCCTTTCAGAAGGTGTTGGGGAGTGATGTGATGGGTGTGGAGCCAGGGGATGCCTATCGCGCCTATGCAGAGGGTCAGGGTATCCCGATGACGGCGTCGCTCGAGGCGTTAATTAGCACAAACCCCCAGCGATTTGACCTGATCACGATGATGCACGTTTTAGAACATTTACCAGACCCGGTGGAAACCTTGCGAAAACTGCGAACAGAGCTGCTGGCAGAGGATAGTTACTTGCTGCTGGAAGTGCCGAACTTTTACGGGCACGATAGTTATGAGCTGGCGCACCTGGTGTGCTACACGCCCCACACTCTGCGAGAAACGCTGCGGCAGGGCGGTTTCAGGGTAGTCAAGGTTTGGCGGCATGGTGTGCCGCGGTCTGCGCGGTTGAATCTGTATCTCACTGTTCTGGCGCAACCGCTGTCAGATACACACGAGATCGCGCCAGTGAAACCGGAGCGGTTTGTGGTGTTGAAGCGCCAGGCGGGGATGTTGTATCGCCGTGTTATCCAGAAAATCTTGCCGCACCAGGCATGGCTGCCCCTGCCAGAAGACTATAAGGTTTGACCATGCCTCTGATAACCCTGTTTACCGCACCCAAACCCTTCAAAAACCCGCACATTGATCTGATCCAGCGCAACGCGCTGCGCAATTGGCTTGCATTGGGCGAGGATGTTGAAGTTGTGGTGATTGGCAATGAGGATGGGATCGAAGAGGTTTGCCACGAGCTTGGGGTTCTTCACATCCCGAATGTGGACTGTAACGAGATGGGCACCCCGCTGATCAGTTCCATCTTCAGCCTGGGGCGGCAGGCCAACGACTCGCCGTTTTTGGTGTATGTCAACGCTGATATTTTGTTCCTCCCCGAGTTGGTTGATGCGGTTCGGGTATTGGCAGATGAACAGACAGCTTTCCTTGGCGTCGGGCAGCGTTATGATTTGGATGTCACCTCAACCCTTAATTATTCAGGGGATTGGGCGGATGAATTGCGGCAGCGAGCCCAGAATGTAGGCAAATTACATGGGCAGACAGGCAGTGATTATTTTGTTTTTCCCCGCAATTGTTTCAAAGATATCCCTGATTTTGCGGTCGGCAGGGCTGGTTGGGATAACTGGATGATCTTCAGAGCGCGCTGGCAGGGCTGGCCCGTGATCGACATGACGGACGTCGTGACCATCATTCATCAGAACCATGATTATGCCCACCTGCCCGGCGGGATTGTGCACTTCCACCAGCCAGAAACCGCCGTCAACGTGCGCATCGGGGGCGGACGTCGGACGATCTTCACCCTGGCGGATGTCACCCATCGTCTTTCGGCGGCAGGCCTCAAGCGCAAGCCGATAACTTGGAAGTCTTTTTGGCGGGAGGTGGAGATCTTCCCGCTGGTGTGGCTGCACTCAAAACCCTTAGGCTGGCTGTTTTTCGCGCTGTTTCACCCGGTCAAAGCTTTCAAGGAAGTCAGAGGCTGGCTGGCTTATAAACTCAAAAGTAGCTAAATGATGATGCTGATGATTGGATTAAACTAATGCCGAGGATTGGAATTAACCCCTCTCGGGGACAGACACTGGATTTTGCACCCGCACGCACGACCGTCGCGGTGCTGGTGTATGCACCTCATCAAGCCGGCTATTTTGAGAACCGGTTGAATGTGACCCGCATGACCGTTGAGAGCATTCTGGCAAACACGCAAGAGCCTTTTGACCTGCTAGTTTTTGATAACGGCAGCTGCCCTGAGATGGTGGCATATCTCCAGTCGCTGCATGAACAAGGCAAAATTGATATTTTGATCCTGTCAAAGCGTAATATTGGCAAGCTGAATGCCCTCAAGGTGATCTTCAACAGTGCGCCTGGCGAGATTGTCGCCTACACCGACGATGATGTCTTTCATCTGCCGGGCTGGCTTAAGGCGCATCTGGCGGTGATTGATACTTTCCCCAATGTGGGCGCGGTGACGGGCTTTTATATCCGCCAGCGGGTGGCGATGAGTTCCGATAGCACCGTAGCCTTTGCCAATCAACCAGCGATGGATGTAAAACGCGGTGATCTGATCCCCAAGAAGTGGGAAGAAGAATATGTGGTCAATACAGGCCGCACCTGGGAGCATTATGAATCAGAGGTGGCAGGTATTGAGGATATGATTGTTATATATGCTGGGCTTGAAGCCTGGGTTTCCGCACACCATTATCAAATGGTATGCCCTAAGCGAGTGGTGCAGGAAGTGCTGGCAGAAATGATGCCTGAAGGGTGGAGTGACCGTGTGATGGGGCGCATGGTCGAGCTCGATGACCGGATGGATGCCAAAGGGTATCTACGGTTCTGTACCAGGGAGCAGACGGTGCGCTTAATGGGCAATGCCATCTCAGATGAGGTGGCAAATTTGGCGCAGCAAGCGGGTTTGTCCGTCAGGGCTGCAGCCGTTGATGTGGAACAAAAGGGCTTGATGCATCGCTTGGCTCAGGTTAAATGGTTTCGGTATGTGATGCAGGGCATCGTTAACCGCATCTATAAATGGTTGAATTGAAACGTTTGACTTAATTTGTACGAAGATCAATTGGGGATTGGATTTTTATGATGACAGATCAGATCAAAGAGGCTGGCTCATTTAGAGACCCGAGCGGTTTTTTGTTTTACCGCGCAGGGCAGCTGTACCGTCAGGTCAATCGGGTTTATCAGCCGCATTATGACCATCTAATGGAATCGGGTTTGTATGCTGATCTGGTTGACCAGAGGTTGCTCATCCCGCATGAAACGGTCGATGTGGTGGACGCGCCTGATCCCGAATCGGTCTATCAGATCCTCAAACCTGAAATGGTCGATTTCATTTCCTATCCTTACGAATGGTCGTTCTTGCAGATGCGCAGCGCCGCCTTAACCACGTTACGCATAGCGCGAACCGCTCTTTTGCGCGGGATGATCTTGAAGGATGCCAGTGCATATAATCTGCAATTTCACCGAGGCCGATGGCAGTTGATCGATACGCTTTCGTTTGAAATTTATAAAGAAGGCGAGCCCTGGGTCGCTTATAAGCAGTTTTGCCAGCATTTATTAGCGCCCCTGACGCTGATGGCCTACCGTGATCTCCGCATGAACCTGATGAGCCGTGTTTTTATTGACGGCATCCCATTGGATGTCGCTGCCAAGCTGCTGCCTTTCAAGTCGAAGCTGCGCCTGGGTTTGCTAACCCACATCCATTTGCATGCACGCAGCCAAGAACGCTACGCTAATCTTCAGGTCCGCAAGCAGGAGATGCAAGGTAAGGTCAGCCGTAAAGCGCTGGTGGGATTATTGGAAAGTTTGCGTAACACAGTCAAGGGCCTCAATGTCCGCATGGATAAGACCGAATGGGCAAATTATTATGAGGACACTAACTATTCACAGGCATCCTTCGAGGAAAAGAAAGCCATCGTCAGCGAATTCATCGCCCGGGAGAAACCAGGCCGAGTGTGGGATATAGGCGCCAATAATGGCGAATTCAGCCGTTTGGCCAGCGAGCAGGGTATTTTCACTGTTGCATTTGATGTGGACCCCGGGGCTGTTATGCGGAATTATGTTCAGGTGCGGAAAGCGGGTGAGCAGAACCTTCTGCCGCTGGTGATGGACCTGACCAACCCTTCGCCCAGCTTGGGATGGGCGCATCGTGAACGCCAGTCACTCTTAGCGCGGGGGCCAGCGCCGCTTGTGTTAGCCCTAGCGCTGATTCACCACCTGGCGATTTCGAACAATGTGCCGCTCGTCCAGGCAGCGCAATTTTTCCGTCAGGCAGGTGAAAACCTGATCATCGAATTTGTCCCGAAATCTGATTCGCAGGTTCAGCGCTTGCTGCGCTCCCGTGAGGACATCTTTGAGAACTACACCATCCCAGGTTTTGAAGAAGCATTCAGTCATTATTTTGAGATTGTTGACCGCCGTCCGCTTTCAGGTTCAGAACGGATTGTGTATTTAATGCGTGCAAAAAACCAAACCAGTTGAGTGAACTAATATGAAATGAGGAATTGATGAGATTTATTTTTTTCTTACGTCCAATGATGTATCTTGATCCTGGTTCAGGCAGTTTCCTGATCCAGATCCTTCTGGCAGGGCTGCTCGGGATCGGGGTGGCGGTACGCATCTATTGGAAGAAGATCGTCTCTTTTTTCAAGAGAGGTAAGGGGGAAGGCACACAGGAGGAACTGGATGCACTGGATGAGTATGGCGGCGACCAGGACGATGATATTACGTGATCAACCCCCCAATGGCTTGATGTTTCGATGGTTCATCAAGAGATAGGATCATTAAGTTGAAATTCTTGATTGCAGGATTTGGCTCAATTGGCAGACGACATCTGAGAAATTTGCTGGCCTTGGGGCAGACCGATATCGTTCTGTATCGAACGCATCACAGTACCCTCCCTGATCATGAACTGGCGCCATTTGTTGTTGAAACAGACCTTGAAGCAGCCCTGGCACATCAACCAAATGGGGTGATCGTTTCCAACCCGAGCGCATTGCACCTGGATGTAGCACTCCCTGCAGTTCGCGGGGGTGGGCACCTGCTGATCGAAAAGCCCGTAGCCGACATCCGAGATGCGCGGTTGGCTGAACTTGAGCAGATCGTGGATGAGATGAAGGTGAGGACGCTGGTCGGGTTCCAATTCCGCTTTCACCCGGTGTTGAACCAGATCCGCAAACTGCTGGCATCAAATGCTTTGGGGCGGGTTTATTCATTTCGGGTGCACTGGGGTGAGTATCTGCCAGGTTGGCACCCTTGGGAGGATTACCGCCAGAGTTATGCCGCCCGCCGAGACTTGGGCGGCGGTGTAGTCAATACGCTTTGCCATCCGCTGGATTACGCCCGTTGGTTGTTTGGCGAGGTTAACAGCGTTTCGGCTGTCACCGGGAAGATCTCAGAACTTGAGCTGGATGTGGAAGATGTGGCAGAGATCACACTCAAATTTGAGAGCGGCTGCCTTGGCGCCATTCACCTTGATTATTTTCAGCGTCCGGGTTCACACTGGATGACGATTACCTGCGAGCAGGGTTTCATCGAATGGCATAACGATACCGGGATCGCCCGGGTTTATCACGCCCAGGATGAAAGCTGGTCCACACTTTTTCCTCCGGAAGGCTTTGAGCGGAACAACCTGTTTTTAGAGGAGATGCGTCATTTCTTAGCATTGGTTTCAGGCGAAACACAGTCGGTGTGTGATTTGGCTGAGGGCATCCGTGCGCTTTCTTTAGTTGAAGCGGTACACGAATCAAGCCGGTCAGGCTCTATCATCGAAGTCTAATTTAATCTCAACGAAAAAATGTTCTGCTGGTGGATTTTGGCGAGCAATCAACACTTGCCCTGAGAGTAGATTCTGCGCCCAAGGGTATAATTGGAGTAGTTTGTTGCGAATATTGATAATAAGGATTCACGCATGACAACGATCATGGATAAATTTTCTTTAAGGAGGCGCACCGCCCTGGTGACAGGTGGCGCAGGATTAATCGGCAAGCAATTCACCCGTGCTTTGGGGCAGGCAGGGGCAAAGGTGGTGGTTGCCGACCTGGCCGGTGAGTCTGCCCAGTCGCACGCACAAATCCTGATCCAGGAAGGCATTGAGGCCATGGCTGTCCAGGTGGATGTGACCGATCCGGAGTCGGTTGCAGGTATGGTGCAGCAAGCCGCCACCCATTTTGGCAGTTTAGATATTTTGGTTAACAGCGCAGCCCTTGACCCGAAATTTGATCCGGAAAATGTGTCGGCGCAATCTGCCAATACCTTTGAAACCTATCCCCTTGAATCATGGCGTGAGGCTCTTGATGTGAACCTGACAGGGATGTTCTTAACCTGCCAGGCTTCCGCCCGGCAGATGTTGTTGCAGGATTATGGCGTGATCATCAATATTTGTTCGACTTATGGGTTGGTCGGCCCAGACCAGCGACTGTATGAACGCCCTGAGGGTCCGCGGCAGTATAAACCCGTGTACTATACTGTCAGTAAGGCTGGAGTCTTGGGGTTGACCCGTTACCTGGCGACTTATTACGCTGGTAAACCCATCCGGGTGAATGCGCTCACCCCAGGCGGGATCTACAATCAACACGATAACGCCTTTCTCAAAGCCTATTCTGCACGGACGGTGATGGGGCGCATGGCGAATCTGGATGAAATGAATGGTGCGGTGGTCTTTTTGGCTTCTGAAGCCTCTTCTTATATGACCGGCGCCAACTTAATTGTGGATGGAGGTTGGACGGCATGGTAGATCAACCTGAAATCCTGGCGATCATCCCTGCACGGGGAGGATCGAAGGGTATCCCCAAGAAAAACATTCGCGAATTTGCCGGCTACCCATTGATTGCTTACAGCATTGCAGCAGGTCAGCGATCGGAACTCGTCACGCGAGTGTTGGTCTCAACCGATGATCCTGAAATCGCCGAAGTCGCACGTGAATATGGGGCGGAGGTGCCCTTTTTACGCCCAGCGGCATTGGCCCAGGATGGCACACTGGACCATCCCGTTTTTGAGCATGCACTGCAATGGCTTAAAGAAAATGAGGGCTATGAACCAGACCTTGTGGTGCAATTGAGGCCAACCTCGCCGATCCGTCCGGTTGGACTGGTTGATCAGGCAATTAAAATTTTGCTCGATCACCCGCAGGCAGACTCCGTGCGCGGCGTGGTGCCTGCCGGCCAGAACCCGCATAAAATGTGGCGCATCGGGGTGCAGGGCGGGATGCAGCCTTTACTTGAGGTGGAAGGCATTTCTGAGCCGTATAATGCCCCCCGTCAAAGCCTGCCGCCAGTTTATTGGCAGACAGGGCACATTGATGTGATCCGACCACAGGTCATTCTGACGAAGGGTTCTATGAGCGGGGATATGATCCTGCCAATGATCATCGCGCCTGAATTCACGGTCGATATTGACACCATGCGTGACTGGGAAAGATATGAAAGCGTTGTGCGTGAGCAGAATCTTGAGATGGTTCATCCGGGTACACCCCCCCGGCCCTGGCCTGAAAAGGTCAGCCTGGTTGTGTTTGATTTCGATGGTGTGATGACGGATAACCGTGTATGGGTCAATAATGATGGTGAGGAATTTGTCGCTGCCAATCGGGGAGACGGTATGGGGATTGCGATGTTGCTTAAAGCCGGGTTTAAGGCGGTGATCATTTCAACTGAGAAAAATCCGGTGGTTGCTGCCCGGGCTGAGAAGCTTGAACTGCCCTACTTTTTCGGTATAGGTGATAAAACACACACCCTCACACAATATCTTGAAAATGAAAACATTGCCCCCTCAGAGACGATCTATGTCGGCAATGATGTTAACGATTTACTCTGCTTCCCGCTGGTGGCTTGCGCAATTGCCGTGGCGGATGCCCACCCCCAGACGCGTCGTCTGGCAGACCAGGTTCTGAAGAACCCCGGGGGGTATGGCGCAGTGCGTGAGGTTTGTGATATCCTGTTAAACCGATATTCAGAAGCATCATAGGATAGTTTTGTTTAATCCTAAGGAGACTAAATGACACGAGAAATTAAAATTGGCAACCGCCTGGTGGGGGAAGGCCATCCAACATACATCATTGCGGAGATTGGCATCAATCACAACGGCAGCATCGAAATTGCCAAAGAGTTGATCAAATCCTCGTTTGACGCCGGTGTAGACGCGGTTAAATTCCAGAAACGCACCCCTGAGTTATGTGTGCCCGAACACCAGAAAGATCAAATGCGGGATACCCCCTGGGGTTACATTTCCTATCTCGATTACCGCTACCAGGTGGAATTCGGCCAGGAGGAATATGAAGAAATTGATGCGTACTGCAAATCTTTGGGCATCGATTGGCTGGCAAGCGCCTGGGATATCCCGTCACTTGAGTTTATTGATGCGTTTGCGCCGCCTGCCCATAAGGTGCCGTCGGCGTTACTTACCGATCATAAATTGCTGCGCGCGATGAAAGACACTGGGCGAGCTGTGATCCTCTCTACTGGGATGTCAACCATGGAGGAGATCAAGGGGGCAGTTGAAATCTTTGGCTTGGAAAATTTATTGATCTGTCATACCACCAGCAGTTACCCCTGCCCGCCCGACGAATTGAATTTGAAGATGATCCTCACACTTCAATCAGAATTTGACTGCCCGATCGGCTATTCAGGGCACGAAGTAGGCTTGGTGCCTTCTGCTTTGGCGGTAGCATTGGGTGCGTCCCTTGTGGAGCGCCATGTGACCCTTGACCGCGCCATGTGGGGGTCGGATCAGGCGGCATCAATCGAGCCGCATGGTGTAAGAACGCTGGTTAAATATATCCGTGTCACTGAAAAATCAATGGGTGATGGCGAAAAGCATGTGTATGAAAGTGAACAATCATCCCTTAAAAAGTTGCGCCGTTACAGCCGCTAACCGCTGGATAAGAAATGAAATTAATCGAACAAGCCACTGATTTTCTGCAGACCCAGCCTGTCCGTCTGGGGGTTAATGCCGATATCCGTAAGATGGCTAAGGCTGTTGCCAAGGCTGCCCCCAAACCGGACGACCGGAAGATTGTAGTGTCGTTCAACGCCTCCACACGCATTACCGGGTTAAGCCTGAATGCGGCCTTTGCTATGCTGACCGGGTGGTCCTTGCGCCTGCAGGGCGTCAGGGTGGCACATTTCACCTGCAAGCGCGGGATGACACGCTGTGTGCTGGGAACGGATAATAACGATGTCAGGCGCTTGCCGCCCTGCCAGCAGTGCGTGATGCAGTCTGCCGCCATCTATGACCGATCTGATGTAATTTGGATGGATTTTTACAACACCACAGACTTCGCAAAATCGCTGCAGGGCACGGGTCTGGCGCAATTACGTCATTATAAATATGAAGGATTGCCGCTTGGTGAACTATGCTTGCCCTCCATGCGCTGGATCCTGCGCCGGCATCATCTGGAAGATGACGAGGATACCCGCATCCTTTACCGCCACTATATCCTCTCAGCTTATAAGGTTGCCAAGAAATTCGAACGACTCCTCAGTGAAATTGAGCCGCGTTCGGTGATGGTGTTCAATGGCATGCAATTCCCGGAGGCGACAGCACGTTGGGTCGCGCATCAACATGGCTTGCCGGTTTACTCACACGAAGTTGGTCTCAGGCCATTTTCTGCATTCTTCACTGAAGGAGAGGCAACAGCCTACCCGGTGCAAATTTCAGATGACTTCCAACTCTCAGATGAACAGAACCGGGAACTGGACGATTACCTTTCAAAGCGGTTTAAGGGTGATTTTTCCATGGCTGGGGTTTCATTCTGGCCTGAAATGACAGGGTTGGATGATGAATTTGTTAAAAAGATCAGCCGCTTCAAACAGGTTGTGCCAATTTTCACCAATGTGATCTTCGACACCAGCCAGCCGCATGCCAATGTGCTCTTTTCGGATATGTTCACCTGGCTGGATAACGTTCTTGAGGTGATTAAGGCGCATCCCGAGACCCTGTTTGTGATCCGTGCCCACCCAGACGAATCACGCCCCGGTAAGGAAAGCCGTGAGAGCGTGACGGATTGGGTCAATGCCCGGAATGCGGAACAACTGCCGAATTTGGTCTTTGTGGGGCCGAATGCCTATTTCAGCTCTTACGAGATGATCCAACGGGCGAAATTTGTGATGATCTACAATTCCACCATTGGCATGGAAGCCTCGATCATGGGTGCACCGGTTCTGTGCGCCGGCAAGGCTCGCTTCACGCAATTAGATACGGTCTTTTTCCCCGAGTCTCGGGAAGCCTATTTAGCTAAGCTTGAATCGTTTTTGGCGGCAGATGAGGTGCAGGCGCCGGAAGCTCACCGGCTGAATGCCCGGCGCTTTTTGTATTATCAGCTTTACCGCACATCGCTCCCCTTCGAGCAATTCTTAAAACCGGATGGCATCTGGCCTGGTTTTGTGCGGTTAAAGGATTTCGGCTGGCAGGAGCTTTTACCAGAAAATTCCCCAATGTTGAAGGTCATCTCACAGGGCTTATTGGAAGGAAAAGACTTCTTGCTGTCTGAATGATTAATTTTTACAATGATCTATTTTTAATTCTTATGCTGGTGAGCGATTTACCTCACCAGCAATTATTTTTTAGTTGTCACAAAAAATCAATTAACCTGATAGAAGTCCCACCCGTAACTGAAGAGGCGGGAATCGATTAACGGGTCGGGCTCAGTGCAGAAACCTCTTTCACCCACAAGCGGGCAGGCGATCACCGGAAGGTTCAGGTTTGACAATCTGAAATCATAGTGGCGCTCTCGTAAACCGGTTTGTTTGCCTTCCATAGTGCGGATGATGATATCCGCCCATGTCATGGTGAAATATTCATCCACACCGGTGCGCGGGATCAGATTGGGCAAGTTTGAAACATATGGGATGATCACGATGGAATCTGAATACCAGTGCAGCGTTTCAAGCGTTTCGACACTCAGATAGTCGTAGGTGATGTCCGCCCGTCCTAAATGCTCCTGGAGAAAATAGCGGATGTTTTGCACATACTCATTTTCTTTATCAAACCCGATGAACACCCTGCCATTTTCCGGCGTCAATTCTACGGCATCCATCAGCATTTGATGATTGGCGCGGTCGATAGCGAGCTGGGTCATGGCGTGGGTGCGGTAGTTGGGGAGTGTTGCCAGAAAAAGAAGTGCACTGAGTATGGATAAACCAATTAAGGTATAACGAAGGGGTTTTGGGCTGTTTAGCATGGTTCCAGCAACGCCGGGCACTGCGTTGCCGACTAAAATGGCGATTCCCAAACTAAGGGGAAGCAGATAATAAACCTCAGCATACCCCCATGGGATCAATGATATGACCCAAAATGATGACCATATAATCCAGTCATAGCTGCGTTTTACCCGGTTCGGGTCAACAGATTCGGTTCTCAATATGCAAGTCACGTCAATGATTGCTAATGAAATCAGGTAGTGAAAATAATGCGCAAGGAGTGATATCCATCGAGTGGCTTTGATCAGAATCAGTTGGAGGGAAAATGTATAGCGCTCGGTGTAATTCCCGCCAGTCAGCGGTGCCGCCCCCCATATTTCACGCAGGATGAAATAAACGATGACGGCCGCTGTTGCCGATGCAAAAAAGACCAATTGGGCGATTTGTTCCTGTTTCGTAAAATGATCTTTTTTCAGCAGTATATACAGCACCCAGGCTCCGCCTATGAGTGTCATGATAATTGCGGTTTCCTTTACGAGGATGGCCCCCAGGATGTAGAGGAATGACGAAATGGCAGTTAACCAGTAAGTTTTGTGTTTTTGTTTGAGCTTTTCTAAACTCAATAATGCTGCCAGCAGAAAAACAAGCTGCAAGACTTCACCTTTGGAAAGGGTGTAAAAATTTTCAATGATAGGTATTGAAAAGATAAATAGCAGGTTGGCAAGCAAGATCTGCCAATCTGTTGCGTTCATCTTTTTCATCAGGAATCTAATTTGAATGAGGAGGATCAGGAACAGCAACAGGTGAGATAAGAAAAACCAGAAGGGTTTCATGCCAGCGGCAGCATAAATGACCGTAAAATACAGCCAATAAAGCGGACGAAAGCGGCCGGCTTGCAGGTCGTCTTGCATGGAAAGGTCGCCATTCAGGATTTCTTTAACCTTCAGCAGCATGGTGCCGTCATCCAGCAAACCGAATTGGGGGTCGATCAGCCTGGGCATCATGATGGCAATTGCAACCACCAGCGGCAGGAAGATCAGGATCCAGGATAATGCTTGCGGGGTTTTATTATTCATAATTGGTTCTCCACCTTTTATAAATTATAATTCATGTTGAAATTAAGCATTTTAAATCAGCGGTATAATGGTTACCCTGATACTGGTCAATCGATATAGAAAGCAAGCCTATGAGTGAAAGAATTGTTGCCCTGGTGCCCATGCGGCATCATTCTGAGCGCGTCAAGGGAAAAAATTATCGCCCCCTGGCAGGAAAACCATTATTTCATCATATTCTCAATACTTTGGGTGCAGTCCCTGAGTTGGATGCGATCCTGGTGGATACCGACAGCCCAGAAATCTTGGATGGACTGGCTGAAAATTTCCCGAACGTACGAGGTGTTGTCCGACCTGAGGAATTGCGCGGCGATCATGTGCCGATGAATGAGATCCTGATCCATGATACTGCACTGATCGAAGCCGACTTCTTCTTGCAGACGCATTCAACCAATCCACTGCTGCGTGCAGAGACGATTTCTCAGGCGATCCAGAAATTTGCTGCGGCAATTCCCGAATATGATTCATTGTTCGGTGTGAACCGCCTCCACACACGCCTTTATGATCAGCTTGGACGGGCGATTAACCACAATCCCAAGGTATTGTTGCGCACACAGGATCTGCCTCCGGTGTACGAGGAGAATTCCTGTATTTATATCTTTGCCCGTCAGACACTGCTTTCTCGCCGCAACCGGTTGGGTGAACGCCCCCTGATGTTTGAGATCCCGTCACTTGAGGCATGGGATATCGATGAAGAATTGGACTTCACCATCGCAGACACCCTCTATCGTCACCTTTACGGGCAGACGTAAAAAGCCGCACGAACCCCTTAGGACACAGGAGAATGCACATGAAAACGGTTTTGATATCAGCACCGTACATTTTGCCCGAGATGGAACGTTTCGAGCCGGTTTTGTCATCCTTCGACCTGGATTTGATCATTGCAGATGTTAATGAACGTTTGTCGGAGGAAGAACTTTTGGTTTATGCCGGGCAGTTTGATGGTACGATCTGCGGTGATGACCGCTACACCCGCCGGGTAATTGAAGCCTGTGCGCCTCGCTTGCAAGTTATCTCCAAATGGGGCACCGGGATTGATTCGATCGATCAAACGGCTGCAGCGGACTTCGGTATTCTGGTTGGGAACACACCAAACGCCTTCACGGTGCCGGTGGCGGAGAGCGTGATCGGTTACATGCTGGCCTTTGCCCGTCAGATCCCTTGGCTGGATGAGCAAATGAAAGCCGGACAGTGGGATAAGATCAACGGCAAGACCCTCAGCGAGTGTACACTGGGTGTGATCGGTGTCGGCAACGTGGGCAAGGCTGTGCTGCGCCGGGCAAGAGTTTTTGGGATGAAATTGCTGGGCAACGATATTGTGGATATCGCACCGGATTTTTTGTTGGAAAATGGTGTAACGATGACCAGCCTGGATGATTTGTTTTCACAATCGGATTTTATCAGCCTGAACTGTTCGCTCAACCCGACCAGCCACCATCTGATCGACGCCCAAAGCCTGGCGCAGTGCAAGCCGGGTGCGGTGTTAATCAACACCGCTCGAGGCCCGGTGATGGATCAACCAGCAGTCATTGATGCACTTGAACGCGGTGCATTGGGCGGCGCGGCGTTGGATGTGTTTGAAGATGAACCCCTGCCAGATGGCAGCCCGTTGCGTGGAATGTCAAATGTCTTGCTTGCACCGCACAACTCAAATTCAAGCCCCAGGTTCTGGGAGCGTGTGCATTGGAATACAATCAGGAATTTATTGATCGGATTGAACATCCCCACGGATGGACTGGAAGACCTCAAGGCGCGTTATACTGTCTGATGGGTCAGTCGGGTGGGAATTATTTAACGTTACTTATTGATGAAAACACGAATGGGTAAAAGGAATGCGAAAGATGATTGAAAAGGAATCCCGCATCTTATTGATCACAGGCGCTGCAGGGGGGATTGGCAGAGCAACGGTTGAAATCTTTTCACAAAAGGGGTGGCGTGTGATTGGCGTGGATCGCAGCCCGAGATATGACGCCTTCCCTCAGGACGGAATTTATATCCAGGCCGATATTTCATTGCCTGAAAAAATTGAAGAGATCTACGAGCGAGCCTCATCTTATACCGATACGCTTGACGCAGTGGTCAACAATGCAGCGGTCCAAATTGCCAAGCCCTTGATTGATACCACAGCCGATGAGTGGGATATGGTGATGGCGTCCAACTTACGCTCGGTTTTTTTAGGGGCCAAATTAGCCTATCCGCTGCTCAAAGCCAGAGGTGGGGGCGCGATTGTCAATGTCTCTTCGGTGCATGCCGTAGCGACATCTGCGAATATTGCCGCCTATGCCGCCAGTAAGGGCGGACTGCTGGCACTGACCCGCGCCATGGCGATCGAATTTGCCCCGGATGAGATCCGGGTGAATGCCATTTTGCCTGGTGCAGTGGATACGCCCATGCTGCGGGCAGGCTTTAACCGCGGCCACCTTGGCGAGGGTGATGTGTTGGATCGGCTGGAAAACCTGGCGCGCAAAACCGTCAATGGGCGCGTTGGTCAGCCGGAGGAAATTGCCCGATCAATTTATTTCCTTGCCGACAGCACACAATCCTCTTTTATGACCGGGCAGGCGTTGATTGTGGACGGCGGGGCGACCGCCCGATTGAGCACGGAGTGAGCGATGACGAGTAAACAATCTATAAAAGAAATTGTGCCGGAACCTCTGTGGGAGCTGGCATCGGACCGTTATTGGGCCTGGTATAACCGTGACCGGCATTTGCTGGCTCGGGTTTTCTCGCCAACCTGGTTTAAGAACAAGCAGCGTTTAGAAACCTGGCGTGACCGCTTTGCCGGTCAGCGCTGTTTTGTGGTTGGCAATGGCCCCAGCTTGCGAAACACCGACTTGAGCAAACTGGCCAATACATTTTCGATCGGGATGAACCGGATCTACCTGGCATTTGACAACTACCAATTCAAGACATCTTGTGTTGTTTCGGTTAATGACCTGGTGCTGGAGCAATGCCATCACGATTTACAGGCGCTGGATATCCCGGTTTTTGTGAGCTGGCGAGCTCGTAAGTATTTCGAACCTGGTTCACAATTGTTGTTTTTAGATTCAGATTACACCCTCCCTGAAAATTTCAACGGGGATGCCACGGGCCGCTTATTTGAAGGCTTTACGGTGACTTATGTCAGCCTGCAACTGGCTTATTTTATGGGTTTTTCTGAGGTTGTTTTGATTGGCGTTGATCACAACTTCGCAACCAAAGGCCCCGCCAACGCAGTCGTCACATCACAGGGGGACGACCCCAATCATTTTGCTGCCAATTACTTTGGCAAAGGTTTTCGCTGGCAGCTGCCGGATTTAGAAGGCTCTGAACGCGCTTACCGGATGGCAAAAGCAGCTTTTGAAGCCGATGGACGTAAGATTTTCGATGCAACAGTGGATGGGAAACTAACCATTTTTCCGAAGGTAGACTTTAACGCATTGTTTTAATTTAGGTTCGCAAATTTGGAGTTGGGACAAATGGCCATATTTGCAATTCTCCCATTGATCACATTTTTACTGTTTTGGCTGTGGATGAATGCCCACGCGCCAACAGGTAAGGGTGAAATCGTTGATCTTCGCAAGCCGTTGATCCAGGCTGGGTTGGTTTGGTCCGCATTTTTGGTGATTGGGACAGAACTCCTGAGCTTGATGCGCGGTTTGACAGCGTTGGGTTTGGTTATCATGTGGGCGGGTGCTGTGATCTGCCTGGCTGTTATTGGCTGGCGAACAGGAATGCTCTCTGTCGGTGCGAAGAATCTGCGTAAGGCGTGCAAACATCTAAAACTCAGTTGGTTTGATTGGTTGATGGTGACAGTGGCGCTGGCGACCCTGATCATCTTATTGATAACGGGCATTCTCTCACCTCCAAACATTCACGATATTCTGGCTTATCACATGAGCCGGGTGATGCACTGGATCCAAAACCAGTCCTTGTCCTTCTATCCAACATCCATGACCTGGCAATTATGGATGCCGCCGTTTAGTGAGTTTACTCAACTGCATTGGCAGATTTTAACCGGTGGAGATTACTTGTCTTCATTTCAACAATGGTGCAGTTTGCTCTTGACCATGGCGGCAGTTTCACTGGCTGCCAAACGGTTGGGTGCTGCACACCGGGGTCAGTGGCTGGCTGCGCTGTTCGTTCTTACATTACCGATTGTGGTCTTGCAGGTTACCGGCGGAAAGAATGATGTCGTGCTGGCTTTTGCCTTTTCAGGGTTGGTCTTTTATGTCATCGAAGCCTATGTTTCAGACACAAACTGGATGGATTGGGGCTGCGCTGGGATAGCCGTGGGAATCGGCATGTTGACCAAGGGAACATTTTTATTCTTTGCCCTGCCGCTGCTCATCTGGTTGCTGGTGATGATGTTGATGAAAGGTGGATGGCGTAAAACACTGACCTTTGCCGGGATTGGTTTTGCGGCTGTGTCTGTGCTCAACGGGGGGCATTGGGTACGGAATTGGCTTGGTTTTGGCAATCCGGTTTATACTGGCAATGAGCAGTTTCTAATCAATGGTTACTTTGGCTGGGATGTGACTTTATCCAATTTATCCCGCCACGCAGCAGTGCAAATGAATGGTAAATATGGTTTGATCAACGAAGCCGTCCAGAAAGCACTGGCTCGCATCCATGAATGGATCAATTTGCCGTTATTTGACCCCCAACTCACTCACGGCCCGGCGGAGTTTTATTATGTGCCTACCCGTGAAGAGGTGGCTGGCAACCCGTTTCATTTTGCGCTGTCAGGCTTGATGCTAATCCTGGCTCCGCTTGGCTTAATCCGGAAGCAGCAACGCCAAAGCACTTTAGGCGTGATCGCTTTAGCCTTGTGTGGTTTGGCGGGCGCGGTTATTTTTTCCTCGGTTTTCCGTTGGCAGTCCTGGAGCACGCGCTTCTTCATTCCTTATTATGTGATTTTTGCACCGGTGTTTGGTATCATATTTGGAAAGTGGTCACCAAAAATTGTCTCTTGGGTGATGGCTGGGCTGCTGCTTGTGATGCTGATCAACCCCCTGTTAAATAATTATTCCAGGTCATTTTCATGGTCGCCAGAGAATCGTAACAGCATCTGGCACATGTCACGGCGGGGACTGCGTTTTGCGAATAATCAAAACATTGAAGGCGCCGTTTTGGAACTGACCCACCTGATGGAGGTCTCTGGATGCCGCACTTATGGGCTGCTCATCCGCCAAAATGCGCCGGAGTACCTGCTGTGGGGCACGCTCACACCGGGTTCGAATGATTATCATATTGAGCATGTCGCAGTGGAAAACACCTCATCAGCGTTTGCTGACCCAAACTTTGACCCATGTGGTATTGTCTTATTTGAAGTCACTGAAACGGATTTTATTTACGAAGAGCAATACCAATTGACGAAGCGCTGGCAGATTGGTGAAACTTATCCGTTTTCTTTATTCCTGAAACCCGCTTATGTGTTCGATGAAATGGATTAACCAGATTGAAGACTGAACCGCTCGTTTCGATTATTACGCCCTCATATAACCAGGCGCCTTATTTAGAGCAGACGCTGCTTTCGGTGTTGTGCCAGGACTATCCCCATCTGGAGTATATCGTGATTGATGGCGGTTCAACCGATGGCAGCCAGGCGATCATCGAGCGTTATCAAGATCGGTTGGCCTACTGGACTTCAGAAAAAGATGAGGGGCAGGCGGATGCGATCAATAAAGGCTTTAGACGCGCCACAGGTGAGGTAATCGCCTGGATCAATTCGGATGATGTGTATTACCGCTGTGATGTGGTCAGCCAGGCAGTGAAAACGTTGACGGAAAATCCCAATCTGGGGATGGTGTATGGCAACGGTGTGATGGTGGATGCGCAGGGGCGATTGCTGGATTGGCATCCATACAGGCAATACAACCTGGAGGACTTGCTGGCTTTTAATGTCTTGCTGCAACCGGCGGTTTTCATGCGTCATGAGGCTTTACGGCACGCAGGATATTTGCGCCCGGAAAGCCATCTGATTTTGGATCATGAATTGTGGGTACGGATTGCATCGGCTTATCCCATCCGGCATGTGGATGCCTTTTGGGCGGTGGAGCGCACCCACGAAGAAGCCAAAACGATTGCCATGGCAGGTAATTTTGTGGATGAGGCGTTTAATTTTGTCGAATGCTTGCGGTCAGAAACAGCCTTTGAGCCTGTTTTTGTTGCGCATGATCAAAAGATTCGTGCTGGGTTGCATGTCTTTTCTGCCCGGCGCCTGATCGATGCCGGTAAGCCGAAACAAGCCCTGCGGCACTTTGCGAAAGCCTGGAAGATCAAACCAAAAGCAGTTCTGGCTGTTTGGTATAAGTGGGTGCAGGCACTCGGCGGTCTGCTCGGTCTGTGCGGATTGTTTGTGTGGTATCGCAATCTGCGCCGCAAACTGCAGCATTCCAACCAGCGGCTGGTTGTCGATCAGCAGGGCATCCGCTGGATAGAAATCCATAAAGAAAAATAATCATTGGCATTAGAAATGAAGAAATTCCTAAAAGAGATTGATTATCAATCAGTAAGTATTCTCGTACTATTATTTATTCTGTATTTCATGTTGGAAATGGGACATTTCTTTCCAAATTTAGGGGAAATTAATGTATGGGATGAGGCCACATATATTTATAAAGGAAATCAATTAATCACACGGTCTGCCTGGCCAAGGCTTATTGAATCCCCTTTATCCAGTTTGATGTATGCTTTGGCGATATTGCCGGTGCGTCAATCTCCAAACTGGTTTATGTTGGCTGATGCTGTTGCTCGAATTTTTCTATTCAGTTTAATTTTTATCAGCACACATTTCATAAGCAGAGCTCTAGAACCTTATGCAAATCCCTGGGTCATGATAGGCATGCTTATCATTGTTCCGGTCGCCTCAACAATGTACCTTTATCCCAGTGATGTGTTGTTTGCCGGTTTGGCAGGGGTGGCATTTGGACAGATGTTGTTATTCTATACCCATCGTAAGCGGAAACACCTCTATTGGGCATCCGGATGGATGGGTTTGGCAGTGCTTGCTCGGGCGGAAGGTTTGTTATTAATTGGTGTATTACTGATCGTAACCCTTGTTATTTCTATTCCCTCTAAAAAATGGACTCAGAATGTCTTTGCGGTCTTATTGCCTTTTATATTATTGGTTGGAGGTTATATTCTCGTATTTGGCATGGCAACGGGTGATTATGGGACTGGTTTGCCGGAGCGTACTTTTAATAATTTTGAGAGTGGTCATGAGATTATCTACTCCCAATCTGACATTTATTCGCCAACCGTGAGTGCCCGGATTGAGTCAAATCAGATCTTCGGTACTGGCGAGGAGAATGACTATTCTGTTTTCAAAGCAATCAGGCGCAACCCGGCGGTTTATTTGCATCGGTTAAAACAAGTTGTGCCCAATGCGATTAATTTTGCAGTAAAGGCTTATGGCAATAAGTTTATTTTGATTTTTGTTTGGTTGAGTGTGCGGGGATTGATTGCCTTGATAAAACGTAAACATATTGCAATCGCCTTGTTAAGCATATTCTGGTTTGTGCCGTTAGGTGCAGGTGTGATAAATACCTTTTTTCGTGAAGGTTATTTCATGATGCCCTATTTTGTCGTATTTACGCTTTCAAGTATTGGAATTTCCGAAATTATTAAAAACTGGGATAAGACCTCAGAGAAAATTGGTTTGCTTGCCAGCAGTCTTGTGGTGATTGTAATCAGTATTTTCGCAAGAAACATGTCCATGCTTTTTCGAGGCTCAATATTCATTATCGGGTTGGGTCTCTTGGAGATTCTAAGGCGATTTGATGGACAAGAGAGTTCATGGCGTATAAATGCTTTATGGGTATTGTTTTGTGCTGCATTGTTTATGAGGGGAGGATATGTTTCACCGCAAATTCCTTCCTATGGCAATTCGGATATTGAAAAATCGGTTTATTCCCTGCAAGATGTGTTGCCAGTTGAGAGTAAAGTGTTAGCTGGCGCGCCTGCCAATATTTGGGCTGCACGGATGACATATTATGGAATTAATTCCTTCGATATTCCACAATTCGAGACTGCTGAAGAATTTTATGATTGGCTGACCAATCAAGGTGTTGATGCGATCTATATTGATCAGCATTTCCCTGAATACTATCAGAATCTTGTAGCTTCCATTTCAGATGAAAGACTGAAAGAAGTTTATACTAACCCAGAACGCGAATTGATTATTTATTTACTGAAATAAGGCGATCTATGAAGAAAAAGAAATCACAGAGGAACAAATTTAGAGAGATTTGGCAGTGGTTGAAAACAGGCGTGTCAAGTTTGGTCAGGCAGCCAGCGTTCTATATCTACCTGATTTCAGTTCTGATCAATCTGCCTTGGTTTTTGCCCAACTTAAGTGATATTGCGCCCTGGGACGAAACCTATTACATCGTCAATGGCAAAGAGTTCTTTTCTGGTCATTTGCCTTACCTTGCGGATGGTCCACTCTATAATTTCATTGCCGGTTTTGTAACCCTGTTTTTCAAGAGTTCTTCCTTTTGGCTGATCCATGTCAATTCGGTGATGCGTTTCTTGCTTTTTACCCTGTTATTTGTGGGAACGTGGCAGGTGGGACGGGCTTTCAAAGATGAGTTCAATCCAATCATTTTATTTGGGTTTTTGGTGATTTCGCCAGTCCTGACCCAAAATTTTGAATATCCTGCGGACTTACTTTTTGCGGCGCTTTCCGCGATCGCCTTTGGGCAAATGGTGACCTTCATTAAAACCAAACGCATCAAGCATGTCTGGTGGGCATCATTCTGGCTGGGGCTGGGCATGTTGACCCGTGGCGACGCGATGATTTTGATCATTACGCTGGCCATTTTTGTTCTCTGGTTTGGTACCAAGCATTATGGCTGGTGGCGATTGCTGCTGGCAGTATTGGTGCCTTTCCTCTCGCTCAGCGTGGGTTATGTGCTGCTGCGAGGCGTTGTCACCGGGGATTTCGAAACAGGCATGGCTTCCCGTTCGTACATGGCTTTTGAACAGGGACAGGAAGTGGATATGCCGGAGGGGGAAGGGCGGTTTGCTGCCCCAACCGAGAGTTATTACATTGCCCGGGAGTTGTTTGGTACACCAGCAGAAAACGATTATTCGGTATTCCGCGCTATTTCCCGCAATCCGCAGGCTTATCTGAGTCGGGTGATCAACGTGCTAAAATCACTGCCCGGCTTATTTATGACCGCATTTTATCGGCGGGATGCGATCTTCCTTGCCTTATTGGCATTTAGAGGTTGGGTCGCACTTGTGCGAAAAAAGAAGACACGCCCTATTGCGATACTTGGATTGGTCTGGATGCTGCCAATCAGCGCTGGCATTGCCCGCACCCTGGTGCGGGTGGGTTACTTCCGTGTGTTTTATTTTGTCATTTTTGTTTTTGCAATTATCGGTCTGAAAGCTTTGTTAGACAGCCTACGGAAAACCCGTGAGGGGCTGGTTTGGGCAATTCTCATGGGAAGTGTGATGATCCTGGCATTGTTTACAGGTGAAGAAGCCGTTCAAATCGGGATGCTGGTGTATTTAAGCTGGCTGCTGCTGGTCTATTTACTTTCAAGACGCTCAAAAAAATATCCGCAATGGCAGTATATGGCCATGCTGCTGTTGTTGGTTTCAGGTTATTTCTTACGCACCGGGGTTATTGTTTTTACACCACGTCAGCTTGGACAAGAACCGGGTGAGCAGGCTGCATTGATCTTGCGCGAGGTGACTGATCCCGGTGATGCCGTTCTGACCTGCACGCCGTCGGTCGTTTTTTTGGCAGACCGCGAGGTTGCCAATTTCTGCGGTGCGGATATACCGGAATTTAAGTCATCTGAAGCTTTTATCGAATGGGTACGGGCTCAGGATTTTAAGGCGATCTATTTTGATAGCGCTGCCCCGGATGTGCTGCGTGATCTCAGTCTGGATCAGCGGGATAAAGCGCTCAGGCAAGCCTTTGGCACGTACGATGGGGATGCGTATATCTTTTTAGTGGAACCGGCAGATTGACCTCAGGCTGTGGTGTTGACCCAACATCAAACTTTGATTCCGGAAGGTTGTCAGTATAATTAAGGGGTTGATAGTTTTGGCCAGCATGTGTTTAACCTACTTATCTGAGTGATATCAAAATCAATGAATGCTAATTTACCCCTTGTTTCCATCATAACCCCTTCATTCAACCAGGCGAAATTCTTGCGTCAGACCATTGAATCAGTGCTTACGCAGGATTATCCAAACCTGGAATATATCATCATTGACGGCGGGTCAACCGATGGCAGCCAGGAAATTATCAAAGAATTTGAGGGCAGGTTGGCTTATTGGGAATCGATCCCCGACCGCGGCCAAACCGACGCGATCAACAAAGGATTTGCTAAGGCACATGGGAAATATCTTGCCTGGTTGAACTCGGACGATGTTTATATGCCCGGGGCTGTGACTCAAGCTGTGGAATACCTTGAGGAACACCCCGATGTCAGTCTGGTATATGGTGATTGCACATTTATTGATGCCGAAGGGCGCACGATTGGGCAGTTCCCTGCAGCGCAGACGGATTATCAACGGCTGCGGCGGGGTTATGTGCACATCCCGCAGCAATCAGCTTTTTTTAGGGGAGATCTTTGGCGAAAAGTAGGGCCATTGGATCCATCCTTTTATTTTGCGATGGATTATGATTTGTGGGTGCGCTTGGCTGAGAGGGCGCCAGTGGTTTATTTGCCAGGGCGTGTTTGGGCGAGCTTCCGCTTGCATGGCGACGCAAAAACGATCGCTGCGGATGCACGCTGCTGGCCTGAGATGCTGCGTGTGCACTACCGAGAAGGCGGCAAGTGGCTTTCGCCGATTGTGATCAAGTATGGATTGAGAAGATTGGCAGCGCCGCTGATCAACTGGCGTCGAAAGCGCATGTTTGGCCGCGAACAAAAAGAAGAGTAATAGTGATTAGCTTTAGGAAAGGGAGTCGGTATGGCTGAGAAAAGTAAGTTCGGATTTGATAAATTTATGAAATCTAACGAAAATTTGATTGGGATGCTTTATAAAAATTTGCGATTAATCATCCGGTTGTTGAAAGACCCCCGGATTAATGTTTTGTTGAAACTGCTGCCAATCGGCGCGTTGATTTACCTGGTGGTGCCTTTTGACCTGATCCCAATCATCCCCATTGATGATGGGTTGGTTATTTGGTTGGGTGGTTACCTCTTCCTCGAACTTTGTCCGCAGGAGATCGTTGAGGAACATCGCCGGGCGTTGAGCGGTCAGGATATCCCGGTGGGCGAAGGCTCAAAATCGGTGGTTGACGGAGAGTTCAAGGATATTTCTGAGTGAATTGAGCCTGTTTAACAGATGTTTAAGCAACTTAATAACTTGTTAAAATGGCTCGATGTGTTATAATGCAGGTGTTGAATACTGGTAGATGTCGATTTTGTAAACGGAGGTAATCCTGTGGCTTATCGAAATTGGGAAGTCATCAAAATTTCCTATTGTGAACGTGCAGATGAAGAAGTTGCCTTAGAAGCTGAAATTGTCTATCCGGCGACTTTTTTGCCGGAGCAAGCACCGCGCATCATGGCACACCGCTGCTCACGCGGGTTGGCTTGCAATAGTTTTAAGCAGCCTGGGTGCTGTTGGTCAGGAACGAACCCTGACTATGACCCCTTCAAGGAAGCCAGCAAAGAAAAACCCCCTGCCTGATACGTTTGATCTCACAAGCACAAAGCGCCCATTACGGGCGCTTTGTGCTTAATTGAATATTTATTGAACAATACTCAAGAAATTACATTCAGCTCTTTGCCTACTTTGGCAAAGGCTTTCAGCGATTGGTTGAGGTCGTCTTCTGAGTGTGTGGCTGAGATCATCACCCGGATGCGCGCCAACCCGCGTGGGACGGTTGGGAAACCCAATGCCATCGCGAACACGCCTTCCTCATAGAGCCTTCGGCTGAATTCTCGGGCTAATTTGGCGTCGCCGAGCATGACTGGAGTGATTGGGGTCATGCTTTTTCCGGTGTCAAAACCCAGTGCCTTCATCTCGCTTTTGAAAATCTCAGCATTGGACCATAGTTTATCGACCAGTTCTGTGGATTCTTCCAAAAGGTCAACGGATGCGATGGTTGCTGCAACATCGGGCACAGTGACGGCAGAGGAGAACAAGAACGGTCGCCCGCGTTGGCGGAGCCATTCGATGATCTTAGCGTTGCCGGCGACCACGCCGCCCATCACGCCAAATGCCTTTGAGAAAGTGCCGACTTCGACGTCCACCTGGTTGTGCAGCTTGAAATGGTCCACGATGCCGCGGCCGCCTTCACCCAACACGCCTTCACCGTGGGCATCATCCACCATCAGCATCAAATTGTGATCTTTGGCGATTTGGACCAGTTTGTCGAGGGGTGGAAAGTCGCCGTCCATCGAAAAGACGCCATCGGTGATGACCAACCCACGTCGGTAGTTACCTTCATTTTGGCGGATGACCGTTTCTAATGAGCTGGGGTTGGCGTGCTCGTAACGGGTGATGGTTGCACCCGAAAGACGGCTGCCATCGATGATCGAGGCATGATTGAGCTCGTCGGAGAAGATCATATCGCCCTTGCCCACCAGCGCCGGGATGGTACCCAGGTTGGCTGTAAAACCGGACTGGAAAGTGATTGCGTCTTCCACCCGCTTGAATTTTGCCATGCGCTTTTCGAGCTCAAGGTGAATATCCATGGTGCCGGCGATGGTGCGGACTGCGCCGGGGCCAACCCCGAATTGATCCATCGCTTCTTTGGCAGCCTTCACCAGGCGCGGGTGGTTGGCAAGACCCAGGTAGTTGTTTGAGCAAAAATTCAGCACCCGTTTGCCATCGACGACAAGCCACGCACCCTGTGGTGATCCTAAGGTGCGGATTTTGTTATACAGGCCTGAATCCTTCAGGTTTTCAAGTTCTTCATCAATCCAGTTGAGTTTGGTTGACATAGCTCCCTCGTTAATTGTAGTTGGTTTATTTATGTTCCCATTATACCTGCACTTCAATCGGCATTTGGTTCTTTTTATGGGGCTATTCCAGGATGATTTCCCATAGGTGAACGTGTGCGATCTCGCCATCATGGGGGTTGAAAATCGTGATTTCCAGTGTGTCGATTGTGCGTGCCTGATTGAAGGATAATTTGACCTGGCGTGTGACGGTTGCGCCTTCGACTTCCGCCGTTGCTATCCCTACCTCTTTCCCATTTGTATAGGCTCTGGCAGTTAACTCAGTGGGCGTCCCGCCGATCATGGCTGTGATTGAAGTCACCTGCTGCGGCTTGGGGAAGGTCAGAATCAGCCTGAGCGGGTTGGCTTCGAGTGTGCGGATGAGCGTGTTCGGGTCGCCATCGAATATATGTACAATTTCGTTGATATCCAAAATGGGATATTGCACTTGGACTTTCTGCCCGTTGAGGGTAATAACTTTCGATTGCAGGGCTTGCCGTGCAAGGTGTTCGGCTTCAAGGATAGATTGGATATCCTCAACATACTCCAGGCGGACGAAATAAAAGCCGTCGGAGCCGTCGGGATAGGGGAGTTTTTCTTCGATGCGGACATTGGTAAACTTCCCGGACTCATCAATGAAGTCCAGGTCTTCTTCGGTCATCACAAACAGCATGTTACGGTCAAGCGGGCGGTATTGCATTGCAAAGGCGTTGATATTACCCATCTTGAGGTTCGGGGTATTCCCTGCGAAGTAGTCCATCAGCACGTCTGTGCCATTCGCCCAGGTGGAGCTGACCAGCACCGTTGTTTGCGGATCTGAGCGGGCGATCTCTGCTGCCCGGGTGAAGACCTGCTGTGCGCCGTATTGCATACCGCTCATGCCGTAATCGTCATACCAGGTTGGTCCGTTTGTGAGCGCGTCAGCCAACATACCCAGGCTGAGAACGGCAAATAGGATAAACATTAGGGCTGAAAGATGCCGGTATTGAATACGCCGCCAGTTCTGGCTGATGCTGTGAAGAACCGCATCCAATCCCAGGGCGGTGAATAAGGTGATCGGGATGATCATGGCCAGCCCGCGTGTGATCCCCCAGTCCACAATCGCCGCGCCGCTGGGGATGGCTAAAGATGCCAGGAGCAGGGTGCGATAGGCTGGATTCTTCCAGCGCTGAATACTGCGGATCAAGCCAACCAGGAAAAACGGGAAGGTGAACATCAGGAGGTGCCCGTAACCTTTCATGGTGTGCCGCGCCAGATCGTGCTGGTATGAAAACAGCCAGGTTGGCAGATTGATCTCAGGCCAGGTGCTTTCAATGATGGACGGGTTAGGCCAGAACCAGTAAATGGGGTTGAAACCTTTGAGATACCGGCCGAGATACAGGAGGATTTTTTCGTAGAGCGGGATGGGTTTGACCCAGTAGGAGTTGAGCAGGATCAGATGCTGCAGGCGCTGCTGGGCGTGGCTCAGGCTGAAGTGCACAAAGGGGAGGAAGAGAAGCACGAGCAGGCCAGCACCTAACAGCACTTGTCTGCGGTGCTGCCAGTGATAACGGGCATCGCCGATCAGCAACAGCACACCGGTTAACGGGACGATCAGTTGGGCGGGGCTATAGGCGTAGAAAGACGCAGCACCGAAGAGATTGGCTGGAAACAGGGCATTGATGCACCCCTGGCGATAAAGCAGGTAACAATATAAAAACCCGGCATACAATGAAACCATCAACACGGTTTCGAAAGCCGTGCGCGAGTGCAGGAACCAGGCGGGCGCAGCAGACAGCAGAAGCGTTCCTAACCACCAGCAGCGGATTTTGAACACATTTCGTAAAATCAATCCGCTTGAGATCGCTGCGATCAGTGAGATCAAGGCTGAGACCCCCCGCGTCACCCACACGGATTTGCCAAACAGCAAGGTAGGCAGCACCTGGGCATAGACGGACAGGCTCAGGTTAAATTGGCCGCCATTCTCGAAATAGACGGGGAAAAGGACCCCATCCGGCCCACGGAAACCGGATTGGATCAGGTTTGTGGCGTGTTGGGTTTGGATGGCTTCGTCGGTAAAGAAATAAATCGGGAAATCCGGCAGGCGCACCAAGCGCGTGACGGTATAGACCAGGAGTGCCAGCACAAACAGAACCAAGGACGAATTTGGGTGTGCGTTGTCGTTGATTCCATCTGGGGGTCTCTCAGCCTGGGACATGCTTTTACTCCTGAAATGACTGTGCTCAGATTATAGCATGGGAGGGATCTAATTATTGCTGAAGGTCATTTGATTCTTTCGACAGGATATCGGCAGAAGGTTTCAGTTTAAGGTATGATATAACATCAGTAGAAGCGGGTCGGCTTTTGTGATGAGTGGCCTGATTCGAAAGCAATCCATACTCTTTTTGATGGAAAGAATAACAATATGAATGATGAAATTTCACCCGAATTATTTGAACATCTTGTGTCTTTGGCGGCTTTTGCATTTGACCCTGAAGAGGCTGAATATTTGCGGCGAGAGCTCAATCATCAGCTAAAAGCTGTTCGGCAGCTTGAAGCGGTGCCGCTGGATGCGGATGTGCCGCCAGCTATGCACGGTGTGTTATACACTGACCAGACCCGACCGCCATTGCGAAACGACGTTTGGGAACCCTGCGATAACCCGGATGAGATCTTGGCACAGGCGCCACAGGTGGAAGACGGTTATATTATCGTCCCTGATATCCCCCATACAGAACTGGACTGACCTCATGTCTTTATTTGATTATTCTGCATATACTATTGCCAAAAAAGTCCGGTCAGGCGAGCTCTCGGCTGTGGCTGTTCTGGATGAAGCGCTTTCGCAAATCGAGGCGGTTGATGGCAGCCCAGGCACGCTGGATGGTGGCCGGCTGTCCGAGGATGAGAAGAACAAAGTGCACGCTTTTATCACACTGACGGCAGAACGCGCCCGTCAGCAAGCACAGTCGATTGACACACGCGTCAAGGCAGGTGAGCCAGTGGGCCCTCTGGCAGGCGTGCCGCTGACTATCAAAGACATCTTCTGTGTTAAAGGTATGCGTACCACGGCAGCCTCACGCATGCTGGCCAACTTTACTGCGCCTTACACGGCGACGGCCGTCGAGAGGTTAGAAGCAGCGGACGCGCTGACTCTTGGTAAGGTCAACCTGGACGAATTTACTTATGGCTCTTCAACAGAATCGTCAGCCTTCAAGCCCTCCACCCGCAACCCTTGGGACACCACCCGCGTACCTGGTGGGTCATCGGGCGGTTCGACAGCATCTGTTGCAGCAGGCGAAACAACCCTCTCATTGGGAACAGACACCGCCGGCTCGATCCGGCAGCCAGCCGCCTTTTGCGGCGTGGTCGGTCTCAAGCCTACCTATGGACGTGTCTCCCGCTACGGGTTGATCGCCTTTGGCTCGTCGCTGGATTGCCCCGGGCCTGTCTCACGCGATGTGCGTGACGCGGCTTTGATGCTTGCTGCGATGGCTGGTGAAGACAGGCGTGACAGCACGGCAGCGCGCCAGCCCGTGCCGGATTACGTGGCAGAACTGGAGAAGGGCGTCAGGGGAATGCGCATCGGCCTTTCACCGGATTATATGAAAATCACCTTCCCTGATCCGCAGACCGGCGAACTGATCACCCAGCATCTGCCGGATGAGATTCGGCAGGCCACCCTGCGCGCAGCAGAAGCGTTAGCGGCGCAGGGTGCAGAGATCGTGGAAGACATCCCCATGCCCAACACGGCTTACGGCATCCCGGCTTATTTTGTGATCAGCCGGGTGGAAGCCGCCTCGAACCTGCATCGCTTTGACGGCGTGAAATACGGCTATCGCACCCAATCAGCATTTGAGGATCTGCACGAGATGTATCGCAAGACCCGGGCAGAAGGCTTTGGGCTGCAGCCCAAGCTGCGTATTTTAATGGGCATGTACGTCAGCGCGGCGCAGTATAGCGAGCAATATTATCAACGCGCCTTGCGGGTGCGCAGCATGATCCGCAATGACTTCGAAGCCGCTTTCGACCCTGATGGCACCTACCGCGTGGATGCCCTGCTCACGCCCACCACACCGACCACAGCCTTCAAGATGGCGGATGTCTATGGCGACTCGGTGCTGATGCAGTACGCCGATCAGTTCACCGTCCCGGCCAACCACGCCGGCACACCGGGTATATCAATTCCGGGTGGGCTGGATGCGGATGGGCTCCCCATCGGCATTCAATTGCTTGCCCCTGATTTTATGGAAGAGACCCTCTTTAGGGCAGGATATGCCTTTGAGCAAGCTACCGCCGGCGCTGACTGGCGCAAGCAGCGCCCACAGGTTTTTAGATCAGATGAAGGGAGGGCGCAATGACCACCTACGAAACCGTGATCGGGCTAGAAACCCACATTCAACTTAATACCACTACCAAAATTTTCTGCGGCTGTAAGGCGGATTCGTGGGAGCAGTCACCTAACACCAACATCTGCCCGGTGTGTAGCGGGCTGCCGGGTGTGCTGCCTGTCTTAAACGAAGCGGCTGTGCGCAAAGGTGCATTGCTGGCGGCAGCCATGCATTCTGAAATTCGCCTAACCTCTTACTTTGACCGCAAGAATTACTTCTACCCCGACCTGCCCAAGGGCTACCAGATTTCACAATACGATATTTCGCTGGGCGGCGGCGGTTTTCTTGACCTGCCTATGCCCGACGGCAGTATACGCCGGGTAAACATCGCCAAACTTCACCTTGAGGAAGATGCCGGCAAGACCAAGTATGAGAACGGTGTGCGCTATGTGGACTTCAACCGCTGCGGCGTGCCGCTGGTTGAGATGGTCACCGGGCCGGATTTGCGTTCAGCGGACGAAGCTGCGCAATACCTGATCAGGCTGCGCCAATTGCTGCGCTGGCTGGGTGTCTCTGAAGCGGATATGGAAAAAGGCCACCTGCGCTGCGACGCCAACGTCTCGATCCGCGAGATGGGCAGCACTGTACTGAATACCAAAACGGAGATCAAGAACGTCAACTCGATTGAAGCCGTGCGTACAGCGATCAACACCGAGGTCGAACGCCAGATCGCCCTGGTGGAGTCGGGTGGCAGGGTGGAAGCGTGGACACTCGATTGGGATGACGCCCACAAACGGCTCAACAAAATGCGCTCTAAGGAGACCGAAGCTGATTACCGTTACTTCAGGGAGCCCGACCTGCTCCCGCTAAAACTGGACGAGGCCTGGCGGGATGAGGTTTTGGAATCGCTGCCCGAGCTGCCCCTGGCGCGCCGCACGCGCTTTATGACCGATTATGACCTGCCGGAATATGATGCCGATATCCTGACCGGTGACCGCCCGATTTCGGAATATTTCGAGGCTGCTGTGAAGGCTTACGGCGGTGACCCCAAGGCAGTTTCCAACTGGATCATGAATGAGATATTGCGCATGTTGAACGACCTGGGCCTGATGGCAGATGAGCTGACCATTACGCCTGAACACCTGGCAGCGGTGATCCGCATGGTAGAAGCGGGCACGATCAACAATGCCACTGGGAAAGCCGTGCTGGCAAAGGCGCAGACCAGCGGCAAATCGCCGGAATCGATTGTGGAGGAGGAAGGTCTGGCACAGGTCAGCGATGATTCAGCCCTGCAAGCGGTGATCGACCAGGTGCTGGCTGCTCACCCCGACGAATTGAGCAGCTACCGCGGCGGCAAAGAAGGGCTCTTCGGCTGGTTCATGGGCCAGGTAATGCGTGAGACACGCGGCAAAGCCGACCCCCAGCTCACCCGGGAATTGCTGGCGAAGGCGCTCAAAGGAGAATAAATCTCGGGTTGATCGACGTTTTGGAATAAAAATTATTTGCGGTTCTGGCCACCCAGGGTGTGTGGACCGTTCAGCAGGATGACCAACCCGGCTGACAGAACCAGCAGGATGACCAGAATCCAGGCGGGTCTCAGGGAGCCGCTGGCTGCTTCAGGGAGAATTGGAAGGACGCCAAAGGCAGTGTTGCTTGCAGCATGCAGCAGAAGGATCATCCATAGACTGCCCCGGGTCGCGTTGAAGACCCAGGTGTAGAGGATTGTGATCGCCATGGTTTGCAGAAGGAACCAGAGCAGGGGAAGCTGCTGGTGAAAATCCCCCGGCAGCCAGAAAAGGGGCAGGTGCCAGATCGCCCAGATCAAACCCAGGATCAGGCTGCTGGTTAAAGCATTGTATCGTTTTTGAAGCCATGGCAGGGCAAACCCACGCCAGCCTATTTCCTCACCCAGAACGCTAAAAACTAATACCAGGAGAAACACTGGTATCACGCGATAAATCTCAGCCGGATCGTTATAAGCCAACCCGCTGCCACCAAGCAGGGTGTGAATCCAGAGCGATAAGAGCATCAACAGGGGCGGCGTGATAAGGCTGATGGCGTACCATTTCCAGTGAACCCTGAAATGGGTTAATTGTTTCCATAAATGATGCAGCCCTGGCCGCCCGGAGTCGATGAAAATTACCAGCAGTCCGGCAAGGCTCGGACCAAAGGCAGCTAACAACTTCCACGGATTGAAGAAACCCGGTGCGGTATTGGTGATGATCAGAACCAGCCACCCCGCCCATGAGATTGCGAAGGCGATAATAATATACACAAAAAAGATGTTTTTCTTTATCCAATTTTTCATAAGATAATCATACTGTAAAAATTATGGTCATTCGCTGTTTGACGAATATCATCAGAATTGTAATTTATGTTTAGCAGGCGAGTTGACCATTAGGAGGAGTTCGCGTAAAATATAGAGGCTGTGCGGGCGTCGCCAAGTGGTAAGGCATCAGCCTTCCAAGCTGACATTCGCCGGTTCGAATCCGGTCGCCCGCTCTAAAATCAAGAAACACCCTCATTCTGTTGGGGGTGTTTTTCGTTTCCAAAGGCGAGTTCGAATACCCGCAAGGGGTAGGCTTGATCACTCCGGTCGCCCGCTCTTAAGTCAAGAAACACCCTCCGTCTGCTGGGGGTGTTTTTCGTTTCATCTTATCTACCTTAATCCTCACCCTACAACATATAAAAAATGATGACCACCCCCAAAATCAGGAAGGGGGTGAAGGGCTGCGCACTGGCAAAGGCGCGGTAACGCTTCGACAGCACCAACCCCGCCAGCAGCACCAGCGAGAACGCGCCAAAGATCAGCACCGCCAGCACGATCGCACCCGCGATGCCCGGCCACCCCACCAGCAGACCGAGGAAGATGCCCGCCATCACGTCGCCAAAGCCGAACGCCACCTCGTTGATCTGCTTGCCCCGCATCCGGCTGATCACCTTCACGAAGACGACCCCCAGCAGGTAGAACGCGAACATGATCAGGAAGCCGGCCAGCGCCCCCAACAGCGTGACCCGCAAGCCGTGCAGCAAAATCCCGTAGACGAGGAACAGCGCTATCCCGAACAGACTGGTCTCGAACAGCACCAGGCGGTGTTCGATGTCGATCACCAGGATCATGCCCAAGAAGACCAGCACCGGCAGTGACGCCCAATAGCCCAACCCAAACAGCGGGAAGACCCGCAGCAGAAGGCTGCACACCACCGCGCCGGCCAACACCAGCAGTGACCTGACGCTGGGTTTCGCGCCGCAGTGGGGGCAGCGGAAGGCGAACAGGTACCCCTTCAGGCCAAAGGGCTGACCGCAGGCGCGGCACGCCGGGCGCGACAGGCGGCGTGACCCGGGCAGCACGTCTGCCAAATAGTTGATCAGCACGCCGGCCAGCCCGCCCATCACCGCCGCGAGGATCAGCGCGAGGGGAGTAAGAGTCTCTGGGAGAGGGGGAACGGCTTGGAGCAGGGTGTGGAATGGCATGCGGGGTTCACCTGTGGGTTGCGTTTGAATTTTCTCCCTCAAGTATATCATCTGGCAAGAAGGTGTATGCCTCTCTGATTTTATGATTAAGGTAAAATTAACCTGTTTTGTGATGCCGTTTGAAGGGAAAGTTAGAAGGGGCAGGTGTGGATGAGGGCTGAAATAAAATGGCAGATCCTGGCAGGGCTGGCGGTTGCGCTATTCTTGGGGGCGTTGTGGCTCAACATCGGGCGCACCACGCCCGCGCCGCACCTGGATGACCTCGACTCGGGCGGGGGGCGTGACGCCCTGTATGCCCTCGCCCTGGCAGCCGCGGCGCTGTTTACCGCAGCCGGGCTGGGACGCCTGCTGCTGAAACCCTTTGACCTGGGCGGCTGGACCTTTGTGGAGCGTTCCGTGCTGAGCCTGCCGATGGGGCTGGCTGTGATCGGGCTGGGCGAGTTTGCCCTCGGGTTGATCGGCGTCATCCAGCCGGTGCACCACCTGCTGTGGCTGACAGCGCTGACCGTGATCGCCTTCAAACCCGGTGCGGACTTCCTTGCGGAAGCCTGGGGGGCGCTCAAAGCCTTTCGAGGCGCCTGGCGGGGGTTCTCGCCCCTGATGAAGGTTTTCTTCATTGCTGGCGCACTGGCGCTGACCCTGGCATTCGTGCAGGCGCTCACGCCGCCCTGGAGTTACGACGCGCTGATGTATCACCTGCAGGGGCCGCGTCTGTTCTTGGAGGCGGGCAGGGTCCTGCCCATCCCGGAGAACTGGTTCACCTACTACCCCGCCCTGTGGGAGATGATCTACATGCTGGGGATGGGCCTGGGCAGTGACGTCTTCGCCCGGCTGATCCATTTTGCCACCCTGCTGCTGTTGATCCTTGCCACCTATGCCTTCGGCAGGCGCTTTTTGCCCCCGCCCGGCGGTTGGCTGGCGGCCGCCATGATGGTGGGCGTGCCGGTGATGCTGGTGTGGGGCGGTTTCGCCTATATCGACCTGGCCTGGGCGCTGTTCCAGTTTTTGGCGATTGCCCTGGTGCTGATCTGGCAGGGCGACCGGCGGGTGAAATACCTGCTGCTGGCAGGGGTGATACAGGGGCTGGCGCTGGGCACGAAATACACCGCCTTCTCGGGGGCGGGGGTGCTGGGGTTGGCGATCCTGTGGCTGAGCGCCCGGGAGAAGGACAGCCCGACCCGCTGGAAGGAGACCCTGCACAACGCCCTGGCCTTTGGCCTGCCCGCGCTGCTCGCGGCAATGCCGTGGTATCTGAAGAATTTGATCTGGACGGGCAACCCGGTCTTCCCGTTCTTCTTCCCCCAAAACGTGATTGACCCGCGCGAGCTGGAATTGTGGCTGGCTTATGTGAACAGCTTTGGCATCGGTGATCGCTGGTTTGACTACCTGCTGCTGCCCTTTACTATTTTCCTGCGCTTTGAGAAGTTCACCACCGTGATGGGCAAGATGGACATCCCCAACCCGGCGTTTCTGATCGTGTTTGCCTACCCGTGGGCACGGCGGAAGCTGCAGCAGGGGGCAAGGCCTGCCATGGACTTGCTACTCACCCTGACCGGTCTGCAGTATGTCTTTTGGGCAGCCGGGTCTTTGCAGACCCGCTTTCTGACCCCGCTTTACCCGGGTTTGAGCCTGCTGGCGGCGGCGGTGATCGTTGGGCTTTCGGCAGGTGCCCGGCCCATCCGCTGGGGGCGGGTGCTGTCCATCGGCCTGGTGGGGGGCATGGTGATCGCATCACTGGGGATGATGATTGAGTATTTCTATTTAGTTAAACCCTATCAGGTGCTAATTGGTAATGAGATAAAAACAGAATTCCTAACAAAGACAGTTGTTGACTACCCTGGAATTGAATTTATTAATACAATGTTGCCAGTTAATTCTAAAGTTCTGACAGCATGGAATGGAAGATTGTATTATTGCGACGGTAAGTGTTACCCGGACATGAGTCACTCAAAATGGGTTGTGGTGATTGAAGATTCCCAGAATATTTCCGAGATCAATCAATGGTTGTACGATAATAACTTCACCCACCTATATTTTAGTTGGGAAGATATTTATTTCATTGCTGATCATGATCCATTGCAGGTTCATATTGAAAAGATAAAATTTGTTGTTGATGAATATATTCCAAAATGCACAACAAAAGTTTATGCAAAAGATTTTTTGCGTATTCACATCATTAATTTTGGAAAAAGAGGATGCAATTAATGACTAGTTTATGTCATAAACCAGTACAAAAAAAATTGATTCTTGAAAAATGAGGAACTTAATCGGTCCGATTAAACAAAAAATGATTATTATAAATAGCAAAGTTGGAACTCTGTAATTCTTCTTAGTGGTCAAATTTCTAAACAAATGGACCTTGTTTATGAGCAGGAATGGATAAATATTTATCAAATAAACGATGTTGTTGTGATATCTCGATAAAATAGAAATTTGTAAATAGTTATATGATACAGAATTGGAAATGTGAATCAAGGATTTTAAGGATAGTCAAATATATAACTAGTTATCTCAAACTTTTGTGCAAGATGATCGAGGGATTTATTTTTTTGCCATTGCTAAAAAGATGAGGTTGCTTATTAGGGATAATTTTAAATGAAAAACAATACATTTGTAAGAATACTATCATTGGTGCTTCTATTTTGTTATGCGATTTTTGTTTTTTGGCAGATATCATATCGTGGTTTATTTGAATATGTCGGTATTGATTACAAGCTTCGATACTCAACGGCTAAGATAGTCAGGGAATTTGGTTTTAATTCAATTTATGATTATGATCTGCAGACATATTTTCAAAAGCCAATATTCGATGAGTATTCAAAAAAAACACCAGATAGTATGGATTATTGGACTATTCCATTACCCTATTTGCCAATTTACACAATTCTCTTTTTACCTTACTCATTATTGCCGCCACATGTTGGCTTTTCTGTTTGGGTCATCTTAACCTTTTTCATTAGCATAGTTTATATCTATTCCTTCCTTAAGAGGATGAACTTTGTTGAATATTACGAAGTTGGGTTTATTCTTCTGCTGTCACTGCCGTTTTTCCTCAATATTTTATTCGGCCAAGTGAATTTGTGGTTGATGATTTCCATTGGAGAATTCTATATTAGTTTTAAAAATAATAAATATTTTAAGTCCGGATTATGGTTGACAGGGCTTTTACTAAAGCCACAAACATTAATCCTCTTTGTTCCATGGTTGTTGATCACCAAGAAGTGGTCTGTGATTAAGGGGTTTTTTATTGGAACTTTGGCTGTTTTGTCGATGTCTTACTTATTTATAGGAAGTAACGGCGTTATTGACTTGCTAAATGTATTTTTTGAGTGGCCGGTATTGGCTAGTGATTCTGGGATGAATTTTCTTTCAATGAATCAAAGGTTACAAATAATATTTCCAACATATTTGACTGTAATAATTTTAGGTTTTTTCACCTTCATTACATTACTGGCTTTATTTAAATTATGGGCATTGAATGATAAAAAGGGTCATCTAATTAATTTGGATTTGATTTTAGTTGGCACTATGGCCGCAACATTCTCTGTTTCACCTCATAGCAATATACATATGGCAATTCTTTTGATTCCTTTACTGATTGTGCTGTTGGCAAGAAATATTGTCCCTAAATGGGTTGCATATGTTTGGATTTTTCTCCCTTCTGGAGTTTTCTTAATTTTCAGTATTTTTTCTGTGGGAATGGCTCATGCAATAACAGGGAGAGCACAATTAGGTGTTAATTTATTTCTTTTATTATTTGCAATTAATTCAATTATTAAGATGGGATACAAAAGTGTTGGAAAGATTTTATGATACACAACTGACATTAATCAAATGATAAAAACAAAGATAAATTATTTTATTTTTATCACAAAATCTTCAGATAAATATATATAATTTTATAAAGATGATATTGGTTATCAGTGTTTTTGTGATTGGGAAAGGGTGAAATATTGAATAAAAAAAGAATAATGCGTTTAGCACCAAACTTTATTGTGCCATATATTATCGTTCCACTCTTTGTTTTAACGATTTACAGTTTTTTGTATGTTTATTTTTCAGTACGTTATCTCGGGTTATGTGTTAATTCGGTTTTTGCTACCAAACTTTTTAATATCCTGTTCGTTGCCCTTGTTATTTTTATTGTGATTTATCCTTTGATTTATTTAATTTTTATTCATATAAAATCAAAAGAGATACAACTCACACATACGATATCCAGGGTAACAGGAAATGATCTTATCCTTCTTCTTCTTCCGCTGGCCCCTGTTCTCCAATACCTGATAAATAATTCAGAAAATGTCTCCTTTGTGCCCTCCCTTTTGGTTATTGCTTTTTTTCTGCTTTGCTCAACTCTTTTCATTTTTTTGATACCTGCTTTATTTGGGTTTATTGGATCAACCCGTGTTTTGATACCAGGAGCTGCAGTATTCACCTTCTCCCTTACCAGTATGTCATCACTTAGTCGCCAATTTGACTGGTCTATAGCGGGTGAATTTTTTATCCAATTTTTATTTTTTATTGCTGTGTTTTTTGTTGTACTTATGTTATTTAACTTGCATACAAAAAAAGCATTATCTCTATTTGTTTTGGCAAATATTGCATTCAGCAGTCTCTCGCCAATTTTATCTAATGGAATCACAAAAATATATCCTAAAAATTCGTCATCTTATGAAGAAAATCAGCTTTTTACGCAAGTTAATGGGAGGCATCAACCTGATTTCAAACCCAATATTTACCTTCTAGTGTTTGAGGCTTATGTCCCTAATGAAACGATGCTGTCCTATGGCATTGATAATCATACACAGGAAGATTATTTAGAAGATAAAGGTTTTAGGCTTTACCCTGCTACTTATTCTGTGGGTTCACCCACACTTGAGTCCATGAGCCGGGTTTTCAACGTGTCCACTGAGTTTTACGGAGATCAAAGAAGGGCTATTGCAGGGGATGGGGTTGTGCAAAATATTGTTAAACAATATGGGTATGTGACTTATGGTGTGTTTCCACATTATTACATGTTTCGTGGGTTTGGCTCCAGATATGATTATTCATTTCCGGATCTAAAGGAAAGGAATTTTAGTTCAGAGGAAATAATGATCATATCTATTTTAATGGGAGAATTTGACCCAATCTTAGAAGCAGAGAAAGTCACTTATGATCAATATATTCAAGCTAAACACAATAGCCTGAATGATAGTGTTGAGAATTTGGTTTTTTTGTATTCACATTCCTATTTTCCCGGCCACGCTGAACCAACTGGCAGCTGCCGACCTAACGAAATTGAGATCTACCAAAAATTTCTTTCCAATGCTAATGAAGAAATGAGCCAGGATATTGAGCAAATTCTTAGTAATGATCCTCATGCACTCATCATCATTGCGGGCGACCACGGGCCTTACCTTACCAAAACCTGTTTTAGAACCCCCGAAGATTATGGAATCTCTGAAATTACCCGATTGGATATTCAGGACCGATTTGGGACATTTTTAGCCATCCGCTGGCCAACGGATGATTTTGAGCCCTATGATGAGATAACTGTTTTACAGGATGTGTTCCCGGCAGTGTTTGCCTACCTGTATCAGGACACATCGATATTAGATTCGAGAATTGAACCTGAGATTATTTCAACCGAACGCATCAGCGGGGCAACGGTAAAAGATGGCATCATCTATGGCGGCGTTGATGATGGCGAACCGCTGTTTTTGGTGAATAGTTCTAAATGATCTGTAAAAGATCTTAACTTTACAATTGAGAGAAGCTTGTGACTATGTCTTTCTTCTAATGGATTTATGACACATCACTTAACTTTTTCCTCATTTGCTAAAATTGCCCACCACACAAGTATGAGATTTAAAATGAATAGGCGAAAACCATCTGTGAACCGAACATAAAAATAGGCGGTGTCTGTTAGGTTGCCCGTCACAACAAGGGCACCCAGAATGTAATAGCTGAACTGAACCAGCAACGGCAAAAACACCCAGAGGGAGAACAAGTGTTGCGTAAAGTGCTTTTGCGTCAGCAGGTAGAGCATGGGCGGTATCAGGATCATAGCGGTGTGGATATGTGCATGCCAGGCGACAGCACATGACGCTGCGAATACACCCAGTAATGCAACAGCTAAATGTTGCGAACGTTGATATTGTTTTTTATTCAGCAAGATCAGGGCAGCAAATAGTGTTAGCAGTGAGCCGGTCATAATGATGCCCCAACCAATAGCAGTTGATGATGTGAGGCTTTGCACATGCCAGCCCAACATGCGCCAATTCATCATCGCGTTCGGGTGGCTTGCCAGCCCGCCTTCAGCAGCATCAAAATATAAGTTTTTCAGGTTTTGGAAGCCTTCCACACCGATCAATGCGAAGGAAACCAGCCCAATAGCTGCTGCGGATAGAGCAAACCCGGTTAGGACTTTGAATTTTCGGCGGATTAATAAGAATGGCAGGATCAGGATCAACAACTGCGGTTTGATCAGCCAACCGCTCAGCCAAGCGCCCGCTTTGATGTGTTTTTCATCAAATAATGCACGTAAAAATTCACCGGCGCATATCAACAACCACAGGTTAACCTGACCGTAATAAAAATTCTGCAACACAGGAAGAGAAATTAAGGACATCAGAAGCAATCTCAGCGGTAGGGGTTGCTGACTGATTGATTTTATAAAAAAGCGTAGATAGATAACCAGTGCGATCGCATTGATCAGTGACCAAATAATAAAACTGACAGGCAGATCAATTAATGCCAGCAGTGCAAACGGCAGTACAAACACGGGAAGATACATGACGGCGTAGATTTCGAAGGGGTTGTCATCCGCAATTGGGTAGATGTTTTTCTGGTAATCTTCCAGAATGTCCAGATTATAAACATCAGCCAGACTGTGTTCGTTGCTGATTCTCCCCGCCCGCCAAAATGCGCAATAATCGACGCCAAGACCATTGCATAATTGAGATTGGTTAAAATTGATTACCAGACTGCCAATCAACAGGGTAATGAACGGCAAGGTGATAGTTAGCACGATTCTCTGCCATCGTTCTGGTGTCATGTTCTGAAAGAGTTGAAGTCGCTTTTTACTCATAGGTAAAATTCGTTTATTACAAATCTTTGTTTTCAGTCTGCGTAAATTTTCTGCTTGCTAAACCGAGTAATAATAGGTTCGAAAGAAGTCCGGTTATGCCTCCCAAAAAATAGACCAGGTAAATCCCATCCAGATAATTGTTAAAATGAATAGTCCCAGCAAGAAGATAGCCAACAAGCTGAAAAAAGGGTGGCACAAACAACCAAAGAGAGAATAATCTTCGGTCCAGCTGGTTGTGCTCGAGTAAGAAGAAAATAGGCGGGATGAGGATCATGGCGGTGTGCACATGGGCATGCCAGGCGATTACACATGTTGCGGCGAAAAGCCCGAGGAGGGCGATGGCAAAGCGGGTGTTATCCCATTCCTTTTTATTTCGAAAGAAAACCAGCGCTAAACTGATCGTTAGCAGGGTGCCGAGGATGATCACAGCCCATCCGGCAGTTGGGGTAGTAAAGCGCCCAACGTTTTCACCCAGCATGCGCCAGTTCATCATCACGCCGGCGTTGCTGGCTTGGCCGCCAGCGCTGGAACCCAGCCAAATGTCCTTTAGGGCGAGAGCACCCTCCATGCCCACCAGGGCAAAGGAGGTTCCTAACACTGCCAACGCAGACACGGCAAACCCGATTAGCGCTTTTAACTCCCGCCGGAACAATAAAAAAGGCAGGATCAAGATCAGAATCTGTGGTTTGAGCAGCCAGCCGCCCAGCCACAAACCGGCTTTGAGAGGTTTTTCTGCAAGCATCCCTCGCATGAATTCGCCCGCGCAGACCATCAGCCATAAGTTCAACTGCCCCTGATAAAGGTTCACAAACACCGGCAGGGAGAGAGTCAGCATCAGGATCAACCTGGCAGGTGGTGATTCGCCCATTGTTTTTTTAGCAAAGAAACACAGGTAGAAGATCATCCCGACCAGATTGATCAGCGTCCATAGGGCAAAGCTGCCTGGCGGCGAAAATAAGGAGAGCGGATAAAAGGGGAGGAGGAACACCGGCAGATAGGGAAGAGGGATCACCTCAAAGGGGATATCAGGGTGATCCGATTGAGGGTAGAGATTTTCTTGCAGGGGGAGTAAACGATCCGGTTTGTAAACCGCCCCAAAACTATCTTCTCGCATGATCTTTCCAGCACTCCAGTAGGCGCAGTAATCATGGCCAAGATGCCCGCAAAATTCGGTGTTGAGTAGAAAGATGCTCAGGATCAGGTAGAACGTCAGGGTGGCAGCCATGGCCAGGTTTTGCCAGCCTTTTGGTGTTATGCTGTGAAAGGGTCGCTCGTGTTGGGTCATCATCTTGCCCTCAATTCGCCGTCGGGATCATTCGAGGTTAAGCGAAGGATATGCCTGAGTGCCCAGCCCAGTACCAGCAGGTTGAGGGCCAGGCCGCGCAGGCCGTTGACCAGCTGCACCGCCTGGTTGCTGACACCCACTAAAATATTGAGCATGATCATCAGAAACATGATCAGCGGCGGCGTGAAAACCCAGGCTGAGAAGACTCGCTGGCTGAAACGCTTTTCCATCAGCAGTAACAGCATGGGCGGGATCAGGATCATCGCTGCCGAGAAGTGGGCGTGCCAGGTGAAAGCCCCTGTGGCGGCCAGGGTGCCCAGCAGGGCGGCGGAGTTCAGGCGTTCATCCGGGGTTTGCCTCCGGCTGAAGACGATCAGCGCCGCGCAGGCGGTCAGCAGCATGCCCAGCAGGGTCACCCCCCAGCCGACCGCAGGGGTTGCGACCAGATTGAGGTGCTCGCCCAGCATGCGCCAGTTCATCATAATGTAAGGGTTGCTCTGCACATTCCCACCACCCGCAGCAGACAGGGCTTCCCACAGGCGCATCAGTCCGCTTGTACCGAGCAGCGCAAAGGATGCCAGCCCGACCGCGCCGGCGGATGCAGCAAACCCCGCCAGGGTCTTGAAAGCTCGCCGGAAGAGCAGGATCGGCAGGATCAGCACCAAGAGCTGCGGTTTGAGCAGTAACCCGCCCAGCCACAGGCCGGCTTTTAGGGGCTTACCCGCACGGTTTGCCCGCAAGAATTCCCCAATGCAGATGGCAAGCCACAGGTTGACCTGCCCGTAGAAGAAGTTCATCAGCACGGGCAGCGAGAGGGTCAGCATCAGCATCACCCGCAGGGACGGGGATTTGCGGACCAGGTTCTTGGCGAAGAAGCGCAGATAGAGAGCAAGCCCAACAAAGTTGACCAGCGACCACAGCCAGAAGCTGAGGGGCAGGTTGAGACGCGCCAGGGCGGCAAAGGGCAGGATGAAGGGCGGCGGGTACATGATGGCAACCGTCTCAAAGCCGGGGGAATCCGCGCCCGGGTAGATCGAGCGCTGGAATTCGGTCATCACCTCCAGGTCATAAACCGCCCCAACACCCCGATCGTTGATGATCCGCCCCGCGCTCCAAAAGGCGCAGTAATCATAGCCCAGCCCCTCGCATAATTTTGCCTGCTCGGCATTCAGCAGGTAGATGCCAGCCAGCAGGATAAAAAAGGTCAGCATCAGCATCAGACCGATGTTCTGGCGCTTTTGTAGGGTCATCCCGCTGAAAAGTCGGGGTCGGGTCATGTGCGTGTCACTCCATGTTCAGGGGCGTTCAATCCACAAAGCGATACTTGACCAGCGTCCACAGGGCGATCAGCCCGTCCTTGGCTTTGATCTTCTTGCCCTCGCCGTAATCGCGCGGGTTGAAGGAGATCGGCAGCTCGTAGATGCGCACCTTGCGTTTGAGCAGCTTGGCGGTGAACTCGGGTTCGAAGTCGAAACGTTTGCTGTGCAGGGGCATGTCGGCGACCACCTCGCGCCTGAAGACCTTGTAGCCCGTCTCCATATCGGTCAGGATGTTGTTGTAGAGGATGTTGGTGACCAGGGTCAGGATCTTATTGGCGACCATGTTCCAGAACAGGATCGGGCGCCGTCCGCCGCCCAAAAAGCGGGAGCCATACACCACATCGGCGATGCCCTCTTCAATCGGGCGCAGCAGGTTGGGGTATTCACGCGGGTCATATTCAAGGTCGGCGTCCTGGATCAGGAGCACCTCGCCCTCAGCAGCTTCGATGCCTGTGCGCACCGCGGCGCCCTTGCCCTGGTTGTATTCGTGGCGCAGGGCGCGGATGCCCGCCTGCTGTTCAAGGTCCGATAGAATCTGCGGTGTGCCGTCGGTCGAGCCGTCGTCCACCAGCAGGATTTCGTGCGCCAGGCCGGTGGCCTGCACCCGCCGGACGATCTCCCGCAGGGTATTTTCTTCGTTGTAAACCGGGATGATCACGGATAATTTGAGCAACAACGCCTCCTATGAACGGAATTGGATGATGATGGGTTAGGGCCGCTGCAGGATGATGGCGGTGTCGTCCTGGTAGACCGCCTCCCAGCCCAGTTCGTTCTGAATGAAGTGAATGGCTATCTCATTGGGCGGCAGGAGAACATAGCCGACATCGTATTTATCCAGCACATCCTCCCAGCCCGGTTTGAGCTGCAAGACCGAGGCGTATTCGCCGGTCAGCGCCTCGCCGTAGAAGTCGGTCTGCCCGTCGATGAACACCAGCGCGTCAGGCCACTGGCTGTGCAGCAGGTAGCCGCCCCAGATGAACAGGTTGAACACCTCGCCCTCCTGGGGGTTGTCCTTCAGCCAGTTCACCGCTTCCACAGGGAATACCTCTGGCTTAAAGCCGTAGGGCTGGCGGTCGTAGCTGAAGTTGACCCCTGCGGCAAAGCCGACCAGCGCGATCACGACACTCAGGGCGGGCCAGACCCATCCCTTGAGTTTCTGATCCACACCAAGAATCCTGGTATCGGCGTCTTTGATGCGCCTGATCAGGGCAGAACGGGGTGCCGCATCCAGCAGCAGGAATTCCAGGCCCTGCGCCAGCAGGGGCGCAGCAATGATGGCGAACAGGGGGATGTTGCGCGCACTGTAGAGCCCCATCGCCAGCCATGCGGCGGCATTGAACAGCAGCGGGGCGCGCATTCGCTTTTTGTACAGGCCCAGTACCACCACAAGCAGGACGATAAAGAATAAGAATATCATCCCGGAGAGGTTGTGAAAGTCCGGCGATTTATATTCCATGGTGTAATCCACCAGGCTGGTGCCGAGGTAGCCGATGCTGGTGCGCCACAGGTCTAGCCCCGAGGGGTTGATCAGGGTCACTGCCAGGGCGGAGAGGCCGCCCAGCCCGTAGGCGCGCCAGAAACCTTTAGGCAGCTGCGCCTTGTGCCATATGAGGTCCCAGGCGACGCCGAAGCCGTAGATGAACCACACGGTAAAGCCGGCGATGTAGGCGCCGTGCAGGTTGGCCCACAGCAGCATCAGGGCGGGGAGCTGCCACCAGCGGCGCAGTTCGCCGCGCCGCAGTTGATAGAGCGTCCCCACCCACAGCGCCAGCAGGAGGAAGGTGAACAGATGCGGGCGGGAAAGCCAGTGGATGGTGGAGGTGATCATCGCCAGTAGGACTGCCAGCACGACTGGCAGCAGGGTGCGCCTTTCACCCCGCACCTGGCGGTAGAGGACCAGGAAGGTGCCCGCGATCAGCAGGGCGCACACCAGGATCACCCCGTTGAAGCCCAGCAGCCGCTCGGCGAAGGCAAACAGCACCTGCGCCAGCCACTCGTGGGGGGTGAGGGGTTCACCGGTCATGGTATGGGAGAACCGGTCCTGCAGGGGGATGCTGCTGGAATCGAGAATATAGCCGCCGATGGTCAGGTGGCGGCCAAGGTCGCCGTCCTTGTTCATCATGATCCGGCCGACGAGCAGCACGCCGAAGAAGGCAGCCATCCATAAGGCGCTCCCCAGACTGGGAAGCATGTAACCGAGAATATGAGTGCGTTTTTTCTTTGTCTCCATGAAGCCTTTCCATTATTGCGCCGCCCAAAATTTCATTTGACGGGAGTCACTTTCATAGTATAATCGAAGTTAAGAGTTTTAAAGAAACACTTGACTCTTTATTTTAATTTGTTTATAATGTTTAACACTGGTTCATTAGAATAGGAGAGGTAAAATGTTATCAACTTTGTATTTACGTTTGAAGAATTTCTTCGAAGGCCTTAAAGAAGAAGGCCAGGGCCTGGTCGAATATGCGCTGATCATCGTCTTGATCGCAATCGTTGTGATCGCAGCCCTGATCATCCTCGGCCCCGCGATCGGTAATGTCTTCAATGGCATCGCCGACGTCGTCAACGACTATCCGGCAGCACCGTAATTTTTGTGTAAAATGACATAGGGCCTGCGCACGCAGGCCCTTTGTGGATTAAAACGGCGGGTTTTTGCGAGCCGCAGAAATTAAATGAATTTAAAAATTTCGCTTGTTGACTCGGCGGGTATTTGGTATAATCATCGCCAGTATAAGAAGCATCATCAGGGCTGGTTTTAAGCTGCATCGACACTTCGTCGTGAAACATCACTCGCCTGGCTCGGAGGAATTATCGGTTCATGCGGATCAACACGAGCAGGATCTCTAAAGGAATTATTCAATCGGTCATCATTGCAGTATTGTTATCGGTGCTGATCGGCGTTGGGCTGTCTGCTGCCTTCCCTCAGAAGGTAGAAGCGCAGACGGTACGCACCTGCCTGAACCGCGTCAACATCCCGGTGGATGAACTGCACTGGGTGTATGTGCCCGAATCCCCCGATGAGCTGTATACCGAAGAGCAATTCTTCTTCCTGGCCGGTCAACTGATCAGCGATGGTGTGGTGGATGCCAGCGACTGCCCCTCAGGCGGCCTGATGCTGAACGGCTACGCCAACGCCTGCGGCATGGCCCGGGCGATGACAGCCGTGACAGAGATCCAGAACATGCTCAACGAATCGATCCTGGCCGCCTATCAGAATGTGGGCGTGCCGCCGGTGCTGCTCAAGCAGCTCATCAGCACCGAAAGCCAGTATTGGCCATCGGTGGAGGATAACACCCACTACGGATATGGGCACATCACACCAATTGGCATGCTTAATGCACTGCAATGGAATAGTGATCTGTATGCCAAGGTTTGCCCGGCGACGGCTGCCGGGGATTGCGCCACCAATTACAGCATCGCCAACCAGATTTTGGTTTCGTTGGTGGATACCTGTGAAACCTGCGAATATGGGATTGACCCCGACGCAATCAGCCGCAGTGTAGACGTTTTGGCGGAAGTGCTGCTGGGCTTTTGCTTCCAGACGGAGCAGTTGGTGTTCAATGCGACGGGTTGGCGCTCGAACCTGGTGGTGGATTATGCAACCATCTGGAAGCTGACGTTAATGAGCTACAATGCAGGATCGCAGTGTGTATATGATGCAATCGCCTCATCTTTCGAAGTCACCCAGGGGCCCATCGATTGGTCTCATATTTCCGCCTATACCTCAGGCGCTCAATGCCTGCGCGGCGTGCACTATGCTGACCAGATCACAACACAATACTTCGACTTCCCGCCGAACGATTGACGGCTTGATGAAAAAACTCAATACAGGATTGATTTTCCCGCTGGCTCCTGCGGAGAATGGGTTGTCTAAACATTTAATTGAACATTCAGTCCCGGGTTGAAATATCGTATAATAGTAATGCTCTGGGAAGAAATTATTTGCAATGATTTATTAAAAACAAGTGTATTGGCGAAAAATGATGGAAGATCAACAACGCAATCGAAGAAATAAGAAAAGCCGGGGGCAGGGGCTGGTGGAATTTGCCCTGCTGTTGCCGCTGCTGCTGGTGATTGTCGTCACGACGATTGAGTTGGGGCGTTTGTTCTACACCCAAATTGTGATCACCAATGCCGCCCGTGAAGGCGCTTATTCATTATCCACCAATGCTTCACTTGAAGGGAAATGGATACCTGGGACTGACCCGAAGCAGTATTATTCTGCGGGGACGATTATCTCCTGGGCAACGGCGGCGGTGAATGCCGAAGCACAGAATTCAGGTATTGGAGCGGTCACGACGAGCGTTTCTCCCGCCAGCGGTTGGGAAGACGGCACAACGGTGACCGTCACGGTGGATACGGTTGTGGAGGATTTGTTTCTACTGGGCTTCGCGGGGAACGCTTTTTCGCCGAGTGTGCGGCACGCAGGCGGTTTCCCGCTCAGTGCTTCAACAGGGATGATGGTTCAACCATGAAAAACAAACTATGTCATGCCGGTCAGACCTTAGTTGAATTTGTTTTGATCCTGCCGATCTTTTTGGTGCTGATCATGGCCTTTTTTGATATCGGCAGGGTGGTTGTTTACTATGCCGTGTTGAATAATGCCGCTCGCGAAGGAACACGTTTTGCAATTGTGCAGGAGTATGCGCCTTACACTTCAGGCACATCCTATAATTGTGCAAATGCCATTCCTGCGGTCTATGCCAATATCTGTCAGGAAGTGAGAGACGGATTCGCCGGCATCGGCGATTTACAAAGCAGTACCGTCACCATCACCCATGGTGAAAATGCCAACGAAGATGCCATCGTGAAGGTCAGTATTACGTTTAATTACCAGCCAGTCACCCCGGGTTTGGGGTTGATTGGGGATTTAACACTTGCTGCAGATTCACAGATGTTAATGACTCCTAAAGCGATGCCATAATGGCGGAGGCTGAGATGAGAAGTTTACTACGAAAACAGGATCTTTCGAAAGGTCAAATTTTACCGATCGTTGTACTGATGATGTTTGTGATCATCGCCATGGTTGCCGTGGTTTTAGATGGCGGTGTTTTGATGTTCGGGCGGCGCGGGGCACAGGCTGCTGCCGACGCCGGCGCATTGGCAGGCGCGCAGCGCCTGTGCGAGGGGTACACAGTGGCAAATGTGATCAATGAAGCAGTAAATTACGCCACAACCAACAACGATGCCACCAGTGCAACGGCATCGGTTAGCGGCAATGCGGTGACCGTAACAACCACGATTGACAATCCCTCCTTCTTTGCCAAGATATTCGGGGTTAATGCCTTGCACTCAACCGGGTACGCGGTGGCGACCTGTTCTTATCCAACCGTGGCTGAGCGTGTGCTGCCGATCGCGTTCTATTATCGGACGCCAGCCTTAAACACGCCACCTGAAGATGCTGAAGAGGCAAATTGTGAAACGGATGGCTCCTGCGACATTGTCACGTATGATTATGAAGTATTAATGCCAGCACTCGATGCGATTCTCAATCCTTCGGGCGGAGCAGGAATGTTTGACCCCACCACAAAACAATTAAATTTGCCCCTCGATAATATTTATATCGTTGCCAATAATACCAAAGTGTGCGAGAAGGATGTCTCGGGTAATATCGTGTGCGCGGATGCAGCAAAGGACATTTCTGGCGGGAATCGCTCGTGGATTGATTTAAATTTGTTGAATGATTCTAATAAAACATTGAGCCAGATCGTGCAGGAGGGGATCGATAACGCGCTGCATACACCTGCCTGGTTGAACGGGGAAACTGGTGTTGTGGCTGCGGTATATGATAGTGGGGTCTATGATGATTTTGACCCGATTGAGGATTATGAATATATGGATGCCCGGCTGTTCTTTGTGCCGACGTATGATATGTATTGCGCCAACGGCAGTTCTTGCGAGACCAATTGGGACGGCGTGTATGATTACACGGTTAACCCAAACCAGCAGGCATACCGGTTGACTGGGTTTGCTGGTTTCGTGGTCACCTGTGTGACGAAAAACTCAACTGCCCAGTATGGCGCTTATATCCCGAAGAACACCGAAGTGAAGATTGGCACTGAAACCGTTGAAACGAAAACAGATATCTGCCCCGGGTTTTTAGCCCAGAATCCAGCACAGGATGTAAATGAAAGCGCCATTGAAGGATATTTTGTGAGTAACTATCCGGTGGACGATTACCTGGGCGGCATCGGCGGTATCAATCTCGGCATCTGGCTGATTTCATTGGTAGAGTAATACACGTGCTTCGCACAACAGAAAACAAGGAATGATTTCCTTGTAACAAGGAGGTTCTCATTGTCTAAAAAACTCAAAGCAATTCTGATTATCGTTGTCGGTGTGGTGTTGGTGGTGATCGGTGTGTTTGCCAGCATGATGCTGATCCAGCGCTTCAGGGCCAGCCAGGCCCCAGCCACCACAGAGGAAGAGATTGTCAGAACAGACGTGGTCGTGGTGACCCGTGATATGTTCCTGGGCGATCGGATCGAAGCAGGGGATGTGCAAATATCCAGCGTGCCGGTTGAGGTTGTGCCGCGTAACGCTGTCACTGCCATTGAAGAGGCCGAGGGTAAGATCATCAAGACCGATCTGGTGCAGGGCGAGATGCTGCTGAACCATAACCTGGCCGACCCAACAAATAACATCAAAGACCTCAGCTTTATCTTGAGTGAAGAGCATGTGATGCTGGCTTTCCCGGCAACGGACCTGATGAGCAGTGAGGACATGGTTCAGCGCGGTGATATTGTTGATATCTTTGCCACCTTTGAGCAAGAGATACAGACAGAAGAAGAACCTGTGACAGCCGAAGGCGAAGAACCAGAACCAGAAACGCGTACATTTACGCTTGATACCATGCAGAAGGTGAGTGTAACTGCGCTGATTGTGGACATCATCCAGAACGAACAGAATACCGGAGAGGATTTATTGCCAGGTCAGACCTCAACGGGCAATCCGACACGCGAAGAAAATGTCAGAGCCTACCTGTTAGCGCTCAATCCGCAGGATGCGTTGATCTTGAAACATCTGAAAGATACCGGTGCAATATTTGATATCGTGTTAAGGGCACCAACATCAACAGTTGAATTTGAGCTGACACCTGTGACAGAAGAATATATCATCGAATTCTACGGACTTGAGATACTGCCTTAAGCCTAGAGGAAAGCGACATATAAGCAAATATGAGCGAATCAGCAACGATATTATTGGTTTCAAAGAACCCATCCATACTTGAAGCAACCCGCACAACATTCGCCAGGGAGGCTGAGCTTAATCTGCTCGAGCGAGAGGTGAACTCGGGTAACCTATTCGCAGTGATTGATGAGTCACAACCGGATGTGATTTTGGTGGACTTTGATTTCTCTCCGCAGCCTTTCAACCTGGTGGATAAGATCGTATCGAGTTATCCTAAAAGTGCAGTTATAGCTATTCTGCCTGAAACCGGCAATGTGAACTTGGACCGGGTGGTGCTGGCCGGAGCACGCGCCTTTATTCATTATCCTTTCCCGCCTGAGAAGTTAGCAGTCACGGTCAAGCGAGTCATTCAGCTTTTAGAGCGCAATCAATCTCAATCTAGCCAGGTTTCAGAAGCTGAGGTTAAACGCAACCAGACGAATATCTTTACAGTCTTCAGCCCGAAGGGGGGTGCTGGCAGCACCACTGTAGCAACCAACCTGGCGATCAGCCTGCATCAAATGTTGAAAGAGGATGTGTTGTTGATCGATGGGAAGCACTTGTTCGGGCATGTTGCCCTGTATCTTAATTTGCGCACGGGTAACTCGCTGACGGACTTGATCGCCCACGCGGGTATGCTGGATAAGCAATTGATCAATCAGGTTGTTGTTAAACACAACTCAGGTATTTATGTGCTGCCAAGCCCTAACTCGATCAGCGAGGCGCAGGGCATCCGGCCAGAAAACTTATTTACCGTGATTCAAAGTTTGCAAGAGCACTTCCCGCATATCGTGATTGATGCCGGGAATAACTTGAATGAGAATACGGTCACCTATATGGATGCTTCGGATAAGATTTTATTGGTGCTCAACCCCGATCTGGCTTCCATGCGGGATGTGCGTCAATTTATTGAGATTTCTTCAACACTTTCCTACCCTAAAGAGAAGATTTTATTGATCCTCAATCAGGCTGGCAGGAAAGCGGATGTCAAGCTGGAAGAGATCGAACAGATCTTAAAGATGAAGATTTTTGGAAAAATCCCCGCTGACGAAAACTTTGCATTGGCTTGCCTGAATGAAGGTGTGCCCATTGTTGTAAAGAAGTCACGGCATTCCATCAGTAAGGCATTTAAGGATATTGCTAAAGATCTGCAAAAGGCGCTTCAGCCTCCAAAGGGAAAGTAAATTATTCAGATGAAGCGGCTGGCTTTGTGCTTTTATTTGTCAACCACGAACAGGTTTTGAAACCATGAATGCTTTGAATCCAGAGACAATAACCTTAATCCTTCTTGGGGCTTTTCTTCTAAGCGCCTTAGGCGTGATCCTGATCGGTGTATGGATCTACCAGCATGGGCCGTCATCTAAGCAGCAACAAAGAATCTCCCGCTTTGTGGTGCCTTCTCCCGATGGCAGCGTTGCTGCCTCCGGGCAAGATATTAAAGATAAGGCCAACCGCAATATTGGCCTATTCAGAAAATGGATCAATAATTCTTTAAGCAGCCTTTCTTCCGAAAAATTGCAGATTAAGATCTCGAGCGCCTATTGGAAGATCACAGATACCGAGTTTATCCTTTTGCGCATCCTGGCGGTCATTTTGGCATTTCTGCTGGGTTGGCTGATCCCCGGGAATATCCTGGGCGGGATATTTTTATCCGCAATTGCCATCCTGGTGCCGCCGATTTTATTGGATATGGCTATTGCGAAACGGCAGAAGAAATTTCGGGATCAGTTGTTGGACGTCTTGATATTGATCAAGGGATCTGTCCAGGCAGGTTATAGTCTTTTCCAGGCGCTCGATTTGGCGGTAAAAGAAATTCCTGCGCCCGCATCTGAGGAATTTGGCCGGATTCTTTACGAAATGCGGTTTGGTGTTTCATTGGAAGGCGCGCTATTCAATCTTGCGGAAAGAATGCAGAATGATGATTTGCAGATAGTGGTAACCGCCATCATCATCAATGCCCAGGTCGGCGGCAATCTTTCCACCGTTCTCGAATCTGCGATTGAGACTATTCGTGACCGCATGCATCTGATGGGAGAAATCCAATCATTGACATCCTATGGGCGGTATGTGGGCAACTTTTTGACGCTTTTACCTTTTATTGCGGCATTTGCAATCTTTCTATTATCCCCCGATTATTTTGATACGGTATTTACTTCATTATTAACCCAGATCATTTTTGTAATGGCACTGTTAGGGGTCATCATTGGGAATATCTGGATCAGACGGATTGTGAAGATCAAGGTCTGATGAATGGAAAAATGAAATGAATTTAGATTTTATTGATGCGAGTTCGCTCTATGTTATCCTTGGGGCTATCGTCGCCCTTCTGGGTATCATTTTAGCGATATTTGGATTGCAGACCATACTTGGCAAACGTGATCGAGTCTCCGACCGGCTGGATCAATTCGTAGCACCTGAGGAAGAACTACCAGAAACGGATAGCAAGTCCGCGCCAATCATCACACGCGAGATGACCGGGTCATTATTTAGCCGCACACTGGTTAACTGGTTTAGCAAACTTGTGAAATTTTTTGGCCGCTATACCCCGGAAAAGCAGCTTGTTGAGCTGGAGCATAAATTGACAATTGCCGGTCACCCAGGGAATTTGCATGCAGGAGGGTTCTTTACCATGCGAATCCTGGTGATTTTAGCGGGGATCGCATTTGCAGTCTTGCTTAACTGGGATATTCAAAATTTAGATATGACCAATGTTTTGTTAGGCGCGCTTGTAATCCTGATCTGCTGGCTTTTGCCGACTGTGTGGCTAAATGGACGTGTTCGGACCCGGCAGGATGAAATCCGGCGGGGCTTACCAGACGCGCTTGATATGCTCTCTGTGTGTGCGAGTGCTGGCTTGGGCTTCGATCAATCATTGCAGAAGATCAGTCAATATTGGGATACTGAACTTGGCACAGAGCTGAAACGTGTTACCGAAGAGATGGAAATGGGTATCTCCCGGGCCGAAGCTCTGAAAAATTTGAGCGATCGGCTTGAGGTGGATGAGCTCTCTCGGTTTGTCGCCATTTTGATCCAGGCAGAGAAGATTGGTATGAGCTATGCCGATGTCTTACACAGTCAGGCAGAACAAATGCGGATTTTACGCCAATATCGAGCGCGGGAAATTGCCAATAAACTGCCGGCTAAAATGATCATGCCCCTGGCTTTATTCATCTTCCCTGCAATGATTGCAGTGATTCTGGGACCCGCAATCCCCACCTTGTTTGGCTTATTCTAAAATTTCAAGTATTTTATTCGTAGAGAGTGATGATGACGATTAACCCAAACCCCGAACATGAAGAACCAAAGAGAAATCGGTTGGATTATTTAGAAGAAACCCGGCCAACTTCTGATTCGGTGGATATTTCTAACGACCCGGATTATTTAAAACTCCTTGAACTTTATGAAAAAGGTAAGTTTAACCTGTGCGCCATGGTGTTAGATAAACTCGAGAGACGTTATCCGCGGCACACTGAGCTTAAAAAAATGAGGGATGATCTTGAACTGAGGATGTCAGCGCAGAATATTGCTGTCAAGATGGAGAAAGGTGAGAAGAAAGAAAAAAGAACCGTCACGCTAAGGATGAGCGTTTTTGCTGTCGTTGGCACGCTGGTCGTGATGATTGCGTTTTTCTTTTCTTATTTCTTTTTTTTCCGTGAAACAACAGGGGAACAAGCCGTTGTTGAAAATACTCAAATAACATCACTGGAGAACCAGGCAGAACAGTTATTAAATATTGGTAGACCTCAAACAGCGGCAGAGATCATTGAGAGGATCAGAGAAATTGATCCTCAATACGAAAACCTGTCATCCTTGACCGAGCGCGTAGAGGCAATGTTAGCGCTGGAAGCGAAATATCAGACTGCGCTGGACCTGGTCGAGGAGGGTAATCAAGCTGAAGCCCTGATTTTGTTTAAGGAAATTGAGGCTGAAGAACCTGGCATGTGGGATGTCGGTCAGCAAATCAAGCTGATCGAAGCAGATGCTCAAATTGATACTTTTTTGGCACAGGGGAACGCCGCCTATCAGGCTGGTCATTGGGCTGAAGTGATCCTGGCTTATGAAAGCGCACTGGCGCTTGACCCTAACTTGAGTGACTCACTGATGAAGGAGCAATTATTAAACAGTTATCTCAACCGAATCATCAGCATGCTCCAGAATGAGGACACAACGATTGAGGATATCGAAAGCGCAGAAGGGTATTATCGGAAAGCAGTAGCTCTGGTGCCGCAAAGCCAGGAGTTTGCAAGTGAAAGGGAAGACCTGCAAGAAGTCAGCAGTGATCTGCTTGCCCTGAAGTTCACCCAGGTGGCGAGAGAATATTTGCGTGATAAAGGCCAAACCCGAAATTCAATTGCGCAAGCAGTCTCATATTTGCGCAGGGCTTCTAACATCAAACCGGAAAACGCCAATCTTCAAATTGAATTAGAAAGTGCAGAGACTTACCAGTCTGCTTTCAGAAATTTTGTAGATAAGGACTGGGTGAAGTCCATTGAGAATTTGGAAAAAGTTACATCTGATAATCAAAATTTTGCTGGCGGGAATGCAAAAATTCTTTTGTTTGAGGCTTATGTTGCCCTTGGAAAACAATATTATGCATCCAGCCTTTTCCAGGATGCGCTTGGATATTTCGAGCAGGCAGAGCTACAGACCTGGGACGATGAGGACAACCTGATGAAGTTATTCCAGGTGCAGGTGTTGATCGGTGATACGCTTGAAAAATTGCAGGAATATGAGAATTCGGTTTCATATTATGATTATGCTCTGAATGCCATTGGCGCGGCAGATAAATTAGTGGATTTTCCTGCTCTGGAAAATAATTATGCAGAGGCTGTTTCCTTGGCTGAAGACGAGGCTTATGAAGGTGCAATATTAGCCTTTCAGGAAGTTATTGATGGGATTGATGTGATTTATTCCATCTCGGAGGCTGTAATCGGTGACGGCGTTTGTTTGGCGTTGTTTGCGGCTGAGAATTTGTCAACAATGGATGCGATCATTGATGCCAATGATTTACCGGAAGATCCGGTGGTCACCTTTGGGCAAAATCTCAATGTGCCGGTCATCGAAAATTAGGTTGTTATTGTTTTTGTCGAGTGTAAGAGGAGATTAGTATGTTTACAAACCGACCCGCAATGAAGCGAGAACCCTCTCCGCAGGTGAGACAGACCCAGGTCAGAAATGCTGAGCTTGAAAAAGACTTCTATAAAATTCGAGATGCTGTTCAGCGGAAGTTGCTAAAGAATGGCAATAATGATAATGCCAAAAACGGTGATGGGCTCATCGCGAAGGTTGAAGAAAGTTTTAACCAGGTTTTAGAAGAAGAAAATATCCTCTATAACCATTCTGTCCGGACCCAAATGCTGGAATGGGTGGCAGCAGATATCACGGGTTATGGCCCGATAGAGCCGCTATTACGCGACCCCGATATCACTGAAATCATGGTCAATGGTCATGACCAGGTTTACATCGAAAGATTTGGCATGATCGAGCCGACCACAGTCAAGTTCGAGGATGAAGCCCACCTGATGCGCGTGATTGACCGGATTGTTTCGCCAATTGGGCGAAGGGTTGACGAATCATCACCCATGGTGGACGCCCGTTTACCCAATGGTTACCGTGTGAATGCCACCATCCCACCGCTTTCTCTGACCGGCCCGATCCTCACGATCCGTAAGTTTGCTACCCGGCCATTTACGGTGCAGGACTTGATCGCAAATGCAACCATGAGCGTTGCTTTGGCCAACTTCTTAAAAAGCTGTGTTGAAGCGCGGATCAACATCGTCAATTCGGGTGGTACTGGTACCGGTAAGACCACTTTCTTGAATGTGCTTTCATCGTTCATTCCTGAAGAAGAACGTGTCATCACAATTGAAGACACGGCTGAGCTTCAGATGCGTCAACCGCATGTGGTTCGGCTTGAAAAAAGGCCGCCCAACATTGAGGGAAAGGGTGAGATTACTATCCGCCAGTTGGTGGTCAACGCCTTGCGCATGCGCCCTGACAGGATTATCGTGGGTGAGTGTCGTTCAGGTGAGGCTTTGGACATGCTTCAGGCGATGAATACCGGTCATGATGGTTCAATGACCACGGTCCACTCCAATGGACCTCGCGATGCGCTGCGCAGAATCGAGACCATGGTGTTGATGGCAGGCATGGAATTGCCATTAAAGGCGATCCGCGAGCAGGTTTCCTCAGCGATTGAGCTGGTCGTACACCTTGAGCGTATGAAGGATGGCTCCCGTAAAATCGTCCAGGTTTCTGAAGTCCAGGGTATGGAGAGCGATACGATTGTCATGCAGGATCTGTTTGTGTTTCATCAAACAGGCATTCGAAATGGGATTGTCCAGGGCAGCCTTAAACCAACCGGTCTGCGACCTCGCTTTATGGATAAATTTGTGGCTAACGGGATTGAAGTCCCCGACACCATCTTTGAAAAGTAAAACATTCGAATATAGAAAAAAGAGGTGCGAAACCGCACCTCTTTTTTGCTGAATCCTTACCCGTGTGAGGAAAATTCCCGAATTAAGTAAAAGACACTGCTGGTAGATTTGGTCAAAAGGACGCACATTGAAAATCTTAACGCTCAGTAAACTATCATCACCTTCTATTCAGGTCAATGTAAGTTATTGCGATTCTTTTTTCTGTAAACTGAAGGGTTTGATGTTCACGCGCGAATTAGATCCCAATTCAGGGATTATGTTTGTTGAGAATAGTGAATCTAAAGTCAACACATCCATCCACATGTTCTTCATGCGGTATGACCTGACGGTGTTATGGCTTGATAATGAACGTGTCATAGTCGATAAGGTGCTGGCGAAAAAATGGGCGCCATTTTACTTCCCCAAAAAGGCAGCGCAATATGTGGTTGAGCTTCACCCCTCGAAGTTTGCTGAATTTGAGATTGGGGATCAGCTCGTTTTGGGTGGCGAAGGTTAAGTTACTGAAAAAAGTCCGCTTTCTTTGTTTTCAATTCAGCATATAAAATTGAAGAAACACAAAACCCCCCTCTATTTGTGCAGAGGGGGTAGTTTTGTCTCAATAGATTGACTAATTGAAGATCAACGGCAAGTAAATGAATTGATAGGGATCATCCAGGGTGATGTCGATGTCTATCACATCATTGCCACCTTCAACCACAACACCATTAGGCTGCCCGTTGCTGTCGGGGTCATACCAGGTAAAAGGCTCATTGGGGTCGGGTTGATGATTGTTATTCAAATCCATTAATGCACCAATCAGATAGGTGCCATCATAGAGTACATCCAATGTGTAAGGATAGGATCCGATGGTGCTTATGACATCGACTGTGTGAACAGGCGGATCGCTTGGGTCCTCAAACAGGCCGATGGTGACCGTGTGATTGCCCTGCTTCCCGACATAGTCCACGGTACCGCTGACGGTTCCACCCTGTTGGGTAACGTTCAAGACCACCGCTGTTGCAGTGTAGTCAACATTCCAGGTGAGCCCCGCATCCAAACTGGGGAGATTCTCTGTGGCAAATGTACCGGTGCGTGAACCAAAGGTCAGAATTGTGAAACTGTCTCCTGCAGACGGGGAAAATTCATCCAGCAGAGACACGGTCAGCGTGCCGCCCAAATTGGCTGCCCCGCTGACATTCAATTGGTCGTGCTCAGAACCTGGTGTTGTGCCATCTAATTCGATCTCCAACACACCTGTTGCTTCTTGTGTGTAATCCCCATCCACGGTGATAGTGCCGGGTGAAGCACCCGGGCTGAGAATACCGGCATTAACCAGGTCTGTTTGGAGGGTGCCGACACCTGAATAAGTCTCACCTGAAGGGATGGAGAGGCTGTTCGAAATGAAGGTACCGCCTTGCAGGATGATCTCGCCAGTGTTAAGGCTTTGGGCACCACTCACATTCACACTTGAATTTGATCGGATGTAAAGTTTATCCCAGCTGATCTGGCCGTTGATATTGATTGTGTGGTTCTCCTGTACCATGATCACATTGACATCGATACTTGAACCAGCCTGGAAGGTGTTGACCTGCTCAACAGCCGCACTCACAAAGCTTAACTGCCTTCCGACTCCAAATGAACCAGTATGGGTTCCGGATTGATATAAGATCAATGCGGGTTCCGAGCCAAAATTGACCGCGCCATAATTATTAAAAGGCGCCATGATGCGCAACCAATGTCCTGTTTCATTTTCGATGCTGATAATGCCATTGTTATCAAATTGATTGGCCTGAATGGTTGTTTGCTCATCAATGGTAATTTGGGCATTGTTGTTAACCGTGAGCGTGTTAAGGCTGATCACATCCTGATACTGGGTGAGAATCGGGTAATGGGAGGCAAACGCGGGGATGATGACATCATCTGTACCACCGGGTTCTTTAGGGTTCCCGCCCCCATCCAGACAACCATCCCAGTTACCCACATCATGCCAGTTGTTGTTGATATTCCCTGTCCAGGTGCAGACAGTGGCCTGAGCATCTTGTGTTGAGCCAGCGACAAAAGCCAGGGCTAACCCAGTGATAAGAATTACTTGAAGGACACCATAAATTTTTTCTCTCATCATTCACTCCTCTGATTCATTTTTGCTGCAAAGTGTCATGTAATACTTTGCTGTTTGCATTTGGATCTATCGATAATCTGCAGCGCCCGATCGCTTAATTGATGTCAACGACGTTATTTTTCTTTTTATTAAGCTGCCCATACGCCTGTTCCATGATCAAGGCCTTCAATTCTTCAAGGCTTGCAAAAGGCACATCGTCCATAGGTTCAACCCCTGAAAGTGTGCCGCGCCAGGCGCACGGGTCTTCGTTGAGATATTCCGCCCAAAGGCGGATGACAAACACAATCGTATGTCGTTTGGTTGTGAGGTTCATGGAGTGCTCCAACCTGAGATTGAAATAACTGTAGCCGTTGGTGAAAGTGTAGCAAATCCCCCTTACGAAATTCTTAATTCTCCCTGGTCATGCTCTGCCAAAGAGCGATTAATTCGCGGTTTTCTGGGTTTTCATGGAAATAACTTTGCCGCAAGGCCTCGTCCCCAATGGTGTCCGCCCGGGTTTGTAATATTTTATAGGCTGATCTGATCACTTCCTTGGCGCGTTGATCACCAGCTCGGGTAAGCACCTTGCAGCAGGTGAGATAGACCCAGAGCAGCCTGGCAGGCGTAGCTGAATTATTGGTGTTTATGTTGTGCAGCACCTTCTCTATTAGCGCAATTGCCTCAGCGAGTTTATCACGCTCCAGGTGGATTGCGGCCAACCCTGACAGAGGTTCTGCTTCGCGATGGGGCAAGTTCAGGGCGCTGAATATTTCCGATGCCTGATTGAAACGGTTAGCGGCATCTTCAAAATGCCTCAACCCGGATAATGCGCGCCCCAGGTTCATCAATACGGAAGCCCGGAGTAAGGGCAGTTGCGTGCTGAGAGCAAGCGCATCCTGACCGGCTTGTTGTGCTTTTTTTGTATCCCCAAGGAGAAGATTTAATTCACAGGCGGCATTCCGAGTGGTAATTTGGCATGGAATATCATTATCCGGCAGGTTTGCCATGGCTCGCTCTAAGAAAGCATGTGCGGATTCGGCGGCACCCAATTCGATATGCAGAAAAGTTAGGGCGATCAGCGTTTCACAGGTTTGTTTTTGATGTTTGATTTTCGTGTTGAGTGAAAGTGCCCGGTGGAGGTGATCTAGGGCAGCGTCGAAATTTCCCATCTGGCGGAAGAGGTTCCCCAAATGGGTTTCAGCGACAGCCAATCCCTCTTCATTACCAACCTCAGCTCTGATCAAGGCTGCCTTCTCCAACCGTGATTTTGCACTTTCGTAATCACCAGACACCAGATTCAGTTCGCCAAGGTTCGTTAAGATTACCCCTTCAGCAAGCTTGTCATTGATCTTCTGAGCCATCTGCAAAGCGAGGTCAAAATATTGACTGGCTTGTTGCAGTTCGCCGGTTTTTTTGTGGACATGTCCCAAATTGTTAAGGGCTGAAAGTTCACCCCTTAAGTCGGCTACCTGGCGATGAATACTAAGTGCTTGGGTGAGATAGTCGATGCTTTCTTTGTATTGGTTTTGCCAGAAGGCAGTGTTGCCCAGCCAGCGTACGCTGTCGCCTTCCAAGACCAGGTTGTGCGCATCGTGAGCGAGTTTCTGTGCCTGGTGCAGATGATCAATCCTTTTTGGCGGGTTTTCATTGGCAAGCCCCGCTAAATAATGAGCTTTTGCTAAAAGATTTGTGGCGTGACATGCCTGGGCTTTCTGGATTGCACATGATACGGCTTGCTGTGCCGCGGTATTATTTCCCATAATCCACTCATAATTGGCGCGCCGCAAACAAATTTCAGCTTGTTGGTCTTTACTCATTTGGGGGCTGATTGACTCCAGCGCAAGCAAGTCTTCGTTTTGGGGCTGACGGTCGCCCTGCAGATCGTATAATGTTTCTCGCGCCAGGAGTAACTTCGCAATCTGGGGGATGTTGTCTTTGGATGTCAGCACGAAGGCTCGATTATAGAAGGAAAGGGCTTCGCTGATCGCAAATTGTGCAGTAGCTCGGTCACCGGCAAGCGCAGTGTAATGCGCTGCTGGCTCTGGTTTTTCTGCTTTATCAAAATGGTGCGCCAGGGCAGCGTAGTATTTTTCGTGATCGCTGCCACCTATTGCTTCTATGGCCTCAGCCACCTGAAGGTGCATTCTCTTTCGGCGGATGGCTGGGATGGTTTCATAAGCAACTTCGGTGTATCGATCGTGGCTGATCATAAATTCTGGTTTTGAAAGGCTGCGCGGCTCAACAATCAAGCCAGCATCCATTAATTCATCAAGAATGTTAAGCAAGCCATCCTCATCTTGCTTCGCAGATGTTTGAAGAAGGCGAAAATTAAATGCATCGCCTATCACCGCGCAATAATCGAAAATCCGGCGCTGTGACCGGTTCAGGCGTTGCAAGCGGTTTTCGATGGTTTCGCGCAGGGTTGCCGGAAGAGAAATGGAACCTTGAGTGGTGGTTTGCCAGACACCTTTTGAGCCAACATAGAGCTGACCAGTTTCAAACATTTGCTGAAGCAGGGTGACGACAAACAACGGGTTCCCACCGCTTTGTTCGTGGAGCTTCAACGCGATATCTTGGAGATCTTGCCCTGAAAGTTTGCAGATGATCGCTCCGATGGCAGGCGCAGATAGAGGAGATAGTTTTAGGTCCGGATCTCCAAAGCTGGTGCGCAGGGGGTGATCAGCAGGTGTATCTTCTGATCTGTAACTGATCAGAATTTTAAAGAATTGGCTCAAGATTTGTAAATATTCTACGGAATCTGGACTCAACCGCTGCGCATCATCGATGAGCAATAGCACAGGCTTGCCTTCATAAAGCATAGCTAGGTCTGATATCGCTTGATGAATAAGTTGGCGTTCACCATTTAGCGAAAGTTTGGGCAACTGAGGTAAATTTTCGAAGCGATGTTGGAGATCAGCAAAGAGGACTGACAGGGAGGAAATCGTACTTTGAGGGAGTTGCGAGAGCATTTTTTCAGTGATAAGGCTGCGTAAGGTTTCAGATATCGCCTGCATGGGCGTGTGTTCAGATATAGATAGATGCGTGTGCAGGATGTGCACGCCCTGAGATGCGAGGTGGCCTGTAAAAGTCTCCAGCAGGCGGGTTTTGCCAATGCCGGCTTCGCCTTCCAGCAATATAACTTGTTTGTTGTCGTTTTGCCATTGAGATACCAACCAGGCATATTCTTTTTCGCGGCCGGCAAAAGGGATTTCATTCAGGGCATAGGGTACCTCGAAAAGTTTACCCTCATAGATTGGCAGTGGATAGCGTGGTGCTTTCTCCTGCTTCCAAAGCGTGCCCATCTTGATTTGTTTAGCGATGTGATCTGTTGAATCAGTCGGGGTAACGCCCAAAGATTCTGCCAATACTGTTTTACAGCGGTCGTATGTTTGTAACGCCTGGGCGCGCTCTCCCGCAAAATAATGATAGAGCATCAGGCGGATATAGATGGTTTCGCGCAGTGGGTCCTGCGCCAAGGCCTGGCGTAGACGGGTTATTGCTACCCGGTAGCGGCCTTGCTGTGCGTAACACTCAGCTAATTCAATCAAAAGGGAAAGGTATCGCTCGCGATAAAATTCACGCAATGCGAAGGTCCAATCGGCATACAGGTCTTCGGCTAAAAAATCACCCCGATAAATATGCTCGGCCTGTTCGTATGCACTGATCGCTTTTTGGGATTGACCCTCTGTCTGAAACCGTGCTCCTTTGCTGACAAAGGATTGAAAAACCTCCGTGTCCAGCCAGCATGTGTCATCAAGCTCAAATATATATCCACCATGTACCGTGCGCAAAAGGGCTTTTTTATCCTGTAAACCGTTCCGTAATTGGCTGATGCGGACATGTAAGCGGCTGCGGGTTGCATCAGGTGGATCATCTGGCCATAACGTCTCAATCAGGTGATCACTGGTGATCACTTTATCGTGGTTAGCCAGCAAAATCTTAGCGATGGTTTGCGTTTGTTGGGATTTCCAATCCTGTTGGGTGAGTGATATGCCATGCAATTGGATGGCAAACGCCCCTAAGAGATGGATTTGTAAGATTTTGGTCATGGCCTGGATGGTGTATGTATTTCGTTTTGACAGTGTGGGTCATTCCAGATATGCATGGAATGTAAAGAAGGCTTATGCAGAGGGGATAGGGTTTATCCAGGTGTAAAATCTAGCTGGTAAATTTCAATATTCGCCCGGTTCAGGAATTCCAGTGCATTTTCGTCAATCCGATAAGCCACATGATATACCAGGCGGGTAATGCCGGCATTGATCAGCGCTTTGGTGCAGTTAATGCAAGGAAAGTGTGTCACGTAGCAGGTGCATCCTTTTGTGGATACGCCGTGCAGGGCAGCCTGGATGATAGCATTTGTTTCCGCATGGATGGTGCGGATGCAGTGCCCATCGACCAGCAAATGACCAACTTCATCGCAGTGCGGCTGACCGGATGGGGAGCCGTTGAACCCGCTGGTTAGAATGCGTTTATCCCGTACGAGAACGCATCCCACAAAGGCACGGTCACAGGTGCTCCGTTCGGAAACGGAATAGGCAATTTTCATGAAGTATGAATCCCAATCAGGTCGCATTGTTGTTCCTCCTCAAACCAATCTTATTATTGGGTGATGAATTGGCAAGGGTTTGTAATTTATTTTTTGTAACTATTTGTTTACAGCGTACCGTATTCAGGTTTTGTTTATGCAAAGGCAAAATAGATCAGAACGAGGAATAACAAAACGACGATCACGGATGCACCGATAAATATGTAAAAACTGGTGACAGCTTTGCTGTCCAGGGCACTTATCCGGGCTTTGAGCAAGCCTTGCTGCTGGGTAAGCTCGTCAAGCTGAGTTTGTTTTTGATCTAATTCTGAATAAGCCGTGTTCAATGCTGCAGAGTCAGGCCGCGCCTGGTTGACCATCGGTCCGAAGGCAGCGACCAGCTCATCAAGTTTCTGCTGGTGTTGTCTTTCTTTTTCTTTCAAGCCTGTAATTTTCTTATCAAGGCTCTCGATTTTCTCACTCAAAGGCTTAACCTCTTCTTTTTGAGAGGCTTTAGCCTGTTCAATGTTGCTCTCAAGGTCTTCGACCTGGTTCTTGATCGGTGTCAGTTCTTCTTCGATTTGGTTTACCTGGGCTTCAAGTTGGGGAATATCGTTATTTGCCTTAATCATCGAATTGCTCAGGGCGGCAATGCCGTCATTGAGGTTGGCGATTTGTTCATCCCGCTTGGGGTCCGTCGAGGCCTTAACTTGCTCAAGTTTATTCTGGAACGACTGCCACTCATCCTGCATTTTCAGGTGTTCTTTTTTGACACTTTCCAGCTGTTTGCTGAACCCCTTTTGTGATTCTTGAAGTTGATTTAACTGATTTGAAGCAGTTTTACGCTGCTCCTGTAATCCTTTGATTTCTTCCTGATATTTGGTTTCCACCTGATCACGTGTTTGGCGGAGGTCTTTAACCTGGCCTTCAAGAGATTGGCGTTCCTCAGCCAGTTCGGCTCTGAGTTGTTCCTGTGCCTGTATTTGGCCAAAATGCTCTGCATAGCTCTCGTGGTCTGCGCGGTTTTGCCAGGCTTTTTTCCCAAGATCTGTGACGAGCAGGTTTTTTTGCTCCTCTGCGTTTTTGATCTCATTGCCGAGTTTGAGGGATTCGATGCGCCACTTGCCTGAGGAGGTTCCCGCCTGCCACCATTTTTTGATTTTCCTGCTCGTAATAAGAAAATACAAAGCTACTGCTACAGCAATCAGCAAAACCGCCAGGGCGACCAGCGGAATCCAGGTAGCTGCACCTTTTGGGATAACGATGGCATAGGGCGTTTCCCAGGGGTCTGTCCATTGGACGGTGTTTGCGTCAAGTTGTGTGCCGTTGGTATCCAGAATTTTGCCGGCGTGGAGCGTGATCGTCATGCTGGAAACACCACTCAGGAAACTGCCGAGTCGGGAGTATCTGAATTCATAGGCTTTGCGATTGTTAAAGCGGGTTTCTGTCCAGGAAAAATTGTCATTGTATTCTGTAGTGATATTTGTCATCCCTTGACTGATCTCATAACGATAGACGCTGGGATCATTAGATTTGAGTTGTTTGACTGAAAATTTACCCTCGCTGCTCAATTCGTCAGACATCATGGCGCGCATTTCTCGTTCAAATTCCTCTTCACCGCCATACATATCAATCGCGTCTGCAGGAAGGGTAATGATGAAATCTTGCTTATAACGATCGTTTGTATAAACAGTAATTTCTGTATCGACGATGCCGCATCCAGCAAGTAACATCGTTAGAATTATGATAGGAATGAAAATAAGGACTGAGGGGGTGGTCTTGCGCAATTGTTTTTGGGTCACGATATCCTCCTGGAATTGATCGGCACTTGTTTGGCTTAACTCATTTTAACAATTTTACACGAATTTCAAGGATACATGTAAAAAGTCGCAGATTATTAAGATGAATTTTTTGATTAGTCATCATTTTAAATTTGATGTCGTTAAGCAGCCTCTTGAACCTCGAGAAATTTGTGTTAAAGTTCTAAAGATAATTATTCTTTGATGAAGTATTGGGGTAATGTTAATGTAGCCCTATTGTATTGGACTGGAAGAAAAATTTTATGTTACTTCTTAATGAGTATTTGCCCTTATTGATTTACGCTCTTTTATTTTTTGTTTTAAAGTTGAGCGAGCGTGCCGTATTGATTAGGCCTGAAAACCGCATCCGTAAGGGATGGAGCGACTGGACTGTTTGGATCATTTTGGTGCCGATGTGGTTGGTGTTGGTTGGCCCTGCACTTGAATTTATCTTTTTGGGTTACCGGCCTGATTTGTGGGAGATGATCTCTGGCGGAATTTTATTTGTCGCAGCTGGTTTCTTTTCAATCAAGGGTTATTTAGATTTACAAACCGGCTTTATCAAATCCGTTGAACAACAGAATAATGGATTAGTGGTGACAGGCCTTTATCACAAGATTCGTCATCCGATCTCGCTTGGCAACATCTTATTTTGTTTTGCGTGTCCATTGTTTTTAGCGGCAGGACCTTCGTGGATTGCAGCATTGATCGCTGTATTAGGTATTGTGTTCCGGATATCCATTGAAGAAACATTTATGCAGCAACATATGCCCGATTATGACGCTTATAAAGCCCATACCTGGGCGATGATCCCTTTCATTTATTAATACCAGTCCAACCTGTTTATGAGGCAGGAGTATTATTAGGTGGGCAACGATATCTTTATGAGTGGCAAATTGGTTTCATCAATCAAAAGATTTCTCAAACATCCGTTATTTCTCTCGTTTTATTTACCGTCATTCCTGGTGGCGTTGGCATGGGGCGTCAGGACGCCGGTTTTGCCGCTGTATGCCCACAACCTGACAGCACGTTACAGCCTGGTGGGGATTGTTGTGGCAGGTGCAAGCCTGGGGACGTTGATCACAGACTTGCCTGCCGCCAATTACATCGGGCGGATGGATCGGCGGTTAGCAATGGCGTTAGGCATTGGCTTGGATGCGGCTGGCACCCTGGCGCTGTTTTGGGTAGATTCGGTATGGCTGGCTATTCTGCTCCGGTTTCTGGGGGGCGTTGGTCACGCCGTATTCAGCATCGCCCGGCATGCTTATATCACTGATGCGGTCAGGGTGAAGATGCGCGGCCGGGCTTTAAGTTTGATGGGCGGCACATTGCGTGCGGGTTTATTTATCGGCCCGGCAGTTGGCGGGATCATTGCGGATCGCTTTAACCTGCGTTTGCCGTTTGTTGGCTTTGCGGTAATCAGCCTGTTTGCAATCGTCGTGATCGGGCTGTCAAAGGATCAGCATGAACCACAGACATATCAACTGGGGAGTGGGAATGCGGATGATGTTTCCCTGCGCCAGGCGTTAAAAGGGCGATTGGGTTTATTCACCATTGCAAGTCTGGGGAATATCCTGGTGATGGTTGCCGCAGCAGGTGAGAGCTTGATCCTGCCGTTGTGGGGTGCTGATCAGTTGATGCTCTCGGCTGAGCAGATCGGGTGGGCGGTAAGTTTATCATCTGCCTTCAGCCTGCTGTTGTTTTACCCTGTGGGCTTGCTGATGGATCGGGTCGGTCGAAAGGCAGTAATAGTGCCGAGTGCCATCATTTTAGGCTTCGGGTTGGGGTTACTGCCGTTGACCAATGGGTTTGCTGGCTTTTTGTTGGCAGGCAGCCTGATTGGCCTGGGGTATGGGCTTGGCTCAGGTGCGATCCTGGTTTTGGGTTCTGATCTTTCACCCAAGGCAGGCCGAAGCGCTTACCTTGGCGCCTGGCGTTGGGTCACAGATGTAGGCAGCAGCGGCGGTCCGGTGATCGTCGGCTGGGTGGCGGAGGTGCTGGCCTTACCCTTCGCTGCACTTACCATTGCTGGCGCTGGGGTTTTGGCCGGGGTGGTATTTGGTTTGTTTGTGCCGGAAACACTGAAAAAACCTGATGGAGAAAACGAGTAGGAAGTCAATTAAGCCAAAACACGCAGCACCACCTGCCTTCGGTGGCCGCGCTTGCGATGCTCTGCCAGATAGACACCTTGCCAAACGTTTAAGCTCAGTTTTCCATTATCAATAGGGATGCTCAGGCTGACCGGGGTAATAATACTGCGCATATGGGCGGGTGAGTCATCTTTACCTTCCAGAGTGTGGACATGCCAGTTTTCGCCTTCAGGCGCGACGTGATCTAAGAAACTTTCCAAATCCTGCCGGGCAGCAGGGTCATAATTTTCATTGATGACTAGCGAGGCGCTGGTATGCTGGATGAATAAAAACGCCATCCCCATCTCTACACCCCAATCCGTTATTTGATGGTTGATTTCTTTCGTCAACTCGTATAGACCTTTGCCATGGGTGTTGATCTCGAGGGTTGTTGTATACCACTGCATAAGTGATTAACCTTTCTGACTGATTTCAACAATTATACCCATCATGGGATATGGTTTTTAAATTTTGTGTTGAGTAGCAAGCACTTAATTTTTATTTCACTTCAAGATACGCTATAATTAAACCATCATCCTACTGGTTAGAAATTGGAGGAAAAATGCGGAAATTTGGAAATTTTGTTTTAGGCGCACTCATCGGCGGATTGGTTGGGAGCAGCCTGGTGATGTTGTTTGCTCCCGCCTCTGGTGAGGAGATCCGTAAAGAAATAGAGGATTATTTTAAGAACCTCAAAGAAGAGATCAATCGTGCGGCGGATGAAAAACGGGCAGAGCTTGAAGCCCAATTAGAAAAGATGCGCGCTGGTTAGTCTGGAACGATGGTGTCTTCGTCATAGCTGACAAATTGAGAGATCACTCAAAAATTATGCCCCCTTGGCTTGAGGGGGTGTTTTTTTAAATATATAAACGACCGTTTTGAGAAATCGGGGAGAAGAAGTTATAGGGGAACTTAATATGTTGGTGTCGGGGTAGGACTGAGACTGCTGGCAGCAGTGCTGGTTGGCGTGGGTGTGGTCGTCAAGTCAGGTGTGGGTGTCTGCAGAGGCACTACGGGCGTGGCAGTTGGCGTCGGCGGCATATGAGAAATATCTTCCACATAATCAATGCTCTCCTGGCAGACGCCAGGTTCGATAAATTGGATCACATTTTCCCAGGTGAGTGTGTAATTGCTGTCAAGCGCCAGTTTGATGGCATTATTCAGGCAGCCTGCGCCCCCATTGTAATTAACCAGGGTAAACCGCCAAAGATCTTCATAATTACTGACTTCGCCTGCCTGCTGTTGGGTTTGGTTGTAGATGATTTGCCCAACCTGTTCGCAATTGGCTAACAGGCTGCGGGCGAAAATGCTGATGCTGAAGTTCGCCTGGCGCAAGTCGATGCCTTCAGGGCAGTCGGGGCAGGCGGCGTTCACTTTCTGCACCAGTGCACCCCGCAGCATTTCTTGTTCAGCAATATCGAGGTTGCCAAATCCTTTCTGGCAGCGGGTGGTTTCGAGGACCAGGGGGCAGAACTGGCTGAAAAAACTGGGGTTCCATAAAAGAACTGTATCTGCACCGAGGTCACTGAGGTGGCCTAGTCCCGCTTCGTAATAATTTTGTGAAAGCCCGGGCCAAAATTGGCTTTCCCGGCCAAAGATATTCTTTAGCAGTTGTGCTGGGATGCCCGTATCTGTAGCGACCTGGATGATCTCTGAGTTGAACAGGTTTTGCCATTCGTCAATCTGGGGTCTGGCGGCTTCAAGCCCGCACTGGTTGGCGTAACCGTAGGCTTCCAATCCGCCATCCAGACAGGTGCTGACATCGACCAGCCCTTGGCGGATGAGCGAGCCAGCGAGGTAGTAAAACGGTTCGCTTGAGATCAGTCCATCAGGGTGGGGCGGCGATGCTAGCCAAGATGGCGGACCTCCGACAGGGGGGAAGGCAGACCAGATCTTCGAGCAGGATGATTTGACTTCACCCAGGTATTGTGAACTGATAATATCCACATACCATTGCGGTTGGTCGAAGGTTTGGTCATCCGGTGCACCGAAGTCACCCCATGGGATCACACGGATCCGTGCGGTGTAAACTTCTGTAGAGTCCCCATAGCTCGATTTTCCCCAAAATGAGACCCTGGTGCCCTCCAAACCTGTTGCTGGCAGGGGTACTGTGCAATCGTCACCTTCACAATTGAAGGGCTCCGCGCCGATATACCCCTGGATTTGGATGATGTGTTCATTGGGCAGCGGTTCATCAGCTATCAGGTGCAGGCTGGGCATGGAATCACAACGATTTTCGGGGGGTTGCAATTCGCAACCTGCGACATCAATGAATACTGAGGGAGGTAATAAGTCAACCTCAATCTCGCGCTGCCCGGGGGTGACATTCACAAGGTGAAAATAGAGCCCAGGACATTGCTCGGCTCGTGTGATCTGATCTGAAAATTGGCAGGGGGGGGTATCCAGCCAGTCCTCTGTAACCCGCTGACCGCAATAGAAATCAATCTCATCCGGTTGGGGGACGCCTTCATGTTCGACATACACCTGGCAGATCGGCTCTGAATCGCTCCAGGTGAGCAGCCACCATTCATAGGTTGTGTAAGAGATCGTAAGGACGGCTTTACGTTCAGGTCCTTCATTATTCAGTCCGTAAGCGTCCACCTGATCAGTGCGGACGACCGCCAGGCACACCAGGGCACAGACCACAACGAATGTGGCGAGGCTCAGTCTCCAATTGGCTTTGAGGGTCCGCATTAATCTCATCATGGTTATGGCGGGTATCCGTAAGGCGTTAAGGTTCGTGTTGGGCTCGATTCGATATCGATGGTTGTTCCTTCAGGCGAGGGCGTCTCGGTCTGAATGGGTGTCTCCGAAGGTGAGGGGGTTGGTGATGGCGTTGGGGTAGGAACGATTTCAATCGTCGCTTGGTAGGCAGCCGTTAATTGGGCTTCTAAAGTTTGTACATGACTGGTCAAAGGTTCCGGTATCATAATCGCATCAATCGCCTGCTGGAAGACAGCCCTGACTGCATCCTGGTCTGGCAGGAAAACCTGCGCCTGGCTGTAGCCGGGCACCTCCCACAACGAAATTTGTTCCCATCCAATCATATAATAACCGATTCTGTCTGTATCTGCTAAGCGCAATGCCAGTGGAATATGGCCGATCAATTCCTCAAGAGCCAGGTCCGTCTTGACCCAGCCCTGGTAATTGGCATATAGCAGCGGCAGATAAACCAGATTTCCATCACGAGAGAATTTATCGAATATCAACCGGATCAATTGCTGCTGCCGGTGCATGCGGTCGATTTCATCCATCCCGTTTCTAAAGGAGGCATAACATAATGCCAGGGCACCATCCATCTCAACCAAACCTGCCCTGATCCCACCGCAGACATGCGGGAGAGGATAAAATACTGTGACCTCAATTGAACTGATATCATCCACCAGCCATTGAAAATCACCTGGATGCGCCAGCACAAACCGGCTGGGCCTCACTCCAAAATTATATGCAAAGGTATCACGCAGGGTCTCTATGCCGCCGATGGGATAGGCGGTGTCGAGGCGCTGCATGGTGAAACCTGGAATGTAAACGTACAAATCGCCCGGGATAGATACCAGGCTGGCTTTAGAAAACCTTGGGTGGATAAAGAGCAGGTGAATGGAGGGCGTTCTGCCGGTGAAGGGTGGTTCTGTATCCGAGCCCAATAAAACCCAAACCATAATTTCATCTGAGATATCCAGTTTTTCTTGTGGTTCAGGAATGGTGATCGCAGCGTCTTCGCTGGGCGGCGGGAAGGTTGCCCAGGCAGGGTGGTAGTCATCTGCTGATATTCTGGTGGGTGTATTTTCAGCCAGGCCGGTTCCCATGGATCCTGCGGTTTGGGAAGGCGTTGATGTTGATCCGAAAGATGAGGTCTTTTGAAACAGGTCTGATTGTTCACCTGAGTTCTCAAGCTGACACCCTTGTAACATTGATCCTAATAAAGTTATTAAGAGAATTACCAGTACACCCAGTATGGTTTGATGGCGTTTGGCTTGCGCTTTGATCATATTATTATAGACAATGATTATAGCATGAACCCTTCATTAAAAGGATTCATGGGAATGATTAGAAAACTTGTTGTGGTGTTACTTGCCCGTCTTAGCTGAGCAGTCGGTCACCATCCCCATGCCCAAGGGCTTCTGCAACCACCAAAAAATCGGTTGCGGAAATCATGCCGACAATAGCCTTTTTTTCGTCAATGACTGGCAGGTGGTGGATATGATGCTGGCTCATGACCTTGGCGCATTCGTAGATCGTCATATCGGGTGGGACGCCGATCAAAGGCGAGGTCATAATCTCGCTCACCTTTGTTTCTGCCGGGTCATGCCCCTGTGCCACGATCTTGTCGCAAATGTCTGTTGAGGTGATAATCCCATATTCGGGGTTATCTTTTGATTTTTCAACGATCAGGCTGTTAAGATACCTTCGGCGCATTCTTGAGAGGGCTTCGAGAACCGTTTTTTCGGGATGGATATAGACAACCAGATCAATCATCCAATCTCTTACCAGATCCTGCATGTTTAGACTCCTTTTCTAAGTCCCAAAACTTGCCGATTTTTCCGTCAAAATCATCTTGTTGCCGTATGTGAATCTTACAGGATAATCCGGTGATTGTCCATAGAAATATCGGTGTGATGTGGCGCATGGTTAACAGGTGAAGTCAATTTTAAATTTATTAAATGTTTTTCGTTTATAATCTATATTGAACGGTATTCTAATTTGTAAAGGAGAATCAATTATGAAAAAATTGTCGACGAAAACATTATTACCGATTGTCGGCGGGATCTTGTTGATCACGCTGGGTGTGATGTTCTTGCTGAATAACCTGGGCATCATCATGCTCGAATGGGAATTCTTGATGGGTCCGTTATTTGCATTGGGTGGCCTGATTTTTGTTTTGGTTTTCATTCTCAATCGGCGTGAGTGGTGGGCGCTGATCCCGGGCTTTGTGTTGATGGGGATCGGTTTGATCATCTTTATGGGCCAGCTTTCCTCGGCTACGGCTGATCAATGGAGCGGGTCGGTGTTCCTCGGGTTCCTCGGTTTGGCATTTGCTCTGATCTACATCACCCACCGCGATAACTGGTGGGCTGTCATCCCGGGTGGCGTATTGCTGACCCTGGCTGTCGTCTCGTTGTTAGAAGATGGCGGAACACTCTCCGGGGTTGTTTTCTTTGCGGGGCTGGCATTGACCTTCGGGTTGGTTTATATCCTGCCGAAACCTGGCGGAAAGCTGACATGGGCTTTATATCCTGCGGGCATCCTGGCGTTGATTGGGGTGCTGGTCGCACTGGGCGCCAGCAACTTGACGGACTTTGTGTTGCCGTTAGTGCTGCTGCTGGTCGGGGGATACTTTATATTTCGGGCGTTAAAGAAGTAAATATTCTTTTCATTAATCAGCCCTGCGGCAGCACTTTGCCCAGGGCTTTTTTGTTGCATAAGATGATGGGGTGTTGGGGTCAGACTGATAAGGTCTGACGTTGCAGGGCGATGATTTCCTGAATCCCTTTATGTGCCAGGGCAAGCATTTCATCCAGATCAGCGTTTGAAAAAGGCTCTCCTTCGGCGGTGCCCTGCACCTCGATGAAGCGGCCGTCGGATGTCATTGCGACGTTCAAATCCACCTCAGCCCGGCTGTCTTCTGAATAGTCCAAATCGAGGAGGGGTTGACCCTGTACCATCCCCACGCTGACCGCAGCGATGGGCGGACGGAGCGCATTTGGCGGGATGTCGCCGGAGGCAATCAGCGGATTGAGGGCGAGCGCCAGTGCGAGATATCCGCCTGTGATTGAGGCTACCCGCGTGCCGCCATCAGCCTGGATCACATCACAATCCAGGAGCAGCGTCCGCTCCCCAATTTGTGTCAGGTCAACCGCCATCCGGAGAGCGCGGCCAATCAAGCGGCGGATTTCCTGCGTGCGCCCCTTCAGCCCATGAATCTCTCTGGAGGTGCGGGTGTGGGTGCTGCGCGGGAGGAGTGCATATTCAGCCGTCATCCAGCCTGTACCCTGCCCTTTGAGCCAATTTGGCACACCATCCTGAAGGGTCAGGTTGCACAGCACACGGGTGTTGCCCCATGTCACCAGGACTGATCCTTCTGGGTAAGCCACGAAATTAGGCGCAAATTGGATAGGTCGGCATTCATCAAAACTGCGGCTATCATGCCGCGAAAATGAGTTTTCATTCATAACATTATTATAACGTTTATGGTGCACTTCGCCCAAAAAATTGAGAGAGGTTACACCAAAGGGGATTAATGAACCTTCCGGACATGTTATACTTCTTGCAGAATTTATTGCTTATTAAAGGATTTATCGGTGGTTCATAAGAATGTAAATCTAACCCGGGATCATCGGGTTGCTATCGTACGTTGTAAATCCTATGCAGATTCGCCTGAGGCTTTGGCCAAGGGGATCGAGTTGCTTGGTGGTGTGAGGCATTTTGCTTCGGGAGATGAAACGCTCCTGCTCAAGCCCAACCTGCTGCTGGGGGATAGCCCGGATCGCGGCTCTACCACGCATCCGGAATTTTTTAGAGCAGTTGCCGAACTTTTTGAATCCAATGGGACAAAATTGGTTTATGGCGATTCACCCGGGTTTGGCTCACCCCAGCACGCCGTACGGGCATCGGGACTGCAGTCGATTGCCCAATCATTGGGGGTTGGATTAGCGGATTTTTTAAGCGGCGTTGAGGTTAGCAACCCCGATGGCATTCTGCTCAAGCAATTTAATGTCGCCAGCGGACTGCAAACGGTTGATGGCTTGATCAATCTGCCTAAATTTAAAACCCACGCCCTGATGCGGTTGACCGGAGCGGTTAAGAACCTGTTCGGCTGCCTGCCCGGGGTTCAAAAAGCCGGCTTCCATACACGTTTGCAGGACGAGGATCGTTTTGCTGAGATGCTGCTCGATTTGGCTGAGCTGCTTGCGCCCCGCCTACATATCATGGATGGTATTTTAGGGATGGAGGGTAATGGTCCTCGCAATGGGGTGGTGCGAGAGGTAGGTGTGATTTTGATCTCAACCAATCCGCATGCGCTGGATCATTGTGTTGCCCGGATCATGAATCTGGAACCCAAATTGGTGCCAACATTAAATCTGGCTCAAAAACACGGTTTGTATCAGCCCGAAAAAATTGAAGCCTTAGGAGAATCGCTGCAAGATTTGGTGATACCAGATTTTGATGTGAATCGCTCTCATTACAGTACCACTGGCCCAAACAGGTTTTATATGGCGCTGTTTAAGCAATGGGTGACCCCCAGGCCGGTGATCGACCCGGAGAAATGCTCCCGTTGCGGGCGCTGTGTGCAGGTTTGCCCAGCCGAACCAAAAGCACTTGGGTTTGTGAACGGGCGCTCTCAGCCGCCGCAATATGATTACAGCATCTGCATCCGCTGTTATTGCTGCCAGGAGATGTGCCCGGATGAGGCGATATTCATTCACACGCCATTCTTAGGCAGGTGGTTGAATCAATTAAAGATTTGATCTGATCTGGCAGGGGGAATGTTCTTGTGGGTTAAATAAATAATGCCCCCACGGGAATTCGAATCCCGGTTTTGGCCTTGAGAGGGCCACGTCCTAGGCCACTAGACGATGGGGGCGTGTGCACGCAATTTTAGCATAGTCGACTTACAGCGTCAATAATGTTTTTGCGCACAATCTGTATAAAATTTTACTCTATTTAATGAGATTAGCAATCACTGCAATCGCCAGAGGAACAACCGCTGCAGCCTCTTGCCAAACTCCCGCGCTCAATTTCTTCCGCTGTTGCCGAACGCAATTCTGTCACTTTGGTTTTGAACAGTAAATCTTTGCCAGCCAGGGGGTGGTTCAGGTTGAGCTTGACAGTGTCATCCGAAATGGCAACGGCAACACCCGTAAATACATGGCCTTCACCATCCTGCATGCGCATCGGGTGCCCCAGTTTGATCTCAAAATCTTCGGGGAAGGTGCTCAGCGGGATATCAATTTCTAGATCCTCGTCATATTCGCCGTAAGCGTCCTGTGCTTTCACTATGATCTCGCGTTCTTCACCCAGGTCCATACCTTCGATCTGGCTTTCCAAACCGGGAATGATGTTGCCATAGCCCTGAAGAAATTGGATGGGGCCGGAATCGATTTCATTGCCATTTACTTCTAAACGATAATCCAGGGTGACGACAACATTTTTCTCAATCTTTGATACATTATTTTCTGCCATTAAGTTCACTCCATTAAATTGTTCTGGCTTTTGGTCAGCCAGGGTTTTTGTTTTTGGTCATTCGTAACCCAGTTATTATACTGGATTGGTAATAATACACAAATAATTAGGATAACCTCTGATATATTATTAACAGGCGAAAAAAACCGCCAGCCGCTAAGGTATAATTGATATCGCATAAACTGGAATCAAGTCGAAGGAAAATAATATGAAAAAGAGTCCTTTAGCCGGCAAACCAGCACCGCGTGAACTGCTGGTTGATATCCCAAAATTAGTCACAGCTTATTACACCGAAACCCCCGATCCTGATAACCGCGCCCAACAAGTTTCTTTTGGCACTTCAGGGCACCGCGGCACTTCGTTTGAGGGCTCATTCAATGAAGATCATATCCTGGCGATCAGTCAGGCAATTGTGGAATACCGCAAAAGCCAGGGCATTACCGGGCCGCTTTACATTGGCAAAGATACGCATGCCCTTACGGAACCCGCTTTACGGACGGCGGTCGAAGTGTTTGCCGCAAATGATGTGGACATGATGCTGCAAGAGGGCATGGGTTATACGCCTACCCCGGCAATCTCCAGGGCGATTCTCACCTACAATGTCGCCCGTGACAGAGGGCTGGCGGATGGTGTGGTGATCACGCCTTCCCATAATCCGCCTGGCGATGGAGGGTTTAAATACAACCCGCCAAACGGCGGACCTGCCGGCACAGAAATTACCAAAGCCATCCAGGATAGGGCTAACCAAATTTTACAGGAAGGTGTGGGGGCTGTTAAGCGCATCCCGTGGCAAAAGGCGCTCAAAGCTCCGGGCACACACCTTTATGATTTTGTGCATCCCTATGTTGAGGATTTGAAGAATGTGGTCAACATGGGCGCCATTTCGGCCTCTGGCATTAAGATCGGTGTTGATCCATTAGGCGGTGCGGGCGTTGAATATTGGGACCCAATTGCCGAAACCTATCAGCTTGACCTGGAAGTGGTCAATAATGCCGTTGACCCAACCTTCAGCTTTATGACAGTTGACCATGATGGCAAAATCCGCATGGATTGTTCGTCGCCCTACGCAATGGCTGGATTGATCGATCTCAAGGATAAGTTCGATATCGCCTTTGGGAATGACCCGGATTATGATCGGCACGGGATCGTGACCCCTGAAGCAGGTTTGATGAACCCCAACCATTTTCTGTCGGTTGCCGTTTGGTACCTGTTCCCGAATCGGCACGATTGGCTGCCAGAAACCACCGTAGGGAAGACTGTGGTGACCAGTGCGATGATTGACCGTGTAGCAAAATCTTTGGGGAGGAAGGTGACAGAGGTGCCAGTTGGATTCAAATGGTTTGTGCCCGGGCTGCTGGATGGCTCTTTAGGTTTTGGCGGCGAGGAGAGCGCAGGTGCATCCTTCTTGCGTAAAAATGGCACCACCTGGACAACGGATAAAGACGGCATCATCCTCGACCTTTTGGCTGCAGAAATCATTGCCGTGACTGGCAAGGACCCCTCTATCCACTATCGTGAGCTGGAGAAGAATTTCGGCAAAGCGTTCTACCAGCGGATGGAAGCCAAAGCGACGCTCGAACAAAAGGCTGTCTTTAAGAAGCTGACACCGGATATGGTGGCGGCGGATACCCTTGCGGGTGAACCAATTGAGGCTAAGCAGACCAAAGCCAGCGGCAATGGTGCCGATATTGGCGGATTGAAGATCGTGACAGAAAATGGATGGGTTGCCGTACGGCCTTCGGGCACAGAGGATATTTATAAGGTCTACGCCGAGAGCTTCAAAGGACCGGAGCATCTGGATAAGATTTTAGAAGAGGGTCAGGCGATCGTTCAGACATTGTTTGACGAAAAACTTTAGCTCAAGATCAGGGCAGTCTCGCCCTGGTTTTTTGCCTTAATCTATTGATTCGATTAGATCCTTGCAGGAGAGTGTTTAATGGAACAAATACACGCGATTGAAATCATGGTGAACGAATTCTTCCAAAGCCTGGGCGGGTGGATGCAAACCCCAATGCTGGCAATCACCGCCCTGGGTTATGAAGAGTTTTTTGTTCTTCTGCTGCCAACATTGTATTGGTGTTTTGACCAGATGATAGGTTTCAGGGTGGGGTTGATGCTGCTGCTGGGCAACACCTTCAACACATTCTTTAAATTCCTCTTTCACACGCCGCGTCCCTACTGGGTGAGTGACAGCGTACGAGCTTTATCGCACGAAACTTCATTTGGGCTCCCATCCGGGCATGCCCAGATCGCTGCGACTGTGTGGGGTTGGCTGGCTGTAGAGGTGCGCAAACGATGGTTCAGGATTGCGGCGATTATCGTTATCTTGTTGATTGGCCTTTCGCGGATTTATTTGGGCGTGCACTTCCTCAGCGATGTTTTGCTGGGCTGGATTTTGGGCGGATTGCTGGTTTGGGCGTTTGCCGCCTGGTATCCCGCAGTTGGCGCATGGTTGAACAAGAAAACGCTGTGGGAGAAAATCGGTTTGATTGTTTTGAGTACAGTGTTGATGCTTGGCTTGATTCTTGGTGTAAAGTGGGCGTCTGAACCCTCCTGGGGGATGAATCCTGCCTGGGTGGAACGTGCGGGCGAAGTTGCACCTTATAGCCTGGACGGCGCACTGACCGTGAGCGGCACATGGTTTGGCATGTTGACCGGGTTTGTCGTGTTGATGGAAAAGCGAGGAAAGTTTTTGGCAGGGCAGGGCAGCTGGAAACGACTGGTGCGGTTTGTGGTCGGTCTGATTGGCATCTTTGCGTTGTATTTCGGTTTGGGTCAGATCTTCCCGCGCAATGCGGACCTGATCAGCTATTTGCTGCGGTTTGTGCGCTATACCTTAATTGGATTGTGGGTGTCGTGGCTGGGACCGCAAGCCTTTGAGCAGCTTGGACTGCTGGAATTTGCTGATAAAAAAGGCTCGTAAAATTCGAAAAGAACGTGGCCTCTAAAGCGGCAATAAATTATCTACAAAAAGAGTCTGTGCTCAACTTTAAGCACAGACTCTTAGTTTTAGTGTGAAAGAAACTTTGGGGGCTTTATCCGTAAACGGTGTTACCCTCAATCACCTGGCGATACCAATCAAAACTTGCTTTGGGTGTGCGTTTTCGGTCCGGGGCATCAAAGTCCACATGGATCAGTCCAAAGCGCAGATCAAACCCTTCAGCCCACTCGAAATTGTCCATCAGGCTCCAGACGTAGTAACCTCTCAAATCTGCACCCTGCGCCATCGCCTGGTGGGCGGCGCGGAAGTGTGCCCGAAGGTAGTTGATTCTGCCCTGGTCATCCACGAAACCATTAGCGTCGGCAGGTTCCCCCAAAGCCGTCCCGTTTTCCGTGATGAACATGGCTGGATTACCATAATCCTGCTTAAGATGTAGAAGCAATTCAGTGAGTTGCGATGGGCAGATCCCCCATCCCTTTAAAGTCATCCCCCAGCCCGGGTCAATTTTAGGTTTCGAAGCGAGTTTCAGCAGCCCATGCGGCTGGAAGCCGACGGTTTGGCTGAAATAGAAATTGACGCCCAAAAAGTCGATCGGCTGCTGGATTATGTCCATGTCGCCATCGTGAATCTCGGGCGCCATGTTACCGATCCAGTGCATCAGGTTGCCCGGATAGTGTCCTTTGAAGATGGGGTCGAGAAACATTCCATTGATCAGGTTTTCCAACCTCTCGGCAGCCGATACATCGGCCGGGCTGGACGTTTTAGGGTGGAAGGTGCCGAGGTTTAGCACGATGCCGATCTGTCCCTCATAACCTATTTGTCGGTAAAGTTCAACCGTTTTGCCATGCGAAAGGTTCAGATGGTGGGCTGCCTGAAAAGCTTGCGGATAGCTGGCGATACCCGGGGCGAATGTGCCATCGCCGTAGCCCATAAAGGCGACCACGTAAGGTTCGTTGTGAGTCGCCCAGAACGCAACACGGTCAGCTAACTTCTCGAATACGACTGCCGCATACTCTGTGAACCAATTGACACTATCCCGGTTTGCCCACCCCCCTTTATCTTGCAGGGCTTGCGGGAGGTCCCAGTGGTTGAGGGTCGCATTGGGTAAGATGCCGGCGTTGAGCAATTCATCCACCAGACGGTCATAGAAATCCAAACCGCGGGGCTCGATTGCACCTATCCCTTGTGGGAGAATGCGCGGCCAACCGATAGAAAACCGGTAGGATTGGATGCCGAGTTCCTTCATCAGGGCAACGTCTTCTGGCATGTGGTGATAGTAGTCGCAGGCGACATCACCGGTGTCGCCATTCAGGATGCGGAAGGGCTGGTGGCTAAAGCGATCCCACACACTCTCGCCCTTGCCGTCTTCATCCCAGGCGCCCTCAATTTGGTAGGCTGCGGTTGCTGCGCCCCAGATGAAATCTTCCGGGAATGGGTATTGGGTCATATTTTCTCCTTTAATCAGGCGGATGTTTTCGGTCATTAATTAGATCAAATTGAAAACGATTCTATTGGAAAAATTGCTGATAAAACGCATCGATTTTTGGCTGGGTTGATTCACTGGCGGCGTGTTTTATGATCAGGGAACGATTATGTACTGCTGCACTGTTGCGCAATTCGTGATCCTTGAGGGCTTTCAGGATGGCTTTTGCCAGCTCATTGGGGTCGCGGGGGTCGACCAACAAGCCGTTGGTGCCATCTTCGATCCATTCCTCCAGCGATTCGATCTGACCTGCAACCGGGAAGCAGCCGCATGCCATGGCTTCGAGGAGGGTGTTGGGCGTGCCGTCATGGCTGCTGGGTGAGACAAACACCTGGGCACTTTTGAGCAGTGCCCACAACTGCGGTTGGGATAGTTTGGGGAGCAAGAAGGTGTTTTCCTGAACCTCGTTGCTCTTCATCCAGTTTTCCGCTTGTTTTTTCCCCTTAAGGCTGGGGCAGATAAAAGCGCAACCGGGATATTGCGCGAGGACCATCGGGATCGCTTTGAAGAACACATCCTGATGAACCGATCCGGGGCGCAATCCACGTGGGTTAACCACCCAGGTATGGGCTTCGGGGAGATTAAATTGAGTGGTGTCAAAATCGGGGGCATTTTCAATGGCTGTCAGGTCCAACCCGCCCGAGCCCGGGACAACCAGCGTCGGGGCATCCGGATTGAGCCCCCATGCATGCGCCAGGCGCACATCACGACTGGTGTCTGAGGTAAGCCCGTCTGCACGGGTGAGGCAGCGGCGCGTGAACCTGCGCATGAGGGACGAACCTTTGACATGCAGGGTGAGGTCGTTGCCCCAGGTCGCTGCAATCAGCGGGATCTGAATGGGGGTGTAGGCTGCCAGCATCCCCTCAAACGGGATGCGCAGGGCATGGACCAGATCGGGCTGGATGGTTCTGACCAAATCCTTGAAGGTTTTGGCGCGGAATGGAAGGGTCAGCGGGCCGAGGAGATAACGCATTTTTTGCAGGATGGGGAGAAAACGGCGTAACACGCGCTTCAGCCCCTTTCTGGTTGAGGTTGATCCGGAGTTGTGGCCTTGTTCACTGAAATGGCTGAAGGCAACCGGCAGGACATGGAAATGGGTCAGCCCGGGTGGCTGTTGGCAGGGAAATGTGGAGATCAGGCTGACCTGGAAACCGAGCGCCATGGTGTTTTCAATCCAGCTCAGCGCAGTTGGGCTGCGTCCGTCTGCAACTATCAAGATATGACGGGTCATGCCAGGCTCCTGTTAAGGGCTTTAATAAATACCGATACCATCTGATCAAGATTAATTTCTTCCGACACAATTCGGAAAGACTCTGCGCCCATGGCTCTGAGTGCCGGCAGGTCTGACAGGGCTTTCTCTAAAGCGGCGGTCAGGGCTTGGGCGTTTTCCGCCGGGATTTGCCAGCCGTTCTCAGGGCGTACGAGGTCTGCCTGGGTGCCGTCCGCTTGGGCAGCGATAACCGGCAGGCCGTAGCTCATCGCTTGCTGAATCGCCAGGCCGCCTGTGCCCGGCAAAACGAACAAATCTGCCTGGGTGAACTGCTCAGCCAGCGCATCGTCATACAGCGCGCCCGTAAACTGCGTGCTCGGGTAGACCCGGGATGCCAGCGTTTCGATTCGCTCGCGATCAGGTCCATCGCCAACGATGACCAAGTCTGGCTGCAGGCTTTCTGGCAGCTCCGAACAGGCGTTGATCAGATTGTCCAGGTTTTTGCGCGCCTGTAAGCGGCCGACGAACAACACACGTGGTTTTGTGGTGGTTGTTGGTTCGGGGCGCTGTGGGAGCGGATGGGCTGGCGGGGGTGTGACGGCATTGATTGCTACGAAAATTTTATCTTCATGGAAGCCTAAACTGGCATATTCTGACGCGCCGGTTTGGCTGTAGGTGATCATAACGTCAAATTGGTTGATGAACGCGGCACGCCGCTTTTGGCGTAATGCCGAAAGTGGGCCTGTGAGGTCTGGTGCACCCAACCCCCACCCGATCACCGAGCGGGACCGGCGCTGCATCCAGCGCACTGCGGCTGGCGTGCGCAAATAGCGCGGGTTGGCTTCTACGATGAGCACATCCGGGTTAGATTTTTCCAGCCAATCGATCAGGCCTAATTGGAGGCAGAGATAAAGGCTGCCTTTGAATAAGTGGAGGTTTTGACCAAGCGTAAGCTGAGCGTTTTCCAGACTTTGTGCGGTTTTGATCATCTCATTGGGTCTGGGCTGCCCTGCATACACGTGCAATCCATCGTTGCATGCTGCCCCTAACTGGTTAAAGAAGGGGGCACGGTAATTCGGCAGCACCCGCTGTATCAGCCCGACTTTGCCGTCAAACTTTTCCATCACTGCTCCAGAGCATCTAGGTATGCATCGACCATGACATCCAGCCCAAAGGCAGTTACAGCCCGTTTCCGGGCGAGCTGCCTGAAGCGCTGGTTATCATGCAGGATCGCCAAAGCGGCTTCAGCGAGGGGTTCAATCACGGGGTCTTCAAGCTGCCAGTGGTCTGCGCCGTAAGGTACTACCTTGCCCGCACCATCCTGCACCAGTTCCGCCAGGGCACCGGTATCGTATGCCACCACAGGTAATCCGCAGGCCAGGGCTTCGATCACGCTGTTGGGGCAGGCGGCGTTCAGGTCAGTGCTGAATAACACATGTGCAGCGCGGTCAATACCGGGGATGGCCTCCCGGGGTACGACACCGCGCCAGTTGATCCACAGGTCGGGCGCGGCTAAATGGGCTTCGGCTTTGACGGCATCGCTCACATCAGCCACGACCATTAATTCAATCGGCAGGTCAGATTTTGCCTTCAAAGCCTGTGCCAGGCGGAGGGCTGTGTACAGTCCTCTGGCGTTTGCCCCGCTGAGGTGCCCCTCCACGATCAGGATGCGAAAGTGATCCTGCGGCGGGGTTTCTGGCCCGATAGGTGAATAGGTGGTCAGATCTACACCGTTGTAGATGGCCTGGTGGGGAGTGTTTTGCTTTCCAAACTCACGGTTCCACCAATCTCGGCTGAACTCGCTCTGGTAGATAATGCGGCTCGCTGCGTGACGGCGGATAAACGCCAGTGTGCGATTGTTGATCTCTGCCTTGAGGTAGGCGCGCAGTGGCGTTTTTTCAACATTATGCATCCAGTTCATCCCGTTCAGGCGCTGAATGATTGGCACCTTGCGGAATTTGGCAAGCAGCAGTTTGATAATTTGGCGTGTGCCGCCGATCACTAGGATGGCGGTGTTATTCCGGTCGCGTAGATCGAAAGTGTAAGCGATATTTCTGGCTTGCATGCCCTGGATCAACTTTGCCTGGAAGGAGACCATTCCGCCCAAGCCGGAAAGCTTCGGTACAAGGCAGATTTGTTTTTTCATGCTGAATCCTGATCGAATGGCGGGCGTTTGCTGATGCAACGCGCCGGTGCGCCTGCCCAAATCTCGTTTTTCCCTGTGGACTCGAGCAGCACGGCATTGGCACCAACCACCGTGCCGTCATCTACCTTTAATACACCCTGCCTGCATAGCACCTTGCAGCCGGGTGAAAGGATCACGTCATCGCCGATCTCGATCCCCTCAAAGCGTGAATGATCGGCAGGCAGGTAGATGTCCCCCCGTCCGAGTGTCACGCCCTGGTAGATGCGAACACGGCTGCCGATCCTGGCTTTACTATGGATGACCACGCCGTGCCCGCCATGTTCGAGGATGCAATCCTCGCCGACAGGCACAGAAACCGGGATTTCTGAACCGAGCAATTTTAATAAATAATAGAAGAACTTCCCGATAACGGGGATTTGACGGGCGTACAGCAAGCGGGTGTAAAAGTCTTTTTTAGCCATCAGTCTGCGCGCCAATTTTCTAAGAGGGCAGAGACAATTTTTTGTGCAGCCGTGCCGTCCCCATAGGGGTTGACGGCACCAGCCATCGCCGCGTGTGCCTGCGGGTCATCCAATAGCCGGCATGTCTCACGGAAGATTCGGTCCGGGTGTGTGCCGACCAATTTCAGCGTACCGGCGTCAACGCCTTCCTGTCGTTCCGTTCGTTGACGTAAAACCAGGGTGGGAATGCCCAGCGAAGGCGCTTCTTCCTGGATTCCGCCGGAGTCGGTCAGGATCAGTGCGGTGTGTTTCATCAGATGCACCAGGGGCAAGTAATCCATCGGCGGCAACAGGTGGATGTTATCCACACCGGACAGGGCTTGATAGACCGGTTCCTGAATGTTTGGGTTGAGGTGAACCGGGTAAATCAGGGCAATCTCATCCCTGTAATGGTCAGCAAGTTTTTTCAATGCCCGGCAAATATCCCGGATTGGTTCACCAAAATTTTCACGGCGGTGGGCTGTGATCAACAACAGGCGGCGATCACCGGGTGAAACACCTGCTCGCGCCAGCAGTTTGGCTGTTTCGGATGGTGTGGGTTGCTGGCTGACGTAATGCAGCGCATCGATTGCCGGATTGCCTGTGATCTTTATAAGTTTATCGGGGACACCCTCACGCAAGAGATTTTGACAGTTATTTTCGGTTGGGGCAAAATGGAGGTCTGCGACCACACCCGCTAGCCGGCGGTTGATCTCTTCTGGGAAGGGCTGCCATTTATCGTGGGTGCGTAAGCCTGCTTCAATATGCCCGATCTTGATGCGGTGGTAATACCCTAAAATTGCCGCAGCCATAACAGTGGTCGTATCCCCCTGTACCAGCAGCCAATCGGGTTGATATTTTTCTAACACCGGGTCAAGGTCTGAAAAAATGCGGGCAGTGGTTTGCGCCAGAGTTTGATCGGGTTGCATCAGGTTAAGGTCAATGTCCGGAACAATTTCAAATGTAGTCAGCACCTGGTCGAGCATTTCGCGGTGTTGTGCTGTGATGACGACCCGGGTGAGGATCTCTTCAGGGTGTTTCTGAAGTTCTTTGATCACCGGCGCCATTTTAACCGCTTCAGGCCTTGTGCCAAAAATAACCATGACTTGCAATTGGCGTTTCATGTGACCAATTATACTTTAAGCTGCTGGCAGGGTAGATAATTGCCTTGATATATTTGCCTGATAAAAATTTTTGAGTTAATTTTTACTGCTCTTATGCTATACTTTTAAGCATGCAGAGCAAATATTGGCCGGAATGGAAACGATATTTACACGATAGGGGCTTAGACTCTCTGGCTTCCGCTTTGCTGGTCAGCACACGGCCATTGCTGCCGTTGTTTGCACAGGTGATGGTTCTAGGGAAGCCTTTCAGCCGAGTGTTGTCTGTCGGCGAAACTTATCAGGCTATGATCGAGTTACTTTTAGACGCAGATGATGCCGGTCGATTCTCGCAATACTTGCAGGGGGAGGACGTATGAATTGGTTTTTTGCGGGATGGGGCGTGATCGGCATCACTATTGTTCTTTTGATCATTTTTACGATCAAATTCAAGCGCAAAGGCGGCTATACTACACGGCACTTTTCGGCTGTGGAGGGGCTGTGCAGTGCAGCCACAGCGGCACTTGAACGTGGTTTATCGAATGAAGTTGTGCTGGGGGATGCGTTTTGGTCTTATTCTTATCCCGTTTTGGGGTTGCACAGTCTTTCTGTCTTACCTCACTTACTGACACAAGAAGCATATGCCAGTGGCGGTTTGTCCGTCTCAGGTGCAGATGGCAGCCTGGTGGTGTTTGCACGGCAAATCGTCCATCAGCAATATGCGGATGGTTTTTCGATAGCACTGGCAGAGCTACCGCTCCTGCCGCAGTTGCACGGCCCAACACCCTCAAGCTTCACAGCGGGATTACTGCCGCAGATTCGTTTGCGATCTGTTGGTGCCCTTGCGCTATTAGGCAATTATGGGGCAGAGGGATTGCTTTGGGCGGAAGCGGTTGCTTATTGCGGCGGGCATGTTTTTGCGGGCGCTGGCGCACTCACCGCTCAGGCTTCGTTGTTTTCAACGGTAGATGATCTGCTTCTGGGAGAAGAAATCTTTATCTTGCCTGGTGTGCTTTCTAAAACGACAGAAGACCAGGCAGGTTGGCTTGTTGAAGATGTCGTCCGAGCCGGTATGATGATGTTGCTGGTAATTGGGGCAATTTTGAAGGCCTTAGGTGTGCTATGAAAAAGATTTTATTAACCGCGCTGACGCTTATTGTCGGATTGACCGTCTTAGCCGGTTACTTCTTTAAAGCCGAACTCAGCCCCGTGCTCATAATAATCATGGACTGGGGGATCTTGCTGCTGGGTGTCGCCGCTTTGATCGGACTTGGATATCTTATAAGGATGCATCTTGCCAGGCTGTTTCGGCATGAAAAGGGCGGTTTTTATAGCCTGATCGCGCTGCTTGGGTTTGTGTTTTCGCTGGCTTTCGGTCTGGTCTATTCCCCGCATCATCCTTTTTTCCGTGATCTAATCTTGAATGTTCAGCTGCCCGTCGAAGCCAGTTTGCTGGCGATATTGGCGGTTTCCCTGCTATATGCCAGCCTGCGCCTGATCAGGACGCGGGGCTGGACGCTGCTTTCGGTTGGCTTTTTGTTTGGCGCGGTGCTGTCGCTGATCCTCAACCTGGCGTTTTTCCAGGTGGAAGAGAATTCGCTGCTGGCTGAAGCGATCGCATTTTTGCGCGGCATCCCCATGGCAGGCGGACGCGGTATTTTACTGGGGATGGCTTTAGGCGGACTGATCGTTGGTTTGCGGGTCTTGTTCTCCATCAATCGACCATATGGAGAAGGTTGATGACTGTTTTGATTTGCCCTGAATGTGGTGCTAAAAACCCGCTGGAGTCAGAATCCTGCCGGGAATGCGGCGCTTCTCTGGTGAATATCCTGCCGTCTGAAAAACCCGGGGAAGATTTTCCTGGGGATGAGACTTTCGATTTCGCATCACAGGATGCGAACGATTTGCCCGATCTTCTGCAATCTTTGAAGCAAGAGGATGATCTCTCTGCTCTGGATGAAACACAAGAGCCGTCTGAACCAGATGGGTCTGAAAAGGCACCCTCAGAAGAACCTCAAGAACAGGATGCTCTCCCTGAGTGGTTGAGGCGCATCCGCCAAAGGGCACAAGAAGAGGAAGATTCTGTTGGTGAAATCACACAAAAGATTGCAGCGGCGAAGGACACGCTTGCTGATGATAAACTGGGTCAACGACATGAAAACTTTACTGCCTGGCTTGAATCTGTGCAGAATGAGGCACAACAAAAATCACTTGAAGACACGGCAGAAGTCGAGATTGACGAAGAGGCGGATCGTGAGCCAAAAACCGGGGATGAAGATTGGCTAAAACGTATCCGGAAGATCAAAGGGGACACTTTCGAGGACGAAGAAACCCTCTCGCCTGAGGATCAGGCTGGAGATAGCCTGCTGCAGTGGCTGGTTGCGCTGGAAAGCGGTCAAGCCACTGCGCAAGAAATCCCTGAGCTGGATTCGGATGAAACAGCACCAGAAGGGGATAGAGGCATGCAATTGGTTGCGGGCGAGGATATCGGCATTAGGGGCGGAGACACGATGCCCGTCAGCGTGATTGAGCCGGTCTTGGATGTGTCACGGGAAGAGCAAGAATTAGCAGACAAATTACGGAGCACAATTGCCGATGAGAAGACAGCCCGTCCGGAACGTACACGCGAGGAACCTGCTGCTCATTGGGTTGTGCGCTTGATCCTGGCTGTGTTGTTGATTGGCAGTATAAGCCTTTCACTGTTCTTCGGAAATCAGGTAAGGATGCCGCAGGGAACCGTCCTGCCGCAAAATGAAGCGGTATTAGATTGGGCAGAGGATTCTGAGGACAAAACAGCGGTGTTACTGATTTTTGACTACGCTGCAGGTTACGCTGATGAGGTCGAACGCGTGGCGGTGCCTGTGCTTCAGCAGGCGATCCAGCCTGGGACAACGATTGGCAGGGCTTATTCCAATCCCTCAGGGTTACTGCTTTCAGAACGGTTGATTGGTCAGATTAACGATTACCTCAAACTTATAGATTTTGGTTATTATCCAACTTCAGCCCTTGGCGCGTATGGGTTAACTGATCAAACGGCAGCGGGTTGGGAATTCATTGATTATCCAGAATCAAAAAAGCCCCTCCCGGAATGGCCCTTCTCAGCAGTTGTGATCCTTTCCAATTCCTATGAAGGCGCCGCTGGTTGGGTCGAACAGATGAGTGCTCTTGACCCGGACCGGTCAATTTACTTATTGGTGACTGCCCAGGCTGGGCCACTGCTTCAGCCTTATTATCAATCAGGCCAGGTAGCCGGGATGGTTTCTGGCATGACGGAGGCTGCGGTTGTTGAAACCCTGCTTGACGGCGAGGGGCAGGCATTAGTGCGCTGGCGGTCCTATCAAATTGGGGTTCTGATATGCCTGATTGTGATTGTGATCGGCGCGGTTCTGAATGGAACTGAACGTTCAACGAATGAAAGGCGGGTCCGATCATGACGCTATCGACACTCGCATGGGGCGTTATCGGGTTGGTACTGACCGTCATGGTGTTGAGCTACCTGATTGGTGACAACGTGTTTTTCCGTATTGCCGCACACATCTTTGTTGGGCTGACGGCAGGATATTTTGCCGTGATCATCCTCTATCAAATCATCTGGCCTTATTTGATCTCGCCATTGGTTAATGGCACCTGGGATGAGCGTTTGTGGATGATCGCTCCACTGGTGTTGATCCTTCTCCTGGTGATAAGTCAATTCTCTAAACTTATAAAACTCGGTACGGTTCCACTTGCTTATCTGGCAGGGCTGACAGCAGCATTGGTGATCGGGGGTGCGGTGTTTGGGACCCTGATTCCCCAGTCGAGGGCGGTAATTGAGGCATTTGATCCAAACCGCTTGAGCCCCAGTGCTAACCCATCTTGGCGGGTGATTGCTGACGCGGGTGTGATGTTGATTGGCACAGTTGCGACCTTGAGTTATTTCCATTTTGAAAGGAAATCACAACCCGTTGATGATCTTGAGAAAACGGAGCGGCCAAAGGTTTTTGAGATATTGAGTAAGGTTGGTCAGCTATTCATTGGGGTTACGCTGGGCGGCATTTTTGCGGGTATTTTCTCAAGTGCGGTTCTGGCTTTGATTGATCGGTTGATCTTCATGGGCGGAATGATTTCGCAATTATTCGGAGGGGGTTAATGGCTAAGGAGCGACACTATCACTCGGTTTTAGGGGTGGACATTGGTCAAATCACAACACGTTCTGCGCTTTTTGGCATTTCTGAAGGCAAATACCGGTTGACGGGTGAGGGCGCTGCCCCAACCAGTTTGGGTTATGGCCAGGCAGTCAATGTTGGGATCAAGGATGCAATTCTTGACCTTCAAGCGAAATCTGATCGTGTAATCTTCAAGCCCGGGAATCAGACCAATAAGCCATTGTCTGGCGTAGATCGGGTTGTGTGGACCATGTCTGGGGGGATGCGTGTCAGAACTGTTTTGTTGGGTGTGGCAGAGGCTGGTTCGCTCGCTGCCGGGCGAGTTTTAGCTGATAGTCTTCCACTGGAGATTGTGGCGTCCTTTGGCTTCCCAGGGCTGACCGATGAACCCGGGATGGTTGATCGGCTCATCAATTTGTATCCTTCATTAGTGCTGATTGTGGGCGGTGAGGATGGCGGTGCCCAAACGCCGATGAAAACCTGGATCGACATCATGCGATCGGTGTGTTTGTTGTTGCCGGAGGAGGTAAAACCAATAGTGGTTTATGCCGGCAACCCGGCACTGCACCCGTACCTTCGGCGGCGTTTAGAACCAGTAACGAAATTATCCATCCTGCCAAATCTGCAGCCTCAAACCGATCTGTTAGATTTGGTGCCTGTGCAGCGTTCTCTCGATCTTGAGATCCTGAATAGCTGGAAAAAGAACATTCCTGGCTGGGTGGAACTTGATGACCCGTTTGAAAAAATCGTTTCCACTACCGACTATGCATTGAATCGGATGGTGCGTTATTTGAGCCGGACCAAGGAACAACCAGCCCGTGCGTCGTTTGAAACCGGGGTGGCGGCGCTCGATATTGGCGGCGGGGTCACGAGAATTGCTATCGGAATGCAGGGCAATGTCGGGATGGTTTCCAGAAATGTGCAGTCGGATCAGGATTTGCTGCAGGATGAAGGCTTTCTTCAATCTTTGCGGCAATGGACTGCGGCATCCGTTTCAATAGACGATGTGAAGCAGTATTTAATTAACTACTGGTCGAATCCTGCCATCCTCCCTGAAACACACGAAGAACTTGCCATCTCACAGGCTTATGCCCGGGTTCGGATCAAACGGGCCGTGGAGAAGGTTTCAGCAAATTATGGCTGGATACCGTTTGATTCGATTTGTGGGCTTTTAGGATCGTTTGAACCAATTATCGCCAGCGGAGCCGTGCTGACACATGCGCCTTCTGCGAACCAGACGATGTTAATACTTTTGGATGGCTTGCAGCCACGCGGTGTTGCGACGGTGGTGCTTGACCGGCATCAAATTTTACCAATGCTGGGCGTCATTGGCGGCATTGAACCTCTCTTACCGGTGCAGTTGCTTGCATCGGAGGTGTTTGAGAACCTGGGCACGGTGATCGTCCCAGAATCTGATTTAGCGCATGATGAAATTATTTTGCGGATTCATGTTGAACCTGAAGCCGGGAAAGAATATTCTGTTGATATTGCCCAGGGCGAATTGCGGCATCTTGTAGTCCCTGCAGGGATGTCGGTTGTATTGACACTTGAACCGCGTCCTGGAACAGACATCGGCTTTGGCGGTCCGGGTGTGGAGGGGCGTTTGAAGGTGACCAGCGGTAAATTGGGCGTGGTGATCGATGCACGTGGGCGGCCGTTGGTTTTGGAGGCTCAAAACGAGTTCCGCCTTGCGCAATTACAGCGGTGGTCATTGGCAATTGGTGGATGATGATACGAGGATATGAAAGCATTTATGATGGCTAAAGTTTTGGGCATGTCACCGATGATCAATATCCGACGGGTACGGCGCTTGCCGATTCCGGGGGACGTTTTAGTGCACAAAGGGCAGAATGTTAACCCGGAGGATGTGATCGCGGAAGCAAATGTGCCCGGTAAGATCTTTACACTGGATCTTGCCAGGGGGCTGAGCTTACCTGAAGATGAGGTTGGTTCTTGCCTGGTGCGGAAGGTTGGTGAAGATCTTGAAGCAGGGGATATCGTCGCTCAGGTTGAGGGGACCTTTCCAAGGTTGGTCAGGACGCCAATCAGCGGCCAAATTGTTGACTATCATGATGGGCAAGCGGTGCTGGCAACAGGCATGAACAGGATTGTGCTCCAAGCAGAGATGATCGGTGAGGTTGCGGAGGTTATCCCGGAATATGGTGTGGTGGTGCATTGCTTGGGCAGCTTGATCCAGGGGGTCTGGGGAAATGGCAGATTTGGTATTGGTAAATTAATCGCTGGCAAAGGATTGAAAGAAAGACAGCTTAGACTGGGCGATGTTGAACAGACACAGCCCGGGCAGGTTGTTGCGGCAGGTATTTGTTCTCAGGCATTGAGCCTGGAAAGAATGCGCGAAAAAGGTATTTCAGGATTGATATTGGGCATACTTGTCCCTGACCTTCTCCCTGACGCATTGGCGTTACCCTTTCCGGTAGTCGTTCTACAAGGAGTGGGAAATTTTGCACCTGATCCGAAACGCTTTGAGTTGTTGACAACCTATACTGGAAAGCTCGTTTTCGTAAACGCTATTCAAGGTGAGGCATTTGGCAATCAGCGTCCGGAGGTGATCATTCCGTTGGATAATAAGGATACGCTTGGTGAGGAATTGCTGCAGGATGAGATTGCTGTTGGGCAGCAAGTGATGATCCTTTCAGGTGCGGCAGTTGGCCGCTCGGGTGAAGTACTTGAGTTCCCAGAGAAACCTGTCAAATTTGAGTCCGGTTTAATCTGTCAATCAGCCGTCATCCGCCTGAGCACAGAGGAGACGGTCACTGTTCCAATTCAAAATCTGATTATTTTACGCTAATTTCTACAGAAAAATTTGAAAACAATCTTTGGGTTATAGGCTGATCACATATCTGTTCGGTATGAACCCCAAGCCGTGACGGTATCAGCGGGTGGGTTATTCAGGCGTCGGGGATGGTATGGGGGTTTGTGTTTCAACCAGCGCGCTGGAAAGCCAGCCGACATCACCTATTGCATTGCGCACCCGGTACCAGATGGTTCCGTCGATATGTGTATATTGCTCTAAAACTTCAATTGGATCGCCAAAATTTGTGTATCCAACCACCAGGGAATCGTAGCTGGGCGACTCACGGATCACTGTGCCACTGGGCGAGTTGATCACGCCCCAAAAAGTTGTCGGCGAGGGTGTAGGGGTATCGGTAGGTGTTTTCGTGGCGGTGGCGCTGGGGAGGGTGGTGTTTGTTGGTGAAAGAGTGGCCGTTTCTTCCGTTGAACTCGTGAGCGCTTTCTTGGTTGATCTGGATGATGGTGTGTGTGTCGGTGCGGGCGAGGGGATGGGAATGGTCAACCCCTGCCCCACAGCTTGGGCTCGATTAATTTGCATGTTCAGGATGAACGCAAAAAGCGCCAGAGTAAGGATGACGGGTGTCAACGCTAAAAACCACCCCAAGGTCTTTTTGGGGTTGAATCCGAAAACAAGAAAGGCAAAAACGCCTACCACACAAGCAATCCCAAAATGTGTGATGCCAACCAGTAATGCGCTCGGCCACAATTGTGCGCTTCCCAGTGGGAACCCAAACCCAGCAACTGCAATCGGAACGAGGATCTCATAAGCTAGCAGAACCCCTATCAGGCGGGGCAAATTTCCCTGGCGCTGGAAGATCAATACCCCGAACAATGCGCTCAAGCCGACAATTGCCAGGTCTACCCAATAAAGCCCCGAGAAACGAAACAAATCAATGTTTTGTATCGTGATTGTCTTATGCTGGTATCCTGCAAAGATGCCAGCCCCGAAGGTTAGCAATAAGAGGATGGTCAGGATCAGCAGGGATTTTGTTGCATGCGAAAATTTTTGTGTGATCGGTAGCAGGGAAAAGCTGAGGATTGGGGTCAGAAACGGGAATAAAACGCACGCAAGCACCAGGATGGCGGGGTCATTAAAATAAAGTGCCGCTCCCAGGGCGGCGGCACCGATAATGGAGAGCAAAATGAAAGTTAATGTGGGTGCGGTCAGATCCAGCAATGATTCAAGCAAAAGCTGCTGTTCCGCAAGGCTTGCAGATCTCGGCTGCCGTCGGATGTGACGCTGCCGGGCAGGAGGTAACTCATTGATATCGTTTGGCAAGGGTTCGCTGCTGGGTAAGTTCATAGTTTTCGATCCTGAATCTTTAAGGGCGCCTTCTCCCGAGATTGGATTGCCTGTTTTCATTATAATACACGCAAATTAATCCTTGTTAAGGGTTTTGGACAAATTCAGCAAGGAAGATTAAAATTTTAGGGATTGCTAAGGTAAAATAAAGCTCATGAATGTATTTAATCGTTGGAAGAACAATATATTTCTGCTGGGTTTGATCATCCTGATCCTGCTGGCGGCTTGCACTCCGCAAACACCGGATAGCACCCCTGAGCCTAGTGATACTGAAACTGCTACTGTGGTTACGGCTGAGCCTGAACTAACAGAACCCCCCGAAGACACGCCAAGTATCCCTTCTGTGATCCTCGTCACAGGGTCTGAGGCAGATACTGATGTTGAAACTCAGGTGCAGACTGTTCTGGAATCACTGGCTGCTGATTCAGAAATGGCGTTTTTACAGGAGCAATCTATCTCGCAGGATCAATTAACCCCTGACACACGGGTGGTGGTCACTGTAGGCTCTGATCTGGATATTACCAGTCTGGCTGCCGCTGCCCCTGAGGTTGTTTTTGTGGTGATGGATCAGCCCGGTGTTACACCTACCCAAAACATTACCGTGATCGGTGACCCGGTTACAGATCAACGGAATCAATCTTTTTTGGCAGGGTATTTGGCTGCGTTGATTTCGTCAGATTACAAGGTCGGGGCTTTGGTCCCGTCAGACAGCGATCTGGGCGAAGTCATCGCTGAAGCTTTTATCCTTGGTGCCGAATTTTTCTGTGGTGTATGCAACCCGCTTTACCCCCCTTATAATAATTTTCCTCAAACGGAAGCCCTTTCGATGGCGAATCCTCAGGATGGCTTCCAGACCGCAGTAGACACACTTAAGTTGGGTGGTGTTGAAGTGTTGTATATACCCGGTGAGCTGGCATCTTCAGAGATATTAGATTATGTTGACGAACAAGGGATGATTGTGGTTGGTGATGCAGGTCCAGCTATGCCGCATCAAAACTGGGCGGGGACCGTCACACTTAACCCATCAGATGCCCTGAAGGAAATTTGGCAGGATCTGTTAACAGGTGCATCAGGTACGCAAGTTCCTGGAACAATCACTTTGACGAATAGAAATGCGGGATTGATCTCAGACGGGCGCTTGCGGCTGTTTGAGGAGACGACAGCAGATTTAGCGGCAGGATTGATCCTGCCTGAACGGATGCCTTAATCGTCATAAGGCAGATCATCGGGGTTGCCAGTAAAGCGTTCCGCACTGACCTCACCCGGTTGTGAGATCCCCTCTCGGCGCAGCACTTTAACAATGGTCTGAAGAATGATCTTAATATCCAGCCAAAAGGACCAGTGATCAACATACCACACATCCAGGGCGAATTTTTCCTGCCAGGTAATCGCATTACGGCCGTGAATCTGTGCCCAGCCGGTGATCCCGGGTAGGATGGCGTGGCGTCTGGACTGATCGTTATTGTATAATGGTAAGTATTCAATTAAGAGCGGGCGCGGCCCTACCAGGCTCATCTCCCCTTTTATGACGTTGATCAGTTCAGGCAGTTCGTCGAGGCTGGTGGAACGTAAGAATTTCCCGAATTTTGTCAGGCGTTTTGTGTCAGGCAGCGGTTGGCCCTGGTCATCAATAAGGTCCCGCATGGTTCGAAATTTATACAGGGTAAAGATCTTGCCTTTAAGCCCTGGGCGCTTTTGACGAAAGAGGATCGGAAAGCCATGCAAGATGGCAACAAGGATGCTGATGAGGAGGAAAACGGGAGAAAGGATGATTAAGGCCAAAAGGCTTATAATCAAGTCTAACAATCGTTTGACGAAGGGTGTGTTTTCTGGCAATATTTTTATGGTCATGAATATTAAAATTGTACCAAATTAAGCGATAAAATATTAAAGAAGAAGAAATCAGAAGCAGGTGAATTCTCGAAAGGAGCAACAATGGATGAGCGAATACTTATCATAGAGGATGATGAAGAGATACTCCGTGTCTTAAAACGTGTGCTGACCTATGAGGGTTATATTGTAGATACGGCACTCACCGGTAAGGCAGGCCTGACTCTGGCTAATGAGCAGCGGCCTGACCTGGTGATACTGGATTGGATGCTGCCCAGCATGGATGGGTTGGATGTCTGCAGGCGGCTGCAAAAACTGGGCAATCAGCCGATTTTGATGTTAACTGCAAAAGACAGCACGCAGGACCGCGTTGAAGGTCTTGATGCGGGTGCGGATGATTATGTGGTCAAACCTTTTGAGCTAGATGAGCTGCTGGCACGTATTCGCGCGCTCCTCAGACGAACGGCTGCTGACCGTGTCAAGGTATTGGAATTTGAAGACCTCAAGTTGGATAGCAGCACACGCAAAGCGACCCGGGGGAACCGTGAAATTGTCCTGACCGCTAAAGAATACGATCTGCTAGATCTTTTTATCCGCCACCCCAGGCAGGTGATGAGCCGCGAAGTGATCTTTGACCGTGTATGGGACTATGATTTTGGCGGCGAAAGCAATGTGCTTGATGTTTACATTCGATACCTGCGCCAAAAACTTGAAGAAGGCGGTGAATCCCGTTTGATCTATACGGTGCGAGGCGTTGGGTATGTAATGCGGGAACCTGAAGATTAAAAGACAAAATGACACTTCGTCTCCGTCTGACATTGATCTATACTGGCTTGCTGAGCGGTGCTGTTGTGCTGCTCAGCATTGTCATTTATTCAATGGTCAGCGTTGTGATGATCGACCAGGTGGATAATCGGCTGGAGATCATTTCGTCACAGATTATTGAAAATTTACGAGCGGATGCAATTGGGGGTTTGGACCTTGCATCGGCTACATATGAGGTTTCAAACGAATATTTTTATCAGGTCTGGTCAGCAGATCGCCAACTTGTGCTGTATTCTGACAACACGAGTGAGTTCACCCGGGCGTTAAATTCTGAAGGGTTGTCGCAGACCCAACCTATTTTTCAGGAAGTTGATCACAGGGGACAAACTTTCCGTGTTTTGTCTGTTCCCCTTTCTGTGAATAATGAGAATTATGGGTGGTTGCAGGTTGCAGTCCCTTTGGATGAGTTGCGTTATACACAGCGCTTGCTCCAAATTGTATTTGGCGTGAGTGCGGTTTTTGTGATTGCTGTCGCCGGGGTGACCACCTGGCTGGTGACCGGGCAGGCACTTGACCCCCTGGTGACTATGGCGGAGATCAGCAAGAAGATCACCAGCACGGATGATCTTTCAAAGCGGATCCCGGTAAATACGAGCAGCAATGACGAGGTTGGTGGGCTGGTATTGACCTTTAATCAGACCCTGGTTCGCCTGGAGAGGTTGTTTAACGCCCAGCGCAGGTTTTTGGCTGATGTCAGCCATGAGCTGCGCACGCCACTCACTGTCATCAAAGGAAACGTCGGTTTGATGCGCATGATGAAATCTTATGATGAAGAATCGCTCAATAGCATTGAGTCAGAGGTTGACCGGTTGACGCGGCTGGTTGGTGACCTGCTGTTGATGGCACAGGCGGAAACCGGAAGACTCCCGCTGGCAATGGACCAGGTAGAGATAGATGATTTGTTGTTTGAGGTATTTGAGCAGTTGAAGGTGCTTTCAGGGGGGCAGCACGATATCCGGATTGAAAATATCGAACCTGTGATGGTGATAGGTGACCGGGACCGGCTCAAGCAGGTACTTTTGAATCTTGGCAGCAATGCAATCAAATTTACGCCAGACGGCAAACGAATTACCCTGAATCTGCGTGTCAAGGATAACTGGGTCAGGTTGAGCGTTTGCGATGAGGGGCCGGGCATGTCTAAGGATGAAGTTGGGCAATTGTTTGAACGTTTCTACCGGGGCGATAAAGCCCGAAAGCGCTACAAAGGTAAAACCGGTTTTGGCCTGGGGCTGCCGATCGCGTATTGGATTGTACGCAATCATGGGGGGCACATTGAAGTAGAAACTGAAGTGGGGAAAGGCTCAACCTTTACGGTCTTTCTTCCAGTGTCGCAGGCAGATATGCCCACAAAGCCGATGTTAGACATTAAGCTGTGATGGAGATGGTAGAAATTGGTTCTATCCAGCTTACCCCCAGTAGATTGTCTTGACCTTTCTGTTTAAATCGGATAGACTCTTAAATCGCACGTCAAGCGAATATTTGCCTTTTAAAAGCCTTGCGTTTGACTTTAGGCTTTGGTATAATCGTGCAGTCTTAAGGCGATTTGTAGTTTAAAAATTAAACAATATTTGCCGATGTAGCTCAATGGTAGAGCAATCGCCTTGTAAGTGATAGGTTATGGGTTCGATTCCCATCATCGGCTCAGGTTGCGCGTTTGCGATCGGGATTTGTTGCTAACCCAAAAGATCCCGATCTCGAGCGGGTAACACACTCGCTTGATCCAGGACGGTTACCCAAGTGGACAAAGGGGGCTGACTGTAAATCAGCTGGCACAGGCCTTCGTTGGTTCGAATCCAACACCGTCCATTTCTGGCAGC